>Ga0187784_10003634_pt1 | contig 12461 bp, 10 predicted proteins | sample 1015_SJ02_MP15_2_FD_132964 | JGI IMG/M metagenome (GOLD analysis project Ga0187784, IMG submission 132964) | Tropical peat soil microbial communities from peatlands in Department of Meta, Colombia - 1015_SJ02_MP15_20_MG | ecosystem: Environmental > Terrestrial > Soil > Wetlands > Peat | place... | reverse complement strand
GAGCACTTTTTTCTGCACGGGCTTACACTCCGCATGGTTCTCCACAGCAGAAAAATGCACGTGATTGGCCAGGATGAGGGTTTCGTGGAGGAGCGTGTCCAGTTTTTTAACTAGCTGATAGGACGGGGGATAGGAGGATCATGAGGGCGTTCATCGGCGCGGGAAAAGAGGGGTTCCGACGTCTTGCGTCTCAGCTTGAGAAGAAGTCTCAGACTCCCTCATCTCGGTGGCGAGGGATGAGAATCGCTGCATGATCTCGTTGATGCGCAAAGCCATGGTGTGAATGGTTTTGATCTGGGCCAAAGACTGCGCCGAGAGCTCTCCGGGTTCGAGCAGCAGGAGTTCCGCGTTGCCAAGCAAAGAGGTCATGGCGTTGTTCATGCTGTGCCGCATGTCAATCATGTAGCGGCCCAGGATGGCGTGGTTGGCATTCTGCGTGGCGCGCTGCTCGGACCGCTGGGCGGTGCGCAGCGCCTCCGTGCGGCGCAGAGATTCGCCCGCGACCAACAGGACCACCTGCGCCCAGTCCTCCCGCAGGGGCACGTGAAGCAGGCGGGGATATTTCTTGCGCAGTAGGCTCATTTCCGGAGATTCGGGTGAGGCGCAAAGAATCACCGCCGTGTTGGGCGGGATCGAGCGCAAAGCGTCGGCGAGCTTCCCGTCTTTCAGGGGACCGATGACGATCAGGTCCGGCGCAACGGATTCGCCGGAGATCCATAGGTCACTGGTCACCACGGACAGACCGGGAAGCTGGCGTTCCATCTGCCAGCACGCCGTCAGCAGCCGGGCGAACTCGGCGTCATCGGTGAGAATCAATACGTTGGTCGTTCGCAAAGGAACCCGCTCCCTGACTGTATGTTCACGCCTGCCCCACCCGCACAGCAGGGACTAAATCTTCTCCGCCTCTTCCAAACTCGATAGCAGCCGCTTGGTGCTGATGCCCAAATTGACAGCGGCCTCCGTGTCTTTCGCCTGTTTGGCAAGTTCCACGCGTTCCTGCAGGCGCGAGACTTCCACGCGCGCCACCGGAAGTACGCGATCGAGGATTGTTGCGTTGCCGGTTTCTTTGGCTTGTTCGACCGCGGAAGTCACCAGCGCCCTGGCGACAACGGCACGCCGCAGGTCTTCCGCGCCCGCACCGTCTTCGCTGACGAACGCGGCGACCTCCCAGGAAGACATCAGCAATCGCGCGCCGCCGATGCGCACCGTGGTCATGGAGCGGCCGCGAGCTGGCGGAGCGGATATGAGTTGCTCCCACACTTTTTCCATGCAAGTTTCGAAATCGAGAGTGGGGTCCGGGGCGAGTTGCGGCGGCGGAGGTATAGGTTTTGCTGGGCCTGGCACATTTTGCGGTGTAGCGGCCGGCGCCACGCGCACGGGTGCATGAGGTTCCGGCTTGGCTGGTGCGGCTTCCACGGGCTTACCGAAGACGCGCTCGCTGGTGCGCTCGACGTCTGCGCGGAGCGACAGAAGCTTGTCAAACGCCTGGCTTACGCTGCGTTCGTTGTACTCGCGATGGAAAGGCTGCTTCCATTCGTCGGCGATCTCGCGGACCTTGGCAATAGGCTCGGCGGAACTCAGGCCGAAGGTCTGGCAGTCGACGGTTTTTGCCCCGCTGGTCTCCAGGTGATTAATGCCCGAGCGGATATAAATCAGGTCGGCGTGCATCAGCTCGATCAACGTGCGGCGCAGCAGGAAATTGAAACGCACAAAAGCGAGCATGGCCGAAGGATCGTAGAACATTCCGCCGGCGCCTTCCTTAACCTTGCGGCCCTGCTCAATGAAATTGGTCTTGAGCATGTCGCGAAGGCTGCGGAAGCTGCGCAGGGCTACGATCATCTTCTCGAGGGGTTCGCACCAGCTCAGAGGAGAGCAGTCGACTTCACCCAGCACCGGCTTCATGACTTGAGCCACGTCGCTGAGTTCGATTTGCTTGTGGTAGATTTTGGCGGGGGCGCACAAAGCAAAGTACTGCACGAGAAGAAAGTCAATTTTGTCGCGGTCGATGATGGTCTTCGAAGGCTTGCGCAAATGGCGCATGATCAGGGCACGCAAGCCGCTTTCGCTGGCGTTCAACGTGGTCATCTGCAGCAGGTGGCGCAACTGGTGAACCTGGACCTGCAGGTCCATAGAATTCAGCCAGGTCTGCACCTGCGCGTGTAATTGCGGATCGGCCTTCTCCGGCAAGACGCGCTTGTTTTGCGGGAAGGGGATTTCCATTTGCAGGTGCTTGGCCAGCGCGAGATAAATCGGGAAAACGGAGCGGAGTTCCTCCCAGGGAGCTTGCTTGGAGCTATCGGCCTTGGGCGGAGCCGGCAAATTCAGAGTGGTAATGGTTTTGTTCACGTGTGATTCATCCATTCACAGGGGCCATCCAGGAATCGAACGGCCACCGCTTTTTGCCCCTGGTGATACTGCAAGGCAATGACGGCGGCCTCCACGGAGCGCCCACCCTCGCGAACCAGCCGGACGCGATCGTCAAACTCCAGAGCCAGTTGCGAGAGGAAGATGGCGTATTCCGGAGTGCCAAATTCCACGACCGTTGTTTCCTTAATCCTCGCCTCGCCGAACCGGCGGGGAGTGACCTGCACCGGAATGCGAACTGCGGGAAGCTTTGGGAAAAAGCGTGCGAGCTGTTCCGTACACTCCCGTTCGTCCGTGGTTGTGGTCATATCTCCATCGCCCCGTTGCGGATCGGTCTGCGCGTCGTACGAACCCGGCGATGCGCAAGCAAATACACTTCGGACACGCCGGGAACGCAGTGACCCGCAGTAGGAGATGCAAGCTGCGAGCCAAAGAATCCGGAAGGGGGCTCCATTGGTGAAGCAATTAAAAACAAGGGGCTTAAAGTTTTCCCACGGCGGAAAGGAATGCACAAAATCTCAGGCTGAAACACTTCGTCTCAGCTTGTCGCGGGACGCAGGTGATGCTTATTGAGACGCCTTATCGGCCGACCGCGCGCGCTTCGGCTGCCTGATCGTTGGGTTCGGAGCTCCCGCGCAGAGGAATGTTGTACCTCTTTAGCTTGCGATAGAGAGTGGCGCGGCTGATCCCAAGCATTTTTCCGGCGAGAGCTTTGTCGCCGTGAGCTTGTTCGAATACGCGCAGGATGGTCATTTTTTCCATCTCGGCCAAAGCGGTGGTCGAGAGGGAAGCAGCATCTTGCGAAGTCATCTCGACGCTCGCGGGCTGCTCCGTGCGCATGGACGGCGGGAGATCGCGGACATCGATGGTTTGGCGATCGCCGAGGGTTACGGCGCGTTCGATGCAATTTTCCAATTCCCGAACGTTGCCAGGCCAGTCGTACTGCAGAAGGTTCTTCATGGCCGCAGCGGTTACCTGCAGGTGAAGACTGGCGGCATAGCGATTCAGGAAATGATGCACCAGCATGGGAATATCGGCGCGACGCTCCCGGAGAGGCGGGAGGTGGACGGTTACAACGTTCAAGCGAAAATACAAATCCTTGCGAAAGGTTCCGGCGCGGTAAGCGGACTCGAGGTCACGATTGGTGGCAGCAATCACGCGGACATCGACATCGATCTTTTCGTTGCTGCCTACCGGCCGGACCTCCTTTTCCTGGAGAACGCGAAGGAGCTTGGCTTGCATTTCCAGAGGGAGCTCGCCGATTTCGTCGAGGAAGATGGTGCCGCCGTTGGCGGCCTGGAAAAGCCCCGCTTTGGATCTCGTGGCGCCGGTAAAAGCGCCTTTTTCGTAACCAAACAGCTCACTCTCCATCAGCGTTGGGACCAAAGCGCCGCAATCCACGGCGACGAAGGGCGATTGCGCCAAGGCGCCGCGGAAATGAATGGCGCGGGCGACAAGCTCTTTGCCGGTGCCGCTCTCTCCGGAGATCAACACGGGGGTGCGCGTATCTTTGAGGCGAGAAATCATACGCAGAACGTCCTGCATGCCCGAGGAAGCACCAATGATGCCATCGAGATTCTCGTCGGTGTTGACTTTTTCGCGGAGAAAAGCGTTCTCGTTGACCAGCCGAACTTTCTCAGCCATGCGCTGTAACAGTAAGCGCATCTTCTCGACGCGGAAGGGCTTCTCGATGTAGTCGTAAGCACCGAGTTTCATGGCGTCGACGGCCGATTCGATGGAGCCGTGACCCGTCATGATGGCCACTTCGGTGCGCGGAAGCACCGCTTTGAGCTGCTTGAGAAGCTCCACGCCGGATTGGTTGGGCAATTTCAAATCGCTCAAGACCAAGTCCGGAGGATCGGTCTCCAGGCGAGTGATGGCGGATTCGGCGCTCTCCGCCTCGTTGCAGACGAAGCCAAGAGAACCGCCGATGGTCATGCACAGGCGGCGGATGCTCTGTTCGTCGTCAACTACAAGAAGTTTGATTTTTAGATCGTCGGTCATGGTTTTCCGAAAGTCGTCTCCACAGTAGAAATCAGTTGCTGAACCCGAAAAGGCTTTTCGATGCAGGGCGTGGAACTCTCCGAAAGCAAGGCCTGCGTTTCGCTGTTTGCAGTATCCCCGCTGATCAAAATGATGCGGCTGCAGAGCTCTGGCCGGTGATTGCGAATCCATTTGTGGACGTCGGCGCCGTTGATTTCGCCAGGCATGCGAATATCGGAAATAACACCGGCGTAGGTGCCGGTGGAGAGTTCTTTCAGGCCGGCGGCGCCGTTGGCGACCTGCACAACACGGTAGCCGCGGCGTTCAAGGGCGGCACGAACAAAGGCGCTCACGGAAGGCTCGTCCTCAATCAGAAGGATGGGGGCCAAGGCGCGATCGGTGTTTGCCCGGGTCATCGGCCGGCCTCCTTAGCCGAGGCAGCCAGTGCGGAATCGGTGGCGACGGGGAGGCGAACGAGGAAGGTGCTGCCTTTCGAGCCTTCGTTGTTCCAGCAGAGAATTTCGCCGCCATGCGCGCGCACGATGCCGTAGCAGATGCTCAGGCCGAGGCCGGTTCCCTTACCGGCTTGTTTAGTGGTGAAGAAGGGATCGAAGATGCGCTGCGGCTCGGAGATGCCGGTGCCGTTATCGATGAAGGCAACTTCCAGAGAGTCCTGAGCGCGGCGGGTGCGAATGTGAATTTTGCCGTGATTGCCGGATTCCTGGATGGCGTCGTAGGCGTTGTTCAGGATATTGAGGAACACCTGCTGGAGTTGCTGCGGATCGCCCATGGCCAGCTCGAGATTTTCGTCGAAGTCCTCACTGACCTCGACGCCGTGGCTGGCAAAATCGTAGCTGCGCAATTTGATGGTTTGGCGAAGGATGGCGTTGAGTTGCATGGGCTCGCGCTGCGCCGGCCGCTGGCGGGCGAAACTCAGCAAATCCTGCACGATTTCCTTGGTGCGCTGCGTCTCCTGCAAAATGATTTGCAGATCCTCGCGGGCGCCGGAGGGGATTTCCGGATTCTCGAGCAGCAAATCGGTAAACCCGAGGATGGCGGCCAGAGGATTATTCACTTCGTGAGCCACACCGGAAACCAGGCGGCCGATGGTGGCCATTTTCTCGGAGTGCGCCAGCTTGGCCTGCAACAGCACGGCGTCGGTGATGTCGGTCATGACCACAACCACGCTGTTGACCTGCTTGGATTCGTCGCGCATGGGGCTCAGGCTGATCGAAAAATGGCCCATGGAGCCATCGCTGCGCTTTACGCGCAACTCCAGGTTTTCGACTTGCTGGCCTTGCGCGGTGGTTTGCAACGCGGCTTCGAAATCGCTGCGCTCCCTGCTTTCCACCCAATTCAGCAAAGGTTGACCGATCAGGTCCTGTTCGCGGTAACCGGCTTCGAAGCAGCGGCGGTTGGCGTAGCTGATGAGGCCCGCGGTATCGAGCACGAAGATCATGCTCTGCGTGGTGTTCAGGATTTTCTGATTGAAGTCGCGTTCGCGCTGCAATTGCGATTGAAATCTCTTTTGTTCGGTGACGTCGAGCATCAAGCCGCGGATTTGCACCACACGGCCCTGGGAATCGCGCACCGCGCTGATGTTCTGCAGGGTATGGAGAAGGCTGCCATCCTTGCGGCGGAGGGTCTCCTCATAATTGCGCAGAACCGCGGTCTTCGTGATGGCCCGGACCAGGCGCTCCTTGGCGAGGCGTGTGGGATAGAGATGGGCGCTGACATCGGCGCCCAGCAACTCGTCTCGCGAGACGTAGCCGAGCATGCGCACCATGGCATCGTTGACGTCGATGAATTGTCCATCTGGCGTGGCGAAGAACAATCCTTCTTGAATATTGTCGAACAACTCGCGATAGCGGCGCTCTGCTTCCTGGCGATCGGTAATATCTTTCAGGACGTGAATGGTGCGTCCATCATCGTCGGTAAGGCCCGACCGATGGGCTGTGGAAACCAGAAAAGTGCGCCCATCGGCGGTGGCAACGTACTCCTCGCGTTGATGCGTGCTCCCGCAGAAGGGGCAGGGGAACGTGCTGCCGGTTTCGGCGATCTGCCGCAGCGTGGAGACCGATTCGCCGACTAGCGCGGCGGGAGGGATGCCCAAATGAGCGGCGAGGGAGCGGTTGGTGCGAACGATGCGCCAAGCGGGATCGTGAACGACGATGTAGTCGCTGATAGCGTCAATGTCTTCCACCCACTGCTTTTTGGAGCGCTCCAATTGCGAGAAGCGCCGCACCTTCTCCATCACCAGGGCGGCATGACTGGCGAGCGCGTCCAGGAGTTGAACCTCGTCCTCAGTGAAACTCGACTTGCGGCACATGAGGCAGAGGGTGCCCATCAACTCCTGGTCGCCGGCATAGATGGGATAGAAGGCAACGGGCACTTTTTTACCTGGGCTGGTCAGAACCTCGAGACCCGTGCGGCGGCGCAGGATGTTTTCCTCCATCCAGTTCCGTTCGCTGCGATCAGCAGGAAAGGCGGCATCGATTTGGTGAAGCTCCACGCGGGTTCCCAGGATTTCGCCAACGGCGCCGCGTTCCGCTTGCAGAAGTTCAGCGGCTCGCGCAGCGAAGTTGGCAAGGAAAGTGGGTAACTGACGGCAACGGGCGGCTTCAACGGCGAGGTTCATGAGCTCTTGCGCAACGCGATCGGGAGTGCGCCTGGAGCGATTCGTCTCGGGCGTTCTTGGTTTGCGAGGAGCGGAAATCCGTTTTGACTCACGCATGGGGAAGAGGAGCTGCCCAGTGTCTCAAAATAAGACCTGGAAAAACCAGACTATTGGGCAGTCTCAATGTGAGTCAACGGAGGTTTCAAATTGTGAGACCCAACCGTTACCCTGTCCCAGAGTACAGGGCAGAACCCTACGTCTCAGCGTGAGACCCCCAGCGAGGGGTGTAGGCGTCCAATGAGACAACCAAGTGTAGAAGCAGCTAGGGAGAACTAGCTTCCCCAACCTTGTAACAAATTGAAAAAACATAACATACGTGATTCTGGCAACTCTTCCGCGGATTGTCGAACGGCGTTCCCGAACTGGCAGTGGATTTGCCTTCTTTATTCCGGGGTACGCCTACCCGCTTAGGAGGGCGTGTTCAACATGGGACGCACGTGGGGCAAAAGACTGAGCGCCGCTGCCGTAACAGCTTTGTTAGCTGGAAGTATGGCGGCCTCGCAACAGTGGACTACGGAAGAGGGCAAACGCAAGGTAAAGACCAGGGTCACTCCGCAATTCTCGGATCTTGCACGAAAGATGAATCTAAGCGGCAAGGTGAGAATTGAAGTGGTGATCGCTCCAGACGGTCGCGTAAAGAGTTCCAAACCCATTGGCGGCCATCCAGTGCTGGTGCAGTCCTGCCTGGAGGCCGTCAAGGACTGGAAGTTCGAGGCCGCGCCGGAGGAGACCACACAGGTGGTCGAGTTCGATTTCAAGGCCCAGTATTGATGCAGATTCCGGAACTCATGGGGAAGCCAGAATGGCGTGTGCGGGCGGTCAGCCGCATGGGGGAGTGGAGGAAGTAAAGCGATGACTATCGGAAAACAGCTATACAAAGGATTTGGAATCATTCTGGCGATTCTCGCCGTGTTGCTGGTGGTGGACCTCCTGGCGCTCTGGAAGGCGCGGTCGGCGAGCAACGAGGCCGCTGCCACATTGGATAGCGTGCGTACCGCGGAGTCCGTGCGCTACCAGATCATGCAAAACCGTCTGAACTTGAACAATTTCCTGCTGAGCGGCGATCCGCGGGATGAAGACAAGGTGAACCGAGGCTTCACGGACCTGGCGGACACCATCAAAAAGGGTGAATCGCAGGCCGGGAGCGACGTTCTTCGCACGGCGTTGATTCAGGTGGAGAGCACCGAATCGAGCTGGGCGGATAATTTCGCCAAGCCGCTGCTGGCAAAAAGGCACCAAGTGGATTCCGGCGATGCTACCGTGTCGGATCTGCAGATCTTCTACCTGCAAAAGGACCCGGCGTCGTGGCTAAGCAAATCTTCCGGAGTTCTGGATCAGGCCAACACGGATATCAGCAAGGCGCTAGTGGATTCGCAAGCCACAGCGTCGCGTGCAAGCATTTTCAGCATGGTCATCGTCCTGGCGGGAACGCTGTTCGCCATCGGCTTCGGAGTATTCAGCGCATTGCAGACCGCCAAGTCGATCACCGAACCGCTGCAGCACCTTATCACCGTGGCGCAGGAAATCGGAAACTCCGGCGACCTCGACCAGAACATCGATATTCACCGCAACGACGAAATCGGCGCGCTGGCGACTACGTTCAACAACATGGTCGCTTATTTGAAGGAGATGGCCGCGGTTTCCATGGCCGTGGCGGAAGGGGACCTGACCGTCGAGGTTACTCCGCGGTCGAAGCGCGACACGCTGGGCAACGCCTTCCAGCGCATGGCGCACGGACTGCAGGAAATCGTCAGGAATACGCGGGATGCGGCCTCGCAGGTGTCCGCAGGCTCGAACCAGGTGGCGGGAGCGGCGGACGAATCCGCGAAGGTCAGCGTGCAGGCGTCTTCGGCGATTGAAGAAGTGACCAGCACCATGCACGAGATGAGCATCAACGTGCAGAACGTGGTGAAGAACACGCAGGTGCAGGCGTCCAGCGTGGCGGAAACCTCCGCTTCGATCGACCAGATGGTTACCTCGATTCAACGAGTGGCAGACACCGCGAAGGTGCTGCTGGATATCGCCAACCGGTCGCGCGAGGAAGTGCACACCGGAATTCAGACCATGGAAAAGGCCACCGACGGCCTGAACCGTACCAACAAAGCGATCCAGTCGTCGGCAGAGATTATCAATATATTGGGCCACCGCGCCGACGACATCGGAAAGATCATCGAGGTCATTGACGATCTGGCCGAGCAGACTAACCTGCTGGCGCTAAACGCGGCCATCGAAGCGGCGCGCGCCGGCGAGCACGGTTTGGGATTCGCGGTGGTTGCGGATGAAGTCCGCAAGCTGGCGGAAAAGTCCACGCAGTCCACCAAGGAAATTGCCGACTTGATCCAAAGCATTCAACGCGAAGCGCGCCAGGCCGTCGAAAACATGGAACACAGCACGCGCATCGTGGAAGAAGGACTCAGCCTGGGGAACGAACTGGGCTCGGCGCTGCACAAGATTTCGGACGTAGTGACCGAGGTGTACAAGTTCACGCAGGAAATTGGAGCCGCGACGAACGAACAGTCCGTGGGTTCTTCGCAGATTGCCAAGGCTACCAACCGGCTGACGGAAATCACCCAGGAAATTAACTCTGCAGTCGAAGAGCAGGCGTCCGGTGCGCAAGCGGTCGTCCGGGCGATGGACAAAATGCGGGAACTGGTGCAGCAGTCGGCCTCCAGTTCCACGGAACTTTCCGCGGCAGCAGAACAGATGCTGAAACTCTCGCGCAACCTGCTGGACAACATGGACCGGTTCGCTATCGAGCGCTCGGCACAGCCTCGCGCACGGCGAGAAGCGCCCTCGTCAAGAAGGCGCGCGGCTGCGGAACAAGAAGCCCGCGAGTACGAACTGGCCGAAGTCAGCCGTTCCTAATCGGAGCACTTCATGGAGAAGGAACATCAAGTCGTAGGATTCCGAATCGGGACTGAAACCTACGGAGTGCGTATCGGGGCGGTACGCGAAATCGTGCGTGTCCCGGAAATCACTGTCGTGCCGAACGCACCCGATGCCATCGAAGGCGTCATCAACCTGCGCGGGAAAATCATTCCGGTGATGGACTTGCGGAAAAGATTCGGCAGCCCCGCGGTGCAAACCGACAAAAAGAACCGCATTCTCGTTGTGGAATTGGATGGCAAGCTTCTGGGGCTGATCGTGAGTTCCGCCTCGGAAGTGCTGAAGATTCCACCGTCCGAGATTGAGTCTCCAGGCAGCGTGTTTGCGGAAGGCGAATCGAGTTACGTCACCGGCGTCGGCAAACTGAAAGGCCGGCTGATTATTCTCTTGGATATCGCGCGGCTGCTGCGTCAACCGGAATTCAAGAAACTTGAGGAGGTTGCGGAACCCGCCGCGATTTCCCAGTAAGGCTTCCATCCGCGCCGGAAGCTATCAGGGCAATCCGAGGACCCGCTTGCGCCGAGCATGGGAACAATTACCGCTCAGATTCAGCTTACCGAGGCAGAACTCAAGCTCCTGCAGACGCTCGTGTACCAGGAGTGCGGCATGTACTTCGACGAGCGGCGGGCACATTTCCTGAAAGACCGGCTGCAACGCCGGCTCAAGGCCTGCAATCTGGAATCTTTCTATAGCTACTACCGCCTGCTGACCAGCCGCGAGGGCCGACAAGAGTTGGCTGCCCTGCTGGAAAACCTGACGGTCAACGAGACCAGCTTCTTCCGGAATAAGCCGCAATTGGAATTGCTGCAGAAGAGTGTCTTGGAAGAGATTCTGCACCACAAGCAAGAGCGGCGGGACTGGAACCTGCGGGTGTGGAGCGCGGGTTGCTCCACCGGCCAGGAACCCTATTCCGTGGCCATTTTGATTTGCGACGCGCTCGCTTATTACTATTTGCGGAACCCCCTGCCCTTCGATATGCCCTCACCTAAGCCGCTGATCCCGCCGCCGTGGAAGCTGGAAATCGTGGCCTCGGACATCAGCTACGCCAGCCTGCGCACCGGGCAGGAAGGCATCTACAACGAAGTGCAGATGGAGCCGGTCGACTACACCACCCGGCTGCGCTATTTCGAGAAAGCCGGGGACAAGTACACCGTCAAGCCGCAACTCAAAGAGCTGGTGCAGTTCGACTTCCACAACCTGAAGACGGAATTCCTGCCGCGGCGCAACGACATCATCCTTTGCCGCAACGTCATGATCTATTTCGACGAGGCGGAGCAAAAACGGCTGATCGACAAGTTCTGGAATTGCTTGAATCCCGGCGGATTTCTGTTTGTGGGGCACGCGGAAAGCCTGTTCGGACTGACGCAACGCTTCCGCATGGTGCACGAGAACAACGGTACGGCGTACAAGCGCATTGAGGTGACCGCTTGAGCATTTTGCCCGAGGATCGGGGAGCCGAGCTCCGTTCGCTCTTCTTTGAGAGCGCGGCGGAGCAGCTTCAGGTCATCAACGACGCGGGCCTGGAACTCGAGAAGAGGCCTGCGGATGAAGAACTCATCCGCGGTGTGCGCCGGGCGGTGCACACGCTGAAGGGCGACTCCGCGGCCTGCGGTTTCCAGGCGCTCAGCGAAATCGCGCACGAACTCGAAGACATTTTGTCGCTGAAAGTGGCGCAATCGCACGGAGCGAAGCTGGCCGAGGTGGTTTTGGCGGCCGTAGACACTTTCGAAGGTTTGCTGGGGGCTTATCAGAAACAACAGGAACCGCCGTCTCCCGCGCCGTTGCGCGCGTTGATCCACGACTTATTGGAAGCGCCAGCGGCTGCGGAAGCCGCAAGACACGGCGCGCCACACACCGTTCCGGCGAGTTTTCAATGGAACGAATACGAACGGCTGATGGTTTCTGAGGCGTTGCTGCGTGGGGAGACGGTCTATAACGTTGCTCTGCGCATCGATCCCGCAAGCGCCATGCGCGCGGCGGCATTTCAACTGGTTCGCAACGTACTGCACGCCTGTGGGACGGTGATCGCCCTGCACCCCGAGGACAACCTGGCAGCCGCTTCCGTGGAAATTGTGGAAGCAGCGCTGGCGAGTTCGCATGCCGTGGAGCATATCGCGCACCGCTGCAAGATCCCCACGGTGGTGTCGGACGTGCGCATTGAGCCGGCGAGCCGGGCGGAAACTGCCGAGCATGAGCTGCTCGGAGACATTCTGGAAGCGCAAGCCGTGCAGTTCACATCCCACGCCACGGATGCTCATGATCGTTCGGCGGCCAAGCAGAACGCGGGAGCTTCGGCGGTAGCGGCGGTAGCAGAGAGCACGTTGCGCGTGGACTCGGCGCGTATCGACGCGGTCATGAATCTGGTAGGCGAGCTGATTATCGGCAAGTCCATGCTGCACCGCACGCTTTCGGAATTCGATCAAACCCATGCGCGGGATCCCTTGCGTGGAAAACTCGCGGAAGCCCTGGCTTTCCAGTCCCGCGTGCTGGACGAGCTGCATAAGTGCGTGCTGAAGATCCGCATGGTTCCGGTGGAGCAACTGTTCCGGCG
>Ga0187784_10003633_pt1 | contig 12462 bp, 13 predicted proteins | sample 1015_SJ02_MP15_2_FD_132964 | JGI IMG/M metagenome (GOLD analysis project Ga0187784, IMG submission 132964) | Tropical peat soil microbial communities from peatlands in Department of Meta, Colombia - 1015_SJ02_MP15_20_MG | ecosystem: Environmental > Terrestrial > Soil > Wetlands > Peat | place... | reverse complement strand
GGTCACGTAACTGAACATCGCTGACTGCTTGTTGTCTTCTCCACGCATACCTCTTGTGTAAACTACCTCGCTGTGGAGAAAGAGTGACTACCCTGGAACTTTTTCCGCAACCTGTAAAGCCCGGCGAGTTCGTGGGCGATTATTCGGCCCGAGACCCAGAGGGTACCCCGTCGTGCCCTGACACGAAGCGGGTTATGAAACAGCCTCTTGGGTGTATTCGACAAAGGTGTGAGGGAGGGGCGAGCGTCGAAGAACCATGCTTCAGGGGCTAAAGAGGCTGCTGAAAAACCCCGAACCAGCAGCGAGAGCGGGAAAATGACCGCAGCAGGGCTGAAGCCCCACGCTGATTTGGCGGCATTTGCGGCCCGGGACCCAGAGGGTACCCCGCCGTGCCCTTGTTACAAAGCCCGTTCCGATTGAGTTTTTCAGCAGCCCGTAAAGCCGAGCCCTTTCAACGGCTCTCCGGGCCTGAAGGCCGTCGCATTTTTTCGCGGATCCAGGGGCCTAAAGGCCCCTGCTCCCTCCGATCCGAATCACCTGGCCCGGCTGAAGCCGTGCCCTTGTTACAAAGCCCGTTCCGATTGAGTTTTTCAGCAGCCTGTAAAGCCGCGTTGACTTGGCGCAGTTTGCGGCACCCTTCGGCGTTGCTCGGGGCAGGCTCTAAAGTCGTGCCCTTTCAAAAGCGCGACTTAATCAGACCTTCTTTAGCGAGCATTTGCTTTATTTCGTCGGAGTCAGTTCCGGCCCCGGCGTGAGCAAGCTCTCGTTGGCGACGGCGGTTGTCTGCTGCAGGCTGTAGCCGTCGCGCGTGCGGATGCGATACTTCTGCAGGTCGTTGCCCACCAGCTTTACGCTGATCGACCGCCAGCCGCGGTTGGAATTGGGCTGAGGATAGTAGCTGATGGAATAGAGATGGCCGAGATCCTCGCGGATTGAGGCAAAGGCCTGTTTCTCTTTGCCCCAGTTGCCGGCAAAGTAGGCTTTGCCGCCGGTGGCCCTGCTCATTCGTTCGAAGGCGGCGGTCGAGACCGGATCCTCCTGAGCCAAGCGCGTGCTGACCAGGTAGATGATGGTGCCGGTCGACTGGGCCAGTTCCGCGACGTCTTCCGGCGGAACCGAGCTGGCGTTGTCGGGGCCGTTGGAGAAGACCACGACCGCCTTTTTGCCGGTCAGCGAGGCCGCATCTTTTACCGTGAGCAACAGGCTGTTGTAAAGCGCGGCGTCGTCTCCGGCCACGGTGTTGCGTACCCCGGTCACCAGCTTGCGGCGGTCGGCGGTGAGCGATGTTGCGCGCGAAAGGTCGCGGCTGTAAGCGTAAAACGCGAGCTTGTCGGCGTCGTCCATGGAGCGGATGAAATCGGAAATCGCGTCCTGCGCGTACACGAATCCCCGGTACATATAGTTGCTGGTGTCGAACAGGATAAAGATGCTCGCGCCGCTGACAGGCGAAAGCTTGCCGTTGGCAACACCCTCACCGGAGGGAACCGCCGAAAGCAGCGCGTTGCCGGCGCCCTCTGCAGGATGCGCTGCCAGGGAGTTGCGTCCGCCCCCCTGCACGGTAGCGCTGCCTTCTTCGAATGTGGCGATCTTCTCGGGGATCTTGTCCTCGGTGACGACGAAATCTTCCGGCTTGAGGCCGCCGATGTAGTGCCCCTTATGGTCGGTGACGGCAACGTTGAGCTGCACCAGAACCACGTTGACATGAAGGCGCGATGAGCCGTCCTGAGCGGCAAATCGCGGTCCGGCTGTGATGAGCAGAAGCGTGCCGGCTCCCACTGCAAAGGCCGATAGACTTCTCCTTGGAATTTTCATCGCGCAATGTCCTCTCCATTCGTTACATTCCCGCCGCCGGCGATCAAGTCGCTGGAACGAGCCTGAATCTCGCCCCGCCGGAACTGCTCGCCGGTCTCTGTCATGGCGCGCATCAGCGCCGGCCAGTCATCGATGCTGGTGGCAGAGATATTGGCGATCATCTGGCGGGTCAAATCGGGCACCAGGAGGTTGAGCATCGCCGGAGAATCGCCCTTCTCATCCGCAAGCCGCGCCCAGTAGAGATTGCTGGATTCCCAAGATTCGCCGAAAAGGCGGTTGGTGTATCCTCCGGAAACCGGAAACGGCTCGCCGATCAACAACGCCAGCGAGTCGCTGTCGGCCAATATCGGATGCGGAACGCCAAAATCCCTGCCGATGCGCTGGGGACTGGCTTCAGCGGGATTGCTTCGAGCCAAAGCGTCCAGCTCTTGGTTCATTGCGCCCACGGTGGGCGCCTGGTCCGGGTATTGGCGGCGAAACTGGGCCGCCAAATACAAAAGGTCCGAGGGCAGCGTGCGGCGCGCGAGGTCTTGGGCGGTCTCCGGGCTCTTCAGTCCCTCTTCCAAATCGACCAACCGCCCCCAGCTAAAGCGCACCGAGAGAATATCGATCACCTTTTGCCGCAGGTCTGCATTCGATGCGGAAGCGGCGATCAGTTCCTCTCCGGCGCGCTGGTAAAGGCCAACCGCGTGCAATTCGTCGCGGCTAACGTTCCACCAGCGCGGCAGGATGGCGTTGACAAGAAGTTGAGGAACCATCTCTCTCCAAATCAAAGCCTGAACTTTCTGCGGGGCCAGGAAATCCTCCTCCGTCAACGCCAGCACGTAGGGCAGGTCAGCCAGCGAACCGATCAAGTAAGCGCCGCCGCCAGCCGTAGCGCCGATGCCGACCAGGGTCGGGGCGCCCCAAACCTCATCCACGCCCTGAATCGACGCCGCCGAGAAGTCGTGCGAGCGCACGAACAGCGGATTGCTGTGCAGAACCTCAGCGCCCGGCGGCTCATAGTAGGCGTAATTCAAGCCCACCAGGGTGTCGCGCAGGAAGGGCGCCAGCCTGCTGCGGGCCAGCTCCAGTTGAGCGGGCGTCGAAGGCCCGCGGATGACCTTGGTCAGGTCGGTGCGCACTTGCAGCTCCGCATGACGGCTGGTGTAGACCATGGGCGACCACGATACGCGCTCGCCGGCGGTGAAGATGGGCCGAGGCAACTCGAATTCGCGCAGCTCGCCCGCCAGCGGCAGCAGGCTGTCGCCGATCGCCGCACCCTGCTGCATCGCGCCCAACCCGTCGTAGAGGCCGAAGAGCGTATCCACCGAAACCAGGCGCTGATCGTTGAGCACCGCATGCATCTTTCGCGCCAGCGCCTCATGGATGCGCTTGCCGTCGGGACTGGCGGGGATCGGTCCTGCCAGCAGATCGACAATCCGATCCTGGGAAAGGTTTGGCTTACCGGTGGCGGCAGTCAGAATTGCCTGGAGCGACTTCCGCGCGGCTTCGAAGAGCTGCTGATTCGAAGCCACGGCGTTATACGGCTGAATCGCCTTCAGCCACGACGCATTCAAGCTATCTTTGGCAATCTCCTGTTGCCGCGCCAGAATCTGCCATATGCCGATCTCGGCTTGCAGCGCCCCAAGCGTGTTGGAGCGGAGCGCCGGATTGGAAATGCCGTTCACGTGCTCTGCGGTGCCGAGAAAACCCGTGATCGACGCATCGTCCAGCTCCGGGAACTCGACGAAGATGGGAAACCACTGCTGCAAGTGGACGAACTGCTCGGCGAGCGACCGCTCGGTTGCATCGGGTAATGGTTTTTGGGGCGCTCGGGCATTATCGATGGCGCTCAACATCAGATAGAGCTGCGCGGGAGTATTCTCCGTTTGAAGATTGGAGTAAGCGACCAGCGCATCGAGAAGCCGGTCGGGGTCGCCGGCGCCACGCGCGAACCCGGCGCCGGCGTGAATGCGGCTGACTTTGTCTTGCCGGGCCAGAATTTGTTGCCACAGAGCGGAACCACCCGGAACCTGAGGTTTTCCGCTGGCGTCCCATTGCACGCGAGTCAGCAAGAGAAGCAGTCCCGCGTTACGGGGGAAGACTCCTGTCGCTGCGGAGAGGGTGGGAGCGGTCGAACGGTATGCATCGTATAGACGCTTGAGCCGGCCAGCCTGAGCGAAATGAGCTTGCTGCTGCGGACCGATGCGCGAGAAGGCATCGAAGTATGCGGCCAGCCAGCCCTGGCCTTTGCTCAAAAGATGCGCGGCGAATTCGCCGGTATTGTGCGTGTCTGCGCCGACAAGGTCCTGCCATTCCTTCTCGGCTGCCTCCCCGCCGGGCACAACGATTGCGCCGGAACGGATGCAAAGCCGGCTGCCGTAGAAGTCCAATGCTGGCGCAACGGGATAAAGTCTCCGCAGCCCGGGCGACTGATATAGGGTCTGCCGCGTTTGCGGGTCGATCCTGGCCATCGCCGAGTAGAGCCGGTCGGCATTCTGATTATTGAGAAGCAGATCGAGCAAGCCGCTCGGCGGCTTTTGGTTGGTCCCGGTCACCGTAACCCAGTCTTTCTCTGAGAAAAGGACGGGAACGTGGGTGGATTGAAACGAGTAGGCAAATGGAACACCATCCTGGAGGCACTGCTCCAGCTTGGTCAGCGGGAAACCGGAATCGACGGTAAGGAAGGCCCGCTCGGGATCGGCGGTGACCAGCGAAGCATCCTGCCGTGTGCAGCCGTGCTCGAACTGGTAACCCAGTATCTTGATCAGCCTTCCCGCATCGTCGCAACCGGTTACATGGATTTTGCCGTCGGGACCGGCCAGAGGTTGAAGCTCACGGGCCAGATGGACATATCGCTCCGCAAGCACCAGGTATTCGGTCTTGTGCCCGGTCTGGTATCCGTAGAGGAAAGCGTTGCGGGCCAGCAAAGGCAGCACTTCGTCGGGGCCGGCCTCTTGGCTGATTCCCGCCATGCGCAGGAACGATCGCAGCGGCCCCGGAATTTCGATGGTTTCCGAAAGACGTTGCGGCGTTGCCGCGCCGCCGGCGTTGCCGGTATCCGGGGAAGGAACGGCCGAGGCCATTCGCGGCGGTTGAGCGGCGCCATCCAGCGCGAGCGCGCCCGCGAAAACTGCCAATGCGGCAAGCGCGATGAGAGAGCGAAGAGGGAACCTCATCCCAATGCCCCTTTCAAATCGGTTATCTTACCGATCGAGTCAGAGATTCCGCACGCTAAGAGAAAAGATGGAGTGAAGCGGTTTTCCTGCTGCCTTATATTCGTTCTGCCTTAATTGCCGCCACGAAGCTTGCTGTCCACTTTCCCGTACAGGATCAAAACGGATGAATGACCGGACCGGCCGCATAGAACCAGGGGTTTTCCCCTGGGGCGGCTTCTATTTGCCATTAAAAGAGCAATGGAGAACGGAAGCAATCGACGTGCGCGAGAACCCCCACGTTCAGCGAGCTTATCAGGCAAGCGTGCGTCTGGCTAGTCTTTTCTTGTTCGCAGTGTCGAGGGGCGTGGCCATCGGCCGATCGGCGCATGAGGCCAAGCATTGAGCACGGGTTCGAAAAGGGTGAGGTGCGGCGCCGAGGCGTGAAGGAAACAGAAGATTTGCCCGATGGCGATGAATCTTCGGTGACAATCCGGTGACAATTCGCCTCGCGGGCTCCAATTTCTGAACGGATCCGCTTAAGAAAGTTTTTCAGCCGCCCGCGGAGCCGGAGCCTGGGCAGTGATCGATCCCTCGAGAATGTGTCCCAGCTTCTCCTGCTTCGTCTTCAAATAGGCAGCGAAGGTTTCTTGCGCTTCGACTTGGGCCGGCACGCGCTCCACGACCTCAATTCCAGCCGATTCCAGGGCCGCAACCTTCTCCGGATTGTTGGTCATCAGCCGGACGCGAACGACGCCGAGCCGCTTCAGTGCCTCCGCCGGCAACTCGTAGACGCGGCAGTCGGCGGCAAATCCCAACTCCATGTTCGCTTCCACCGTGTCCAGCCCCTGGTCCTGGAGCTCGTAGGCCTTCAGCTTTGCCATCAGGCCGATTCCGCGGCCCTCCTGCTCCTCATAGAGGAGGATTCCAGCTCCCTCTTCAGCGATCTTGGTCAGCGCCAATTCCAGTTGCAGGCGGCAATCGCAGCGCAGCGAGCCGAATACATCGCCGGTGAGGCATTGCGAATGAATTCGCACCAGCGGCGGTGCAATGAGCACGTCGCCCATCACCAGCGCCACCAGACCCTCGGTCTTCCGCTCTGGTTGGCAGCCGGGCGCTTCTTCCGTCCGCGCCCCCTCGAATCCCAGAATCCTGAATGCCCCCCAGCGGGTGGGAAACTCCGCTTCGGCGAACTTCTTCACGCTCTCTAACGCCATAGCTCCATTCTACGGTGCAGCAGAAGCGTTCGCATTGACCCGGAGCCGTCTTCTGCGATACCCATCGAGAGATGAGCGCCCTCGAAAAGTCGGCAGCGCGGATTGTTCCTGCGCAAGATGCCGGTGCGCTCGCGGCGGTGCGCGAGCTGTTCGAGGAGTATTGGAACTCGTTCGGCTTTACTCCCTGCTTCCAGAACTTCGGCGAAGAGCTGGCCGGGCTTCCCGGAGCGTATGCTCCGCCGACTGGCCGCCTGGCGCTCGCCACCGTCGATGGAGCGCCCGCCGGGTGCATCGCTTTGCGGCGCATCGATGCCAGCCGCGCCGAACCCAAGCGCCTTTATGTGCGGCCCGCATTTCGCGGCCGGGGCCTGGGCCGAGCCCTGCTCGAATGGGTGATGAGCGAGGCGCGCGCCGCCGGCTACACTGAGCTCGTCGGAGACACCATGCCGGTGATGCGCGAGGCTTTGGCGCTCTACGACCGGATGGGATTCGAGCGGTTCGGCGCCGGAGCCCCTGTTCAAGCTTCCCCGGTCCCGCAAATCTCCGAGGAACCGATCCTGATCCGCATCAAGCTTTAGCTAGGTCTGTGACCGCATAAAGAAGCACCATGGGAGGCACTTTGCAAGCGGCGAAGATGCCCTCAGATTGGAGGCATGAATGACGGCCGTCCGATGCATAGTCAGTTGCGGAAGGGGGAACGGCAAGGGCTATCGGGGATAGTGGCCAAGGGCTGGGAGCCGGCGCGGGTATTGCGAAGGGCTTTGATTCTGCGTGCACTCGACCAGGGACAGAACCTGAGCCAGGTAGCGAGGAACCTGGGTGTAGTGCGGAAGACGGTGCGGGCCGTGGCGCGGCGAAACGAGGCGGGAGGCCTGGAATTGGCCCTCTACGAGAAGCCGCGTCCGGGCAAGCAGCGAGCGCTAAACGCGGCTCAGGGGCAGCGCATCGTGGCCATGGTGTGCGGGCCGCCGCGGCAAGGCTGGGCGCGGTGGACAGTGCGTTTGATTGCCGAGGAAGCCGTGAAGCGAAGGTTGGCGCGTCGGGTCGGCCGGGAAACGATCCGCGTTCTGCTCCAGAGTCACGATTTGAAGCCGTGGCGGGGAAAGAAGCTGGTGTATCGCGGAGCTGAATGAGGAGTACGTCGCGCGCATGGAAGACGTGCTGGCATTGTACGAAAAGCCGGTGGTGCTGCACGCTGAGGTTCGCCCGCCGCGCCTCATGCGGCCGGGGCAGATCCTGCGGCGCGACTGCGAGTACCAACGCCGCGGCATGGCCAACGCCTTTCACGGCGTTGAGCCCAAAGCGGGACGGCACTTTACCAAAATCACGACCAACCGCTCCGCACCGCAGTTTGCCGACTGCCTGGTGGAGATCGTTGCTGAGTATCGGGAAGCCCATACGATCCACCTGGTGATGGACAATCTGAGTTCCCATCGCCGCAAGTCAATGGCGGAGCGGTACGGCGAAAAGATCGGAGGCCTGTTGTGGGACCGGTTCACAGTGCATTACACACCCAAGCATGGCAGTTGGCTGAATCAAGCTGAGATCGAGATCGGACTGTTCAACCGCCAGTGCCCGGGAAAACGCAAGATGGCATCATTTGGCGAACTGCGGCGACAAGCGCGGGTGTGGAACCGCAACAAGAACCGTGACCGCCTCACTATCGACTGGCAATTCCCACGCACCAAGGCCCGACAAAAGTTCGGCTATCGGTGGAACAAATCCATCCGGTCACAGACCTAGGACCAGAGCATATTCGCCGGTATCCGGGGCACTTACAGAACGCTGTGGAGCTGCTCAGTGAGGAAAATGGCCGCCAAACAGCCACCCACGAGCATAAGAAACCAATGACCACCAGAACAGCCACCAGACCAAAAAGGGCTGCCAAGAGAGGCGACTTTTGATGTTGAGAATCTCTTGCAAATGTTTGTATCTATTCGAGTTATCTGGCGGAGAGGGAGGGATTCGAACCCCCGATACCCTTACGAGTATGCCTGATTTCGAGTCAGGTGCATTCAACCGGGCTCTGCCACCTCTCCGCTTTATTTACAACATTTTACGTGGAACAACCGGAGCCTTCGTTCTGCCACTGGCAGTTTTGATGGCACTTGCGCCCCCAGAAATCCGCTCCACCGCCGCCTGCTTGTGATTCACGCTAAGATGGGCGTACCGCTTGGTCATTTGCGCCGTCCGATGCCCCAAAAGCTCTCCGACCGTGTGCAAATCCACGCCGGCCATGACCAGTCTACTGGCGAAAGTGTGGCGATTGCAATGCCACGTGTAATCTCTGAGTTCCGCCCGCTCGACAGCGGACAGGAACCACCCGCGCGGGCTCTCCGCATCGGGAAACACAGAATCGCTCTTCGACGCGGACCTTAATGCTTCGAGCACCGCAAGAGCTGTTCCGTTCAGGGGAACATCCCGGGGGTCCCCGTTCTTGGTCTTCGGCAGATACAATTGCCGCCGCTTGAAATCCACCTGGGACCATTTGAGGCTGTACTGTTCGCTCATGCGGATTCCGGTGTGGATCGAAAGTAGGAGATGAGAATGAAAGCGAGGATCGGTTGCCTTGAATAGGGCGCGCTCCTCGTCATCGGACAGGAATCTTACCCTGTCATTGTTCTCTGTCTTCCGCTTGATTCCGGCCGCCGGATTCCTCGAGATCTTCTCGTTGTCGATACCGACGCGAAGGATCAGCGAGAAGGCGGCCTGCCACCGGTTGCGGCTCGAAGGTTTCCAGTTGCGCGTCTCGGCCTGCTCGGTTAGCCAGCGCACAATCTCCTGTTTGGTGATCTCCTCTGCCGGTCGCTCGCCGAAGACCGGGAGGAACGCCTTGATCTTGAGTTCGAGCTCATGTGTGCTCTTCGCTGTATTCTCTGCTCGCGAATGTTCCAAAGCGTCGGCGCACAGAGTTCGGAAGAGAGTTGCCTGCCGCGGCGAGGGGAGTTTGCGACCCTCTAGTTTTGCGCTCCTGCGTATCGCCAGCAGGTTGATGGCGGCTTCGCGCCGGCCTGCCTTCTCGCGGTGGCGCTTGTGCTGGGCATCGAAGTATTGAATCCACCAGATGTTCGAGCCTTTGGGCTCCTCGTAGATGCCACGCAGCTTTTCACGTTTCCTCGGCATGAATGACTCTTGAGTTAATTGTACCTGACTCGATGAAAGCGAAGGTCAGGTGCGGCACTGCGGGCAGTGACGCTCGAAAACTGATTACCAACTGATGAATACCTAGCTGTCTTCAAGTTCAAGCAACGATCGGTTCTGGATGATCCCCCCTCACGTATTTGCGAAGATCCGCCACGGAGATTAGAACGCGCCCGCCAATTCGACGTGTTGGCAGACGATTGGTTGAGATCAGATAGTCAACGCCACGTTCACTGATCGAGAGCAGCTGTGCCGCCTCGAATCGACTCACCAGCAGCTTATTCTCGGGAGAGACGGCGGCTCTCTCCGGCGGCTTCCGACGTGTGGTCATGGTTCCCATAGTTCCGCTCCAAGATGAGGTGGTTGACGGTCTTCCGAGTTAAGAATCCTGCCTTGCAACGCACTGAAGCGCCATCTCAAAACTTGCACGGCTCTCAGCGGAGCCGCTTCGACGCGATCTAAGCGTCCAGAGAGCTATTTCTGCGCAATTCATGCATCGCGGCAGAGCGAGTTCAACGGTCTCCACGAGTGCCTGCTAGTTCACAGTAGCTTCGAGCCAATCGACTTCGATTTCCTCGACCAGCAGCTTGGATTCTTCAACGCTGAGGGACAAAGGAACAACTGCGAATCCAATCTGTCGGCAAAGACAACGCTCGGTGGACTCGTCGCTCCCGAGTGGAAGGTCGCTTTGGGCAAATGCCTTGAAGTATTCGTTGATCTCGATCTTCAGACAAGCCTCGCAGAATAGGCCTGCAATGCAGTCAGGCTCCAATTGTCGGGACTGGTTTGGAAAGCGTTCCAGCGATATCAGCCTGAATGATGGCGGCTCTTGATCGCATCCGAAACAGGTTTTCGCATCTTCTTTTTTGAACGTGTTGGCCACATCTCACTCCTTAGGAATTGTGCTTGCGAGCATCTTGGCAAAGAGACTGTATGTCTGCAGCCAGATTCGGTCAAATTGATAGGGAACACAAGGTTCTGTGACGTCTTGCCGCGCAATTCAACTCAACCATCTGCACCAACGCGCATTTAGCAGACTGAGAGCATTCGGCTGTTAACCGAAGGGTTGTAGGTTCGAGTCCTTCCGCGTCCACCAATCAGAATCAACAACTTAGAGCGAACCTAAGCAGGCCGGAAACGGCGCAAAAAATTGGCCACTGTACCCATTTTTGTACCAACCCCACTTCAAAATGCTTCGCATCCGGTAGCACTGCTTCTCAAAGTTGCGCAGCGTCTGGGACGCACGAATCCCTCCATCAACCGACAGGGTTTCGCGATTTGCGCGAAATCCGCTCCTGCTTCATTGTCCATTTCGCGTCCGGTGCGTTACACGCCGGAGCCGAAACGCCGAGCAGAGGAGTAGAGATGGGTGTCTTTCAGAGAGGGGAAGTATGGTGGTACAAATTCCGCTTCGCGGGCCGCGAAATCACCGAGTCCTCCAAGTCGCAATCAAAGACCGTGGCGAGGGAAGCCGAGAAGCAGAGGCGCCGCGAGCTTGAAGAGGGATTTCACAACCTGAGCAACGCACGCGAACAGCGCATCCGGCCACTTAAGGAGATCATCGACGAATACCTGGTGGGCTATCGGCTCAGCAATCCGTGCGCCCCGCTTTGCCAGCTACGCTCTCGGACACGTTTCTCGTCTCCGGGAGGGTGCGGCGCCGAAATCAATTAACGAGGAAGTCAGATTTCTCCTGAAGATGCTCGGTGACCCTGCCCATGCAACTTCGTGCTCTGCGCGAGTATGCTGCACGGCGCGGTTGGGCGATCACCATGCAAGTGAAGGAAGTCGGCTCCGGGGCTGCGCAGCGCCAGATGCGGGAGAAGCTGATCGAAGCCGCGCGGCGCCGCGAGATCGATGTGGTGCTGTCTGGCGGCTGGACCGCTGGGGCAGATCGGTGACCGATCTGCTGGCCACGCTCCCGGAACTGGAACATCTCGGCGTTGGCTTCGTCTCGCTCACCGAGGCGCTGGATTTGACCACGCCCGCCGGCCTGGCGCATGCGCGAGAGAACGGTAAAAGACTGGGCCGGCCTCTGACAGCGGCCCTTCAATCCCACAAGGTCCGTAAACTCCGTCGCTCCGGCCTCAGCAAATCGGAAATCGCCCGCCAACTCAACATCGGCCGTCCCTCGGTGCGCCGCATCCTGGACAAGAGAACTCAGGCATAGAAACATGGCCAAAGCACGGCTAAATCCCGATCGGGAAAAACCGCATCAGCGAGGAAATCATCGCGGATGCCTACGGACCGAAAGAACAGGCTATGGGCTGGTACTACATCGAGGACAAACTACAGTTCGACTGCTTCTGACCTACGCAGCTTCGCCGAAAACACACGACACAAATCCGCCCTCTCCTAAATACGAAAATCGTACTCGCTTTCATGCTGATTCCCGGGGGCAGGGCAGCAGGTCAGGAATGCTGAAGGCATTTATCAATGATCTCTGCTGCCGCCATCGCTCCATCTTTGCCTTCCAATTGTTTCTTTGCCGCCAACGCTGCCTCAGCATATCCAGGATCGGATAAGATCGAGTTGACACACCGACGAACTCTATCGACCGTTAATCGGCGGACGGGAATGATTTCGGCAACGCCGATTCGTTTCAGGCGTGCAGCCATTCCCGGCTGGTCATTTGTAAGGGGAATAACAATCATTGGGACGCCGTTGTAAAGGCATTCCAACGCAGTATTTACGCCAGCATGAAAAATCGCCAGACGAGCGGTGCGGAGAACCGCCAATTGGGAAAGGTGCTCCATCACCGTAGACCGACATTTCAGTTTCCCGATTTCCTCGATTTTGGCTTTGCCTGTCGAAACAACCAAATGCACGTCAAAACCAGCGCAAGCTTCATCGATAAGTCTATAGATATACGGTTGATTACTCGAAACTGTTCCTAAAGAGACATATATTACGGGGCGATTGCCAAAAGCCTGCGGCGAAAACCTCGCGTCATCGCTGTCCAGATTCGTTATGAAAGGGCCGGCGTAATAGAGCGGCGGAGAAACGAGACGAGGGTAATCCAGAAATTGCGGTAATTGGCTGATTTGGGCAAGTCTTGAAAAGAATCCTCCCTTTGTGATAGGAGGAAGTTGCCACTTCTTTCGCTGGTCTAAGATGATCCGCGTAACGGACCTCCCCGCGATCAGGAATAATAT
>Ga0187784_10003632_pt1 | contig 12465 bp, 9 predicted proteins | sample 1015_SJ02_MP15_2_FD_132964 | JGI IMG/M metagenome (GOLD analysis project Ga0187784, IMG submission 132964) | Tropical peat soil microbial communities from peatlands in Department of Meta, Colombia - 1015_SJ02_MP15_20_MG | ecosystem: Environmental > Terrestrial > Soil > Wetlands > Peat | place... | reverse complement strand
GGTGCGGTAAGAGCGCACCGCGCCGGCGGCAACGCCGGCGGCACGGTAAACCCCACCGGGAGCAAGACCGAATAGGGACGGCGCGAAGCTCTGCTTCGGGATCGATGTCCAGATCCGGCCGTCCGGGTAGGTTGCTTCAGGCGCCGGGCAACCGGCGTCGCAGAGGAATGGCCGTCGCGCATGCGGGCATTGCCCGCATGCCATCCAGAACCCGGCTTATAGGCCGGCTGACGTGAAACTAAGGGCGCCCGTCGGCAATCCCGGCGGGCGCCCGCCAAGTTTTTCCGGCGGTTAATGGCACGGCATTTGAATGGGATTGATCCGGACCGGCCGGCAGGCAGCAGCCGGAACGAATGGCGGAACTTCCAGGTCCCTGTGCTTTCCTGGAAGAATCGTTTCGGAGCGAGCGCTTCGCCGATACGATTGTTTCAAGCTGAGCCACGCTGGTTGCCGTGAAAAGGCGAACATTCTATCTGTCCTAAGGCCTAGGATGCCTGCATGAGCCGCGAGCCTTCTGAAATTCGCACGCCGCGCATGGCCGCGTTGTCGCGGCTGCCGGCGTTCTTTGCGCTCGAGGGCAAGCGCGCGATTCTTGCCGGCGGCACGCAGGCGGCGGTCTGGAAGGCGGAGCTGCTCTCGGCTGCCGGGGCGCGCGTCGATGTTTTCGCGCCGACCCCGTCCGCGGAGATGCGCGCGCTCGTCGCCACGCCGCCGGTCGGCGCCGTGACGCTGCATGAGCGCGCATGGGCGCAAGGCGATTTCGCCGGCGCCGCCATCGCCGTTGCCGACTGTGCCGACAATGACGAAGCCGCCGCCTTTGCCGCGGCCGCGCGCGCGGCCGGCGTACCGGTCAACGTCATCGACCGGCCGGCATTCTGCGATTTCGCCTTCGGCGCCATCGTCAATCGCTCGCCGCTCGTGATCGGCATCTCGACCGACGGCGCCGCGCCGGTGTTCGGCCAGGCGATCCGCGCCAAGATCGAGGCGCTGATCCCGAAGGGCTTCGCGCGCTGGGCCGACGCCGCGCGAGCCTGGCGTCCGCGCGTGCAGGCGCTGGCGCTGCCGTTCCGCGGCCGCCGCCATTTCTGGGAAAAATTCGCCGACCGCGCCGCCGCCGCCCCCGACAAATCGCCGACCGAAGCCGACCTCGAGGCGCTCCTTCTGCCGAGCGCGGTGCCGCAGGGCGGCTCCGTCGTCCTGGTCGGCGCCGGCCCGGGCGATCCCGAGCTTCTGACGCTGCGCGCAGTGCGGGCGCTGCAATCGGCCGACGTAATCCTGTTCGACAATCTGGTGTCGGCCGAGGTGCTCGATTTCGCGCGCCGCGAGGCCAAGAAGATGCTGGTCGGCAAGACCGGCTACGCGCCGTCCTGCCGCCAGGACGACATCAACGCGCTGATGATCTCGCTCGCCAGGGCCGGCCGGCGCGTGGTGCGCCTCAAGGGCGGCGACCCGATGATCTTCGGCCGCGCCGATGAGGAGATCGCCGCCTGCCGCAAGGCCGGGATCGCGGTCGAGGCGGTGCCGGGCGTGACCGCGGCGCAGGGCGCGGCGAGCCGGCTCCTCGTTTCGCTGACGCGCCGCGTCGAAGCGCGGCGGGTGCAATACATCACCGGCCATGATCGCGGCGGCAAGCTCCCTGACGATATCGACTGGGCCAGCCTCGCCGACCCGGCGGTGACGACAATCGTCTACATGCCGCGGAAGACGCTGCCCGATCTCGTCGCCGCGGCCGTTGCCGCCGGGCTCGACCCGGCGACGCCCGCGGTCGCCGTGGCGCGAGCGACGCGCGCCGACGAGCGCGTCATTTCCGGCTCGATCGCCGCGCTGCCGGCGCGGCTTGCCGCCGACAGCCCGGCGGGGCCGATCCTGGTGATGATCGGGCGGGTATTCGCCGACTTTGCCGAGAACGGCGCGAATATCGGCGATGTGCCGGCTGGGGATGAAACATCCCCGCGAACGAACTCCACAGGCCGCTTGGCTCGTTAATCGAAACCAAGGAACAGGTTGCGGACTCCGCATGGAGCCGCCTATCTATCCGCCATGGACACGATAACCGCACCAAATACCGCCGCCGGAACCGCCGCTCCGCAGACGGCGCGCGCCGGCAATTTGATCGAGGTGCGGCTCGCCGACGTCGAAACCGTCGCCCGCGACACGAGGGTCTACACGTTCCGCCGGCCCGATGGCGGCCGGCTGCCGCCCTATGCGCCGGGCGCGCATATCGACATCCACCTGGCGAACGGCATCACCCGGCAATTTTCGCTGGTCAATCCCGATCCCGATCCGGTGAGCTACGTCGTCGGCATCAAGCTCGATCCGGCAAGCCGCGGCGGCTCGCGCTACATCTTCGAGGAGCTCAAAGTCGGCGACACGCTCAAGATCGGTGCGCCGCGCAATAATTTTCCGCTGGTCGCCGACGCCGAACACGTCGTTCTGTTCGCCGGCGGCATCGGCATCACGCCGATCTGGTGCATGGCGCAGGAGCTCGCCGCGCAGAACCGTTCGTGGCGGCTCTATTATTCGTGCCGCTCGCGCGCCGACATGGCGTTCCTCGCGGCGCTGGAAAAATTCGGTCCGCAATCGGTGACGCTGCATTTCGACGACGAGGCCGACGGCAAGTTTCTCGATCTCGCCGCCGCGATCGCCGCGGCGCCGGCGAACGCGCATTTTTACTGTTGCGGCCCCAATCCGATGCTCAAGGCGTTCGAGGCGGCGGCCGCCAGCCGGCCGCGCCACAACGTCCACGTCGAATATTTCACCCCGAAGGAAGAGGCCGGCGAGATAAAGCTCGGCGGCTTCTGGGTCGAGCTGGCGCGCTCCGGCGAGGAGTATTTCATTCCCGAGGGCCGCAAGGTCCTGGAAGTGCTGTTCGAGGCCGGCGTCGACGTCGACTATTCCTGCGAGCTCGGCATCTGCGGCGAATGCGTGACCCGGGTCATCTCCGGCAAGCCGGTGCACCATGATTCGGTGCTCAGCGAGGAGGAGCAGGCCACGAACGAGAAAGTCATGATCTGCTGCTGCGGCTGCGAGAGCGAGCGGCTGGTGCTGGACATGTGACGGCGGCGTCATGCCCGGCCTTGTGCCGGGCATCCACGTCTGTCTGGGACGTCGTTTCGGTCATTCCCACCTGCGCCCTCTGATGTGTCGCTGGCGGGAGCTTCATCGAAGCGCCTTTGATGCCGTGAAAAGCGCCACGTCGATGCGATAGCTGCCATCTGCCTCGGTCTCGAAGTGCCGAGTGGCGACCGCCGAGACAGTGGTTTGCAAGGCGCGGATCGCCTCGACCCGAAGCGTCGGCGTGTTCATGCGTTCGACCCAGGAGTTGAAGTCAAGCCGTAGGCGGAAAGGACTGACCGAACCGGGAGTCAGCCTTGCGCGGGCGATGGCGGCCTCCCATTCCGCCCGCGAATAGTTGCGAACATGGGAGCAGTCGCGCAGAAGCTCGATCGCCTGGAAGTAGGTGTCGGTGAGCGGGATGCCGGAGCTGACGGTGTCTACCATGGCGACCATGCCGCCGGCTTTCACGACCCGTGCTGCCTCGCGCAGGCCGGCGTCGAGGTCGCGCCAGTGATGGGCGCTGAAGCGGCTGAGCACCACGTCGAAGCTGCCGTCCTCAAAGGGCAGGCTTTCGACTGCGCCCTGCTGCGTGGTCACATTGTCGAGCCCTCGCTCCGTCGCCGCTCGCGCCACGAGGGCAAGCATTTCCGGCGCGAGGTCGTAGGCGACGACGCGCCGCACGAGCGGTGCGACATTGAAGGTGACGTGGCCGCCACCGCAACCGAGATCGAGCACGCGGACCTCGGGCCAATCCTTCATCAGGGTCACAAGCGCATCGAGATCGGGGCTTTGCGCATGCACCGCACTGTTGAGATAGGCTTCTGCGCGGGATCCGAATTGGCCTCCGACCAGGGCTTCGTGGGTCTTCTCCGACATCGCTTCCTCCGATGCTCGCTGGATGCGGTCGGTTCCGTAACACGGCTGCGACACTGGTTTCAGATTCGCATTTATACTGGTATCAGCCTTACCATGATCCTATCGACGCCTCTTGAGCAGCGCCGCGAACTCGGCGATTTCGTCAGGTCCCAGTGCGAGAAGCTGAAGCCCCAAGAGGTCGGGCTGCCCGGTGGCGCCCGGCGCCGGACGCCCGGCTTGAGACGCGAGGAGGCGGCCCAGCTGTGCGGGCTGAGCGTCACTTGGTACACCTGGCTTGAGCAGGGCCGGGACATGTCGCTCTCTGCTGCGGCGCTGGCGCGCCTTGCGAGCCCGTTCCGGCTCGGTCGTGCCGAGCGGACCTATCTCTTCGAACTCGCCGCTAGGCGCGATCCCGAGCAGAGCGAGGGCCAGGCGGCGGTCGTCCCGCCCGGCGTGCTCGCCTGTGTCGATCTGATCGCGGCGCCCGCCTACGTCCTTGATCGCACCTGGACCGCCCGCCGCTGGAACCTGCGCGCCGAGCGTCTTTTCGTGGGGTGGCTAGACGGAACGGGTGACAGGAACCTCCTGCGTTTCATCTTTCTCGAACCACGTGCGCGCTCGCTTATCCGCGATTATGCCAACCGCGCCCGACGCGTCGTGGCGGAGTTTCGCGCCGACGTAAGCGCGCACCTGAACGACCCGGCCATTCACCGTCTCGTCGATGACCTGAACGAGAGAAGTGAAGCGTTCAAGCAATACTGGCGTGAGCGCGTGGTGCTCGGGCGGGAAGGTGGCGAGCGGACATTCGATCATCCCGTGAAAGGCTTTCTCCGCTACGAGCAAGTGACCTTCGCGCTGGCCGGCCATCCCGATTTGAAGCTGACCATACTGATCCAGAGATAAGGGGTGTCGCTTAGGATCGACTTCGGTCGAGTGCCCCTTGCCGATGGAACGACCGCTTATGGCCTACGAAGTCGTGGATGGCCGGGACGAGCCCGGCCATGACGAGGGCCGCGATGACAATGGGGTCACTCGCCGGCACGCGCGTTGCCTCCCGCGCGCGACTGCGCTAAGGACCGGCCGGCGAGGCCCGACGAGGTTGGAGGCGGCAATGGCCGAACACGGCGAGTTGGAATATGCGACCGCGACCGGCAACGATCTTGCCGCCCATGAGCAGACCTATCGCCAATTCGTGACCTTGGTGAAGGCCGGCATCGCCGTGGTCGTGGTCATCCTGATCCTGATGGGGATCTTCCTGACTTAAGAGTCGAGCATGATCTTTTCGGAAAACCGGTTTCCACTTTTCCGGATCATGCTCTAGCGCGAATGGCGCCGGAGAATTGGTCGCAAAAACCTCCGTCACGCGGCGCCGCGCGCCGGACCGCCGCCACAGCCTCGACCGTCCCGTCCTACCGGCTGGCGTTTCGCCTGATCGGCATCCCCGTGCTCGCGGTCGCGGGCGTCCTGCTCTATAGCGGCCTGCGCGATTATTTCGTGCTGCCGGGCTGCGACTCGACGCGCGCCAAGAACACGCTCGCCGACGTGTTCAGGGAGCTCAACGTCGCGCCGCAGCGCTTCGAGCCGATCAAGACGATCTCGGCGAGCAAGGACGAGGTCGTTTGCAACGCCGCGCTGCCGCTCGCCGACGGCGCCACGCTCAATGTCGACTACCGCTTCTTCTGGCAGGGCAACACGGCGAACATGAAATATTCGATCTCGCGCAAGCCGGCGCAGAGTTCGGACACCTCGCGCTGAGGCTGGGCCTGGGCTTGGGCCTTAGGATTTTGCCGGCACCCGATAGGCGGCGAGAAAGACCTTGACCGCAATGCCGACGACGCGCTCGATCTCCTGCAGGCTCGGCGCCGGCGCGAAGTTGAACAAGACCGGCTTGAACTGCCGCGCATGGCAAGTCTCGATGAACTGCGCGGCGGCGACCTCACAATCCTCGACCGCGAGCACCCCGGCCTCGACCTGCGCGCTGAGGTAGTCGGCGAGCTGGGAGATACCCCGCGCCGGCCCCTTCTCGTAGAACTTCCGGCCGAGATCCGGCATCCGATCGGCAATGGCGATCACGGTGCGAATGGCGGACGCCTTCTCCGGCCGGCACAAGAACTTGACGAAGGCGACGCCGAGCCGAGTAAGCACGCCCTCGACGTCATGATCGTTGGGATCAAGTTCGAAGATTCCCTCGGCCTGGGCCTCGCATTCCTGCTCGACGATCGCTTCGAACAACTCCTCCTTATTGGCGAAATAGACGTAGAGCGTGCCCTTGGACACGCCCGCCGCACGGGCGATGTCGTTCATGCTGGCGGCATCAAAACCCGACGCCAGGAACACCGCGCGGGCGCCGTCGACGATCTGGCGCCGCTTGGCGCTCTCCTCATCCGCGGTTGTATGCGGGTTGCGTTCTAGCAGGGCATGTTCGCTCATTTGTCGATCTCGCAGTATTCTGCAACCGCCTTCGCCCTTTCGTAAGGGACGGAAATTATTCTCCAAATCAGGCTGGCTGGAATATATAATGACCGAACGGTTCGGTCAATATTGACATCGACCCCATCCTTTATTATCGTGACCGAACCGTTCGGTCATTCGAACGGATTTGGGAGTGCGAACCATGTATCGCAAGAAGGAATGGGAAAGCGGCCCCAACCGCTTCCAGGTGGTTCCGTCGGACGATTCGGTTTACCCGGAAGGCGATTTTCGCGCCGGCGAGCCCGCCCCCGACCAACCGCCTGCCGAAACGCTCGCCCCGCCTCCTCCGCAACCGAATTTCGCGAAGACCGCGCCCGCGGCCACGGCCGGCCATGCGCGGCCGCAGCCGCGCAGCCGCCGCAAGCTCGCCATCGGCGCCGTGGCGCTGATTGCGCTCAGTGCCGGCGGCTGGTTCGGCTACCAATGGTGGACCGTCGGCCGCTTCACGGTCTCGACCGACGACGCCTATGTGCAGGCCTACAACAACACGGTCGCCGCCAAGGTCGCCGGCTATGTCGCCAGCGTCCCCGTCACCGACAACACTCGCGTCCGCGCCGGCGATGTGATCGCCACTCTCGACGACGGCGACTATCGGCTAGCCGTCGATTCGGCGCGCGCCAAGGTCGAGACTCAAGAGGCGACCATCGCGCGCATCAACCATCAGATCGTCGCCCAGGACGCGACCGTCGCCCAAGCCAAGGCGCAGCTCGCCTCGGCGCAAGCCGGCGGCAGGCGCATGCAGCTCGAGCTCGAGCGACAGAACGAGCTCGCCCAACACTTCAACGCCAGCCGGCAGGCGCAGGAGCAGGCCCAGGCCAACCGCGACCAGGCGGTGGCGGCGGTTGACGGCGCGCAGGCCGCGATCGATTCGGCGGTCGCCACCATCGAGGTCCTCAAGAGCCAGCAGCTGGAAGCGACCGGCAGCCTCGACGAGCTGAAAGCCGCGCTCGCACGCGCCGAGCGCGATCTCGGCTTTACCGTGATCCGCGCCCCGATCGATGGCGTGATCGGCAACCGCGCGGTGCAGACCGGCGACTACGTGCAGACCGGGCAGCGGCTCGCCAGCGTCGTGCCGCTCGACGATGTCTACGTCACCGCTAATTTCAAGGAGACCCAGATCGCGCATCTCATGCCCAGCCAGCGGGTTTCCATCGCCGTCGACGCGCTCCCCGAGCACGCGATCCAGGGCACGGTCGAGAGCTTCTCGCCGGCCTCCGGCGCCGTGTTCTCGCTGCTGCCGCCGGACAACGCCACCGGCAATTTCACCAAGATCGTGCAGCGCCTGCCGGTGCGCATCCGCGTCCCCGCCGGCGTCGCCCGCGAGGGTCTGCTGCGGCCGGGCATGTCGGTCGTGGTGAGCATCAACACCAAAGCGAGCGCGGTCGCCGACAGCGGCACCGCCGCGCAGAGCACGGCGGCGCGCTGATCGGGCGCGGCAGCCGAGCCATCAAGGCCGCGACATGGCATCCGCCGCCACCACGCTCACCGCCGGCCCCGCGGCGCCGGCGCCGCCCGCCGCCACCGAGCGGGTCGATCCGGCGCGCGTCGTCGCCTTCCTTGCCATGTGCTTCGGCATGTTCATGGCGATCCTCGACATCCAGGTGGTGTCGGCTTCGCTGACCGAGATCCAGGCCGGGCTCGCCGCCTCGAGCGACGAGATCACCTGGGTGCAGACCGCCTATCTAATGGCCGAGGTCGTCGCCATTCCGCTGTCGGGCTTTCTCTCGCGCGCACTCGGCACCCGCATCATGTTCGCGAGCGCCGCCGCCGGCTTCACGTTCTCGAGCCTGATGTGCGGCATGTGCACCGACATGGAGCAGATGATCGTCTGGCGCGCGATCCAGGGCTTCATCGGCGGCGGCATGGTGCCGACCGTGTTCGCCTCTGCCTTCACAATCTTTCCGCGCTCGCGGATGAACACCATCACGCCGCTGATCGGGCTGGTGGCGACGCTCGCCCCGACCATCGGCCCGACCGTCGGCGGCTATCTCACCGACGCGTTCTCCTGGCACTGGCTGTTCTTCATCAACATCGTGCCGGGAATCGTCGTCACGTTCGCCGCGATCACCTTGATCGACTTCGATCAGCCGAACCTGTCGCTGTTCGAATCGTTCGACTGGCTCGGGCTTCTCACCATGGCGTCGTTCCTCGGCACGCTCGAATACGTGCTCGAGGACGGCCCGCGCTACAATTGGTTCGAGGATTCGACGATCGCGTTGGCGGCGGTCGTCTCGGCGGGCTCCGCCGTGATCTTTCTCATTCGCGTCATCCTGGCGCGCAATCCGATCGTCGACCTGCGCGCCTTTCTCGACCGCAACTTCGCCGCCGGCAGCGCGTTCTCCTTCATCCTCGGCATCGGCCTCTACGGCCTGACCTACCTCTATCCGATCTATCTCAGCCAGATCCGCGGCTATAACGCGCTGATGATCGGCGAGACCATGTTCGTCTCCGGCGCCACCATGTTCTTCTGCGCGCCGGCGGTCGGCCGGCTCGTCACCCGGGTCGATCCGCGGATGATGCTGGCCGCCGGCTTCCTGATCGTGGCGGCGAGCAATTGGGAGATGACCTACGTCACCAAGGATTGGGATTTCTGGGAGCTGTTGGTGCCGCAGCTGCTGCGCGGCCTCGGCATGATGCTCGCCATCGTCCCGATCACCAACCTGGCGCTGAGCACGCTCACGCCCGACCGGCTGAAGAACGCCTCCGGCCTGTTCAACCTGACCCGCAACCTCGGCGGCGCGGTCGGGCTCGCGGCGCTCAACACCGTGCTCGACAACCGCATCGACCTGCATTTGGCCCGCCTACACGACGCCATTACCTGGTCGCACCCGCAGGCGCTCGACATGCTCACGAAGCTCGCCGCGCGCATGCGCGGCTCGGATGCGCAGAATATGGCGCTCAAGCAATTGATGGCGCTGGTGCGCCAGCAAGGGATCGTGATGGCGTTCGCCGACGTGTTCCTGCTCTTGAGCCTCCTCTTCGTCGGCTTTGCCGGCCTGGTCGTGCTGATGCGCCGCCCGGCGCAGCCGCCGGGCATGGCCTCAGGCGGCGGGCACTGAGGGTGCACTAACGGGCTGCGGCGCTCATTCCCGGCGCGGCGACCCATAGCCGCCCGCGGTCGGCGTCTGGATGATGATCGCTTCACCGGCATCGATCACGGTCGCGTCGCAGCCGGAAAGCTTCTCCATCCGTCCGTCCTTGCGCCGCACCCAGTTCTCGCCAAGCTCGCCGTCGGCGCCGCCGGCAAGGCCGAACGGCCGCACGCGGCGGTGGCCGGAGAGGATGGTGCATTCCATCTTTTCCAAGAAGCGGATGGTGCGGCGGATGCCGTCGCCGGCGTTCCATTTGCCGCGGCCGCCCGAGCCTTTGCGGATGTGAAAGTCCTCGAGCAGCACCGGATAGCGGAACTCCAAAATCTCCGGATCGGTGAGCCGCGTATTGGTCATGTGGGTGTGCACCGCGTCGGTGCCGGGAAAGCCAGGGCCGGCCGGCGAGCCGGAGCAGATCGTCTCGTAGTACTGATAACGCGCATTGCCGAAATTGAGGTTGTTCATGGTGCCCTGCGCCGCCGCCATGGCGCCGAGCGCGCCGAACAGGCAGTTGGTCACCTCCTGCGAAGTCTCGACATTGCCCGCGACGACGGCGGCGGGAAATTCCGGCGACAGCATCGATCGCTTCGGAATGACGATGCGGATCGGACGCAGGCAGCCGGCATTCATCGGGATGTCGTCGTCGACCATGACGCGGAACACATAGAGCACGGCGGCGCGCGTCACCGGCTCGGGCGCGTTGAAGTTCGTTGTGAGCTGCGGACTCGTCCCGGTGAAATCGACGGTCGCCTCGCGCCGCCTAGGGTGGACATTGATCCGCACCTTGATGACCGCGCCCTGATCCATCTCGACGCTGAAGGCGCTGTCGTGCAGCCGGTCGATGACGCGGCGCACGCTTTCCGCCGCGTTGTCCTGGACGTGGCCCATATAGGCGCGCACCACCGGCGGGGTGAAATGGCGCACCATCTTGTGCAGCTCGTGCACGCCCTTCTCGTTGGCGGCGATCTGCGCCTTGAGATCGTTGACGTTCTGCAGCGGATTGCGTGCCGGATATTTGCCGCCGGTCAGGAGCGCGTTGAGCTCTTTTTCGCGGAAGCGGCCGCGCTCGACCAGCTTAAAATTGTCGATATAGACGCCCTCCTCGCCGATCGTCGTCGCGTTCGGCGACATCGAGCCCGGCGAAATGCCGCCGACATCGGCGTGATGGCCGCGCGAGGCGACCCAGAACAATATCCCCCGTCCCCGTTGCCCGGAGGGAGAAGAAAACACCGGCGTGCACACGGTGATGTCGGGGAGATGCGTGCCGCCATTATAGGGCGCGTTGATCGCATAGACGTCGCCGGGGCGGATCTTGTTCTTGTTTTCGCGAATGATGGTCTCGACCGCGCGGTCCATCGAGCCGAGATGCACCGGCATATGCGGCGCGTTGGCGACGAGCGAGCCGTCGCCGTCGAACACCGCGCAGGAGAAATCGAGCCGCTCCTTGATGTTCACCGAATAGGCGGTGTTCTGCAGCGCGACGCCCATCTGCTCGGCGAGCGACATGAACAGGTTGTTGAACACTTCGAGCATCACCGGATCGGCCCTGGTGCCGATCGCCCGCGGCCGAGAGAGTTTCTTGATCCGGCGCAGCAGCAGATGGTTCTTCGCGGTTAATTCGACGCGCCAGCCGTCCTCGACGACGACGGTCTGATGCGGCTCGACGATGATCGCCGGGCCTTTCACCTTGTGTCCGGGCGCGAGCTGGTCGCGGGTATAGACCAGCGCCCGGCGCCATTTGCCGGCGGAAAACAAGCACGTGCGCCGCGCCGGAGCCGGCAGCTTCGCTTTGACCAGCGGGCGCCGGCTCTCCCGGTGCGGCGCGCCGCCGGCGACCGCCTCGACCGACACCGCCTCGATCACCAGCTCCTTGCTGCGGTCGACGAATCCGAACTGTGCCTTGTGCGCGCGCTCGAAGGCAGATTTCATTTTCTGCAGCGTCACTAGCTTCACCTCCCCCTGCAGGGGAGGGTGAAGAGTGCCAGCATCGACGATCAGCGCAGTATCAGTGCCCGCGTAGCGAATATGCGCGCGGACGTAGACCTTGATCTTTGCCGCCGCCACGCCCTGCCCGGCGACTTCCTCCATCACCATCCGCGCGAGCTTGCGCGCCGCGTTTGCAAGCGCGGCACGCGCGGTCGCGCCGAACCGCTCCTCGATCGCCTGCTGGCGCACGCTGCGGATGTCGGCAAGCCCCATGCCGTAGGCGGAGAGGAGCGAGGACAGCGGATGAATGAGCACGCTGGTCATGCCCAACGCATCGGCGACCAGGCAGGCGTGCTGGCCGCCGGCGCCGCCGAAGCAATTGAGCGCGTAGCGCATCACGTCATAGCCGCGCTGCACCGAGATTTTCTTGATCGCGTTCGCCATGTTCTCGACCGCGATCTTGATGAAGCCGTCGGCGACCTCCTCGCCCGAGCGGCCGTCGCCGATCTCTCTCGCCAGCGCCGCAAACGCCGCGCGCACCGCGCCGGCATCGAGCGGCTCGTCTTGCCGCGGGCCGAAAATCTTGGGGAAGAAATCGGGGATGAGCTTGCCGACCATGACATTGGCGTCCGTGACGGCGAGCGGGCCGCTGCGGCGATAGCATTTCGGTCCGGGATTGGCGGCGGCGGAATCCGGGCCGACACGAAACCGCGCGCCGTCGAAATGCAGGATCGAGCCGCCGCCGGCGGCGACGGTGTGAATGAGCATCATCGGCGCGCGCATGCGCGCGCCGGCGACTTCGGTCTCGTAGGTGCGCTCGTATTCGCCGGCAAAATGCGACACGTCGGTCGAGGTGCCCCCCATGTCAAAGCCGACCAGCTGCGAAAACCCCGCCGCGCGGCCGGTCTCCGCCATCCCGACCACGCCGCCCGCCGGACCGGAGAGAATCGCGTCCTTGCCCTGGAACAGTTCCGCAGCCGTGAGCCCGCCGGACGACATCATGAACATCAGGCGCGGTGTCTGCTCCCTCCCCCCATTTGCGCTTGCAAATGGCACCGAACTCGGG
>Ga0187784_10003631_pt1 | contig 12466 bp, 14 predicted proteins | sample 1015_SJ02_MP15_2_FD_132964 | JGI IMG/M metagenome (GOLD analysis project Ga0187784, IMG submission 132964) | Tropical peat soil microbial communities from peatlands in Department of Meta, Colombia - 1015_SJ02_MP15_20_MG | ecosystem: Environmental > Terrestrial > Soil > Wetlands > Peat | place... | reverse complement strand
TACGATCGGAAGAGCTGTCGAAAGTAGATACGTGGAAACCTATGTGAGGCGATACAAGATGCGTTATGACGCTCTCCTTGACGTGTGGCACCTTTACATCAGGGCCTTGAAAAAGACCGTCCGGACTCCTGTCATAATCTTCGGCACGCTCGCCCTCCCGGTGCTGTTTCTGGTTCTCTTCTCGCAAATTTTTACGCAGTTTGGAAACCTCCCGGGATTCCCTGCCGGCGGCTATGTACAATTCGCGGCGGCTGGCATCATTGTTTTAAACCCATTGATTAACGCACAGTACTCGGGAACCGCCGTGGTTGACGATATCAATTCAGGATTTCTTTCAAAGATGCTCGTGACGCCTGTGAACAGGCCAGCCATTCTGTTTGGGCGGTTACTGAACGATACGATTATGGTGCTGATTCCGGCTGGCATTACGCTCGCGCTTGCGTACGCTCTCGGTGTAACTGTCATAACAGGAGCCCCGGGAATTCTGCTGATTCTGCTCACTGCCGCTTTCTTTGGGTTGGCTATGTCAGGGCTGACGATGGCAATCGGAGTGACCACAAAGAGCGCGCAAGTCGTCGCAGGGTTAGATCTTGTGATTATCTTTCCCCTCATGTTTGTGAGCACAGCGCTCGTGCCATACGAGTTCCTTCCGGGCTGGGCGCAGGCCTTCTCAAATGTCAACCCGTTTAGTTATGCAGTTAACGCGGTCAGAGTATTGATGTCTACGGGATTTGTTTGGAGCACCATTCTAGCCGCGTATCTGGTTATCGCGGTGTTCGCGGCAGTGACGATAGGAGCAACGTTATATCAGTTCAGGAGTGTGGAGAAGTAGGCGATTGCAGCGCCTCTTTACCGCTCCGTGGTTTAAGCACATCGATAGGTCCAGCACGGATACACGCCGTGCAGTTCAATGATCGCGATAGCAAAGAGCTGCACGACCGCACGCGTTTGGTCAGTTTTTATGGTGGAGCTAGTAACTTTTGCAGCCTCTCAACTAATGCATTGAGGCTTCAGTGCGCTTCTGTCGTTGGTCAAGCGAATCAACTCGATCCTTGCCGATGCATGACACCCTTTACGAAGTCCACCAATGTCGTCCACCGCAAACGCTGCTTCTTTTAATAGGCACATCGCCACGATTAACTGGAGTTATTGCGCATGACGAAGGATCTGTATCCAACATTGTGGGCTCGCTTGTGTGGTGGCAGCTAACCGACCAAAAGTGAGATAACCTGAGCCCGCCGCTTTAGCGCAAGGGTACGTCAGAAGCAGCGCCTTAGGAGTCTTGAACGTGCACACCTTAGAGTTGCACAACGTGAACTCGGGATACAACAAAAAAACCGTCTTGCACGATATAACTCTCACGATCCAAGAGCCGTCGATATACGTAGTATTAGGCCCAAACGGCGCCGGGAAAACGACGCTGTTTAGGACTATCGCCGGTATTTTAGAACCATATTCGGGCGAAGTCGTGTTTGACGGCGAAAACGTCACCTCATCTCGTGACGTGAGAAAGCGGATTAATTACCTGTCGCACTACAACGCGATTCCAGAGGAGATGACCGTGTATAGCGCTTTGACGTTTTACGCGAACATGCAGGGGGGAAGCGTTGACCAGGTTCTGGCGCTGCTGCACCTCCAGGAACTCACTGATACAAAAATCTCTGACCTCTCACAGGGACAGAAGAAAAGAGTCTCAGTTGCAAAGGTGTTCCTACAGGAGCGTGACCTGTACTTGATGGACGAGCCCACATCAAACCTGGACCCAGGCTACTCGAAGGAGATCAGAGACATTCTGCTCAAACTAAGCAAGGACAGGATTGTGTTGTACTCCACCCATAACCTCTACGAGGCGAACGACATCGGCACGAACCTCATTTTGATCAAGAACGGAACCATTGCGCTGACTGAAAAGATCTCAAACATTCAACTGAAGGAATACAGGGTGGGCATTAGGGCTTCAACGGACATTTCAAAAATCATTGACGCGGAAAGGGGAGAGCAGGGCTATTACGTCCTGAGCGTTTCGAGCCCCGAAGAGGCAGGACAAATCCTAAAGAAGCTGATCGAAAATGGGGTATTAGTGACGGAAATGCGGCAGCTCGAAAACCCGTTGCAAGAACTCTACGAAACGGCATGACCGGTGAACGCGTGAAGAGCAACCTTGTGCGCCAATTGGGGCGTGATCCTGGCATAATCATCGTTAACAGAGGACTCGCTCTGAGCAAATCTTACGTCGTGTTCGCGATATTCTTCGCGTCAGTGGCTATCCTCACGGCAAATTTTGGCAACGCAAGCCTAGGAGGAGCGCCTGCGAATAGCGGCATCTACCTAAGGCCACTCTCGCTTCTGTCTGTCGCGCTGATCGCAATTGCCGGTGTGACGCTTACGACGTCCGTCATTTTACTCTACGTCTACGACAAGAATAACGGCGTGCTCGAGTATTTCCTCTCGCTCGGGATGAATCAAGGAGATATCTACAAGCGCTACCTGAAAGCGGGGCTCATTCTCGTCTCACTCCTTATGGTAGCGGTGACTGTTGCAAATGTCGGGATAGGATTGATTCTTGGACGAGCCGTAACGGTTCCTCTCGCAGCCACGGGCATTGCCGCCGCATTGTCTCTCTCCATTGTCTCTTTTGATACCATGGCTATGATGGCGTTCAGCTCATTACAGAAGCAGAGGGCGGGGGCGAATCAGCCGTTAGGCCTTGCCTTGGGGGGCTTGCTGGTGGTGCCCGCGTACCTAACCCCGTTGATTTTGCCTTTTATCGTAGTCGTCGCGGTAGATCTCGCCGAAGCCGTAATCATCGCCGCTCTGTCTGTCGCGTTGTTGCTCCTTTCAAGCAGGCTCATCAGCAGGGAGAAGCTTCTCCCGTAGTAATTGACGCGTGCCAGGCCAACGACCGCAGATTTTCGGTAGAGAGTAAGCAGCGGCTTCAAGTTAACTATCGCGAACCAAATCTCACTCAATAGGGCAAAAGTCCGTTACAGCTACCCTGCGATTCGATTGCCGCACACATTTTCGACGCTTGCTGGACTTCCACCAAAATCTATAAAACCATTCACGACGGAGCTTTGGCGTTTCTGGTGATCATATCGTCATCAGGTTCGATGTCAGAAGAAGGTGCAGAAAGTCCCAAATCCTTCATCGTCACACGGCCATGAAGATTCAGAGTTGCGCAACAACACAGAAAAATTGCACAATTTCAACTTTAAATCTCGAAATTATCGCCTAGATCAGGCGGAGGTACATGCCGGACAGTGCCCTCTCGTAAAACTCTCAAGGTGTTTTTGCCACAGCCATAAGCTGGTCGTCCCTTCGATACAACCATGAAACAAGCGTTTCACGGCGAAGCATACGATACGGCAAATGCACTCTTACTCGCAGACAGCGTGATCCTCCTTCTGGTATTGAAGCGCTGAAAGGACAGGGATCTTCGATCTTTACCGGACGCCATCAGGATCGTGCTTTAAGTACGAAACGACTGCCTCACTTTTCGCAGAAGACGAGCAGCCTGAGATCATACCGATCAGTGCACCGCAGAGTCTCTCGCTGTATAAAGAACTTGATGATCAGCAGTTCAAGCTTGAGGGTGTATTCCCCTAAAGGCCTGACAACGCATAGCAACCATCAGGGACATACATCCCTAGCCAAAACTAATTATAGGAAGATCCTCTCGAGAATCGTTCTCCGCCAGTAACGGTAATTCCATAAAATATGGCCATCGCCAGTATTAGGGCAATACTAGCGATGGGGATTATGAGCGCAAGAACTACAGCTACTCCACCGGTGATTGGAGCAATTAAGTCCTCGCGAGTTATTCTCTGTATCTGGCTTTGCGGTATACTCTCGTCAATTAGGTTGTGGTGGTGTGAGGCGTTGTGCCAGGCTATGTTCCACACGATAGCGAGGGCAAGGTACGTCAAGCAGTAGACTGCCGCTGCAACTTGTGCGTCACTTTTCGTCAGATGCTCCGACGCGAGCAGAGTTGTGAAGGGGAATAAAACAACAAACATCAGGAGTATCCCATTTAAGAGCATGAACTCCCTGCTCAGTCGTTTGATGTAATTGAACATGTTGTGGTGGTTTATCCACATGACTAAAATTAAGACGAAGCTTGCGAAAAAGGCGAAAAAAGCTGGCCACTCATTTAAGAGACCTGTAAAGAGGCTGCTGCTTCCTCTTGTGGTTGGGTCATAAAGGTTTAAAACAAGCAGTGTAATCGCGAAAGCAAAGACGGCATCGCTGAAAGCCTCAAGCCTTTCAGTCTCGCGTTCGGTGCTTCTGATTTTCAAAAAAATCGCCGCTCAAACCATTAGAATTTGCTTAACTACGCAATTGTAATTCTGCTACGCCATAAATTGTTTTTGTTCTCTCAGTCGAGAAAGAACGGGGTTTGCTGGGCCTTTTCCGACTAGGTATGAGGAGCAAATCGCTCCGGCCCGCGATATCGAGCAAGTTTCCCTCTTGTAGCTCAACAAAAAGGCACGTGACGTTTTCCACGTCGTGAGAATATCGCAAAGCACGTTGCTAAAGTCATCGTTTTTCGTCTTCTTCGCATTTGTACTTGATGCGGTCGTCCATGTGCTCGTATCCCCACTTACACAGCAGGTCCAGAATCGGTAGTAGCGATTTTCCTGTTTCGGTGAGCGAATATTCTACTTTCGGCGGAACCTGCGTGTAGACCTTTCTGGTGATGAGCCCATCTGCCTCAAGCTGTCTAAGCTGTTTAGTAAGCATCCTCTGGGTGATCTTAGGCTGTAATCTCCCCAGTAATTCGCTGAAGCGCAGCGTTTCTTCATTCAGCTCGTATATGATTAAAGGCTTCCATTTCCCCCCGATCACATCAATGGTGGCGTCCATCCCCCAGTCGTACTTGTATTTTCTTGAGATATCATCCATAGTATCATTCCTGTACGTGTGTAACAAAGAGGTTCGTAGTTGATATAAATATCCTTTGTTCCCTTTGTATACTAAGGACGCATCGAATAACCTTTTCGTGCGACTGAGTGAGGAGAATTAAAGATGAATAAACCAAGCGATTTATGTGAAAGTGTCATCTTCCCGAAGGGCGAACAAATTGTGAACGGCCCATTCACAGGAGAGGTGTGGCTTGACATGCTGGTCTCTAAAGATGACACGTTTAATTGCCCTGTGGGAAACGTCACGTTTTCACCGGGCGCGCGAACGAACTGGCATAAACACCCAGGCGGGCAGCTGTTGCTGGTTACCGGCGGCACAGGATATTCTCAAGAAGAAGGGAAGCCGGCAAAGGTAATTCAGGAAGGACGGGTGGAAAAAATCCCTCCCAACGTGAAACACTGGCACGGTGCGACGCCGAACAGCTGGTTAGTGCATATCTCGATCACTCCTAACGCTCAAAAGGGTGACGCTGAATGGTTTGAACCGGTACCTGATAAAGAATACAAAATCGGAGAGGACTGAGCAATGAATCTCCAAAATGCGAGAATCCTCGTGGCGTATTTTTCCCGTCAGGGCAAGAACATTGTTAGCGGCGGCACAATCGAAGATCTGCCGATGGCAACACGGAAGTGGTGGCACGGATGATTCAAGAAGTAACTGACGGTGACAGTTTCCGGATCGAAGCAGCGAACCCCTACTCAGAGGATTACTATGAGACCACGGATGTGGCGAATGAGGAGCAGCGCACTAATGCCCGGCCGGAGCTTTCCGCCCACGTGGAGAACATGGACGCCTACGACGTGATTTTCCTTGGATATCCCATTTGGTGGAGCACGATGCCCATGCCGGTGTGCACGTTCCTTGAGGAATATAATTTTTCTGGAAAAACCATCGCCCCGTTTTGCACACATGAGGGAGGCGGCTTGGAGCGAAGCGTTGGGGATATCAAAACGCTGTGGCCACAGGCGACTGTTCTTGAGGGGTTGGCCATCCGAGGCGGCAGCGCAAAAAACGCGCAGAACGATGTATCGGAGTGGCTACAGAAGCTTGAAACTGCTTGATGAGGTTGGCAAAATGCAATACGTAAAACTTGGAAACACAGGTCTGGAGGTCTCCCGGATTTGTCTCGGGTGCATGAGCTTTGGCATAGGGGAGCGAGGACTGTTCCCCTGGGCACTTGACGAGGAACGAAGCCGCCCTATGATTAAAAAAGCCCTTGACTTAGGTATCAATTTTTTTGACACCGCGAACTTATACTCAGTCGGTACGAGCGAGGAAATCACTGGACGCGCTCTCGCAGAGTATGCTGATCGGGATGAAGTTGTCCTCGCGACGAAGGTTTTTTTCCGAACACGTGAGGGTCCAAATGGCGCTGGGCTCTCCCGAAAAGCGATCCTGAGCGAGATTGATAAGAGCCTTGAGAGGCTGGGAACCGATTACGTAGACCTCTATTACATCCACCGCTGGGATCACGGCACACCCATCGAAGAAACCATGGAGGCGCTGCACGATGTCGTGAAGGCAGGGAAGGCGCGACACGTAGGCGCTTCGTCCACATATGCATGGCAGTTTATGAAGGCTCAGTGTGTCGCTGAGCACCACGGATGGACCAAGTTTGTGGCGATGCAGGATTTCTACAACCTTATGTACCGAGAGGAGGAACGGGAGATGCTTCCTCTTTGTGCGGAACAGAAGATCGCCGTAGTTCCGTGGAGCCCGCTCGCGGCGGGGAGGTTGGCGCGCGAATGGGGCACGTCAACCGCTCGATCTAGGATGGATGAGATTAGCGAAAATCTTTTTGCAGCAACTCCCGAGTTAGACCGAAAGGTAGTCGAACGACTCGCAGACGTAGCAGAAAAACGTGGCGTGTCAATGGCGCAGACCGCACTTGCCTGGTTGTTGCACAAGGACGTGGTCACCGCACCCATTGTCGGTACGACAAAGCCGTCGCACATCGACGACGCGGTAGATGCCCTTTCGATCAGGTTAACACCTGAAGAGATTGCGTCGCTGGAAGAACCGTATGTGCCGCATCCTGTGACTGGTATCGAAGTGTAGACTGGTACAAGGAGAAACTATTACGGCAAGCCAAGTCTATTTCGTCCGTCTCAAGTCGGGAGGTGACGGGAGTGCCGTCGCTCGCGTCCAGCAACTGTTCGACGCTGCACATTTCAATAGTATCGTCACGGCCGACGCGACGGCAGCGATCAAGCTAACTTCGGCGAACCAGGGAACGATTCGAACGTACGCCGGGCGTTTGTCGGACAAGTCGTCGACAAGATAAAGGCTTGTGGAGGCAAACCCTTCATCACTGACGCAAACACGCTCTACTCGGGCGCACGGCGCAACGCCATCGACGACATGGCCGCCGCCATCGGACTGTGATTGCGCACCGTGGAGCGCCGCGCCGATCGTGCCAGATATCGGTATCTTGGCATCCACCGATCCTGCGGCGATTGACGCAGCGAGCGTAGACCTCGTTAACCAGCAACAGGGCCTGCCTGGCACCCGTCTTGTAGGCAATCTGGCGCCGGGCGAGGACAAGTTCAAGGGCGTTTGGGGTCTGCCCGAGGGGCGGCTCTAGCTCACCTACGGAGAGGAGACCGGACTCGGTTCGCGATCCTACAATCTCGTTGAGCTTTGACGCAACAAAACCTGTGCTGTTTGCAGAAAGACAGCAGTGTCGGCGTTTATCACGACCGTCTTTGAAGAGAGGAAGTAAAAAAATGAAGGTATTACTCGTAAACGGGAGCCCCCACAAGGAGGGTTGTACATATACTGCCCTTGCGGAAGTGGCGAAAACCCTGAACGAAGAGGGCATCGACACGGAAATATTCTGGGTCGGTACGAAACCGCTGGCCGGATGTACCGCCTGCCGGACCTGTGCTGAAACCGGCAGCTGTGTATTTGATGACCGCGTCAACGATTTTCTTGGCATCGCCCACGATGCTGATGGCTTTATTTTTGGGTCGCCCGTACATTATGCCGCTGCAGCCGGTTCGATTACGTCTTTTATGGATCGCGTGTTCTTTGCCGATCTGCAATCTGGCAAAGAGTCTTTTTACCTGAAACCAGCAGCCGCAATTGTATCGGCGAGGAGAGCAGGAACCACGGCGACTTTCGACCAGCTCAATAAGTATTTCACCATTACAGAGATGCCCGTGATATCTTCCCGCTACTGGAACATGGTTCACGGATCAGAGCCTGAAGACGTTGAAAAGGATCTGGAAGGCTTGCAGACCATGCGCGTTCTGGCCAGGAACATGGCGTTCTTTTTGAAGTGTAAAAAGGCGGGTCTTAAAGCAGGCGTGTCTCTCCCAACACGGGAACCTAGTATTTTCACGAACTTTATACGCAAATAAAGCCGGTAGGCGCTTTGAAATCTGACGTCCAATGGGTGGGGCCCGAGTGGCTGGGACTTGTAACGGACAAAGAATATACCGTAGAATAATACTAAGCACCAGGGAGCGTGAGAGCGAGGAAGGAAAGGATCACGTCTAGCTTGACGCTCCCTCAGACGACTGAGCGATCTTCTTATTTCACGCTTGAGACCAAATCGCATTATAAAGTTTGGGCGTTGATCTTGCATTCTTAGTCGTCGTTGATCCAACAAATGCCTCACGGGATGCATCTGCAGATTGTGAAAACGACGCAGGATGCTGCAAAACCTCCGTCTTCACACAGCGGACGTCGCCGGTTCGAATCCGGCGCCTGTTCGGCTTGCAGTCTATTGGCGATAAAGGGGGGCACGTCATAGCAATACTCTCAAGCTTCCGGTGTTATTCTGATAGCGGACCAATCCAGGTCCGCCATATCATAATAAAATGCCCCGTCAAGCTGCGCTAATCGGTACGATAGCCGGGCGGAGGTGACTTACCTGCAACTTATGATACGGTTCTCGTGGGAACTCGGAAGTTCTACTTTTTTCACCTTCTCCATGAAACGTAACAGTTAAGCCACGTGCGTCTTGGTACGCGATTCATATGAGAACCATCACAGATGAGGTTATCCGACAGACGTTGTCAAGAATCAGGCAATACTCTGTCGTAATTTTGAAAGCAGGACCAAATAAAGACAAGAACGATAGGGAAAAAATCACCTGGGAACACGTAAGGAGAAACTTCGCTCTGCGCGCGGATGGCGTCCTTCCTATCGTGTGTGCAATTTCTGACGGGAGTGACGTTTTAGGTATTGGAATTTTTAGTGCCACGGTGGAGGAGACAAAAGAGATTATGGACCAAGACCCAGGTGTGAAAGCCGGGATTTTTGTTTACGAAGTGCACGCCGGAAGAAGTTTTCCTGGCGACAGCTTGCCAGAATAGCAACCGACTTCTGACGTGAAGCGCTTTTTTCCACGTATTAGCGATTATTGTGTTGATAAAAATCCAGACCCTGCTGACGCAACCTGCAGTTGGCGCCTAATGGTTCAAGGTTACGACAGAGTCGGAACAAAGCATGTTTAGTGGTTTGCTTTGCGTGAGCGTCGCGGTGATATTTGTCAACTATGCTCATCACGACTGAGGCCGTTGGGGCAAGCGCACACCTATAAACACCAGCAGCAGGCTCGGATAGCGAACGCAGCTCATCATGCTCGCCACATCTCTACCGGTAAAACGCGAAGTGTGGCGCAGAGATGAAGGACGCTATATCGAATGTGGTTCAAGGAAAAACTTAGAATACGATCATATTATCCCCGTGTCTAAAGGTGGCTCTAACACTGCACGGAACGTACAGCTCTTATGCGAGCACTGCAACCGCAACAAACATGATAATATGATGTGATTGAGCCCTTGCTGGCAGGCTTCAACAAAATACCGCTCAAGCTGCTTAATCCACATAATCTTCGTGCACGTCGTCGCGTTCCTCGTCTTTATTCTTGTGCTTGGTCGGTAAGCTATGCTTTAGAAGCGCCCTGACTATATCATCTTGGGTCTGAACCCTCCCTCTCTCAGCACTCAGGATTGCACGATACCGCTCGAAATCGTCGTGGGTCTTCTTGCTCACGCTGATGGTTGCGCTGTCACCTACTTTCATAAGCCAATCACACGATTCACAAAACCTGAATTGTTACTTGTTTCTACCATGCCGGAGATTAAATCCAATCGTGACTGATACACTAAGCAGCGAGTTGCTCAAACGAGATTGCCTCCTTCTATGCCGCACCAAAGCTTTTTAAATGTCAGCAAAAAGCATCATAGGTGACACACACAAGTGAAAACCCTCAAAAAGTTGAAAGGGAGCAGGATATGACTATATTGTTCTTTTCGGCCACTGGGAACAGCTTATATGTGGCTAAACAACTTGGCGGTGAGATAACGTCCATACCGCAATTGGAGCGGGCAGGCACATACGAAATAAAAGATGATGTAATCGGCATTGTTTCGCCTGTTTATGCGGGGAATCTCCCTCTTTTGGTAAAACGCTACCTGAAAAAAGCAAAACTCAAAGCGGATTATATATTCGGGGTTTTAACATATGGGTTCTTCAGCGGAGCTGCAACAAATCAATTATTGAAAGCTTTGGAGGCAAACGGCAACAACCTTCACTATGCAGTTGATTTGCTGATGGTGGATAATTTCCTGCCGAGATTCGAGATGGAAGATGAAATAGCAAAATCGCCCCAAAAGAATATCGACACTCATCTTTCGAAGATAAAGCGGGATATTGAGAGTCGAACGCATAGCATACAGCATCAAAACATATTGCGGCGTATGGCGTCGACAGTTTTTGGCAGCGTGATGAGCCCAAAGAGAGTTAACAACACGGATACTAAATTTTCAGTCACGGATAAATGCACCAGCTGTGGCACCTGCGCCCGGGTTTGTCCTGTATCCAACATAGTGGTTGAAAATAGACCAACGTACCTTCATCATTGTGAGTCGTGTTTTTCCTGCATACACAATTGCCCATCTGGGGCGATACAGATGAAGACCCAAAGAAGTGAAGCGCGGTTTCGTAATGAAAATGTCACATTAAAAGAATTGATAGCAGCAAACGAACAAAGCCTGTCGTAACTAGAAAGGAGGCTTAAGGAGCTGTCGAGCCTCCTCCTCACTTATTCTTCTACTTAAGCCAAACCGCTTAATCCACATAATCTTCGTGCACGTCGTCGCGTTCCTCGTCTTCATTCTCGTGCTTGGTCGGTAAGCTATGCTTTAGAAGCGCCCTGACTATATCATCTTGGGTCTGAACTTTGCCTTTCTCGGCGCTGAACTTAGCGCGATATCGTTCGAATCCAGCGTGTTTGTTTAATCACGCTGAACGTTGCAAGGTGACCGTGTCAAAGCAGGTATAATTACCGTGCAATATACTCCAGATGAACGATTAAGTAATTACTTGAAACCACTAAACGAGAAGGAGAATATGAAATGACAGATTACCTTCTAGTTCACGGCGGTGACGTATCTACGGAAACATGGAATACGCTTACCGGCGGGTCACCGATTTATACGGAAAGCGGCAGACTAGGTGGAAGAGTATGGGAAACAGTAACTCCTATTCTGAAGGCTCAAGGGCACCGCACTTTTACGCCGACACTTATTAACGAGCATAACTGCAATCTAAGCGGACATATCGAGCAAATTTGTCTGCTCATCACCGAAAATGGACTCCGAGATATCCTACTGGTGGGACATAGCTATGGTGGTATGATTATAACAGGTGTCACCGCCAAAATGCCTGACGTTGTCAGAAATCTTGTGTACTTAGATGCCGCCGTTCCGGACCCAGGACAATCGCTATTCGATTTTATTGCTGCCAGTGGGTGTGACCCTCTAGCCAGTATTCCTGGGTTAGAACCTGCGCAGGCTTATGTCGAAAAACTGTGGTTTGACCCGCAGAAAATAAAGCCACTACGTAAGACCTTTATTCGATGCACTAAAAGTGAGCTTGCGCCTTGTGCGAAGTCCTCTCTTGATAAAATTGCGAGCAACCGCAGCAGATGGACCTTGCTCGACGTGGGAACGGGCCACATACCTCAGGCTACCGCGCCTGGGGAACTCGCGAAACTGCTGCTGGGAATCGCGAAACAATAGCGAAAGCAGGGTTATGTCGAGCTTCCACGGAGATTGCCGTTTGCGAGATGTGATGACACTTAGATAGGGAGTTCCGCAGCCCCTTAAGATTGCTTTTAGCTTCGCGATATTCCCTATTGTTCGCAATGTGGCGCACATTTCATAAATGAGAAATAGTCGTGCGCTTCCAACGTTAGTTCGAGAAGGCGAGATGATAATAACGAGTTAACGCACATCGCCGACGTGAAAGTCAGAAGTGTCAAAGGGAAGAGCAAGAGGTACCCTCAGCTCCGTCTGCCGAGTCACTACGCGGAACTTGTTGGCAAAAAAACTAGTCTGTATGAAATGAAGTAAAACGGAGAGGATTTAGCTTTCCTTATTCGCTTTGATGATGAAAACCGTGTAGTGGCCTTTCATGAGCGAGCGGAGCAAGCCGGAGCAAGCTTTGCTTGCGACGAGCCCTGCCGAGGCTCCAACCAGGGTTCAAATCCGATTCGGACGCTGTCCTCATACCTTATTCTGAGAGCGCC
>Ga0187784_10003630_pt1 | contig 12469 bp, 11 predicted proteins | sample 1015_SJ02_MP15_2_FD_132964 | JGI IMG/M metagenome (GOLD analysis project Ga0187784, IMG submission 132964) | Tropical peat soil microbial communities from peatlands in Department of Meta, Colombia - 1015_SJ02_MP15_20_MG | ecosystem: Environmental > Terrestrial > Soil > Wetlands > Peat | place... | reverse complement strand
TTTCATAGGCATTCTGGCTTTGTTCCCGCAGAAGCAGCTTTCCGCAGTCAGCCTTCAGCGCTCAGCAACCATTCCAGGATGGCGCAGACCCCGAGGTCTGTCCCCATGGGCCTTCAGCCCGCGAAAGCTCATGAAAAACGGACATAATGACATGTTCGAGTCAATTCGAGCTATCCCCTTTGTTTTCAGCACGGACTCATTTCTTGCGGGTGGTTTTTCGACCCTGCGGTCTGCGATGTCCCGGAGGGACAAGTCAGGGTAGCCGGTGCAATCTGACCGAATTGCGCCTGCGGCCCATCGCAGACGTCCAAAGGCAACGTCTGCGCCGACCCAGATGCAAGCGGGCACACGATTGTAGTCTATAAGCTTGGGTGTGGTTTGCCAAGGGATTTCCCTGTAGCGGGGTATTTGAGCGCCCCAACGGCGAATTTGAAGGGCGCGAGCGGACTCCTGCATTTGACCCCGTGGGCTGGCTGAGATAGAGCAGAATCGTGAAAATGAGAAACGAGCATTACCCTTTCACCCGTGTTCTCCGGCCCGAACCTGAGGGCGGCTTCACGGTCCTGGTCCCTGCGCAGGCGGGATGTGTCACCTATGGCCGGACCCTGGACGAAGCAAAGAAGATGGCTAGGGACGCCGTAGCCGATTATATCGAAAGCCTCAGAAAGCACCACGAGCCCATCCCAACCGACAGGGAAACGCTGGTCACGACGTTGGACTTAGAGTATGCCGAAGCTGCCGTCCGTTAAGCCGCGCGAAGTCGTCCGCGGGTGGCAACGACATTGCCGTCCATGTCGTCGCCACCCGCGGACTTTGCACAAGTTCTGGAGGAGGTCGGCGAACCCGTGTTTGCCCGCTCCAAACACGCATCGCTGAGTGTCGATTTGCCGCCACAAGCGCCTCAGCGCGTGAGACGGCTCGCGAAATCCAAAGGTGTGAACGAAATTACCATGGTCCGCGAATGGATCCTCGAACGGCTTCACCAGTCTCGCTGAGGCAGTCCTATGTTGGCTGGGCTTAGCGTATGCTGCAACCTCCCCAAGTGGACGCCTGTCCCGGTTTCCAAAGGCGGTATGATGGTAGTATGAAAACGAAAATGAAAACCTCACTCACCCTCTCCCGCGAAATCGTAAGAGGCATCGACCGCGTGGCGGGGAAGAAGCGCTCTCGGTCGGCGGTCATTGACGATGTGCTGCGCGGGTATCTTTCCCACCGCGAACGCGCCGCTGCCAACGCCCGCGACGCGGAGAGAATCAACCGATTTGCCGACGAATTGAACGCCGAGATGCAAGATGTGCTCGCCTACCAGTCGCTCGACGAGCTCTGGGAGGAACGATGAAGCGCGGAGATATGTATTTGCTGCGTCATCCCGGCGGCGGAGACCCCAAGAAACAACGGGTGATGAACGTGGTCAGCCGCCAGGCCCTGGTTGGCTCCCGTTTTCCCACGGTCATCTGCGCTCCGGTGTTCACGCGCGCTCACGGACTCGAAACGGAGGTCTGCGTAGGGCCGGAAGACGGATTGAAACGTCCGAGCTGGATCGGCTGCGGCGGCCTGGTCAGCATCCCCAAGAGCCAGCTTACCGACTTCGTCGGTAGCATCTTCCACAGAAGCTCTCACGCCTGTCGCAAGCATTAAGAATCGCTCTGGACATATAAGAGCGGCCGGAAAACGGGAGAATGCCATCACGCCGAAACGGAGAAAGAGTTCTGCCGTTTTACCTGAGATTCGCTTTCCTTGACTGAACTACTGGAATCCAGTACTCTATGAATCTGAAGTTTCGTTGGAATAAGGCCAAGGCAAGGAAGAACTACCGGAAGCATGGCGTCACCTTCGACCTGGCAAAGGCTGTTTTCAACGACGCGTTCGCCGTTGAGCTTTTGGATGATCGCCGCGATTACGGGGAAGAGCGGTTCGTGACCATTGGTATGGTGGAGGGCCGCATTCTATACGTGGCGTATAGCGAGCGCGACGATGTGATCAGAATGATTTCAGCCCGGAGGGCCACGAAGCATGAGGAGCAAGCGTACTACGAGCAAGGGTCATGGGGAACTTCGAACGATGACACCACGCGCCATTGAGCGCGCGGCTCTGGCCGATCCTGATGCCCGCCCTTTGACCCCCGCCGATCTCCGGCGCATGAAACGGACGCCGCAGATCAGAGTGATTCGCCGCGCTTTGGGCTTGACGCAGGAGGAATTCTCCACGCGGTACCGGATTCCCCTTGGCACGCTTCGCGATTGGGAACAGGGCCGCGCCATCCCCGACCAGCCCACGCAGGCCTATCTGACCGTTATCGCTCGTAGCCCGGAAAGAGTACAACGCGCCTTGGGAACTTGATTGTCGTCAGTTTTTCGTCGATGAATGCCGAGGCAGATTCCGCCGCGGGCGCAGACCTGCCGTTTTTCGGCATGTCAGCGCCCTTGTCTGGCGATTCAGAGGGGCGCATACATCACGACAAAACGCGTCGTGACGTATGCGCCACCCACGGGACTTCGCCCGTCGCCGAAATCGGTGAGGGCGACGACATAGAATTCAATGTCGTCGCCACCCGCAGATGAATTATTTCTGGCCTGCGCCAGGTGGAGTGGTCACCGGGGCGACTCCCAACCCTCGCGGTTCCAGCGGCTTCGGCGCTCGCCACGAACTGCCAGGAACAGTCCAAGTCACGCCCTCATAGACGTACGTTATTGGAACCCCAAACCACCAGAGAATCTCGTCAGTCTCCTGGTCAAGCTCGTCTTCCGCATGCAACAGGTCAGAAAAGTCCACCTGTAAGTAGGAGTTTTTCTTCGGATGGCCATGTCGGTCGATATTGATCCCAGGCGGAATTCCGAGCTTTAGGCGAGTTATTTCACATTCGACGCTTTCTTCCTCCGAGATCGGTAGCGGTGGCAGTGCTTCGGGAGAATCGTAACCGATTGCGAAGACGAAACTTACGGCCTTTGCCGTGGTGCCCAAGAAACGCAAAAACCGTCCTGACTCATTAAAGATGCGGCTGGTTTTTTCTACGTTTTCGATGATCTCCAGATCCGTTCGCCCCTTTGCTCGCAGAAAGTCGTAGGATGGACCAACCGGATTGCCATATTCTTTTATATAAGTATTGCGTAGCTCTGCCAGCTTACGAAACAGCGCTGGTCCGCCCTGCCGGATTTGAATTTTGAGGTCGTTTCTCGCCCGAACGACCCAACGAGCGACATCCTCGAGCTTCCTGCCCTGCTTAAGATACAGTTGCGAATTGCGATAGATTTCTTGATTGGACCTGTTGTACAAGTTGCGGAGTAAATCGGCTTCTGTGGCGGCATGGTCAAGTTCGATTCCGACACCAGCGGGAAGGGGGGGCGAAACAAATCTGGGTTGCGGCGCTGACAATTTCGGCGGCTGGACAAAATAACGCCGGAAGTTAGTTATTAAGCGAGAGAAGTCCACGCGCACGTAGTCGTCATCGGTGGTTGCTTTTCCCTTCGCATCCCATCGTTGCAATTTGAGGTCGGTTCGACCATACAGGTCCTTCAGGATCGCCTCATCAGATATCCCTTTAGGTACTTTCACGACTGCGGGAACGATGTAGGCCACCGTATAGACTCGTCCACTGATTTCAAATGCATCAAAGATTGCCATTTACCCTCTCCTTGGCTTGTTCGGCTGAACGGAGATCCCAGATTTTCGCAAGGGGGCAAACGCAGACCGAGAGGTATTCTGATTGGCCCCGACGCTTGGACTTCCATTTGAAGAACACTTCTCCATTGCCCACGTAGTTCTTGGAGAGTCTCCAAGTCCAAACCGGAATTTCCACTCTGGACTTTTGCCCTACCGAGAATATACACCTGACCGCCCCCTGATGCAATCGCCCGCGGGTGGCGCATCAAACGTGCTCTTTTTGGCATGTCTGCGCCCCCGCCTGTCGATTCAGAGGGGCGCATACATCACGACAAAACGCGTCGTGACGTACGCGCCACCCACGAAGAAACTCACCCGTCCCGCTTCGGCCGTTGAAAGCGCCGGCAGCAGGACACTCTCTCCCCAAGGTAGAGGGCTGTCTTCTGCCACGGGGCTTTTGAGACGCGGGCCTCAAAAGCGGAATGCGCGCCACAGTTACTATTTCTTGAGCGGGCTCGGGCGATCGCCGGTAGAGTCGTCACCTGGGGCTTTCGGCATGGCGTTCTGGATGATCTGCAAATCAGTGGCGGCGTCGGGCGCGTGGAAGGTGTAGCGTTTGGCGCCGGTAATCTCGATGAAAAATCCCTTTCCGGAATCAGCCGCGCCCAGCCTTTTCACCGAGGTCAGGGGGTAGTTAAAGGAGTCAGATCGATTGCTGGCCTGGAACTGGATTTTTCCCTCTCCGACGGTGAGCGTGCCGTTGCAGCCGCCGACCAGGTGTTTATGCTCGACGGTCATCGAGGCCAGCAGCTTGGGGGTAATGCTCACGATGTGGCCGGGCGAAAAGTTGAAAGCTTGCTTGAAGCTGTTATAAGGCTTCAACACGATTTCGATCGTATGGTCGCCCGCGGCCAGGGGCGTGATTTCCAAATGTCCTTTTGCATCCGTCTGGCCGGAGGGCTGGCCGTCGATCATGACCTGCGCCCCAGCCACTGTCTGGACAACCAGTTTGGGAGGCAGCACAGGCGGGGCGGCCGGAGCAGCGCTCGCCAGGGCGACATCGGCGGCGCTCAGGTGAACACTTCCGCCCGCTGCGAATTGCCTTTGCAGATCCTTGGGCTTGAACTGATCCCGCCGCAGTCCGACGGTGTGCGGCCCCGGCTTGATATTGGAGGCGGTAAAGCTGCCATCCTCTTGTACTGCGCCGAGAGAGACACCATCCAGCAAGACATCCGTCGAGGGCATGGCCCCGGCGATGACCAATGAAGCCGCGGTGGGGACGGGTTGGAGCGCGAAGATCAACTTCGAAGCTTGCCCTTTCAGAATATTGACGTTCTGGGCCGGCGCCGGCTGGAAACCGTCTTTAGCCACCGAAACCGTATATTGTTTGGGCACGAGATTAGCGATTACCAGTTGCCCGTGTTTGGTGAGACGCGGGTATTCCTTGCCATTCAACAGCACCGTGGCGCCCTCCTGGCCTGCCACTACGAGCAGGTTGCCCACGTCGCGGTCAGCGCTCAGGAAAACCATCAGAGACGGTGTAGCGCTCAACTGGAAACTGATCTTCTTTTCATCCTTCCCTGCGCCCACATCCAGGTCGTGTGTTCCTGGAGCGAGACCGGATAGCGGCAAGGGAGTGGGGCTGAGGGAGCCGATCTCCTTACCATCCAAGGAAGCCGCGATGGGGCCGTAGCTGGACAAAACCTGCGCGTTCTGCGGACCGCTGGTGATAGTGATCGCCTTCAGGTTTTGGGTATCGAGGGCCCCCTGAATCTCCGGCATTGAGTCATGGGCGCTGGCCACGGAAACCTTCACCTGGGAAGTGCCGTCGCCGATCTCGAGCGCATGCTGGCCCTCGGCGAGTTTATCAAGGCTGAACTGGCCTCCTTCGAGTTGACCTACTGGGTTTCCATCCAGGGTCACTGTCGCCTTTTCCAGGTCGGTATAAACCCTCAGGTCCGGGAGTTGCGGCACGGGCGCAGGAGCCGGCGCGGGGGGCGGTGTGGTGACGGCCACTGGCTGTGGCGCCGGGCGCTCCTTGAGGAAGCGAGGCACGAGCAGTGCTGCGAGCGCGACAACAACCACCACCGCGCCGACAACAACCCACAGCATCTTCTCGCCTGCCGGTGGCTGGACTGATTCCTCTTGCGGCGCTTCCGGAGGTGGCGGCTCCAGCCGCTGCGCCGCGGGCTGACTCGGGGGTACGGCCGCGGGAGCCGACGGCGTCACCGCAGCGCTGGGCGTTTGAGAAACCGCGGGCCAGGCTCGGACTTGCGAGGCGGCGGCCGACGCTGCGGGGCTGGCGAGGTCGGGGACACGCGCGGGACCCGCCGCGGGCGGCGCAACTTCCGCGGGCTTTTCCGGCGGAACCGGCGGTTTGGCCGGAGGCGGGAGAACAGGAACAGGCGGCGCGACGGAAGCTCCGCCAGTCGCGGCACTCAGCGTTAAGGCATCACCGTCAGGTGCGTGGGCAGTCATGGTCTGCACTGACTCCAAAGCCTCAATCCGGGTGGTAAGGCGGCGGTGGGCGCTGGAGGCAGCGGCTTCGAATTCAGTATCTCCACGGTATGGCGCGGAGAGCGAGATAATTTCTCCAGCCAGCGTCTTCAGGAGGGCCGGTTCAGCAATCCCCTGCGCATCGCTGTTGAGGCGGCGCAGTTTCTCGAGGTCGCGCTGGCGAGCCTGGCGGTGACGCGTGTCCTCGAAGTCCTTGGACAAGGTGCTGTAAAGTTGCGAGAGGCGCGGATCACTGGGATGAGTCGTCAGAGCTTCCTTGACTTGATTGAGAGCCCCCCTGATGTCGCCCTGAGCTTGGGCGCGCCGCGCCTGGGCGACACTGAGTTGAATGAACTCCTCTTTCTTGCGGTCCTGAGCGAGGGTGCGAAGGCTCTTGGCCAGGCCGTGGCCGGGATCGAGATCCAGAGCTTCCTGGATCAGGGGCTCAGCCGAGCGCCAATCCGTCTCCAGCACGCTCCGGGCGCGTTCGACGAGCGCCTCGACCAGCGCTTGCTGAACCGCTGAGCTGCGCTCATCCTGGCGATGGGCTTTGCGCAGCACCTCGAGGCCCTCCTGGAATTGCCCGGCGGCCAACTTCTCCTGGCCCTCCGCCAGCGAGCGCAGGGCCTCGCCCACGCGGTCTTTACCTTGCTGAATCAACTTCTCTAGCTCGGTCAGTTCGGCGTCGGCGGGGAATTCCACGCCGGCCTGGCGCAACGAACTCATCGCCCGGTCGAAGTCCCCGGCGCCCATCTGCTGGTCGATCTGTTTCACCCAGCGCGCCTTGGCCTCGGCGCGAGCCTGCTGCTCGCGACGCTTGCCCAGGCGGTCGATCTCGAAGCTCAATCCGGGATATTGGCTGTAAATGGTCCGCAGTATTTCCCATTGGGCTAGCGCGTCGGTAAACTGGCTGCGCTCCTCGTGCAAACGCGCCTTGGCGACAATGGAATTCACCAGATCGCGTTTTTCGCGGGTCAGACGCAGGGCGCGTTCAAAGTGCGGCTCCTGGGGGTGAAGATCGAGGGCTTCTTTGAGAATGTCAACCCGCTTGTCCAGGTTCGGCTCAGCTTCGACCCGGCGGTCAACCTCCGCAATCCGCGCGGAAAGCTCCTGCCGCTGCTTCTCCTCGATGTCAAACTTTACGGCCTGAAACAGGGCGTGGCCCGGGTACTTGGAGAGATATTGATCGCAAACCGAGAGACCGGCCGCGAACTTGCCATCCGCGAGCAGATTTCGAGCCTCCGCGTAGGCGCTATTCATGGCATCGTGCTCGGACCTGACCTGGTTGTAAAGGGAGCGGTAGGCAGCCGCCCTTTCGGGCGCGGAAGAGTCGGGCGCCTGCTCGTCCAAGGACATGACCTGTTGCAGCTTGCTCAGGGCGGCGCTCACTTCGCCGCGGCTCCAGGCCTCGACGGCGGCTTGGTAGAGTTGGTGCTTTTCAGCGTGGACCCGCTGGTATTCCTGCTCCTGCCAATCGACTTCGTGGAGAAGCTGCGCGATGCGGCTGTCCTTGGGTTTCAGTTGCAAAGCGTTTTTCAGCGCTTCCCGGGCGTGAGCATAGGCATGGTTGGCGAGATGTTGGCGGGCAAGACTCAGCCAATCCTCGATTTTCCCTGCACTCCGTTTTTCCTCGATTTCATTCTTCAGGCTTAGAGCGCCAGCGTGGGAGGCATCGAGTTCGAGCGCTTCCTGCAGCTTCTGCAAGGCCAGCGGGTATTCCTGCCCTTCCATACGGGTCTTGGCGCTTTCTAAAAGCTGCTGAATGCGCTTCTGGCGCAAGGCCTGATCGACTTTGGCACGAAGCATCATCATGTCACGGTCGATATGACCTTCCGCCTCGAGTTCGGCAAGAATCTCGGCGGCAAATTGGTAGTCGGCCTGCTCGAAGGCCTTTCCGGCACGTTCGAGGCGGGGGCGGATTTTTACCGGGTCAAAAATCTCGATCGGCTCGTTGCGCATGGCGCGCTGCAAGGCGTCGCCAAAATCACGCGCCGTGGCAAAACGATGGTAGGGCTGTTTCGCCATGGCTTTGTGGATGACTCTGGCGAGGGTGGGACTGACCATGGGGTTGAGGTCGGAGGCGGGGGGCGGAATGTAATGCAGAATAGCTTGGACGATGTCGCGCTCAGTAGCCCCTTCGAAGGGGCGGCGTCGAGTGAGAGTTTCGAAGGCTACCACGCCCAGCGCGAAGATGTCCGACAGGGAGGAAGCGGCCTTCATTTCGGCCTGCTCCGGAGCCATGTAAAGCAAGGTGCCTTTGAGTCCGGTGCGCGAGTGGCTATCCGCCGTATGGGCCATTCCGAAGTCAATAATCTTTACCGAGTCATCCTCCAGGACGATAATGTTCGACGGCTTCATATCGCGGTGGACGAGGCCCTTCTCATGCGCGGCGTGGAGTCCCCGGCACGTCTGGGAGATGATGTCGACCGTGCGCTCCACCGTGAGACGATGACTGGCAGACTTGATCAATTGGCCCAAAGACACTCCCGGCAACAAGGGCATGATGAAGTAAGGCTTGGCGCCCCCTTCGAACTCGAACTCGCCGATGTCGATGATTTCGACGATGTTGGGATGATTGATGTGGGCCAGGACTTCGTATTCACGGTGGAAAAGCTGGAGCGCGCCGGGATCGGAGATGTCCAGTAAGGTCTTGATGGCGACCTCGCGCCGCAAGACGGAATCAAAGGCCTTATAGACAATTCCCATCCCGCCCTTGCCCAGAACTTCCTTGATCTGGTAACGCCCTTTGAGAATCGCTGAAATGTCCATTTGAGATCTACCCTATCGAGCCTACAACGCCCTTTCACGTCCCATCACACTTCGAATTACACCCCACTCGGTGGGGCAGCATCATTGGCCCGAGATTATCCCAAAAGGCGGCGAGAAGCAAGCTTGGGGCGAACGGGTCGCAGGCTGCATTTTGCGGCCGGAGCGTTTTATTCCGAGGAGTTTCCCTGGGCCTTTGGCCCACCCGAGAAGATGAAATTCCCCTTGTCATCCTCAGGTAGGGGCACGCCATGGCGCGCCCCTACGACGGCCGGGTGGGGCGATTTTCAGGAGAGCAGCTATCTTCCAAAGAACTTTTCCAGCTTCTCGATCTCCCGCTCCGCCAGATCCATATATTTCTTGGCGGCTTGCGGGTTCTTGGCGTTAAGCGCCTCCTGAGCTTTGCTTATGTACTGCTCCATATTACTCTCGGATGCCGAGATGTCCTGACGGAGCGAGAAACCAGCGCTGTGCTGTTGCTGCCGGAGACGGTCAACGCTGTCTTTCACGGCGCCGGCGCGGCCTTCGAGAGGAGTCATACGGTCTTCCAACTCCTCGAGCTCCTTCGCGGCGGAGGCATCTCCGGCGGGCGCCTGCGCGGCCTGGACGGGCGGGTTGGTTGAGGCTGCCTGCCCCGGGGGCAAAGACGGTCCTGATGGCGTCGCCGCGTTAGTCTGCTGATTTTCAGCCGTGGCTTCCACGCTGGCAACTCGCCCGGGCTGCTTCCTGGAAGCCGACGGCGGGAGCTGCTTTGCGGAGGTGGCCGGCGGCGGTTGAGTCGACACGCCCGGCTGGCCCGCTGCAGCTCCGCCTGGAGGCGGCGTCGCTTGAGTCCGGGAGGCCGGCGGGGAGACCGGCTGCTGAGGCTGGCTCTCGCCAGCATTGGCAGGCTGGGTTAGAGAAGAGGACAGATTGGTGGATGTGGCTGCGGCTTGCTGCGTAGCTCCCGCTCCGCCGGCCTTGGTTTTGAACAGGCGCGGCAACTGAAGGGCTCCCAACACGATCACCACAATCGTGAGCAACGCGCCTAAAGCCATGTAAAAGCCTCGATAGCTCTTGGTGGCCGGCGGCGGAGGAGTGGCTTGGGCCTGAGGCAGCGGCACGGCAGCCCCGTAGGGCGTGGTGGGTTGGACCTGAGGCGTTGGCACGGCAGCCCCGTAGGGCGTGGTGGATTGGACTTGAGCGGCAGTGGGCTGGACGGCCGGCACCCCAACAACCGCAGTTGCGGAGGGCGCCACACCCACCTCGGCGGTTTGGCCTGCGAAACCGGAAGAAGTTGGCGGCGCGGCAGCAACCGGCAAGCTCGCCACCGCGCCACGCACACTCTGCAACGCGAAGCGGAAAGCTTCCGCCGACTGAAAGCGCTTTGCCGGGTCCTTCTCAAGGGCAGTCATGATGATGTCGTTCAAGGTCTTGGGTAATTCGGGCTGAATTTCGATAGGCGGCAGAGGGGCTTTTTGTAACTGAGCCACCATCAGGTCATAGTCGCTCTGGCCTTTGAAGGGGCGCGAGCCCGTCACCATTTCGTAGAGCGAGACGCCAAAGGAATAGAGATCGGAGCGGTGGTCAAGCGCCAGGCCCTGAACCAGCTCAGGAGGCATGTAGTAAAGCGAGCCCATGATGGTGCCGGTGATGGTCAGCTTGCGATCCGTCTTGGATTTCGCAATCCCGAAGTCCATCACCTTGACGACATTTTCGGGGGTCAGCATCATGTTGGCAGGCTTGATATCACGATGGATGACGCCCTGAGCGTGCGCGTAGCCGAGCGCCGAAAGCACCTGGGAGGCGTAGTCGATCGCGTTCTGGACCGGCAGCGCTCCGCTTTTTATTTTTTCCTCGATGGTGGTGCCCTGCACGAACTCCATAATCATCAGGAGTTGGTTTTGCAAGCGAAAAGCGGTATGGAGCCCGGCGATATTAGGATGATTCAAGCTGGCCAGCAGCTTGATTTCGCGAACGAAACGGTCGGCGAGATCGGGCTCGTGGGCGAGGTTCGGCAAGAGAACCTTCATCGCATCGACCCGGTCGGAGATGAGATTCTTGACCTTGTAGACCCGCCCCATGCCGCCGGCGCCAAGGATACCAATGATCTGATAATCGCCAACCGTGTCCCCGATTTGAAAACTCATGGTTCACCCCTGTCATGAAGGTCGGAGGCCGCAGTCAGAAACATAGACCAGGGCGCCCACGAGGGGCGCCCCCGCGGTATGATTCGGTCATTGGGAATTCTGCACGGCGCCGCCCAGCAAAAGGCCCGAGCGTTTGGACTGGCCCTCGCCCTCTGCGGCAACAAGAATCTCTCCCGTGTCGGTGTTCACTATGCGGGCGCTCCGCCTACGCCTTGAGACTTGTCGTCACACCCGAATTGGGTAACGCTGCCCATGATAATCGCGTCGACGCCCAGGAGCCGCCCGATCTTAGCCGCCGTATCCGGGTTGGCGCGATCACTATTGGAGAAGTTCTGTTCGGCGATGATTTTGTCCAGTGCTTTGCCCTCAATGACGGAATACACACCGTCATTCACGAGCCGCGTTACCAGCAGGTCCGCGATGCCATTACCCACGTCCGTATTGGTGCCGAATACCGCAGCTACACTGCTACGCACGGTGGCGTAGTCAAAATCCAGAACCGCCACGCGCTTCTTGTCCTGCGCCCAGCCGGCAGGCGCCAACATGGAGACTAAAACCAAAGTCCCAAGGGCCCTCTTCATCGTCAGCCCTCCTTACAACGGTCTAAGACTTATGGAGAAATATACCCAGGTTCCCTGGCCGTGCAGCCACGCCCGTGCTTTCCGATCAAACTCCTAGTGCGTAAAGTTCCACCCGCGCTCCCACGGAGACCCCACGGGGGTCACACGACAGGCCCTGTCACTAACCCCACACTATTGTACAATCGTAACACCTTTCGGGAATAGGAACAAGGATGTTGGGGAGGTGGGCACTGGTACGTCAGAGTGTTGCCGAAAATTTGAGCGTTCTGTCGAATTCAAGAAATCCCCGCAGGCGGTAGACAGGAGGTGTAAAATGACTCCCCTTTCCAGAGACCGTAACTCAAGATTACGAGTACTGGCTCACGCGGCTTCTGGTATACCAGCATCTTGCTGCGGGATAATACTCGTGCTTGCAGCGTACCTTGACGAAAGCGAAGCCAATGCTGAAGGCCGACCTGTGCTGACGCTCGGTGGATACCTCGCCTCAACTGAGCGCTGGATAGATTTTTCCACCGAATGGACTGCTACCCTGGAAGAGTACAAAGTCCCTTACTTTCATGCCACAGAATTTCCTAGCCGCCATTCAAGGCTGTACCGCCATCTCTCGCCGGAGCAGAAGCGAGCCCTGATTGAGCGGCTGGCTTCGATCATCTGCAACCACGTTGACATGGGCGTGGCCGTCGTCATGTGTCCTGACGATTGGAAGCGCGCAACTACCGACACCTTTCGAGGTAAACACGGCAGCGCCTACGGAGTCTGCATGGAATTACTGCTCATGCTCACTTCGGTATCGCTTCCTAAAATCGGAGGCGAACCACAACGCATAAACCTTTTTCTGGAAGATGGTCACAAAAACTGCATGGACGCCATTACGAAAGCAAGCTACTACAAAGAAGA
>Ga0187784_10003629_pt1 | contig 12470 bp, 9 predicted proteins | sample 1015_SJ02_MP15_2_FD_132964 | JGI IMG/M metagenome (GOLD analysis project Ga0187784, IMG submission 132964) | Tropical peat soil microbial communities from peatlands in Department of Meta, Colombia - 1015_SJ02_MP15_20_MG | ecosystem: Environmental > Terrestrial > Soil > Wetlands > Peat | place... | reverse complement strand
GCGTCGACCGGGCTGGCAACTTGAGGCTCCGCCGCGAACAGCTCGAGCCGAAATCCGTGCCTCAGCTCGAAGGTTTTGCCAGCTCTTTCCGCGGGGACGGGCGAAATCCGCGGTAGCTCGTCAGCCAGCGCTTTCTTCTGTGTTTTCACAGCCTGGCCGGTCGCCTGGGCGTGAGCGGCCGCTGGCACACAAAGGAGGGGAACGATCGTCGCCAGAGCTGCGAGGAACAGGGACGGAGCGACAGGCCCCCTCGACTGAAGCCGCGAGGCCGCGCGGAGCGGACGAAACAGCGAAATCATCGGGAAAGGCTGGGGATTTCCGGAGGGCGGTTGCGGTGAGCACAGGGCCAAATCGAGTGTAATGGTCCGCGCGAACCGCAACCAGCGCCGCGGAAATCTCTCGATTGCACGGCCGCGCGCCGCAGTCGATAATCGCAGAGGGACCTTCTGAAAACGAGCGACGACGAAAATGTGCGGCCGTCGAGGGATCGAGAAATCGCAGACGGTGGCGGGGCGCGCAGCTTGCCTGACTGCGCTAACGGTATCGTGGGCATTGACCGGCTGGGCTCTGTTGTGCGGCTGCGCTTTATCCGGTTGTGCCCCTGCGCCGTTCTCTCCACACCCATCGGGAACGACCGGCTCTACTTCCCCAACAGGAACGGCCGCCACCGGGTCGGGCGGTCGCGAGTCATTGGCCGATCAGGAGCGACAGGTCGCTGAGCACACCGACGCACAGGGTCGCAAGTGGCTGGGCGACGTTCCCTACGACGTGTTCTTCGACGATCCGCTGGCCGTGGCTGCCGAAGGTCGGACCGCCGCTCCGACCACCACGCAGACCAGCCCGAAGGCGGCTGTCGCATCCGCCGACAATTCGGGTACCGCTCCCAGGAATTCGATGCCGCCCGGTGGAGGCGAGGCGTCGACGAGAATGCCGAGCCGCAGCGGCGGGGCGTCCCCAGCCTCGTCAAACGGCGCGGCGAAACCGGCCGGTCCAGCGACAGATTGGGCCGCGCTGATCGATCCCGACACCCTCGAATCCGAAGTGAAACGCATTCGCACGGAGTTGACCGCCGGCCTGCAGTCGGTCGGAAAATACAACGCCCGCTATCAAGAGATCGCCGTGTCTGCGGCGACTCTTGCGGCCCTGGCGGAAATCGTGATCGAGTTGCCGCGATCTTCGAGTTGGAAGGATCACGCCGCCAGCGTGCGCGATCTGGCGGCCAATATTCACGATTCAGCAAAAGCACTCGGAGCCCAAGCTTATCAGGCGACAAAAAACTCGAGCGACCAGTTGATGGATGTTTTGGACGGGAATATTCCTGCGGGACTGCCCGCGTCGGAGCCGACGCGAGATTTTTCCCAGGTTGCCAACCGCAGCGCGCTCATGAAGCGGATGGACCGCTCGTTCCAGCGACTCAAGAAAGGGGGGACGGCCCAGCAATTGTTGAAAAAGGATGCCGGCCAGGCACTCGAGGACGCCGCCATCCTGGCCGTCTTGAGCCGTGTAATTTCCGTGGGACGTTACGATTCCGTTGACGATCCGAAATATCGCGGCCATGCGACTGAACTGACGCGTTCTGCCACCGATCTGGCGACCGCGGCCAGAGCGGGCGAGGCGCCCGCCTTTGCGGAGGCACTCACGCGGATCCAAAAACGGTGTGACGCGTGCCACGCCGATTTCCGTTTTTAAGAGGTAGAGTTGTTCGGCTGAATCAGGGAGGGCGGTTGGAGCCGCGACGGACCGCGGAGGTCTGTCTATTGGCGCGCTGCCTGGGTCAATGATGACCCAAGGATATTGCCATGTTGCACGGGCACATGCTGCCGGGGGGCCTATTGCACCAGGCGTTGGCACTCCTGTTACTCGCCTGGGCGGGTGGGCCGGTCCAGAAGGATCTGCTTGAACTCAAAAGCGGGCAAAAGATCGAGGCCCCCGTGCTCAAGGAGGAGGCCGACGCCCTGTTCCTTGACCTTGGCTTCGACGTGCTTCGCGTGCCCACGGCCTCCATCAGCAAGCGCACCCACCGCGGCGACGCGAAGCCTCCCGCAAGCGCCACCGAAACCGACTGCTTTCTCACCGCGCGGCTTCCCGTGCGAACCGTCAAGGAGCTGGCAGCCACCTACGGCGAAGGAGTCGTTCTTGTCACGACCCCAGCCGGGCTCGGCTCGGGATTCATCATCAACACACGAGGCTACTGCATCACCAACTACCACGTTATCGAACGGGAGACACGCGTGGCGGTGACGATGTTTCACCGTGGCAGCAGCGGGGAGTTCATCCGCCGGCGGATCGACGACGTGAAGATCATCGCCCTCAATCCGTTCCTCGATCTGGCCCTATTGGAGATCCCGAAGCAGTCCGACATCCGGTTCCAGCCCGTCTATCTGGCCGCTGAAGACGACCAGAAAGAGGGGGACGAGGTCTTTGCCATCGGCAACCCGCTCGGCCTGGAGCGAACGGTTTCGCGCGGCATTGTCAGCACCCGCAACCGGAGCTTCCAGGGACTCGTCTATATCCAGACCACGACGCAAATCAATCCCGGCAATAGCGGGGGCCCGCTGTTTAACACACGAGGCGAGGTCGTCGGCGTCACCAACATGAAGTCGAATTTCGGCGAAGGTCTCGGTTTCGCGATTCCGGTCTCGTATCTCAAGCACTTTCTTGCGAATCGGGACTCGTTCGCCTTCGACAAGAACAACCCGAACACGGGCTACCGCTACCTCGACGCTCCCCGCCGGCGCAACCCTGATCCGCCGCCCAAAGGACTGTAAAAGCCGCGTTTGGCGCCAAAAAATTGCCCGGTAACCCCGCGAACCGCAAATTCAGGGCGCCGGCTGCGCTCGTGGGCGTTTGTGGTTGTTGCGGAGGCGGATTTCGGCCTGGAAAACCCCGAAGTTCCTGCCGCGAATCGAACACGGCGGTGACTTGTTCCCCTCCGCGGCGGGTGTTACAAATCAGGCGGTTTTAGGATCCCCTTTCGCGGATTCGCAGGGATTCTGCGCAGCGATTTCTCCGGGAAAGTCGAAACCCGGGAAGATTCCCGGTCGTATGAAATAGGCCGCCGTGGCGACTGCTCGGTTGCCGGCGATGACGGTGTGCTGTCGGTTTAGCGGCCTCGAGGCAAATTTCTCTCTCCAAATCCAGATTGGACCCGACCATGACACGTATGACAGCCCGCCGGATCATGATCCCCGGCCTGGCCCTGGCGATCGCCCTTGTTGGACTGGGGGCGCGCGGTGCTTTGGCGGCGGACAAGGCGCCGAACGATCGGCTGCTGCCGCAGAACACTTATGCGTATGTCACCATTCCCAATGTCGGTGAGCTGAAGACCCGCTTCAACAAGACGCACACCGGACGCTTGCTCGCCGACCCCAAGCTGGCCGACTTCCTTGGGGACGTGCACAAGAAACTCAACGAACTGAGCGAAGAAGTCCAGAAGTCGATCGGCGTCAAGCTGACCGACATCTTTGCCATCCCGGACGGCGAAGTGTCGCTGGCCGTTCTCCTGCCGACGGATGCCAAGAAACTGTCGCTCGCCGCGATCATCGATTTCGGCAAGAGCCGCGACACGGTGGACAAGATTCTGAAGAGCGCCGATGAGGCTCTGGACAAAGCGGGGTTCAAGAAGGTGTCACGCGAGGTCGAAGGAACCACGCTCGTCGTCTACACCAAGGAAAAAGATAAGGAGGACAAAAAGGACTCCGACAAGAGCGAGAAACCGGAAGAACCCGATTTCGGCAGTCAGGTCGCTTACGCGATCAAAGGCGACACGCTGATCGCCGCGTCGAGCCCCGCTGGCATCCAGGACATTCTCCGGCGCTGGGGCGGCAAGCACGCCGACACACTGGCCGACGTGGCGGCGTACAAAGCCGTTGTCGAGCTGGGGAAGAAGGAGTCGGCCCCCTCGGTACTGACCTGGTACGTGAACCCAGTCACTCTCGTCCAGGCGTTTGTCAAATCGTCCGACAACGTCGACCAGAGCATCGGGATGGCGATGGCCGTGCTGCCCCTCCTGGGACTCAACAATCTCAAGGCAATCGGCGGTACAGTCCATATGGACACCGAGGAGTTCGACTCGGTCAGTCGCATTCTGGTCTACGTCGAGCAGCCGGTGACCGGCCTGTTGAGCGTGTTTCACTTCCCGGCCACCAAGCAATCTCCGCCCCGGTGGGTGACCGAGGACTCAACCGCTTACGTCGCCATCAACTGGGACATCCAGAAGGCCTTTTCTGCGATCGAAGGCGTGGTCGATCAGTTCATGGGCCCCGGCTTCACCGCGCAGAAACTCGACGAATGGGCGACTGACGACAATGGCCCAAAAATCCACATCAAGAAGGACGTGCTCGATAATCTCGATGGCACGATCACCGTGGCAACCGACTCTCCGGACGCCAGCAAGCCGGAGAGCTTTCGGCTGCTCGTCGCCTTGGGACTGAAGGATTCAAAAAAGGCCAAGGCGGCGCTCGACAAGGTCTCGAAGATGCAGGGGATTCCCGTCAAGACCCGCGATTTTCGCGGTGAGATCATTTACACGCTCGAGGGGATTCCGGGCTTCGGTGAATCGAATCGCGAGATGGGACTGACGGTGATCCAAAACCACCTGATGTTCTCCAACGACGTCTCGCGTCTGGAGCAAGTCATCCTCGGTGATAAGGATCGCAAACCCCTGGCCGACTCGGAGAAGTACAAGAAGCTCGCCACGCACTTCCCCAAAGAAACTTCGATCCAGTGGTACCAGGAGCAGGAAAGCCAGATGAAGCAGGTCTACGAGCTGTTCAGGAGCGGCAAGGCCACCGAATCGCTCGCCGCTTTCCCGCCGCTCGCCAAGCTCCTTGACGGCATCGACTTTAAGAAGCTTCCTGAATTTGACGCCATCAAGAAGTACTTGCCCCCGACAGCAAGCTACGGCGTTCCGGCGCCGAACGGAGCGGTATTCGTCAGCTTTTCGCTGAAGAACGCGAAGTAGGCTTCTCGTCGCCTTAAGTCGATGGGAAGCTGGCGGTTACGGGGCCCGGCTGCTCGAAAAGAGCTGCCGGGCCCTTTGTTTTGGGGCCGTCGCCAAATGGTCCTCGTGGGTCAAGCCCCGGTCGGCCCTGCAAAAAGGGGCGGCACCCGCGTTCGTCGGCTGGTGTTGAAAATAAAAGAGCCACACGAGCCGACCTTGCGGTAAACGGCGATAGACAATCCAGCCCGGCAGCGTAAGCTTGCACTGGGCTATCTCGCGCGGGCGCTTGTCGATTTGCAGGCCGGCAGCGTCTTCTGGAACGGAATGCAGCCATGAAAAGCATTTGTGCAATCCTTGCCCTTGCGTTGTCGGTGTGCCTGGCTGCGGGGGCGCGTGCTGATGACTCCGCGGGAGTGGAGACCGATCCCGACGCGCTGTTTAAAAAGCTCGACACCAACGGGGACGGCATGCTGACGCGCTCGGAGATTCCCAAAGAGCATCTCAAAGAATTCGAGCGTTTGCTGCGCATCGGCGACACCAACAAGGACGGCATCCTCAGCCGCGAAGAGTTCGACGCCGTCATGCGGAAGAGCGAGCAACCGGTGACCGACGTCAGCAAGGCTCCCGGCATCGACGCGGGTTCCGGGCCGCCCAGAGCGCCAATCGATCCCAAGCGACTCTTTCAGAACCTTGATAAGAACAAGGACGGCAAACTCACGCGGGACGAACTCGAAGGGCGCCCGCGCCTGAAGGCTCTGCTCGATCGGTTGGGCAAAGATGAGCTCACACTCGAAGACTTGACGGCGGCCCTTGGAGGCGGCAACAAAGCTGCAAAGAAGGCTCAAAAGAAGGGAGCGTTCGCGACCCCCGCGTCGGAGAACATGGCCGAGTCAGAGGAATCGGCGCACGGCCTGCCCGCATTCTTTCGAATGCTCGACACCAACCACGATGGTCGCATCAGCCGCGAAGAACTCGCGAGGGCTGTCGAGCTGTTCGACCGATTGGATCGGAATCACGACGGGTTCCTCGACGCGAAAGAGCTGACGGAGATACCAGGCATCGCGTCATCCGAAGAGCCGACGATCAATCCGGCCGCTCCGCTTGTGCGTCGCAAAGCGGGCGGTAATCTTCAACACGGTAACGTGTCGCAATTTCTCAAGCGATTCGATGCCGATGGCGACGGAAAACTATCGATGCAAGAAACGCCGCCGTTCTTGAAAAAGGACTTCTCCAAGATCGACACCAATGGCGATGGTTTTCTCGATCGGGCGGAGCTCGAGGCGTGGTTCCGGCGTCAGCATCGCCTGGCGGGAAACCCATCCAACGGTGGCGGAAATTTCAGGAACTCGACGAACAAAGCGAACTCCGGCCTTTAGATCGCGGCTCCGAGCCTACGTCGAGTCCGTTGGCCGAGCCCAGCCTGTGCGCCTATCATGGAGGCGCATGTTTCGGGATCATCGCGAGTTTTTCAGGCAATTCCGCACGCAGTTCAAGACCACCGGGGCGATTGCTCCCAGCAGCCGGCTCCTGGCGCGCGCGATGACCCGCTACGTCGCCTCCGACCGTGGACCTGCCCGCATTCTGGAAGTCGGGCCCGGCACAGGCGCCGTCACACGGCGGATCGTGGACTTGTTGCGGGCTGACGATCGCCTCGACATGGTCGAGCTCAACCAGGCTTTTGCCGCACGCCTCCAGCAGCGCTTCCAAAGCGATCCGAGCTTCATGCGAGCCGCCGATCGCGCTCGGATTCACGTTTGCGGCATCGAGGCGTTCCAGGCCGAACACCCCTACGATTTTGTCATCTCGGGATTGCCGTTTAACAATTTCTCGCCCGCCTTCGTGGGCCGCGTGATGGATGTGTTTTTCGAGTTTCTGAGCCCAGGTGGCGTGCTCTCGTTTTTCGAGTACATGTACGTGCGGCCGGTACGCGGCCTCGTCGCCCGCGGCGCGGAACGGGCGCGGATTCAGGACCTGGACCGGATCATGAATGGACGCCTTCAACAGCACGGCTTTCGCCGCGATTGGGTGTTTTTAAATCTGCCGCCAGCGTGGGTGCAGCACCTCCGCAAGGAAGCTTGAATCGGGATGCTGCGGCATCGGACACCCTTCAACTGGCATTGCAGCCATTTTCAGCCTCGGCGATGATCCTTCGCCCGCTGTGGCAACGCAGCTGATCGCGGGAAAGGAGGCCGAAGGATGAGTGCCCCGATCGATTCGCCCCAGGGCGCCGGTCCGAGCGCAGTGCGTGACCAGACCTGGAGCGTCGAAGAAATTGAGCGGCTCTATCAGAAGGCACTTGATGCCGTCGACGCCGTTGCGAACGATTTGAATGCGGCAACAGACGTGCTTTCGAGTCCGCCCGAGGCCGACCAGCAGGAGGAGTCGTTTGACTTGCGCGACCCACCGGGGGTGGCTGATTCCGCGGTTCGTTCCGAATCGCATAAGAGTGCCTCCAGCGAAAGTGATCCGGTTGCGCCCGAGCAGGTGATCGAGGCTTTGCTCTTCGTGGGCGGGAAACCGCTGTCGATCAAGGCGATGGGTGCCGTTCTGCGCGGGGAATTCGATGCTGTTTTTATCGAAACGGCCATTGAGCAGTTGCGGGATCGATACGCGAATCAGAACCGGCCCTACGAGATTCGCCTGACGGATGGGGGCTATTGTCTCGCTTTGCGACCCGAGTTTGAGCCAGAACGAAATCGGGTTTATGGATTTGGACCGCGTCAAGTTCGCCTGTCGCAGGAGACGCTCGAAGTGTTGTCGCTGGTCGCCTATCGCCAGCCGATCTCCCGAACTGCCATCGAAGAGATTGCCAAACGAGGGGCCGGTTCGCACTTGCGGCAGCTTTTGCAACGGGAGTTGTTGGTACTCGATCGAAAAGGCGGCAGTCCCGATGGGGAAGTGACCTATCGGACGTCTCCTCGCTTCTTACAGGTTTTTGGGCTGCGTCGCCTGGAAGAACTGCCGCAGATTGAGGACTTGGACTTCAAATAAGCTCGAGGGCGGCGTGCCGGTCGATCCCATCTGTCACATGCACGTCGACGAGTCGTCGCCGCTGACGGCTGTGCACGGGGGTCAAACGTACTGGTTTTGCAGCGAGCATTGCCGCGGCGTTTTTCGGGAGCGCCTCGCTCGCGGCGAATCGATCGAGAGCATTCTCGCGGGTACTCAGCCGAAAGCCGTTGCTCACTCGCCGAAACACACGGGAAGCAAGCTTGCATCTAGGCCATCGCCGGACGACCGCATCTATTACTGCCCGATGGACGAAGGCGTCGAGCAGATCGGTCCGGGGCTTTGCCCCATCTGCGGGATGGCTCTCGTACCAAAGCTGACTCCTGTTAGTGCTGCAGAGAACGACGCCGAACTGGGAGACATGACTCGGCGGTTCTGGATCGGCGTGGTTCTGGCAGCGCCGCTGGTCCTGTGGGACATGCTCGGAATGTTGGGCGTCGCAACGGACCGCTGGCTGGGACTGACAGCCTCGAATTGGTCCGAGTTCTTGCTCGCGACGCCGATTGTGTTATGGGCCGGGTGGCCCTTCCTGGCCCGCGGTGCGCGGTCGGTGATCAGCCGCCATCTCAACATGTTCACGCTGATCGCATTGGGGGTCGTCGCGGCCTACGGATACAGTGTTTTCGAGTTGATCGCCGGCACAGCCAGTCCACACGGTCACGAAGGGAGTTTTACCGGGGGCCATCTCTACTTCGAATCCGCCGCCACAATCACGGTCCTCGTGCTGTTGGGGCAGGTTCTGGAGTTGCGGGCCCGCGGGCGGACGACCGCCGCCATCCGCGAGTTGTTTGCCTTAGCGCCGCCAGTCGCGCGGCGGATCGAGGGCGATCGCGAAATCGAAGTGCCGCTGAGCCAGGTCGTGACAGGGGATCTCTTGCGCGTCCGGCCGGGCGACAAGGTCCCCGTGGACGGCGTGGTGACCGAAGGAGTCTCGAGCGTCGACGAATCGCTGGTCACCGGCGAGTCGATGCCCGTGTCAAAAGGCGCGGGAGATGCGGTAATCGGCGGAACGATCAACCAGTCCGGCTCCTTTGCCATGCGGGCTGAGCGCGTTGGAGATCAGACTGTTTTGGCGCAGATCGTCCGCCTGGTTGCGGACGCCCAGATGAGTCGCGCGCCGATTCAGAAGCTGGCGGACCGCGTGTCGGCTGTGTTTGTTCCCGCCGTAGTCGCAATCGCGCTGTTGACGTTTGTGATTTGGCTGGCCGTCGGACCCCAGCCGCGCGTTCCGGTCGCGCTCGAGCGGGCCGTTTCGGTGCTGATCATTGCCTGCCCTTGCGCCTTGGGCCTGGCGACGCCGATGTCGATTACCGTGGGTGTCGGACGCGGGGCGCGCAGCGGAGTATTGATCCGCAACGCGGCAGTCGTCGAATTGACCCAGCGCGCGAAAGTGTTGGTCATCGACAAGACGGGGACGCTGACGGAGGGGCGACCACGGGTCGTCGAGCTTGACGCGATCGACGGATTCAATCAAGACGACCTGCTGCGCGTTGCGGCCGCAGTCGCTCGGCAGAGTGCACATCCGCTCTCACGCGCGATCGTCGCCGCCGCGGACGAACGAAAGATCGCCATTCCACCGGTAGAAGGCTTCGAGTCGACGGCAGGCGGAGGAGTCAGCGGAAACGTAGAAGGCCGAATGATCCGTTTGGGAGAAAAGCGTTTTATCGAAGCCGAAGGACCGAACATCCCCGGCGCTCTGGCCAGCCAGGCGGGAAAATGGCGTCGGCAGGGGCATACGGTCACCTTTGTGCGCGTGGGCGACCGCACGATGGGCCTGCTGGCGATCTCCGACCCGATCAGAGCCTCGAGTCGCGCGGCTATCGACGCACTGCATCGACTGGGACTGCGCATCGTGATGCTGACCGGCGACAACGAGACTACTGCGCGACTGGTCGCCCAGTCGTTGGCAATCGACGAATTCAAGGCTGGGCTGCGACCCCAAGAGAAGCGCGACGAAGTGGCGCGGCTCCGAGCACCAGGTCAGAGGGACCGCGACGGTCAGGTTGTCGCGATGGCCGGCGACGGTGTCAATGATGCCCCGGCCCTGGCCGAGGCCGATATCGGCATCGCGATGGGGACCGGGTCAGACGTCGCGATCGAGACGGCCGACGTGACGCTCTTGCACGGCGACCTGCGGGGTATCGTCCGCGCGTTTCTGCTGAGCCGCGCCGTAATGCGCAACGTGCGCGAGAACCTGTTCCTGGCTTTCGTTTACAACGTCATCGGAATTCCGGTGGCAGCCGGCGTCCTCTACCCGTTCTTTGGGTTGGTGCTGCGGCCGGCGTTTGCTGCGCTCGCCATGAGCTTAAGCTCAGTCTCGGTGGTGACCAACGCACTACGATTGCGCGGAGTAAGGCTCGGCTAAGATCGGCACGGCTGGATCCTCGAATCGCCAAATCGGCATTTGACAGGCGACCTCCCCTGCGGCACGATGAAAAAACGTCTCGCAATTGAGTACTTCCCCGGGCGGCCACAGTGAGCAGCCAGTGAACGCAGGCGCGATGATCGAATCTGAAACCCAGGACGACGTCAGGTCACGCCGCTGGGTGCGCTCAAACGTCGTGGCGTTTTTCGCGGTAATCGGCGTCGTAATCGGCTTGATGATTGTCGATTCGAAGGTCGAGGAGATCATCGGCCCGAAGGAAATGCCCTTTTTCCGCACCGTGCTGCTCCTCTCGGTGCTGTTGGCCGGTCTGGGAGCCCGGTCGCTCGTCGCCTGGCGCAGCGCGACTGTCGACCTTCAGGGACGGATTTTTCTCACTGTGCTCGGCCTGGTGCTGTTGACGGCAGCCGCGCTCGGCATGACGAACTGCCTGCAGGAACTTGGGGAACACCTCAAGGCCCGCGACAACCGACCCACAATCAGCCCGGACGCCTTCCCGCTCCAGACCGCACTTCCTGCGCGGACGCAGTCAGACGAATTTTGAGAAGTCGGGTTTGCGGCGCTCGAAGAACGCCTGAAAGGCCTCGGCGGCTTCCGGCGACCGCAGTCGCTCGCCAAAGCGGGCCAGTTCTTCGTTGATCGTTTCCTCGACCAGCCGCGCGTGCGCCCGCTTCAACAGGGATTTGCTCAGCACCAATGATGCCGCCGGACGTTCGGCCAATTGTCGGGCTTTCAGGGCGGCTGTTGCAATGACCTCTCCAGCCGGGGTGATGCCGTTGATCAGCCCCATTTCGAGGGCCTGCGCTGCGGAGAAGGGATCGCCGAGCAGCAACAACTCTGCCGCCCGCGGATACCCGACGATGAGCGGCAGCAGGTAGCTCGACGCCGCTTCGGGGCAGAGGCCCAAGTTGACGAACGGAAGTTGAAAGCGGGCGTTCGGGTCGGCGTAAACCAGGTCGCAGTGCAAGAGCATCGTCGTGCCGATGCCGACGGCTGGACCGGCGACTGCGGCAACGATCGGCTTGCGGGTCACGGGGAGTTGCTTGATGAATCGCACGGTTGGGCTCGAATCGTCGCTGGGGGGCGCATTCTTGAAATCCTGCAAATCGTTGCCCGCGGTAAAACAAGTCTCCGAACCACAGAGCAACAGCACGCGCACGGCTTTATCCGACTCGGCTCGTTTGAAGGCATCGACCAGCCCCGTGTAGAGCGCGGGAGTGAGCGCGTTTTTCTTCTCGGGACGTTCGATGCGAATCTGAGCCACGCCGTCGGCTGATTGATAAGCAATTTGTTCATTCATCTGCTTGCGTCCTGTATCGGTTTAGTTACAGTCAGGCCACCAGTCGGGAAACAGAGTTGGCAACCGGATGCGCGCCGTCAGTCGAGGACAGCATGAGCGATTTTACCTGCTACGTCGTCGAAAAGGACTCCCACGATCAAATCAGGAGTGGCCTGGGACGTCGCAACCTGTCGGATCTGCCGGACGACGAAGTACTGATCCGCGTCGCCTACTCGTCGCTTAACTACAAAGACGCGCTGGCAGCGACTGGCCGGCCCGGCGTGGCCCGCAAATTTCCGCACGTGCCCGGGATCGACGCCGCGGGCGAAGTCGCCGAGTCCACGTCGCCTGACATTCAGAAGGGCCAAAAAGTGCTGGTGACCGGGTACGACCTCGGCGCCGGGCGCTGGGGTGGCTGGTCGGAATACGCCCGTGTCCCCGCCGAGTGGGTTATTCCGCTCCCACAAGGATTATCACTTGTAAGCGCGATGCAGCTCGGAACCGCGGGATTCACGGCTGCGCTCTCGGTCGATGCGCTCAAGCGACACGAGATCACGGCCCAATCGGGCGAAATCGTCGTCACGGGAGCGACGGGCGGGGTCGGCTGTCTGGCCGTCGCGATGCTGGTCAAACTGGGTTACACGGTTGTCGCAGTCACCGGAAAGGCGGACCGGCACGATTGGCTGAAGCAGCTCGGTGCGGCTCGCGTGATCGGGCGTGGTGAGGTTGACGTAAAGGGGGGCAACCCGTTGCTGAAGGCAGTTTGGGCAGGTGCCGTCGACACCGTCGGAGGCAACGTGCTGCCAACTCTTTTGCGATCGACGCATATCGGCGGCTGTGTGACGGCCTGCGGCCTG
>Ga0187784_10003628_pt1 | contig 12472 bp, 9 predicted proteins | sample 1015_SJ02_MP15_2_FD_132964 | JGI IMG/M metagenome (GOLD analysis project Ga0187784, IMG submission 132964) | Tropical peat soil microbial communities from peatlands in Department of Meta, Colombia - 1015_SJ02_MP15_20_MG | ecosystem: Environmental > Terrestrial > Soil > Wetlands > Peat | place... | reverse complement strand
GGCCGAAGGCGACCTCGATTTTCGCGGCACGCTCGGCGTCGCCAAGGAGGCGCCGGTCGGCTTCGCGCAAATCCGCCTGCGCTTCGACGTCGATACCGACGCGCCGCAGGACAAGCTCGATCAGCTCCTCAAGCTCACCGAACGCTATTGCGTCGTCTATCAGACGATCAAAAGCGGACCACCGGTCGAAGTCAGCTTGAAACGGAAGTGATACGCTCCATTAAATCTTTCCGTCATCCTGAGGTGGCCGCGAAGCGGCCCTCGAAGGATGTGGCCCGTGCGCCCGGGCCGTCGCCCTTCGGGGCTCGCTGCGCTCGCGTCTCAGGGTGACGGGAACGATCCTGTGATAACACAATGATCTCCCCCGAACTCCTGTTCTGGTACGGCCTCGCCCTGAAAATGGCGATGACGGCGATCGTCGTCGTCATCACCTCGGTTGCGGTCGAACGCTCGGGAGCCTTCGTCGGCGCGCTGGTCGCGGCGCTGCCGACGGCCGCCGGCGCCGCCTATATCATCCTCGCCATCGAGCACCCGCCGAGTTTTATCGCCGCGAGCGCCATCGGCAGCGCCGCGACCAGCGCCGCCGTCTCGATTTTCTGCTTGACTTACGCCGCCCTGGCGCAACGCCGCGGCCTGCTCATGAGCGTCGGCGTTTCGCTTGCCGTGTGGTTTGCGGTCGCAGGCATTTTACGCCTGATCGACTGGACGCCGCTTGGCGCGGTGGCGCTCAATGCCGTGGTGTTCGGCATCACCATCCCGCTGAGCTGGCGCTACCGCGCCACTGGGCCGTTGCGGAAATTCTTGCGCACGCCGTTCGACATCCCGATGCGCGCGCTGGCCGCCGCCGTCGTGGTCGCCATCGTGACCACGGCAAGCACCAGCATCGGCTCGTTCGCTTCCGGCATGTTCGCGCTGTTTCCGATCGTTATGTGCAGCTCCGTTGTCATCCTGCATCCGCGGGTCGGCGGCAAGGCGACGGCCAGTATGCTGGCCCATGCGCAAGTCGCCCTGATCGGACTCATGCTAAGTTTTCTCGGCGTGCACTACGCGGCCGAACCGCTCGGCTCGTGGTGGGCGCTTGGGATCGGGATATTCGTCGCTATCGCCTGGAGCGGAATCTTGATGCTGGCGCGCATGGGAACGATGCGGCGCGCTGTGAGAAAATTGTAGCCCGGATGATTACGATTGCTTCGCCAGTCGCGCCTTGAGCGCGTAGAGCGCTTCGAGCGCCTGGCGCGGCGACATTTCGTCGGGATTGAGCGCCGCGAGCGCGTCGACCACGGCATTAAGCGCGCCGTCGCGTGGCGATGCAGGCGCGGCGCGCGTGGCGGCGAACAGCGGCAGATCGTCGATCAGCCGACGCGCCGGCGAGGTGCGGTCCTCGGCCTCGATCTGCGCCAGCACCACTTTGGCGCGCTCGATCACGCTTTGCGGCAGGCCGGCAAGTTTTGCCACCTGGATGCCGTAGGAGCGGTCGGCCGCGCCGGCAACGACCTCGTGCAGGAACACCACGTCGCCCTGCCATTCCTTCACCCGCATGGTGGCGTTGTGCAGCCGGTTAAGCTTGCCCGCCAGCGCGGTCATCTCGTGGAAATGCGTCGCGAACAGCGTGCGGCAGCGATTGCTCTCGTGCAGATGCTCGATGGTCGCCCAGGCGATCGACAGGCCGTCGAAGGTCGCCGTGCCGCGGCCGATTTCATCCAAAATGACGAGCGCGCGCTCGCCGGCCTGGTTGAGGATCGCTGCCGTCTCCACCATCTCGACCATGAAGGTCGAATGGCCGCGCGCCAGATCGTCGGCGGCGCCGACGCGCGAGAACAGCCGATCGACCACGCCGATATGAGCGGCCCGCGCCGGCACGTAACTGCCCATTTGGGCAAGCACGGCAATCAGCGCGTTCTGGCGCAGGAACGTCGATTTCCCCGCCATATTCGGCCCGGTGACAAGCCAGATGCGGCCCGCCCCCTCTTTATTCTCCCCCGCAAGCGGGGGAGGGTAGGTAGGGGGCGGGGGCGACAGGTCGCAATCGTTGGCGACGAACGGGCCGCCGTCCGCGATGCGCGCCTGCTCGACCACCGGATGCCGCCCGCCGGTAATGGCAAAGGCAAGGCTGCCGTCGACTTCGGGGCGCACATAGTCGCGCTCGGCGGCGAGCGCGGCGAGCGCGGTTGCGACATCGATCGCGGCCAGCGCGTTGGCCGCTTCCTTGATCGGCGCGCTGGCTGTGCTGACGGCCGCGGCAAGGCGATCGAAAATCTCAAGCTCGAGCGCGAGCGCGCGTTCGGCGGCATTGGCGATCTTGGCTTCGAGGTCGCCGAGCTCGCTGGTCGAAAAACGCACCTGGCCGGCCAGCGTCTGGCGGTGGATGAAAGTTAAGTTGAGCGGCGCGCTCAATAGCTTGTCGCCGTGCTGCGCCGAGACGTCCACGAAATAGCCGAGCACGTTGTTGTGCCGAATCTTCAGCGCGCGGATGCCGGTCGTTTCGGCGTAGCGCACTTGCAGCGCGGCGACGACGCGGCGGGATTCGTCGCGCAATGCGCGCGCCTCGTCGAGCGCGAGCTCATAGCCCGCGCGTACGAAGCCGCCGTCGCGGCGCGATGCCGGCAATTCGTCGGCCAGCGCCCGCTTAAGTTCGGCGGCGATGGCGGCATCGGGACGGCAGAGCGCCGCGGCGGCGAGCGCGATATCGCGCGGCGCCGCACCGAGCCTCGCCAGCCGCGCCGAGAAATCCGCCGCCGCCAAAATGCCGTCGCGGATGGCGGCAAGATCGCGCGGGCCGCCGCGACCGACGACGATGCGAGCGAGCGCGCGGGCGAGATCGGGCACCGCTTTCAGCCCGCTGCGCAGATCGTTGCGCGCCGCGCCGTCGTCGACGAAGACGGCGACCGCGTCGAGCCGATGCGCGATCTCCGCCGCATCGGTCAGCGGCGCGGCGAGCCTTTGCGCCAATAGACGGGATCCCGCCGCCGTCACCGTGCGGTCGATCGCGGCCAAGAGCGAGCCGCGGCGTTCGCCGGACAGCGTGCGCACGAGTTCGAGATTGCCGCGGGTGGCCTGGTCGATGGCAAGCGTCGCGCCGCCTAATTCGCGCGCCGGCACCGACAGCGGCGGCCGTTTGCCGAGTTGCGTGCGCTCGACATAGGTGACCGCGGCCGCGGCGGCCGCAAGCTCGATGCGGGAGAACGAACCGAACGCCGCCGTGGTCGCCACGCCGAAGAAGGCCGAGAGCCGGCGCTCGGCGGTGGCGCCGTCGAACACGTCGCGGGTGAGCGGCGTCAAGGCCGGCAGCGAACGCAGAAACGGCGCCAGCTCGGTGTCGGCGTAAAACGCATCGGAAACGATGATCTCGCCGGGCTCGATGCGCGCGATCTCCGCGGCAAGCGAGGTGCGGTCGCATTCGGCGACGCAAAATTCGCCGGTTGATATATCGATCCAGGCCAGCGCGAAGCGGTCGTCGTCCGCGGAGGCGCGGCTGCGGACGAGCGCGAGCAGGTAATTGTTGCGCTTGGCGTCAAGCAGCGAATCTTCGGTGAGCGTGCCCGGCGTTACCAGCCGCACCACGTCGCGGCGCACCACGCTTTTGGCGCCGCGCTTCTTCGCTTCGGCGGGATCTTCGAGTTGTTCGCAGACCGCGACGCGGTGGCCGAGCGCGATCAGGCGGTGCAGATATTCGTCGGCGCGCTCGATCGGCACGCCGCACATCGGGATGTCGTTGCCCAGATGCTTGCCGCGCTTGGTCAGCATGATGCCGAGCGCGCGCGAGGCCACTTCGGCGTCGTCGAAGAACATTTCGTAGAAGTCGCCCATCCGGTAGAACAACAGGCAATCCGGATTGGCCGCCTTGATCTCGATATATTGCTCCATCATCGGCGTGATGCGGGCGACTTCGTCGCTCGCTTTGGGGGTGACGCGGCCGACCGCTTCGGCGGCAGGCTCCGGTGTTTCGGTCATGACGGTGCGTGCGGCGTCCATGATAGGCGAGACGCTAGCAGATAGCCGGCATGGTTTCACCGGGTCCCACGAAATTCGTTCACCGCTTAAACGACAGGTCCGTCGGGTAGGGCGCGGCTAAGGGCGCATTGAAATTCGAGATAGAGTGTCGATTACGCCTTGAAAATTTGAATTATTTGATCGCCGGAAAGACCGTCGCGCGGATACGGATCGATCATCGCCACTTCAATCCCCACGTTTTGTTGTTGAAAACGCGATGCAACCGGATATTAAACATTTGACTTGGGCTATTGAGCGGCGTGCTGAGATTCAGCGCACTCTATTGGCCTTATTGATCTTTGTCCGCGCGCACCCATCCTTTGCCATGGAGGAGAGGTATCTATTCGATCACCCTCTGGGTGCGGCATTCTCATTGTGGCGAGCGGCATTCCTCGCTCAGGCGATCCGAGATGATAGCAAAATTCATGAAAGCCAAGAAACCTTTTTGGAGAAGGTTATAGCCGACAACACGATTACTTTTGGAGACGATAAGTTATACAAGTTTGTGCCGCCGCCGGCTGAATATTACTTCACCAGCTTCTTGCCGGTGACGGCTTCGAGGTTTTTGTAGAACACTTTGTCGCTGGTCGTTTTATCCAGCTTGAGTGAATCCAGAATCTTCAGCGTCTCGCGCGGATACATGGTGCCGCCTTCGGGATCGAACGGGCAATCGGAGGCGAACACGATCTTGTCGATGGGGAAGAACTCCATGCCGCACTTGGTCGCCGGCACGGCGGTGAACGCCGCCGTATCGGCCCAGAAATCCTGCTTGAAATAATCGAGCGGCCGCTTCTTCAGACTCTTGCGCAACGCGACATAGTCCTCGTCGGTGGTGCGCGAGCCCATCACGTCGTTGCCCGGCCCCAGCCGGCCTTCGAGCATCGGCACAACGCCGGCAAAATGGTGCGTGATGATTTTCAGATTGGGATGATTGTCCATTATTTTGGAATAAACGAGCCGCAGCATGGCGCAGGTGGTTTCGTAGGACCAGCCGATCGTCCACCAGATTTCGTAAAGCGACTTTTTCTCATCGAGATAGTCCGGCGTTTCGGCGCCGCGCCCCGGATGCAGCCAGATCGGCGCGCCGAGTTCGTTCATTTTTTTCCAAAACGGCGCGTATTCCGGACGGTCGAGCGGCTTGCCGGCGACATTGGTATAGAGCTGCACGCCGAGCGCGCCGAGTTCTTTTATCGCGCGTTCAGCTTCGGTAGCGCCGGCGTCGGGCGCCGCCAGCGACACTTGCGCCACCCAGCCGGGAAAATGATCCTTTTCCTTGGCGATGAGTTCGGCAAAGCCGTCATTGATGATGCGGCAGAACTCGTCGGCATGCTGCGGCGTCTTGGCGATTCTCTCGATCGGCGGCTGCGGATAGGAAAGGATCTGCTGATAGTCCTTGTGGCCGTCGACAATCTTTTTGCGCATATCGAGATCAAACAGCGCCGGCAGCGAGCGGGCGCGCTTGCCCATGTCCTTGTAGTCGGCCGCGACTTCGTTGAACTTGTCGAAGAATTTTTTCGGAAAAAAGTGGGTATATGCGTCGATGCGCATGGGCGTTTCTCTCCTTTTTGACGGCTAGGCTTTTAGAACATCATCGACGGGAAATGAAGCAACCGGCCTATGCTTATTCCGTTACCCCGAGGTGGCCGCCAACGGGTCCGGCCTCTGGCCGGCCCGATGACAGGCTCCGCGGTCCTCGAAGGGCGACGGTATCCAAGTCGGTCGTCCGTTACCGCGGCGGCATGCGCAGCGCGCCGTCGAGGCGGATGACTTCGCCGTTAAGATAGCGGTTCTCGATCATGTGGCGAACCAGCGCCGCATATTGCGGCGGCTTGCCGAGCAGTTTCGGAAACGGCACCGACACCGCGAGGCTCTGCTGGGTTTGCTCCGGCAGCGCCTGCAGCATCGGGGTCGAAAAAATTCCCGGCGCTACGGCGTTGACGCGGATGCCGAACTGGGCGAGTTCGCGCGCCGCCGGCAACACCAGGCCGACGATGCCGCCTTTCGACGCGGCATAGGCGGCTTGGCCGATCTGCCCCTCATAGGCCGCGACCGAGGCGGTGCAGATGATGATGCCGCGTTCGCCGTCCTGCAGCGGTTCGAGCGCCTGCATGTCGGCGGCAACGAGCCGCAGCGCATTGAATGTACCGACGAGGTTGACCTCAACGACGCGCGCGAACTCGGCGAGCGGCATCGGTCCATCGCGACCGACGATGCGCTTGGCCGGCCCGATGCCGGCGCAATTGACCAGGATGCGCGCCGCACCGTGCTTGTCCTTTGCCGCGGCAACGGCGGCGGCGGTTTCCTCCGCTGCGGTCACGTCGCAGTGGACCGCGAGCCCGCCGATCTTCTTTGCGGTGGCGTTGGCGCCCGCGTCGTTGACGTCGAAGATGGTCACTTTGGCGCCGGCCCCGGCCAGCATCTCGGCGGTGGCGGCGCCGAGGCCCGATGCGGCGCCGGTGACGATCGCTGAGTGTCCCCGAATCTCCATGTTCAAGTGACCCCTTTCGATTCACTTTAAGCTGTCGGCTTAAACTGTCGGCACCGCAGCGGCGACGATGACGTGAGGCGGCGGGGCGGCGGCGTAAAGCTCCTCGACCAAAGCCGCGCGATGGTCGAGCACCGCGCGCTGGTTGATCGATCCTTTGTCGGTCATTTCGCCGATATCGAGCGACGGCGGATCGGCCAAAAGAACGGCGCGCGTGACGCGGCTCGACGTGCCGGTCGCCGCGGCGGCGAAGGAATCGAGCAGGCTGGTGAACGCGGCCGTCACCCGTTGGTCGGCAAGCAACAATTGGGCCGGAAACTCTGGCGCGAGATCCGGCGCCGCCTTGCGACAGGCGTCGAAATCGGGAAACACCAGCGCCGTGACTTCGTCGCGGTCGGCCCCCGCGAGTACGACATCCCGCACCAGCGGGGCAAAGTGCGCAATGAACGCCGCGCGCAACGGCCCGACGCTGACCCAGGTGCCGGTCGCAAGCTTGAAATCCTCGGCCAGGCGGCCGTCGAACAGCAAGCCCTTGGCCGGATTGGCCGGATCGTCGAATTTGAGCGCATCGCCGATCTTGTAATAGCCCTCGTCGTCGAACGCCGCCGCGGTGAGCGCGTCCGCGCGCCAGTAGCCGGGCGTGATATTGGCACCTTTCAGCCGCGCCTCGAGCTTGCCCTGGCGCGGCACGAGCTTGAGTTCGACGCCCGGCGCCGGCAGTCCGATATTGCCGGCGTGTTCGCATTCCCAGGTGCAGGCGAGCGCGAGCGGCGCCGTTTCGGTCGAACCGAGGCTCGAGATAAAATTAATGCGCTCGCCGACGGTCTCGACCGCGAGCGCCTGCAGCGCGTCGAGCACGTGCTGCGACAGGCTGGCGCCGGCATAGAACAGCACCTTCAGGCGGCTGAAGAATTTTTCGCACAGCGCCCGGTCAGCTTCGAAATGCGGCAACAGCATCTCAAAACCCTTCGGCACATTGAAATAAATCGTCGGCGCGATGTCGCGCAGATTGCGCACGGTCGCGGCGATGCCGCCCGGCAGCGGCCTGCCCTCGTCGATATAGAGCGAGCCGCCATTATCGAGTACCAGCCCGAAATTGTGGTTGCCGCCGAAAGTGTGGCTCCATGGCAACCAGTCGACGACGATGGGAGGCTCCTCGGCGAGGAAGCTGAAGCCCGAGCCGATCATCGCCTGGTTGGCGCACAACATACGCTGCGTGTTGATGACGCCCTTCGGCTGGCCGGTCGAGCCGGAGGTGAAAAGAATTTTCGCAATCGTTTCGGGCCTGACCCTGGCATGCGCTGCGTCGACCGCGGCGGTCGGTTGCGCCGTCGCCAGCGTGGTGAAGGCGGTGCTGCGCCGGTCGTTCGATGGCGCGGCGGCGGTGACGATCTCGGTGCCGGGCGGCACCGTCGCGGCGATGGCGCGGGCGAACGCGGTGCCGTTCGCGGCGAAGACGAGGCCCGGCGAGAGAATGCCGATGATGGTTTTGAGCTTGCCGAAATCTACCGACAACAGCGAATAGGGCACCGAGATCGGCGCATAAGGAATGCCGACATGCATGGCGGCAAGGCCGAGCAGCGCATGCTCGATGTCGTTGCCGGACAGGATCGCGACCGGGCGTTCGGGCGACAGGTCGCGTTCAATGAGCGCCGCCGCGATCGCGCGCACTGCCTTGAGCGTTACCGCATAGGTCAGGGTGCGCCAGCCGCCCGCCGCATCGCGTTGCGCCAGGAAGATGCGGTCCGGCGCGCGATCGGCCCAATGCACGAGCCGCTCGGTCAGCTTCTGCGCATGCGGCGGCAGCGGCTGCGGCGAGCGCATCAGGATGGTGCCATCGCTGCGCCGCTCGACCTCGACCTCCGCCGGTCCGAGCTTGACCGGCCGCAGCGGCGCGCGGTTTTGCGTGGCGAGGGTCTGCGTCGGCGCGTTCGACATATCAGCTTCGCGCCACTTTGGGCGCGCGCTTTTCAAGAAACGCCCTGAGCCGCGCTTTCGCTTCCTCGTCGCCTTGCGCGATCGCGGCGGCCAGCGCCTCGGTGACATAGCCGGCCGACGGATCGCTCCTGGCGATGCGCGGCAACAAATGCATCACCGCGAAATTCGTAAACGGCGCATTGCCGGCGATCCGGTGCGCGAGTTCGAGACCTTTGGCGAGCCCTTCGCCTTCGTCGACCAGATACTGGGTAAGCCCGATCGCCTGGCCTTCCTCGGCGGAAAGCGTGCGGCCGGTCAGCATCATGTCCATGACGCGGGCGACGCCGATCAAAGGCGGCAGCCGCACCGAACCGCCGCCGCCGAGATAGATGCCGCGGCTCGCTTCGGGCAGTGCGTAGAAGGTGGTGCGCTCGGCGACGCGAACATGCGCGGCGGCGGCCAATTCGAGCCCGCCGCCGACCACCGCGCCGTGCAGCACGGCGACCACCGGGACGGCGCCGAACTCGATGCGCTCAAAAGCGCGGTGCCAGGAACGGGAATGCTCGACGCCGGCAAAGGTATCGCGCTCGGCGAGTTCGCTGAGATCGAGCCCGGCGCTGAAATGATCGCCCTCGCCGGCAAGAACGACGGCGCGAATGTCCTCGGGCAGACCGTCGAAGAACGTCTCGATCCCCTGCACGGTCGGATCGTCGAGTGCGTTGCGTTTCTCCGCGCGCGCCAGCCGCAACACGGCGACCTCGCCGCGGCGTTCGGCACCAAGCGTCGGCGGTAGATCCGCGAATTCAATGGCCGAGGCTGTCATGTTGGCGCTATTTGACCCTGTCCGCCGTGCCACGTAAATAGCCTGCCAGGACGTAAAATGCCTGCGGAGCGACCGATGCAAGAGGTTTTCATCTGCGACGCCGCGCGCACCGCCATCGGCCGTTACGGCGGCGCGCTCGCCAAAGTCCGCACCGACGACCTCGCCGCGGTTCCAATCAAGGCGCTCGTTGCCCGCAATACCAAGGCCGATTGGGCCCGGCTCGACGAGGTGCTGTTCGGCTGCGCCAATCAGGCCGGCGAGGATAACCGTAATGTCGCGCGCATGGCGCTCTTGCTCGCCGGGCTGCCCGACTCGATCCCCGGCCTCACCGTCAACCGGCTCTGCGCCTCCGGCCTCAACGCGGTCGGCGATGCGGCACGCGCGATCCGCTGCGGCGAAATGCAATTCGCCATTGCCGGCGGCGTCGAATCGATGACGCGCGCGCCGTTCGTGATGGGTAAGGCTGGGGAAGCGTTTTCGCGTGCGGCGGAAATCTACGACACCACGATCGGCTGGCGCTTCATCAATCCGCTGCTCAAGGCGCAGTACGGCGTCGACTCGATGGCCGAGACCGCCGAGAACGTGGCGCAGGAATTTCAGGTCGCGCGGGCGGATCAGGACGCCTTCGCGCTGCGTTCGCAACAGCGCGCCGGCAAGGCTCAAGCCGCCGGCTATTTTGCCGAGGAAATCGTTGCGGTCGCGACGCCGGGCGGCAAGGCCGGCCCGATCACCGTCGACAAGGATGAACATCCGCGTCCCGATACCTCGCTCGAAAATCTGCAAAAGCTCAAGCCGATCGTGCGCAATCCCGGCACCATCACTGCCGGCAATGCCTCGGGCATCAATGACGGCTCGGCCGCGATCATCCTCGCCAGCGCAGACGCGGCGAAGGCGCACGGGCTTAACCCGCGCGCGCGCGTCCTCGGCATGGCCTCGGCTGCGGTGCCGCCGCGCATCATGGGCATCGGCCCGGTGCCGTCGACGAAGAAGCTGATGGAACGGCTTAAGTTGAAAATCGGCGATTTTGATCTGATCGAGCTCAACGAGGCATTTGCGTCGCAGGGCCTCGCCTGTTTGCGTCAGCTCGGCGTTGCCGACGACGCCGAACACGTCAATCCGCACGGCGGCGCCATTGCGCTCGGCCATCCGCTCGGCATGTCGGGCGCGCGGCTCGCTTTGACCGCGGTGCACGGCCTGGAAAAGCGCGGCGGCAAGCGCGCACTCGCCACCATGTGCGTCGGCGTCGGCCAGGGCGTGTCGCTGGCGCTGGAGCGGGTTTAACCGTTACTCCGGGGCGCACGAAGCGCGAACCCGGATTCCATAGCCCCGGCGCTAAGCGTCCAGCGATTATGGTTATCGATTCCCGATAGCCGCTGGGCGGCTTCCGGAATGACGAAAAGGATATGGAGAAACGTCCGTGCCGATGTCCCCCGGCTACATCCCGTTCCATCCCAATCCGTCGAAGCCGAAATTTAAAGTCCCGCCAGGCGCGGTCGATGCGCATTGCCATGTGTTCGGGCCGGAGGCGAAGTTTCCTTACGCGCCGGAGCGCAAATACACGCCCTGCGACGCGCCGAAGGAAAAGCTGTTCGCGCTGCGCGATTTCTTAGGCCTGGACAAGAATGTCATCGTGCAGGCGTCCTGCCATTCCAAGGACAACCGCGCCATGGTCGACGCGCTCGAAGCCTCGAACGGCAGGGCCAAGGGTATAGCCTTCGTCGGCGAAGAAGTGACCGACGACGAGCTGAAATGGATGGACCACGCCGGCGTGCGCGGCGTGCGCTTCAACTTCATCAAGCGGCTGGTCGATTTCACGCCGCGCGAAGTGCTCAACCGCATTGCGGCGCGGGTGGAGGAACTCGGCTGGCACATCGTGGTTTATTTCGAGATGCCGGATCTGCCGGAGCTGGCAAGCTTCTTCACCGGCCTGCCGACCACCGTCGTGGTCGATCACATGGGAACGCCCGACGTGAAGAAGGGCGTCGATCACCCGGAGAACCAGCGCTTCCACGATCTCATGGCGAAGCACAAAAACTTCTACGTCAAGGTGACCTGCCCGGAACGCATGAGCCTTGTCGGGCCGCCCTATGACGACGTGGTACCGTTCGGCCGCCAACTGGTCGAGCGCTTCCCCGACCGCGTCATCTGGGGCACCGACTGGCCGCATCCCAACATGAAGAAGGTGGCGCCCGACGACGGCGTCCTGGTCGATTACATTCCGAAAATCGCACCCAGTGCGGCATTGCAACAGGCGCTGCTGGTCGACAATCCGATGCGGCTTTATTGGGGGTGAGAATTCAAATCCGCTCATTCCCGCGCAAAGCGGGAATCCAGGGCGGCTTGCACGGTTCCAGATTCTGTTGCGTTGGGTCCCCGCTTTCGCGGGGACGAGCGGAAGGGGAAGGCTTACATTGCCAAGCCTCCCTGCGCTATATATGTCAAAACCAAACGGGAGAAACGCCCAAATCGGAGTAATTAATGGCCCGCGAACAGCACGATTATGACGATATCCCTGGGACTTTCGTGTTCGACGCCGAACGGTCCCGGCAGGGGTACGGCATCAATATGTTCTGCATGTCGCTGATGAAGGACGAGAACCGCAAGGCGTTCAAGGCGAACGAGGCGGAATATCTCAAGAAATTCAATCTCACCCCGGAGCAGACCGAGGCGGTGCTCAAGCGCGACTACAATCGCATGCTGGAACTCGGCGGCAATATCTATTTCACGGCGAAACTCGGCGCGACCGATGGCCATTCGTTTCAGCATCTCGCCGCCGTCATGACCGGCGCTTCGCAGCAGGACTACGCGGCGATGATGCTCGGCGGCGGCCGCTCGGTCGAGGGCAACCGCTCGCGGTCGGGCAAGAATGCGCCGCCCAAATACCTGTCGGCCGCGGCGGGCAACAAGACCGCTGCCGCCAAGCCGAAAGCCAAATCCGGCAAGACATCTAAAACGTCCAAATCCAAATCGAAATCAGCGAAACGGAAGTAATATCGTGGCCAGGATCATCGCAGGAATAGGTTCATCGCATGTGCCCGCCATCGGGGCTGCGCTCGACAACGGCAAGACCGAAGAGCCGTATTGGAAGCGGGTCTTTTCCGGTTTCGAAAAATCGCAAGCGTGGATGCGTGAAGCCAAGCCCGACGTCGCCATCATCGTCTATAACGATCACGCCTCGGCGTTCTCGGTCGAGATGATCCCGACCTTCGCGCTCGGCTGCGCGGCGGAATTCCCGCCGGCCGACGAAGGCTGGGGCC
>Ga0187784_10003627_pt1 | contig 12473 bp, 12 predicted proteins | sample 1015_SJ02_MP15_2_FD_132964 | JGI IMG/M metagenome (GOLD analysis project Ga0187784, IMG submission 132964) | Tropical peat soil microbial communities from peatlands in Department of Meta, Colombia - 1015_SJ02_MP15_20_MG | ecosystem: Environmental > Terrestrial > Soil > Wetlands > Peat | place... | reverse complement strand
CTTGGGAGGCCGAGCACACGAATTCCGCGCGTCAGATTCCCTGATCAATGACCTCAAGGAGGGTCGTCGGTTTTGATCTTTTACCAAGGCCATCCGGGTGCGTCGCATCGAGCCACGTGCTGCACCAGTCTGGGGGACTGGGGGTCGCGAGTTCAAATCTCGCCGCTCCGACCAACTTGCCGGGCATCTCGACCGAATAAATTGCGACTCGATCGCTCCGCACGCGACGACAAATCGCGTGCAACGAACCCGCCACGGTTGAGTTTATGTTCCGCGCCACGATGGTATAGAGGGTGGCAAAGTTGCCTCGCAAGTGAACCCTTTTAGCGGACCGATATTCGAATGCCGGACATTGAGCGCGTTAGCGTTGCCGACCTCAAAGTAGCGAAGGTGCTTTATGATTTCATTGTCGATGAGGTCCTTCCCGACCTCGGGATTGCTCCGCTTGCATTCTGGGAAGGGCTCGATCGCATTGTTCACCATTTCGCCCCCATCAATCGCACGTTACTGCAAAAAAGGGATGTTCTGCAGGCGCAAATAGACGAATGGTACAGGACGCAGCGCGGCCAAGCCGTTGATGCGGGCGCGCAGAAAGCCTTTCTTGAAGACATCGGCTACCTTTTGCCCGAAGGACCGCCGTTCGCCATCGACCCCGCCAATATCGATGACGAAATCGCCGCCGTCGCCGGGCCGCAACTCGTGGTGCCGGTCAGCAACGCGCGCTATGCGCTCAACGCCGCCAACGCGCGATGGGGTTCGCTCTACGATGCGCTTTACGGCTCGGACGCCATTCCCAGAGACGGCGCCGCGGCACCGGCCGGTCGCTACAATCCCGAGCGCGGCAAATTGGTCATCGCGTGGGCGCGGCGCTTTTTAGACGAGAGCGTGCCGCTCGCAGCAGGGTCGCACGCCGACGTTCGCGTCTACGCGGTCAAGAACGGAAGGCTCGCGGCCACACTCGCTGACGGCGACACGGTGGGCCTCGCCGACCCGAAGAAGTTGCGCGGATATCGCGGACGTCCTCAGACTCCCGAAGCCATTCTGCTCGTGAACAACGCGCTGCACATCGAACTGAGTATCGACCGCCGGCACCCGGTCGGGCGGACCGACGCAGCAGGAATTGCCGACGTCATACTCGAGGCGGCGGTTACAACGATTATGGACTTGGAGGATTCCATCGCCGCGGTTGACCCCGCGGACAAGGCGGCAGCGTACCGCAATTGGCTGGGTCTCTGCCGGGGAACACTGGCGGAGTCTTTCGAGAAGAACGGCAAGTCGCTTACCCGGCGCCTCGCCCCGGATCGGTCGTACACGGCGGCTGACGGAACTACACTTATTCTGCCGGGGCGGAGCCTCATGCTCATTCGCAATGTCGGCCATCTGATGGTGGACGAAGGCGTCCTCGACCGCGACGGGCGCGCGGCTCCCGAAGGAATTTTGGACGCGGCGATCACATGCACGATTGCCCTTTACGACCTTCAGGGGAAGACGGCCACGCACAACAGCCGCGCCGGTTCGGTCTATGTCGTCAAGCCGAAAATGCATGGTCCCGAAGAAGCGCAGTTTGCGAGCGATGTTCTCGCTGCCGTCGAAGATATGCTCGGCCTGCCGCGTAACACCATCAAAGTTGGCCTCATGGATGAGGAGCGTCGCACGACCGTCAACCTCAAGGAGTGCATTCGTGCCCTGAAGTCGCGCGTCTTCTTCATCAATACCGGCTTCCTCGATCGTACCGGCGACGAAATCCACACCGCCATGGAAGCCGGCCCGATGGTCCGCAAAGAGGCGATGCGGGCGGAGCCTTGGTTAAAAGCCTACGAAAACTGGAATGTCGATATCGGATTGGCCTGCCGCCTCCCCGGTCATGCTCAGATCGGCAAAGGCATGTGGACCAAGGCCGATCTGATGGGCGCTATGCTTCGCGAAAAAATTGCCCAACCCGAAGCCGGCGCCAACACCGCCTGGGTTCCCTCGCCGACCGCCGCGACGCTGCATGCGACGCATTATCACAAAGTCGATGTGTTCCGCCGACAAAGCGAGCTCGCCAGCCGGCCGCGCGCCAGCCTCGACGACATTTTGACAATTCCACTATCTCGCGGCGCGAATTTTTCGCCGGAACAAGTTCAACAGGAACTCGACAATAACGCGCAAGGAATCCTCGGCTACGTTGTGCGCTGGATCGATCAAGGTATCGGCTGCTCGAAAGTGCCGGACATTAATAACGTTGCGCTCATGGAAGACCGCGCGACCTTGCGCATTTCCAGTCAGCACATCGCCAACTGGCTGCGGCACGACGTTGTCTCCGAACAGCAGGTCATGGACACGCTCAAGCGCATGGCGCGCACTGTCGATCAGCAGAATGCGGGTGATCCGCATTATTTGCCCATGGCGCCGCAGTTCGAAAGCTCGATTGCCTTCGCCGCAGCGTGCGATCTCATTTTCAAGGGAAGGGCTCAACCAAACGGTTATACCGAGCCCATTCTCTACGCGCGGCGCAGGGAATATAAGAAAAGCAAAGGCGGCTGATCCGCCAAAACAACATTGGCGGCGCCGGACACTACGTGATGTAAATTCAGCCCTCAGCCCTCGGCAGGAGAAGCGGCCTCGAGCACTCGACGACATTCCTTGAGCTCGTCGAGAACCGCCAACAATTTGTTACGCTCGTCGTGCTCCGCGCCAACGTGCTGCGGTGGCGCAGGTAGCGGTGGCTCCGACCGCGTGGCCGAGGGTTGAGGTTGCGGCCGCATGGACGGCTTGGCGAAAAACTGAGGCTCCTCGCGTGTGACAGACGAGACGGGCGGATCGTTCTGCGGTTCGTCCACTTCGGGCGGCTCTGGCGCGCTTGTCCGCCAGACGCTCTGAACGAACGCCAAACCCTCCTCGCGCAAGATCCGCTGTACGCCACGTATAGTGTAGCCTTCACCGTAAAGCAGGTGCCGTACCCCACGCAGCAGATCGATGTCTTCAGGGCGGTAATAACGGCGGCCACCTCCGCGCTTCAGCGGCCTGATTTGTGCAAAACGACTTTCCCAGAACCGCAGCACGTGCTGAGGCACATTGACCTCTTCGGCAACCTCACTGATGGTGCGAAATGCGTCCGGGGCCTTGTCCAATAGCTATCCCCCGCCGTCAGTCATTTTGCCGGTTTCCGCGCTGTCGTCATTACCGCCGTTCGGCCCGGAATTGATCCGCTGTTTGAGAATGGCGGATGGCTTAAAGACCATCACCCGGCGCGGCGAGATCGGGACTTCCTTGCCCGTCTTAGGGTTGCGGCCGATGCGTTGACCCTTTTTGCGCACCACGAAGGAGCCGAACGACGACAGCTTGACGGTTTCGCCGCGCTCTAAACAGTCGGTAATTTCCTTGAGCACCAGCTCGACAAGCGTAGCGGATTCCGTCCGTGATAAGCCGACTTTCTGGTACACCGCCTCACATAAATCCGCACGTGTGATCGTCTTTCTCGCCATCGCCAGCCCCGCTCTCGGCGCTCGATACCCATCGATCAACGTATCGTACTGAATTATCAAGGATATTAGGTTCTGGCCAAAGGGTCAACGGCCTTCGCAGGCATTAACGGCTACCAGCGCAACAGCGCGGCACCCCAGGTAAAGCCGCCACCCATCGCCTCCAGCAAGAGCAAATCACCGCGCTTAATCCGGCGGTCGGCCACCGCATCGGCGAGCGCGAGCGGAATGGAGGCGGCCGAAGTGTTGCCGTGCCTATCTACCGTGCTGACAATCTTGTTCTGCGGGATCCCCAGCTTACGCGCCGAGCCATCGATAATACGCTTGTTGGCTTGGTGCGGTATGAACCAATCGATGTCGGCCGCCGTGCAACCGGCCGTCTTGAATGCGTCTTCCACAACGTCGGTGATCATAGCCACTGCATGACGGAAAACCTCACGGCCTTCCATCCGCAAGTGACCGACTGTACCGGTCGACGAGGGACCGCCATCGACATAGAGCTTCGATTTGTAGCGGCCATCCGAGCGCAGCCGTACGGTGAGGACGCCGCGATCGTCGCGGTTGCTGGGCTGATCTTGCGCCTCGAGCACGATGGCGCCGGCGCCGTCGCCGAACAATACGCACGTCGAGCGGTCGTTCCAGTCTAGAAGCCGGGAGAAAGTCTCCGCACCGATAACCAACGCGCGTGTAAACGCGCCGGACTGCAAGAGCGCGTCGGCCGTCGCCAGCGCGTAGACAAACCCCGAGCACACCGCTTGCAAGTCGAAAGCCGCGCCTCGCGTTATGCCGAGATTAGCTTGCACGGAAACGGCGCTGGCTGGGAAGGTATTATCCGGGGTGGACGTCGCGAGCACGATAAGATCGATCGACTGGGCATCGGTGTGCGCATGAACCAGCGCCGCACGGGCGGCGCCGGTAGCCATTTCCGACGTCAATTCGCCGGCAGCGGCGATGCGCCGCTCGTGGATGCCGGTGCGCTGCACGATCCACTCGTCGGAGGTATCGACCTTTCGCGCCAAGTCGGCGTTGGTGAGAACTTGGTTCGGCAAATAGCTGCCGCAGCCAAGCACAACGGAACGGCGTGTGTTCACTGGGCTGCTCCGCCCACCGCCTGGCGCAGCTCCATCCTTGCGCCGCCGACTGCCGCGGTAATCTTGGCCAGGAGGTGATCGCGTACCACGCCGTAGCCAAGAGTTATGGCCGCCGCAAAACCTTCGGCGTCGGTCGCCCCATGACTTTTAATCACCAAGCCGTTGAGACCGAGAAAAACCCCGCCGTTGACGCGGCGCGGGTCCATGCGGTCGCGTAATTGCTGGAATGCGGACCACGCGAATAAATATCCCAGCCGGGCTGCCAGCGTGCGATTCATCGCATCTCTAATATATTCGCCGATCTGGCGGGCCGTACCCTCGGCGGTCTTCAGCGCGATGTTGCCGGCAAACCCTTCGGTGACGACCACGTCGACCTTTCCCTTGCCGATATCGTCACCTTCGACAAACCCGATGTAGTCCAGGTCGGATGACTGCCGCTCGCGCAGAAGACGCCCAGCTTCGCGCACCTGTTCGAGGCCTTTTGCTTCCTCCACTCCGATATTGAGGAGGCCGACGGTCGGCCGTTCAAGGGCAAACAGGATCCGCGCCATGGCCGCGCCCATGACCGCGAGGTCAACAAGATGCTCGGAGTCGGCGCCGATCGAAGCACCGACATCGAGGACTATCGACTCTCCGCGCAGCGTTGGCCACAACGCCGCTATCGCGGGCCGCTCGATACCGGGCAAGGTTTTCAATGCGAATTTCGACATCGCCATGAGCGCACCGGTATTTCCTGCCGAGACCGCTATATCGGCCTCCCGCTTTCTGACAGCTTCGATCGCCAGCCACATCGACGATTTGCGCCGCCCATAACGCAGTGCTTGGCTCGGCTTGTCGCTCATTCGCACCGCGATTTCGGCGTGCGTAATCTGGGAAACAGATTTTAGCGCCGGATATCGAGCGACCAGCGGCGTGACCATGGAGCTATTGCCAAAGAACAGGAATTCGATTTCTGGATGCCGCGCCAATGCTAATTCCGCGCCGGCGACGACCACGTCAGGACCATGGTCTCCTCCCATCGCATCGAGCGCAATTCGGACCCTCTGTGACATGGAGTGCCCCACGGTCCTCGAGCGGATCAACTCAACGCAATCGGAAGCGAGGCCGGACGCGACAATAGCGCCTCAGCATCCGGAAACAACCGTCATCAGTCAGCATTCTGGCTCTTTTTCAGGGCAGTAAGCGCAGCAAATGGACTTTCGCCCGCGACGGTTTCCTCCGGTGACTGGAATACTGCGCCTGGCTTCCGTGGATAGGGATCGAGACCGAGGATGAGAAACTCGGTAGCGAGTGCACCCAGATCGACGACGCCGCCGATCAACGGCTCTGTCTCACACTCACTCTCGTCCGCCGTGGTTACAACCCTGCCGGAGTCGCCAACACTTGCTTGCGGCACGAAAAGGAGATCAATCTTTTCGGCGATTTCGTTGGCAACCGGCTCAAGCGTGACCACGCAAGTCTGGCCCACGGTGGCGGCAACCCAGCCGGCAACACGCAAGCCGCCGCCTCCCTGCCGGCTGACGTCGAAACTCGCCTCAAGACGCGGCAGATCGCGCAGCCCAGCGATCTTCGCTATCGCCGAGCGAATTTGAGAATCCGCGGTTAAGTCGAAATGCCCGCCGGCTTCGGGCACGTCTTCGACCGCAACGGGAACGTACCAGACGCTTGAAGCGGAGGCGGGCTTGGCGTCATGCATGGTTAGAGCTCTGCACCCGCGAACTTGGCGGGATTAGGAAGGACCTTTTCGCCGGAAATGAGAGCGTCGACCTCCAACCTCTCAAGTTGCGCCGCTGCAGCGCTGGTATAATTGGCAAGCCGGGTCACTCTCTCGTCCACGCTTTCTGATTCAAAGATATTGCGTGCCAACGCGTTCTCAAGCGCCCGCCGGTCGACCGCTTCCAGCGCCGTCTGGTACGCAGCCTGACGGCCATAAAACGCCTCGCCGAAACGGCGCATCCGCCGTGGCACAGCCAAGTCGCCAACGCCCATCTCGCGGAGATTTGCATCCAGATCGCGGCAAAAGGCGTCGAAAAGAAGTTGTCCGAGCGGTGGGCGGCGCCGCCAACCGCCGAAAGCGCAGATGTTTTCGGGATATCGGGTGAGGCGGCGCAACACGAGCACCAAGTGCAACACGATCACCTCGAATCTGCCTTCCGGGGTGTCGGGTATTCCGTGATCGGTATAAAAAACCGGTGAACGCGCCTGCGCCACGATCATGCCATAGAGAGCATGAATCTTACGAACGTGGACGCTTCGCCGAAACGCCGGTAATATCATAGCGATAGCTCGTAGTACCAAATCCGGCCGGCGATTCTGGCCGATCAGCGGCGGTCTTTGGGTTAAGTCAGGCCGCCCAATATGACAAGGTTGGATGCTGACGATGCTGAGCGGTCTTCTGCAGCAGGGGCGCAGACGTGTCGCAGCGGGCTATATCGGCATTGTCGCGCTCGCCCTCTCGCTGGCCGGCTGTTTCGGGGAAACCTTTCAGCGCGGCTATGTTTTGCCCGAAGGAGCGCTCGAGCAAATTCGGCTCGGCGCGTCGCAAGAACAAGTTCTCATTGTGCTCGGCACGCCGTCCACGGTCGCAACGGTCTCCGGCGAGGCGTTCTACTACATCTCGCAACGGGCCGAACGTGTGATGTCGTTCCTACCGGCGAAAATTACCGATCAGCGCGTCGTCGCCGTCTACTTCGACAAGGACCGGCGAGTCGAGCGGGTCGCCGCGTACGGCATCAAGGACGGAAAAATCTTCGATTTCATCAGCCGCACGACGCCGACCGCCGGGTCGGACATCAACTTCGTCAAAGCCATGATCGACGCCATCTCGAATGCGCATATCGGACTGCCGTTCTGACCGCCGACGTGACGTGGTAAATTCAAACGGCGAAGGGCGAACATGGGCAATCCGCCGGCGACAACTAATGCGCAAGCACGGCGAGCAGCAGTAGTGCGACGATGTTGGTAATTTTGATCATCGGATTGACGGCCGGTCCGGCGGTATCTTTATAAGGATCGCCTACGGTGTCGCCGGTAACGGCAGCCTTGTGAGCCTCGGACCCCTTGCCCCCGTAATGACCATCCTCGATGTATTTTTTGGCGTTGTCCCATGCACCGCCGCCCGACGTCATGGAAATCGCAACAAAAAGACCGGTCACGATCACACCTAGCAACATCGCGCCCAAAGCGGAAAAGCCAGCCGATTTACCGGCCGCGCCGCCTCCGGCAATGAAATAGATGATGAAAAAACCGACAATCGGCGACAGCACCGGCAACAATGACGGTACGATCATCTCCTTAATTGCGGCCCGCGTGAGCAAGTCGACCGCGCGACCGTAGTCGGGCTTGTCCCGGCCTTGCATGATGCCCGGCTTTTCGCGGAATTGCCGGCGCACCTCCTCGACGATCGAGGAAGCAGCGCGCCCGACCGCAGTCATGCCCAGCGCGCCGAACAGATAAGGCAGTAGACCGCCAAACAAGAGACCAGCAACCACATAGGGATTGCTGAGGGAAAAGTCGGGTGCGACACCTTGGAAATAAGGATGGCTGTCGGCACTCGCGACGAAAAATTTCAGATCCTGGTTATAGGCGGCGAACAGTACCAAAGCGCCCAAACCGGCTGAGCCGATCGCGTAGCCCTTAGTTACGGCCTTGGTGGTATTGCCGACCGCATCGAGGGCATCGGTCGATTTGCGCACCTCTTTCGGCAAGCCGGCCATTTCCGCAATGCCCCCGGCATTGTCGGTGACCGGGCCGAAAGCGTCGAGCGCCACTACCATGCCCGCGAGCGCCAGCATGGTTGTCACCGCAATGGCGATGCCGAACAGGCCGGCAAGATTATAGCTGACCAAAATACCGGCAATGATGACCAACGCCGGCCCCGCGGTCGACTCCAGCGACACCGCGAGGCCCTGAATCACGTTGGTGCCATGACCCGTGACCGAGGCCTGCGCGATTGAATGCACGGGCCGGTACGGCGTGCCGGTATAATATTCGGTAATGACAATAATGAGCGCGGTCACCACCAGGCCCGTGATGCCGCAATAAAACAACGTCGCGCCCGAATAGCTTACGCCTGCGAGCGGTCCGAAGCCGATAAGGTAATGGGTAACCCCGGCAATGCCGACGAGTGACAAGATTGCGGTTGCGATCATGCCCTTATACAGCGCGCCCATGATCGATTGACTGGGCCCAAGCCGCACAAAGAACGTGCCGATGATCGAGGCAATGATGCAAATGCCGCCGATCGCCAGCGGGAGAGTCATCATCCGCGTCACCATTTCGGCCGAGACGGGACCGAAGAAGATGGCGGCGAGCACCATGGTGGCGACGGTGGTCACCGCGTAAGTCTCGAACAAGTCGGCGGCCATGCCGGCGCAGTCGCCGACATTGTCGCCAACATTGTCCGCGATGGTGGCGGGATTGCGCGGATCGTCTTCCGGAATACCGGCTTCGACTTTGCCGACGAGGTCGCCGCCAACGTCGGCGCCCTTGGTGAAAATGCCGCCGCCCAGCCGGGCGAAGATCGAAATCAGCGAAGCGCCGAAGCCGAGCGCCACCATGGAATCCACGACGGTCCGATCATTCGGCGCCAAATGAAGGCCGCCGGTGAGAAACAGGAAATAAAGCGTCACGCCCAGCAGAGCCAGTCCGGCGACCAACAGGCCGGTGATGGCGCCGGCACGGAACGCCAGCTCCAAGCCACCAGCAAGCGAGCCGATTGCCGCCTGCGCGGTGCGCACATTGGCGCGGACGGAGACGTTCATGCCGATGAAGCCGGCTGCCCCCGACAAAATGGCGCCGACGGCAAAGCCGACCGCGACCAGCCAGCCGAGAAAAAAACCGACGATCAGGAAAATGACGACGCCGACGATCGCGATGGTGGTGTATTGCCGCCGCAGGTAAGCCTGTGCTCCCTCGCGCACGGCCGCGGCAATTTCCTGCATTTTTTCGCTGCCAGGATCAGCTCGCATGACCGAACTTGTTGCCCAAATGGCGTAAATAAGCGCGAGAACGCCGCACAGGACGATCAACCACAACGTCGTCATCGGAAAAACCCCGGTTTGATGGAAGCCGGAGGACAAGCCGGCCGGCAAGGAAACGCCTCGCGCAAGAATCTAAGCGTTTAGCGTAAAACGGCGCGGACATTGCCAAAAATGCGCCCGCTACGCAACGGCGGCAAAGCGATTTTTCCCTTTACCGACAAGTGCCTGCGCCACCGCAGAAACCACAGCATTGCGCGCCGCCCGGCGGTCCTCGGTAGACTCGGCAATCGGCTTTCGGCGAGGATTGCCAATTCGCGTTTCCTAGGCGCGAAATTTCCAAATAAGGCGAATTTCTCTCAGTGACGCCACCGCAGCGCCGCTTTTATTGACGGAGCGGCCTCGCTTGGGCGTGGCCGCCTCGCGCCGTGGAACCAGCACGCGCGCCGCGAATTTAAATTACCGGAAATCACCTGAATTTCCGAGGGCGCAAGGGGAGCAATGATCAGCAAGAAATCCAGTCGGAGTGGCGGTCATGCAAATAAATCGGTCCGCAACGCGATCCTTAAGCTTGCCATGTTCACAACGGCACCGCGGCGGCGCTATCGGCGCGTGGCTCATCGGCAGCGCCCTCATTGCTCTCGCGCTGGGTGGTCTGCCGCTCGGAACTGGACCTTCGTCAGCCGCTCCCTCGAGCGCTTCGCCAATTTCCATGGGTGGAACAATAAGCAATAGCGCTCTTAAGGGTGATCGACTGGCTGACGCACGCCGTGGCCTCACCCAAAGAAGGGAAAGCAGTAAGTCCGAAAAAATCCCCGTTGGATGCGAAGCAGCCTTCAGCAAGCTCGTCCGCACCGGCAATTTCAGCTCGCGTTGCGTGACATAGCCGCAATTACCGGCTTTACTGCCCATCGCGCCCGGAGAAGCCTGCACCGGCGCGCGAGCGGCAGGATATGGCTATTCACCTCGATCACGGGATCGACGAACTCACCGAACTGCATGACATCAACGTCACGCCGTTCATCGACGTCATGCTGGTTCTGCTGATCATTTTTATGGTGGTGGCGCCACTTGCCACTGTCGACGTACCGGTCGATCTGCCGGCTTTGACAGTGCAACCGCGCCAACGTCTCGATAGGCCGGTTTATCTGACCATAAAGGCCGATCTCAGCCTGGCCATTGGTGACGAACCGATCGGCTCGAGTTCGCTCGCCGCTGCGCTCGATGCTGCGACCAGCGCCAACAAGGATGAGCGCATCTTCCTGCGCGCCGACCGTTCGGTGCCATACGGCGCCGTCATGCAAGTCATGAACGATTTGCGTGCGGCAAATTATCTCAAGGTTGCCTTGGTTGGCCTCGAAACGCGGGAGGCCAAATGAACGCGCCGGCGATCCCCTGGTCTGCCGACCACGAGCCGCGCGATCTGCTGCGTTGGTCTTTGGCGGCAGCGTTTGTGGTCTGCATGCAAGCGGCGCTCGTTGCCGCCTACGTGCGATGGCAGGCGCCCGAGCAGACCGTCGGTGACGATTCGCCGGTCGTGGCCGTCGAACTCGCACCAATCGACAGCGTTGCCGATGCCACCCAACGTGACGTTGCCCCAGCCCCGGAGGAAATGGTCGAGCACAAGGCGGTGCCACAAGAGGAGAAAGTGCCGGACCAGCCAAAAGTCGAGGAGCCGCCGCCAGCTCTCACCATGCCGGACGTGGCCTTGCCCGAACAGAAACCGGTTGTGAAAACCGAGCAGGAGGCGCCGCCGGCGCCGCGCACTGCCGCACCCGTCACTGGCGGCTCGCCTCGTGTTGAACTGTCTTGGCAGTCAGCTCTGCTCAAGCATCTGCAAAACTACAAGCGCTATCCGCGGGCGGCGCAAGCACATGGTGAGCAAGGTGTTGTCCTGCTGCACTTTAAGCTCGACCGCAACGGCCGCGTGCTCGCGCGCCGTATTCTACATAGTTCCGGCTCTGCCGAGCTTGACGGCGAAGTGCTGGCCATGATCGAGCGCGCGCAACCCCTACCCGCTTTTCCCGCGAGCATGACGCAGGATGAACTCGATTTGACGGTCCCAATCCGCTTTTCGCTGCGCTGAGGATTAGAAGCGAAACTCGCCAGGGTGACGGACGGTCAGAGAATTCAGCGCCGCAACCGCATGCGCACCCAGCTGTCCCATCGCCCCCTGCGTCTCTTCGATCAAGAGATCGATGACGTGCCCCGGACCGTCGGCGCCCAGTGCTCCCAGACCCCATAGAAAAGCCTTCCCGGCAAAAGCGGCTGCCGCGCCCAGTGCGCAGGAGCGAACAACATCGCTGCCGCTTCGTACGCCAGAATCAATCATCACCGTCGCGCGGCTCCCCACCTCGCGGACGATTGCTGGAAGAGCGTCAATCGGCGCCGGAAGCGCATCATTCTGGCGGCCGCCGTGATTGGAAACGATTATGCCGTCGATACCGATGGACACGGCTTTTTCTGCATCAGCAGGATGTAATACTCCTTTGACGATGAGTATTCCTTTCCAACGCTCGCGATATTTTGTCACCTCGGCCCAAGTAAAAGCGCCACCCATTTCGCGGCGGGTGAAGGCGACAAGCTCCTGGAACGAAATGTTCTCGCCGGCATAAGCGCGCAGATTGGCGAAGCGTGGGACGCCATTGCGACAAAGCGCGATAGCCCACGCCGGCGCCCGCGCACTTTGCAAGATGATCGTGCGATCGACACGGAAGGCGCCGGCCAGCCCGGTCACGGCTTCCCGCGGCCGAGTTGTCCGCACTGGCACGTCGAGCGTCAAAACCAGCGTGCGGCAGCCGGCGAGGTCAGCGCGTCGCACTAAGTCGAGCCCAATGGCGTGGTCGTTCCCCGCGAACCGATAAAGCTGAAACCAGAACACGTCCGGCGCGATCTCGGCAATGCGTTCGATGGTTGCGCCGCCGACCGTACTAAGCATG
>Ga0187784_10003626_pt1 | contig 12474 bp, 14 predicted proteins | sample 1015_SJ02_MP15_2_FD_132964 | JGI IMG/M metagenome (GOLD analysis project Ga0187784, IMG submission 132964) | Tropical peat soil microbial communities from peatlands in Department of Meta, Colombia - 1015_SJ02_MP15_20_MG | ecosystem: Environmental > Terrestrial > Soil > Wetlands > Peat | place... | reverse complement strand
CTTTAGTTTTGTCATTCCGAGCCGTCCGGAACCGAAGGCGAGGACGCACGAGGAATCTGCATTTCGCGACTCATGCCATACACCGTTCCCAAACTTACTGACTTCTCCGCTGCGGCGCTTGACAGCGCCGCGCGCGAGCTGCTTTCTGCCTTGGAGCAGGAGTCGGCATCGGTCAGCTCCGAGACGGACTGGAAGGCCTACCGTGACCGCTGGATGGCGCGCAAGAACGGTATTGTTACGCAGATCAATGACCTTTGGCTGAAGGCTTCGCCCAAAGAAGCTAAACGCGAGGTCGGTCAAAAGGTCAATTTTATCCGCGAGGAGATCGAGCATGCAGTGGCATGCGCGCAAAGCGACGTAGAACGGAAGATTATTTCGCAATCCGTCACACTGGCAAGCGGTAGCCTCGACGAGATTCGAGAATGGGAACTCAATCGCGAGCGCCTCGATATCACCCTCCCCGGTATCCGCCGCCCGATCGGCGCCGAGCATCCGGTCATCAAGACGATGAACGAGATGATCGGCGTGTTCCGCAATCTCGGTTATTCGGTCGAAGAAGGACCCGAGATTGAGACCGATTTTTACAACTTCGAAGCGCTGAATTTCCCGCCGAATCATCCGGCGCGCGACACGCAGGATACGCTGTTCCTCGCGGGCCAGGATGCGAAGCCGCTGCGGGACCGCCTGCTTCTGCGCACGCATACTTCCCCAGTGCAGATTCGCACCATGCAGAAGATGAAACCACCGGTGCGAGTGGTGTGCCCGGGGAAAGTGCATCGTAACGATGCGCTCGATGCCACGCACTCGCCCATCTTCCATCAGATCGAAGGCCTGGCCGTTGACACCAACATCACATTTTGCGATCTGAAGGGCACGCTTGATCACGCAATGAAGGCGATGTTCGGGTCGAGCGTAAGAACACGATTCTATCCGTCGTTCTTCCCGTTTACTGAGCCGAGCGCCGATGTGCAGATCAGCTGCATTTTTTGCGATGGCAAGGGCACGCGCGATGGAGCCTCTTGCCGCAACTGCAAGGCTAGCGGATGGATCGAATTGCTGGGCTGCGGCATGGTCGATCCCAACGTATATGGCTTTGTCGATTACGACGCGACGAAAGTGTCGGGATTTGCGTTCGGCATGGGTGTCGAACGCATCGCGATCCTGAAGTACGGCGTGGACGATATTCAGCTGTTCTTTTCGGGCGACGTACGGTTTTTGGAGCAGTTTGGATAGAAGCTGCGAGCCACGAGGTTCGAGCTAACGAGCGAACGTTTGACGGAATGAGTTTGCTCATAGCTCGCGGCGCGAAGCTCGAAGCTGGTTCTAACAATGAAAATCTCTCCACATTGGCTACGCGACTTTGTTGACCTTGCTGTCGACGACCGTCGTCTTGCAAATGACCTGACTCTTGCCGGTATTGCAGTAGAGGGTGTTTCGGGCGACGGCAATGCAACTATCTTTGAGATGGAAATCACGACTAACCGTCCCGATGCCATGAATCACTACGGCGTTGCTCGCGAGGCTTCGGCGATCTACGATCTGCCGCTCAAACCGATTGAGCCGAAACTGCCAACCGCGCAAGGCAAGTCCGAAGTGACCATTGATATTCAGGAGCCCGAGCTTTGCCCGCGCTTCACCGCGCGTGAAATCTGCGGCGCACAAATCAAGGAATCACCGGCCAGGATCGCTTCGCGCCTGCAGATGATCGACCAGCGGCCGATTTCGAACGCCGTCGATGCCACCAATTACGTTCTCTGGGAAAGCGGCAAACCCACGCATGTCTACGATCTTGACTTGCTCGAAGGGCGCCGGCTTGTGATTCGCAAAGCTCGTGTCGGCGAGATGCTGAAAACGCTCGATGGAGTCGAGCGCAAGCTCACCAGCGATGATCTCGTCGTCGCGGATGCCGTCAAGCCGGTCGGTCTGGCGGGTGTTATGGGCGGCTTCGATACGATGATCACGGCCAAGACGCGGAACATTCTGATCGAATCGGCATGGTGGGATCCAGTCACGGTGCGACAGATGTCGAAGCGACACGGCCTGCACACCGACGCTTCGCACCGGTTTGAACGCGGGGCTGATTTCGAATCAACCGTCGTATCGGCGAATCGGGTGGCCGAGCTGATCATCAACTCGGGTGGCGGTACCCTTATCGGCGACGTGATTGACGTGATCGCGCGCAAGCTGGACCTGGCTCCGATCGAACTGGACGTGGCTGAGGTTTACAGGATTCTGGGGGAGAAGCTGCCGACCTTCGAGATCGACCGTATTCTGACGCGACTTGGGTTCGTGCTGATGGCGAGCGGCGAAGGAACATACCTGGTGCAGATTCCCAGTTGGCGACTGGACGTGGAGCGCGAAATCGACCTCGTTGAGGAGATCGCGCGGCTGCACGGGTACGACAAGTTCGAAAATACCTTACCCGCATATGTGGGCGAAGTACGAGACCTGCCCGATGCCCAGAAGGATGCCCGGGTGCGCTCCTCGCTCCTGGCTCTGGGATATGACGAGGCGATTTCCCTGACTTTCATCTCGAAAGATGAGGCCCGGCATTTCTCAAACGCGCAGGCCGTCGAACTCGCCAATCCTTTGAGCGATGAGGCATCAGTCATGCGCCCGTCGCTGGTGCCCGGCATGCTCAACATGCTCGCTTATAATCTGAACCGCGGCGCCGACAATGTTTGTCTGTTTGAAGCCGGCAATGCGTTTGCGGCGGCGGAAGAGCGGCCGGCGGAACACAAGCAAATCGTAATGGGCGCGACGGGAAGCGCAGGCGCGGGCGTGGTGCGTGGACTGGCCGCCGGAGCCGAAGCGCGGCCGCTTTCCTTTTTCGACGTAAAAGGCGACGTCGAAGAATTGTTGTCGTACTTCGAACATTGGGAGTTGGGCTTCGACACCCGCGTCGCCGGTTATTACCATCCCGGCCGCTCCGCTCGTGCCGTGTTGGATGGCGCCATGGTAGCGCAGTTTGGCCAGATACATCCCGATGTAGCTACGGCACGGAAGCTGAAACAGGATGTGTTCATCGCGGAGATCTATCTGGATCGGCTCTACAAGCATGATCTGCGCCAAGCGAAATATGAGGCATTGCCGCGCTTCCCAGCCGTCGAGCGCGACTTTTCATTCGCGTTCCCCGATGCCGTAGAGTTCGCCCAGATCCGGCAGGGCGTAATCGGTTTGGGGATTGCTGAACTGCGTGGCTTTCGGCCCGTGGAGATCTTCCATGGCGGAGGGTCCGTTTTCGTCACGCCCGGCAACTATTCGATTCTGCTGCGAGCAACGTTCCAGTCAAGCGAGCGCACGCTTCGCGACGACGAAGTGTCGCAATGGTCAGATCGAATCGTCAAAACTCTTAACGCACTCGGCGGGTCGCAACGAGTCAAGTAATTGACCGGTTGAATCCGCCCAGTGACCCGATCGCCTGATAACCCGATTTCCTCCCTCTGTGCTAGCCTTTTCCTCCATGACTCTAACCTCTCCTCTTCCCAAACATTTCTTGAGCGACAAGGTGGAACACTTCACTGAGTCGGTGATTCGCGACATGACGCGGCAGGCAATGCAACATGGCGCAGTCAATCTGGCCCAAGGATTTCCCGATTTTCCGGCGCCCGAGGAGATCAAACGAGCTGCGCAGCAGGCGATCTCTGAAGACATAAACCAATACGCCATTACCTGGGGCGCGAAAAGTCTGCGCAATGCGATCGCGCGGCAGATGAAGCAGTGGCAAGGGGTTGACGTCGATCCCGAGCGAGAGATCGTCGTCTGCTGCGGTTCGACCGAAGCAATGATCGCCGCACTGCTGGCTGTTTGCAATAAAGGCGACGAGGTGGTGGTATTTGAGCCTTTCTATGAAAACTACGGACCCGACTCGATCCTGAGCGGTGCCAAACCGCGTTTTGTCAGCCTAAGACCTCCCCGGAACGCTGAAGACGAATGGACCTTCGATCCGCAGGAACTGCGCGAGGCTTTTCAGCATCACACCAAGGCCATCATTCTCAACACGCCAAATAACCCGACCGGCAAGGTTTTTACGCACAAGGAACTGGAGTTGATTCGCGACCTTTGCGTCGAATACAACGTGCTTGCGATCACGGATGAAATTTATGAACACATCCTTTATGACGGAGCGCAACATGTTTCAATTGCCAGCCTGGCGGGAATGCGTGAGCGAACGATTACCATCAACGGCCTTTCCAAAAGCTACAGCGTCACCGGATGGCGCGTGGGCTGGGCAGTTTCGCCTCCGGCGATCACCAATGCCATTCGCAAGGTGCACGACTTCCTGACCGTCGGCGCGCCCGCTCCCTTGCAGGAAGCCGGTGCTGCGGCACTGAGCTTGCCAGATTCGTACTATCGCGAACTTGCCGATCGGTACCGGACGCGGAGGGATCACCTGATTCCGGCGCTCGAGAGAGCCGGGTTTCGTTGTTATCGTCCACGGGGCGCTTATTACGTTATGACCAATATCGGCCGCTTCGGATTCAAAAACGACCTGGAGTTTGCCGGATATTTGGTCAAAGAAATCGGGGTTGCATGTGTGCCAGGATCAAGTTTCTACAAACACGCCAAGGATGGGGCGCAACAGGTGCGTTTTGCGTTCTGCAAGAAGCCCGAGACGCTCGACGAGGCGGCCTCGCGTTTAGAAAGACTGCGGAAATAGCGAAGTCGCGCTATAGGCTTGCGAGTGCCCACGGCGCATCAGAATAAGACATTTAACGATTCCACAGCCAACTGCGCTATACTCGCGCCAAAGCTCGAATTACCGTCACGAAAGTGAGTGGTTATGTCTTCAAAGGCCGTCGAAGAGGTATCGGGGCAGATTCCCGCCGAAGATTTTCAGGCGCTGGAAGAGAAAGTTTATCGCACTATTGAGTTGTACAAAGCGGCAAAACAGGCGCGGGCTGACGCGGAGCGCGACATCGGGCGGCTGCGCCAGCAACTCGAAGAGCGCGAAGAGGAAAATCAGGCCCTTCGGCGCGAACTGGTGCAACTGCGAAAGGATCGGGAGGACATACGCGGCAGGGTGGAACGGATGCTTCATCACATGGAGACCCTGTCGCAGGAACAAGCGGCAAGCTGACCGATGGCCTCCCACGGCCGCGAGAATCCAGACGACGAGACCATCCGAGGAGTGACATGGCAACTGCCGGCAAACAATCACCCAGTAAAGATCCAGCCAATGGCAGCGTGCGCGTGGAGATTTTCGACCAGGTCTACAATCTGCGCGGCTCCGACCCAGACTACATTTTGAGGCTGGCGGAGTACGTCGATGGCAAAATGCGCGCGGTTTCCGAACAAACCTCCACCGTCGATTCCGTGCGGCTGGCAGTACTGGCGGCGCTCAATATTGCTGACGAATATCACCTGCTCAAGCAAAGGGTAGAAACATCCGCGCCCGAAGTGCGTCAGCGTACCAGCAAACTTTCCACCGCACTCGACGAGGTTTTGCAAGAGATCAGACAAGACAGATGAATCGTGGGTAACGGCCCATTCAGGACCATATTCGGAAGGGTACGTGCCATCGGGCAGGCTTACTAGCAACCCTTCTGCCAACTATTTTGCTCTTTCCTATTGCGCATCGCCTGCCAGTTTCCTAGCATCGAAGCTGAAAGCCGGCCTGCAAAGTTGGTGTTGGTGGCAACCGATTTTTGAACCAATGCCGAATGAACGGGGATCCGACTCGCAAGAAGATCCGGTGTGCTATGTTCCGCCATGCGGAAAAGCCTAATGGGTCGCGGCGGGTTCCCACCGTCTGAGACGGGTTCATTCTCGGCCCACCACACGGCCTCGCGGGTCGGTTTCTTATCTTGGCGGAACGCGCCAGCTTCCTGTTAGACTCTTTCCGAACTGAAGCTTGCAGCTGGAGCATCTAAACTAAACGTGTTTCCGCGACTTTTTCAGATTGGCAATTTTTATCTCCCCACCTATGGGGTGCTGGTTGCTCTCGGCGTGCTGCTGGGAATTTGGATCAGCGTCCGCAATTCTGAGCGGCAAGGCATCAATGGCGACGATGCCTGGAACCTCGGCATCTTCATGGTGCTGGCGGGCATTATTGGCGCGAAAATCCTCTATGTCATCAATGAGGGCATCCCCTGGCGTGAAGCGTTCACGCTCAACACGCTGCAGGCCGGCGGAGTCTTTTCCGGCGGACTGATTGCCGCCCTCGTCGTGGGCGCCTGGTATATGCGCAGCCATCATATGCCGCTGCTGCGCACGACCGACGCATTTGCACCCGGACTTGCCTTTGGCCACGTGCTCGGGCGATTCGGATGCTTTTCGGCAGGCTGCTGCTATGGCAAGCCAACAACTCATTTTTGGGGCGTAACCTTCACCAATCCGCTTGCCAATTCGGTGAGCGGTACCCCGCTCGGTGTGCCTATCGAGCCAACGCAGTTGATCGAAGCGGCGGCCGAATTTTTCAATTTCCTCGTGCTCATGTGGTTGCTTAAGCGCAAGAAGTTTGATGGGCAGATCTTTGCGACCTTCATCATGCTCTACGGGTTCGAGCGGTTTTTCATCGAGTTTTTACGCGGTGATCCCGGGCGCGGCGAAGTTTTCGGCGGGTTAATGACGGGCACGCAGCTGATCTCGATCGGCCTGGTGCTCGGCGGGGGATTGATCTGGTGGCTGAGAAGCAATAAACCGATCCTTCAGCCATCGCTCAGCACACAGAAGTCGGGTGTTTAGGCTGGCAACTCAACCCCCGCGGCTGCAATTTGTCGATTCGCTTAGCTTTCTCTGTGGGCGATGCTGGATTTTCCATTGACATTGATTGCATCCATTGAGGATGCCTCGAAGCGGCTCGATCAATTTCTGGCCGCCCAACTCCCCCGCTTCAGCCGGGCGCGCTTGCAGCAGGCGATTCTGGCGGGCACGGTGCGGGTCAACGGCTCGGCCGCAAAACCGTCGTTCCGCCTCAAAGGGGATGAGCGCATCACCATTACCGAACCGCTGCAAGCTCCGCCCCTGCGCGCGTTTGCCGAAGAGATACCGCTCGACATCGTTTATGAAGACGACGATCTCGCCATCATCAACAAGCCCGCCGGCATGAAGGTGCATGCCGGTGCCGGAGCTACTGAGGACGCACGCAATCGGGGAACGCTCGTCAATGCGCTGCTGCATCACTTCAAGACCCTGTCCGGCATCGGTGGCGATTTGCGCCCGGGAATTGTCCACCGCTTGGATCGGGCGACCAGCGGGCTGATGATCGTCGCCAAAAACGATGAAACGCACCGGCAATTGGCCCGCCAGTTCGGCGCCCGTCAGGTCCACAAGACTTACGTTGCCCTCGTGCACGGCTGGCCCAGGCGTGATAGCGGAACGATCCGCAATGCCATCAGCCGCCACACTCAAAAGCGCACCCGCATGACCACGAGCAGCTCGGCTGGGCGGGAAGCTGTCACTCATTTCCTCGTCACGGAAAAAATCGATTCGCCTTACGGCAAGTTCGCGCTGCTCAAAGTGAAGATCGAAACCGGGCGCACGCATCAGATCCGCGTCCACATGTCGTCGCTGGGACATCCCGTTGTAGGCGACACTTTGTACGGCGCGCCCGCAAAATTGCGCGCCCAACCCAATAAACGCCGCGCGACAGGATTGCCGGCTGCCTTGGCCGTCGGCCGAAACTTCCTCCATTCATCTGCCTTGGAATTTCGGCATCCGCGCACGGGAGCTCCGCTCGAATACGCCAACCCATTGCCGCCAGAACTGGAAGCACTATTAACGAAGCTCAAAAATCGTCCTTAGCTCATCGTCGATCGACGGGTCGGCTCAGCTTGGGACGTTGCGCTCGGTGTCCTGCGTTTTGGCTTGGCATTCCCCCCGGCTAAACATTGCAGCTATAATGAAGGCAGTCCTGATGAGTTCCCGCATTTTCTTAGCTCTATTGGCGCTGGTTTCCTTGTGGGTCACATCGATTGGCCCTGCGACCGTCCTTTCATCTGCGCAAACCGCGCCCCCCAATGCCGGCTCGCAACCTCCGTCGCCGCCAATAACTCAATCTTCAGCATCCTCTTCGTCCCCTTCGGCCACAATGACAGCCCCAACGCAAGGGCAAACGGGAAACTCTAGCAAACCCAGTGTGGAACCGGATGAGTCGGTGGCCAGCATTAAGACCACAGTCAATGAGGTGAGAGTCGTCTTCACCGTAACTGACAAGCGGGGTCATTACATCAAGGATCTGAAGCAGGAGGATTTCAAGGTCATCGATGACAAGAAGCCCGCCGAACTGCGAAGCTTCCGCAGCGAAACCGACTTGCCGTTGCAGGTTGGATTGCTGATTGATGCCAGCAACTCCGTGCGCGACCGCTTCAAGTTCGAGCAGGAAGCAGCGATCGAATTCCTGAACACGACCATCCGGCCTCATTACGACGAAGCATTTGTCGTTGGGTTCGATGTGACTCCAGAGGTAGTACAGGATTTCACCGACAACACGGAGAAGCTCTCGATCGGCGTACGCAGCCTGCGCGCGGGGGGCGGAACTGCGATGTACGATGCGCTCTATTTTGCCTGCCGCGACAAACTCCTCAAACACGAGCAGACCGGCCCCGTGCGGCGCGCGATCATTCTCCTGAGCGACGGCGAAGATAACCAGAGCCACGTGACCCGCGAGGAAGCAATTGAAATGGCTCAGCGCGCGGAGACCATCGTCTATACCATCAGCACCAATATCAGCGGCATGAAAGGTGCCGGTGACAAGGTGTTGGAGCGCATTGCTGACGCCACCGGCGGGCGGGCGTTTTTCCCCTTCCAGATGCGTGAGGTGTCCGACGCGTTCTCTTCCATTCAGGAGGAGCTACGCAGCCAGTACGCCGTCGCCTATAAACCGGAAAATTTCATTGCCGACGGACGATATCGCACCATCGAGATCCAGGCGCCAGGCAAGAGTTATAAGGTCCGAACCCGCAAAGGATACTACGCGCCGAAGCAGTAGGCTGCATTGATTGGCTCACGGGCAAGGCCGGTAGGGTATCATTTGTCCGTTTATGGCTGGATACTCCGGGACTCCGCTTGCCAAAAAGCTCGGCATCAAGGATGGATTTCGTGTTGCCCTGCTCCATGTACCCGAAGACGTCAGGACAGAACTTCGGCACGCATTGGAGAAATGCCGGACGGCAAAGCTAGCTGTCGGCGAGATTGATTTCGCTTTTCTGTTCGCCAAGTCTCGCGCTTCCCTCGCACTCGAACTTGTCCCCGCCGCCAGGGCACTTGCACCGGCGGGCATGCTTTGGATCTCGTGGCCAAAGAAAAGTTCGGGTGTCTCTTCAGACCTTGACGAAAACAACGTGAGACAGGCCGGGCTCGATGCGGGCCTGGTGGACATAAAGGTTTGTGCCGTTACGGATGTGTGGTCGGGACTGAAATTTGTGATTCCCGTCAGGAACCGATCCAAAGTCAGGTAGCGTTTAGGCCGCGAGAATCCCTCGCCTTCCCATTCCAACCTGATGTCTAGCCTCAATCGGCCCTATCCGTGACTTGGATGAGCCGCTTTCCCTGAAGATCGCGATTTTCTGGAGACGCACCTACCGCCATTCTCCAGGCAACAAGCGCAACTCCGTGCTCTTTGTCGGGTTTTGATACATAGAGCAAGTTCCTGACGGAGTGGCGATCCGGGATCGGAGGAAACAACCATGAAGCGGATTATCGCCGCGATTCTGTTCTTGATGACGTTGGGCGCGGGAACCATGTTTGCCGACGACGGCTATTGGCGTGGGCGGGAAATCCGGCGCGATGAAGCGCGCATTGAGCATGATCGCTGGGAGCTGCGCCACGATCTTCGCAATGGGTATTATGGCGCTGCACGCTACGAAAGGCGCGAACTGCGCCGCGATTATCGCGAGTTGCACCGTGACCGTTGGGACCGCAAGTAGGGTCTCTTCTTGATTACGGGACATTTGTAACTTGCGGTGACCGCAAAACCGGGTTCTGATTAACGGGGAGAGAGGAATGAAAAGAATCGGAACCCGGCTGGCGGTTGCAACAACGGCAGTCGTCCTGCTCTTGGCGCCCGCGTTTGGTCAGAGTCGATCAACTCGCGCGGAAAGAGAACTTTTCGCCGCCATGAACCAGTCGCGCCAGCAGGAAGGACTGATCGAGCTGCGATGGGATGAATCTCTGGCCACGGCCGCACGGCTGCATGCCATGGTGATGGCCAAACACCGGTCGGTGCGGCACACATTTGAGAACGAGCCTGACCTCTCGGCTCGCATAAAGGAAACCGGCGCCCATTTCACTTGGCTCTCAGAAAATGTAACGCAAGGCCCGGCTGCTCAATCCATCCACGAACAGTTCATGCGCTCGCCCAGCCATCGCGCCAACATCCTCGATGCCGACATGAATTCCGTCGGCATTGGGGTGGTCGAGCGGGACGGTCAATTATTCGCCGTCGAGGATTTTGCCCAACTCCGCTAGGGAGCAGTCCGGGCCGTTCACCAAAATCTAGTGGTGGTCGTGGTGGTCGTGGTCGTCGTGCCAGCCGCAGCGGCGGCGCACTTCGTCGAGTTCCTGACGGCGCTTGTCGGCCTGCTTACTGTGCTCGCCATGCTTGGCGATCGCTTCACGCAGTTTGTCTTCTGCCTTGTGAATGTCCCGATCGCACTTCTCGTCCGCCACAACTGGCAATGAAGAACCCGCTAAACCGGCTATCGTCAACAGCGCAGTACAGAGAACTTTGGTTGTACGTGTCATTTTGATCTCCTTGAAACTTTGTTAGACCCACCAATGGTTCTGAGCTTTCGATCGGGCCACGCACCGGCCCACCTTCGACGGACCCTCCCCACTGTTGAATTGTTTGTAATCGAGCTCGATCAACTGGTCAAGGGTCGCGGTAACGCCGCCCCGGCTCCCTTTTTCGGTTGTATGATATTAATCGATGCCTGCTGACCCCGATGACGACGACCTCGAATTGGAAGAGAGACGGTTCTTTGCCGACGTGGAACGCGCAGAGCGGAGGTCAGCGATTGTTAAAGCCATTCTCTGGGTTGTTTTCGGCGGGATTGGCATCCTCTTGGCCATCGTGGCCATGAAATGGGTCATGGGAGAACCGCCGCTCTAGTCTTCCGTGCGCGGAACGGCATAATAGCCGCTGCGGGCTTGGATTTTATAGTCGCCCTGCTTGGACTTGATCTCCACTTTGCGAAAGCTGCCATCACGCTTGGTGTTGCTGGGCGTGTAGCCAATGTTGTACTGGCTGCGCAGCTCGGCGGCAATGTCGTCGAAGGCCTTGCGCAGCTTATCGATCTTGTTGCCCACGTCAATAACGCGGCCGCCGGTTTCCTGGGTGAGCTTTTTCATATCCGCATCGCCTGTGTACCCGCCAAAACCGTAGGCCCAGGTTCGGTCGGCAATCAGGAGTACATAGCAGATGGCATCCGCCTTTTGCGCGGCTTCGACGGCATCTTTGATCTTGAGCCGACTGCCCTGGTCTTCGCCGTCAGTCAGCAGGATCAAAGCCTTGCGCCCGACTTCGTGGCTGAGTTCGTCGTGCGAGGCAAGATAGACGGCATCGTAGAGGGCGGTGCCGCGCGGGCCAGTGGAAGGGCATGGAATGGGTCCTTGCGGGCCGATCGGACCGCCCGAGCAACTGACGCCGCCAGTGTTGATCCTGGTTTCGTTGAGCGCATGCCGGAGTTTGCTGACGGAGTTGGTAAAGTCCTGCAGCAGCGTGATATCGATATCGAAGTTGATCACGAACGCCTCGTCCTTGGGACGAATAATCGTTTCAAGAAACGACGCGCCCACTTGTTTTTCCATGTCCAGCACGCGCATCTGGCTGCCACTGGTGTCAATAAGAATGCCTAGAGTCAAAGGAAGATCGGTTTCAGCCTTGAAGTACTTGATGGTCTGTTGCTTGGCGTCTTCAAACACATCGAAATTGTCTTTGGCCAGGTTGGGAATGAGCGCGCCATGCTTGTCCTTCACGTTGAAAAATAGCTGAACCACGTCGACGTTAACCTTGAGTGTTTCTGTGGTTTCACCCGGCGGCTGATCCTGTGGCTGGCTGTTGGGATTGCCTGCTTGAGGATCGCTGGATGAGGGCGATGATGCTTGCGGGGGCGGACTTTGCGCGGCGGTCATCCAGGAAAAACTGAGAATCAAGACCAACAGGGCGAGGTAGGTTTCGAGATTTGGTTTAACCATGGGCATTTTGTCCCGGGACTTTGCTAGTCTATCCTGTAATGGCCTGCTGAGGTTAGATGCACCAAAGCAGCCGGTTTGGGCATCTGAATGAGTGGAAACGGCGAAGTGATGAATGCTGCTGGTTTCAGCGGATCGATACCAACAGACACAAGATCAAAGGGTTTCAGGAATGGCTAGGATTTTCAGAAGAACTGCCACGCTGCTGGTGATAGACCTGGGTGTTTTGCTGGGGATTGCCTTGCTGGCGCAGGATCAGCAAAAGCCTTCCGAAGATATTCCAGACGCGCCCTCGGCGACCCGCCCGCTGCCGCCGGAGTCACCAACCACGCGGCCGGG
>Ga0187784_10003624_pt1 | contig 12480 bp, 6 predicted proteins | sample 1015_SJ02_MP15_2_FD_132964 | JGI IMG/M metagenome (GOLD analysis project Ga0187784, IMG submission 132964) | Tropical peat soil microbial communities from peatlands in Department of Meta, Colombia - 1015_SJ02_MP15_20_MG | ecosystem: Environmental > Terrestrial > Soil > Wetlands > Peat | place... | reverse complement strand
TCGGCCTCGCCCGCCAGCACGGCGTCGAAATGCCCATCACCGAGCAGATGGAGCAGATCCTCGACGCCGGCAAAGACCCCCGCCAAGCCATCCGCACCCTCATGCTCCGCCCCGGCAAAGACGAACACCGGGCGAGCTCAAGCTGATCCCCGGCGATCGCCCGATGATCGGTCGCGCTCCCGCGGCTCTTCGGCGATTCCGCAGCTTTCGCCCCAACCTGCTGTACAATGATTCCAAATTCTTCCCTGCGGCCTTCCCCGCACGCGTTAATCCCGGTCTCCTTCGTGTTCTGAATGCCGATGATTTCCACGCATCGCATCGCGTCTTATCCGGCCTCCGCCCGGCCCACACGCCGCAATTTGCCTGCAGCGGCGCTGCTCCTTTTCCTCCTTCACGTTGCACCGGCGCCGGCGCAGGATACCCGCGGCTTCGAGCAGCAGCCAACCGCTCCCGCCAGTCTCTCTCCTGGCGACTACTACGCTCTCGTCATCGGCATCGATGATTACCCGTCCCTGCCTCGCCTCACCACCGCCGTCCACGATGCCCAGACCGTCGGAACGCTTCTCGAATCGAGCTTCGGCTTCAAAGGACGCGTCACTTACCTGCTCAACCAAAACGCCACGCGCGCCCACATCATGGACGCGCTCGAAGGCCCTAAGGGCTACGTGCAAACTCTCACTGCTTCCGACAATCTGCTCATCTACTACGCAGGCCACGGTTACTACAACGAGCGCACCGACAAAGCGTACTGGCTTCCCTACGATGCCGAGTCTGCGTTCAGCGCCAACCACATCTCCGCCGACGACCTCACCACCTCGATCCGCGGCATCGCCTCGCATCACGTCCTCATCATCGCCGACAGTTGCTACTCCGGCGATCTGACGCGCGGGGTCGACGACAACATCAATTCCTCGGGTGGCGCGACCGGTTTCATTCAACGCATGATGGCAGCGCCTTCGCGAAATATCCTTTCCAGCGGCGGCAACGAGCCGGTCGCCGACACAGGCCCTGGAGAGCACTCCATCTTTGCCGCCGCGCTTTTGAGCGCGCTCTCCGGCCAGCCCGGCCCGTTCTTCACCGCCGCCGATCTCGCCGACCCCGTCAAGAGATCGGTCCGCGCCCACTCCGGCCAGATTCCTGAATACACGCGCATCGGCAACTCCATGCCCCGCAACTTTCCCATCGACATCGGCGACTTCGTTTTCGAGCGCAAGACCGCCGTGCTCACAAACCCTAAGCAGCCGGCAGTGCCTGCAGCCGCAGAGAGCGCTCCTCCTTCCAGCGATGCAAGCAACCGCGATCAAGCCTCCACCGATGTACGTGACCACGGTCAAGCCCTCATTGATGCCCGAAAATACGATGAGGCCTTGTCTTTCTTCAATGATGCATGCGACCGGAACAATGCCCAGGGTTGCGCTGGTCTCGGCGTTCTCTACTTTAACGGGCTCGGTGTTACAAAGGACACCGCGAGGGCTGCCACGCTGGCCCGTAAAGCCTGCGACGCAGGATACTCCGGTGGCTGCAGGAATCTCGGTACGTACTATCTGTGGGGAGCTGGTGTAGATAAGGATCCTGCTCAGGCCGCGGCCCTATTCCGGACCGCTTGCAACGCCGGCGATGCGCACGGCTGCGGGTGGCTCGGCCTTCTATTCATAAACGGCACGGGTGTTGCTCAGGACCGCGCTCAGGGGTTGGCTCTGTCTCGCAAGGCTTGCGACGGCGGAGATATGCAAGGCTGTGCAGACGTTGGCATCTCCTATGCGAACGGATATGGCGTCGAGAAAGACTACGCCGAGGCGATTTCCTTCTCCCGCAAAGCGTGCAACGGCGGCTTTCTGCCGGGATGCGCAGATGTGGGCGTCTTCTATGCCAATGGAAATGGCGGCGAGAAGGACTACACCCAGGCAGCATCTTTCTCCCAAAGAGCATGCGACGGAGGCTTTCTGCCGGGATGCACCAATCTCGGCTTCGTCTACCAAAATGGCACCGGCGTCGAGAAAGATCTGCTGAAGGCCGCAACCCTTTACGAAAAAGCATGCGACGGCGGGGAAGCAATCGGCTGCCGGAACCTTGCCAATCTCTATGAGCATGGGTGGGGAGTCGCACTGGACAAGAATCGCGCCTCCGAGCTGCTTCGCAAGGCTTGTGGCGAAAACGATCAAATAGCCTGCAACGCCATCAATCAGCGCCGCTGATACTTACTCTCCAAAACGAAGCTGCCAATCAATCGACGTTGAACGGTAGTCGGCTCTGCTTCGCTGTACTCCCATCCGCCGGCAATCGCGCCGATGATCAGCAGCGGCTCGCGTCCCGCAGCGACTTCTTCCGGCAGCTCGCGGTCCATCGATTCCAGCGACCAATCCTCCTCGCAAACAAAAAACCGCAGAAACGCGCGCCGCTTCCCGGTTTCATACTCGCGAATGGTCCCGCGCAGCATGGGGTAGCGCGCTTCCAGCGCATCGAGAACTGCGCGCAGCGTGACGGGGACTGGCGCATCGAGCGTCACGTCGCCCTCGACCTTCGCAAGATTGCGCAGATGGTACGGCAAAGATACTCGCACCGTCGCGCCACCTCCGTCGGGTTTGTCCGAGCCGCTCTCCACGCGAGTCTCCATTTCTCCGCTCCCGGAGGTTCGTAGAGCAATGGTAGTAAGAGCAACCGCAGATCCTTCGACTCGTTTTGGTGCAAAGGTGCACCAAAACTCGCTCAGGATGACAAGTCGATTCTGTTGCAAACTTCAGAGATAGGGCGTTAGTCCCTAGTCCCTGATTCCTGTTCCCTAGTCCCTTAGTCCCTTAGTCCCTAATTCATCGTCTGCACTTCCACCGACAGCACTGCCGGCAGATCGCGCACGATCGGCGCCCAGGTGTCGCCCGCATCGGCCGAAGCATACACCTGGCCGCCTGTCGTGCCGAAGTAGACACCGCATTCGTCCAGCGTGTCGACCGCCATCGCATCACGCAGCACATTGACATAGCAGTCCTTCTCGGGCAGCCCCTTGGCCAGTGGTTCCCATTCGTTCCCTCCCGTGCGGCTGCGGTAGACGCGCAGCTTGCCTTCCAGCGGAAAATGCTCCGAATCGCTCTTGATCGGCACCACGTACAGCGTCTCCGGCTCGTGCGCGTGTACATCGATGGCAAAGCCGAAGTCCGTAGGCAGGTTGCCGCTCACCTCGCGCCAACTGTCGCCGGCGTCGTCGGAGCGCATCACGTCCCAATGCTTCTGCATGAACAGAACTCCGGGACGCGAAGGGTTCATAGCGATGTGGTGCACGCAGTGACCGACTTCGGCCGTGGGATTGGGCATGAAGTTCGACACTAGGCCTCTGTTGATCGGCTTCCACGTCGCTCCGCCGTCGTCGGTGCGGAACGCGCCCGCGGCCGAGATCGCGATGTAGATGCGCTCAGGATTCGAGCGATCGAGAATGATGGTGTGCAGTCCCATTCCGCCCGCGCCGGGCTGCCACTGCGGGCCGGTGCCGTGGCCGCGCAATCCGGAGACCTCCTGCCAGTTCTCGCCGCCGTCGATGGAGCGGAACAGCGCCGCGTCTTCCACGCCTGCATACACCGTGTCGGGATCGGAGAGCGACGGCTCCAGATGCCACACGCGCTTGAACTCCCAGGGATGCTGCGTGCCGTCGTACCACTGATGCGTGGTGAGCGGCTTGCCGGTTTCGGCCGAGGTGTCATAGAGGAACCGATTTGGGGCCTTGGCAGGGAAGACGGGTGTCGCCGCTCCGTTGGCGACGCCAGGCTGATGCCATGTCTTGCCGCCGTCGCCGGAGCGTTGAATCAGTTGCCCAAACCAGCCGCTGGATTGCGAGACGTAGATCCGGTCGGGGTCCACCGGCGAGCCTTTCATGTGGTAGATCTCCCAGCCGGCGAAAAACGGTCCGCTCACCGTCCAGTCCTTGCGCTTGCCGTCCGCGCTCAGGACAAACGCGCCTTTGCGCGTTCCCACAAGCACACGCACACTGCTCATTGCGACCTCCTGCCAGATTCCGGTTTGCCTTGTTGCATTGCGCGGCGCTGGGGTCCGCCGTAGTCGAAGGGGAAAACGCCGCAATGCGATTGTTTCCGATTTCCCTTGCAATTTGCAAGTCAATTCGCCGCGCGCACGCGATTCCGATTCGCCAAACCGAGCCGCCGGGGTCGGAGAGCCCTTATTCCCAGGTGTGGCGCCGCCTGCAATCCAGCTCCTACAGCCGCGCACAAGTCTATCCGTAACACTGATTTGCTATTGAAATCCCTGTGCCGGGTTAGGACAATCGTCTCAACTCCCAACTACTCGCGCGAAGGAGTAAGTGACCTGATGCGCATCAGAATGCAAGACTTCCGTCCGTCCCTTCTCTGGTCGAGCGAGCACGCAATCACCGCTCTTTTCCACACCCCACGAACCGCTGTTCTCGCCCCCCTTGCCGCCATTTTGCTGGCTATTCCTGCGCCCTTCGCGCAGACGCCCGATCGCATTCTCCAGCCCATTGACACCGAGTCGGTCCAAACACTGGCGGATCATCACCCCGCGTGGGCAGTTCCTGCGAACGATGCCGGCGCAGTCCCGCCTGATCTCGCGATCGAGAGTTTGACGCTGGTATTGGCGCGATCTCCCGAGCAGGAGCAGGCGTTGGATCAGTTGCTCAAAGATCAGCAGGATCCCAATTCGCCGCAATACCACCACTGGCTGACGGCCACCGAAATGGGCGAGCGCTTCGGTCCCTCGGAAAACGATATTGCTGCGATCGCTGAATGGCTCCAGTCGCAGGGCTTGCACGTAAATTGGGTCGCCTCCAGCCGGATTCTGATCGGATTCGGCGGCACGGCAGGGAACCTCGCCGGCGCATTCCGCACCGAATTTCACTATTACAAATTGAACGGCCGGCAGCGGATGTCGGTTTCATCCGACGCGATGATTCCCGCTGCGCTGGCGCCCGTCATCCGCGCCGTCCGCGGGCTCTACACAATCGAGGACCGGTCCTATCACCGTCGAGCGCCGGGACGATGGAACGCGCCGAGCTTCACGGTGAGCAGCGACGGCGAAACCGCCTATTTCATTGCTCCAGCAGATTTCGCCACCATCTACGATCTGCCTGCCGGCTTGACCGGATCGGGAATGACGATCGGAATTGCCGGCGAGGCGCGCACCGATACGGCGGATTTCGCCGAATTCAGGGCCTTAACCGCCGCCACATTCACCAATCCGACCGAGGTGATCCCCTCGAGCTATGGCGGCGCCGATCCGGGCCCGGCGTATACAGCGCCCCCAAGCTGCGAGACCACGGACACGTGTTCTCAGTCCATCTCCGATCTGTTGGACTTGCAGGGAGAAGCAACGCTCGACGTCCTCCGGACGGGCAGCGTTGCGCCCGGTGCATCGCTCTTGCTGGTGACCGCTTCAGATGCGAGCGGCGGCATCGCCGACGACGCGGAGTATCTTGTCGACACCACGCCCACCCCCGCCCAGGTGATGTCGATCAGCTTCGGAGCCTGCGAGTTCGAGGCCGGATCGGGGGGCGTCGATTTCTGGGACGCCCTTTTCGAGCAGGCAGCGGGCGAGGGCATTTCCGTCTTCGTTTCTTCGGGCGATTCCGGCGCCTCGGGTTGCGACGATTCTTTTACCACGCCGCCGACCGATCCCGCTCCCAACAGCCCCAACTACATTTGCTCGTCCAGCTACGCAACCTGCGTGGGCGGAACGGAATTCAACGACACCAGCGACCCGGCGGCCTATTGGAGCTCGACCAATAACGCGTCCACGCTCGCTTCGGCGCTCTCCTACATTCCCGAGGGCGCCTGGAACGAGCCTCTGGACGCGAACGGAGACACCCTGGCAGCAGCCTCCGGCGGAGGCGTGAGCCAGTATATTGCCACCCCGAGCTGGCAATCGGGAACCGGAGTCCCCACGGCTCGAACGGGACGCTACACGCCCGATGTTTCCTTCTCCGCCGCCGGTCACGATGGCTACTTCGGCTGTTTCGCAGCCGCCGGCGCCAGTTGCGTGGAAGGCGCAGACGGATTTGAATTCGAGTATTTCTATGGGACCTCCGCGTCTGCGCCTTCCATGGCCGGCGTCGCCGCACTGCTCGATCAGCAGCTTGGCGGCGGTCAGGGCAACCTCAATCCCGAACTGTACATGATGGCGGCAAGCGTTCCCGCTGCGTTTCATCAAGTCTCCATCGCTTCCAGCGGCGTGGCCAACTGCTCGGTCGCCACACCCAGCATGTGTAACAACAGCATCCCCTCGCCGACCGCGATCACGGGAGGGCAGCCGGGGTTTTCGCTGGGGGCTGCCGGCGGATACAGCGAAGCCACTGGGCTCGGTTCGCTCGACGCCGGTCAATTCATTGCCAAATACTCGAACAGCTCCTCCAAGCTCACGCCCGCCGTGACGTTGAGCGTGCCGTCGCAGAGCATCACTCTGTCGCAGTCCGTGCTCGTGCTGGTTACCGTGAACGGGGCGTCCGGGAATCCCGCTCCCACCGGATCGGTCACCCTCACCAGCGGAACGTTTTCTGCCAGTGCGGCCCTGGGCAGCCCCAGCGGCGCCAGCAGCAGCGCATCGTTGACCATCCCCGCCGGTTCTCTGGCCGTTGGGGCGGATACTCTCGTCGCAACTTACACGGCAACCGGATCGACCTATAACAACGCCACCGGCGAGGCTTCGATCACTGTCACCCCCTCCGGCAAAACCACGCCCGCCATCTCCTGGCCCGCACCGGCAGCTATCACCTACGGAACCGCGCTGAGCACGACCCAGCTCGACGCCACGGCCAGCGTGGCCGGATCCTTTACCTATTCGCCGGCGGCAGGCGCCGTGTTGACGGCGGGCCAGCAAACTCTTACCGCAACCTTTACGCCCACCGACACCACGGATTACAACAATGCGACCGCCACGGTGACACTGACGGTAAACAAAGCCACGCCGTCCATCGTTTGGGCCACGCCGGCAGCCATCGTCTACGGAACCCCGCTGAGCGCAACGCAACTCGACGCCACGGCAAGCGCCGCCGGGGCATTCAGCTATTCGCCGGCGGCGGGCGCAACGCTGTCAGCAGGCCAGCAAACTCTCACTGCAAGCTTCACGCCCACTGACACGGCCGACTACTACTACACGGCCGCCACGGTAACCCTGACCGTGAATAAAGCCACGCCGACCATCACCTGGCCCACGCCGGCTGCAGTCAGCGTCGGCTCCACGCTCAGCGCGGTGCAGCTCGACGCCACCGCCAGCGTGCCCGGAGTCTTCGTCTATAGCCCCGCTGCCGGAATGGTGTTGTCGACGGCAGGAAACACGACGCTCTCCGTCACCTTCACTCCCAACGACTCCACGGACTACAACTCGGCGTCCACTTCTGTCGTGCTAGCAGTGGGTGCAGCGGTCAACCCCGGATTCGTCGTCGTCGGCACAAATGTCTCTCTGGCGCCGGGCGCAACCACGGGAAATACCTCCACCATCACCGTAACGCCCTCCGGAGGATTCGCCGGCAGCGTGACGCTTACTGCCGCGGTGACCTCCAGCCCGGCGGGTGCCGTCGATCCGCCGGCGCTGAGCTTCGGCTCGAGCAGCCCGGTCAGCATCACAGGAACGAGTTCCGCAACAGCCACTCTGACCATCTCCACGACTGCGGCTACGACCGGTCAGGCGCGTCCGCAGAGTCCTCTATTTCCCTGGACCTCGACCGGCGGCGCTGTGCTGGCCTGTGTTCTGCTGTTCTGGCTGCCCGGGCGGCGGCGCGGCTGGCGCAATCTCATCGGCATGGTTGCGCTGCTCGCCGCGTTGACCGGCGGATTGCTGGCCTGTAGCGGGGGCAATACCACTACGGGCGGTGGTGGCGGCGGCAGCGGCGGAACGACTCCCGGGTCTTACACAATCACCGTGACCGGAGCGTCGGGATCGGGCAACGAGTCCGCATCAATCACCTTAACGGTCACCTAGGAAAGCTCCGATCAGGTCCTGAACCCATCCTTCAGCGGCTAAAGCCGCGTTGATTTGGCTCGGTTTGCGGCACGACTAAAGTCGTGCCCTTTCAAAACCGCGACTCAATCAGACCTTCCCTAGCCAAAGAATGAACGACCGCATCATGCGGGCAACGCCGGATGCGCCGCTACGCGCAACGCAGGAGAGAGCGATTTCTAACAGTCTCTCGAAAGACTCTTGCGCAAATCCCTCAGGGGCTGAAGCCCTGGCCTTTCTTGCGGAACCTGCGGCACGACTGAATTCGTGCCCTGACACGTTTCCGCCCTCTGCCAGAGTTTTTCTACAGGTTCTAGCTGTTCTTGTATTCAGAACGTGAAGGCAAGACCGGCGCGCAGGCTGCGCTGCTCCTGGCTAAAAATCAGCAGCGAGCCATCGCTGAGAACGACTGGGCAGTAGCCCTCAGCGAGAAGGTTCCTCACATCGAGCAGAGCCTCAAAGCCCTCCGATCCGTCGCGGGCAATGTGAATGGGCTGACGCAGTTGAATGTTCAGGAAAGGGGATTGCGCGTCGCCGGCGAAGGGAGCGATTTCGGTTACGGTCTCGTCCGGCTGCCAGCTATAGCTGGCGCGCCAGTGGGTCCCAGTGCCGTCGAGAGTGCCGGAGAGCGCGATGGAATAGGTTTGCGCGCGGCGGGCACGCGCCGCGGCGATCGCCTGCCTCACCCCGGCAGGTTGCGGCAAGGCGGACATCACCAACGCGCTCCCGCTGGCGTAGCTCACGCGCATAGAATTGCCGCCGGGCAGCCGATGCTCGACGGCGGCCTCGACGCCCTCGGTGGAGTAGTCCGGCCCAGACGCACGAAGTAAGCCGCTGGCCCGGTCGAAGAGCGCTGCCGAAGATGCCGTCGCATCGCCCGCGGCAAAGCGGCCGAACGCTTCTAAGACGGGGTTTGCGATGTTGTCGGCATAAATCACGACCGCCACGCCGGAAGCATCGGTGCGCCGCTCCCAGCCGATCTCCTGATGAATGCCGCGCTCGATGGCGAGCTGCCCGTTTCGCTCCGTCAAAACCGGCTGAAAGAATCGAACCTCCGACTCGCTGGCATCGCGCTCCGGAACCATGGTCGCCAGACGGTAATGGACCGTGGAGCGGCCGTCGCGCCATTCCATCGTTGCGAAGGGAAGCATCCCGGTCGCGGCCCCGCCCGCCATTGCCCCCATGCGGCCCCACACAAGATTCGCGCCTGCTACGGCTTGCAACGCATTGCCTAGATGCATCGTCTCTTGGTTGCGAATTGCTGCCTCATCCAGGCCTTCGCTCCTGGCGCTCTCAACCCCCGGCTCGACGGTGACGGCAGCCACCGATTGCACCGACCCGGCAAATCCCAAATCCTGGCGGAAGCCGAGCATCGATTCCATGTCCCCATCGCTGCCGGGCGCAAAATCGACGCGAGCCAGCAGCTCGCGGCTGTCCGATGGCGTGTCTTCCACCGAGGATGAGAAGCGCTCGCCGCTCTCGCCGAAAGTCCCAGCCTGGCCGGTCGCCATCAGACGCGCCATCAGTTTCGGCTGACTTCCCTGGCCGTCGGAAACCACCACCAGCGGCCCGTCCTCGAGCCAGCGCAGCAGCGGGCGATTAGCGGCCGAGCGCAGCGTCCACGCCCAATCGTCCTTTTGCTCATTGCCGGTGCGCGGATCGGCGGGCAGCCATTGAATCACTTCATAAAGTGTGTTGAGCGTCAGATTCACAACCGTGGCGCCGCGCACCTTCACGTTTTCGCGCAGCGCGGGCAGGAATGACGGCCCCATGGCTTTCAGGGCGTAGCGGCCGGGCATCAGAGACGCGATGAGGAATCGGCCTTGACCATTGGTGTAGACGCTCGCGATCACGCTCAGATCGGGCCGCAGCAACTCGACCTCAGCGCCGATCTGCGGCACGCCCGATGAGTCACGAACCACGCCAGACACCGATCCTGTCGGCGCTCCGAAGAGCGGGACCGCGCTCAATGCGATCGCCACGGCAAAACCGGCGAGATGTTTGCTGCTCGTCATTGACACAGATCTGGGCTGTTCACCCGCTGCGTCGCTGGCATGGCTTCCCCAAGCCGAAACCGCGCAGGCCCCGAATTCTTCCGTCCGGTTGGCATGTCAGCGGAATGTCTCCTATTCGACGACAAAAGGCGCCGATTGTGCAATCTCTTGTTTCGAAATTGCGTCGTTTATTTTCACCGTCACCTTATATTTTCCGGGCGCCAAGCCGGCGATGGGAAGCGTTCTCTCCACCGTCAATTGATCGCTATGCGCACCTAAATCTTTTGATTCCAACTGCTTTTCCAAAATCACCGTGTTGGTCGCGGCGTCGGTGATCTGGTAGGTAACCGTTGCCGAGTTACTTTTGGTCGCCTCGTCGATGCCTAAATTGTACACCTGCATCCAGAAATTCAGGTCCTGGCTGCGCTTAAAGCTGGCAGGCGTTGCGGGGTTGGCAGTCACCCTGGGACGAACATAGGTGTTGCCGATGATGAATTTGTCGCCGCCTATTTGGCGCGAGGGTACCGTGTGCATTTCGTCGGCCAGGATGAGGCTCGATGCTCCGAGCTTCTCATCGTTGAAAACCGGGACTTCGATTCCTCTGCCGTAGATTCCCACGTGATCCGGGTTGTTCACATCCTTGAGCGCGATATCCAGGCGATACAGTCCGGGTTGCAAGGGCAGCGCCTTCCAATAGACCCTCCGGTTGTCGAGAGTCTTCTCCAGCAACTCGGCCGGCTCATCGATCTCCACCGTGTCTTCGAAGGTCTGCACCGTCTTGTGCATGATGGTCGTCACCTTGCCCAGGATGTTCACCACACCCTTTGAAACGCCGTCTTTGGTGACAAAGGTGATGTCGCGGTTGCGGATTTGAATGGTGATGGGAACCAAGTCGGTGCTCTCCGTCACCCTCACGAAATCGGTGCGCACGTCGAACGGCAGAGGCGGGCCGGTCAACACTTTATGCTCGGAGACGAAGGCGTCGAGATCAGCGAACTTGATCGGCGGCGGAGCGAAGATCTTGGATTGCAGCTCGATGCGGTCAAACTCCTTGCTCTGATTGTTGACGGTGAACGGGCCGCCGCCCAGATGTTCGAGTCCGCCCTGAAAGCGGTCTTGTTTCCCTTGTTTGCTCATCTCCTCGAACGTCGTGAGCCCCGCGCCGGGAACGTGCAGCAGTGCGTCCTTTTCGCTGCGATCGATGGTGAAATGGTAGTCGGCGCACATGCAGGTATCGACAAACTCGAGATCGATGTTGTCCCCGACGCCTTCGAGATAGCGGTAGTGCCAGACTTCAAACGGGAACGTCGAGGTTTCACCGCCGCCTTCGTCCATCGGCCGCTCATATAACCCGCCGGTGGGATGGGAATCGATTGAATCGGGTTGACCCCACATAATATAGATGCGCCCGCGGTCGGTCTTCCAACCGGGCTTGCCGGCCGCAAAATGCTCGTTGGCGTAGGCAATCCGCCGGTAGTGTTCCTCGCGAAACTCGTTCTCCGGGGAATCCGGGTTGGGGTTGCGGCGCAGCCAGAAGTTTTCGATGAATGCCTCGCGCTCCTCGTCGTTGCTCAAGCTCAGGAAGGCCTTGCGCTCTTCGTCGGTGATGATGTAAGGCACTTCCTCGTTCAGCCAGGTCCGATAGGGACCTTTCAGCTCTCGCCGCACCGCATTCCGGGCGTTGTAGAGCTCCTTATCGTTCAATTGGCGTTTCAGCGGATCGGGTTCCTGCTCCTGGCCGCTTGCCGGCGCGGCTTGTTGCTGGCCGGCGGGGGCGCCATTCTGCTGGGCCATTAGGCCCGCTGCGGGAATCGAGATCAGGCTGCAACTGAGAGCAGTGAACAAAAAACAGCGGCTGCTTAGAATCATTGCCCTGTGTACTCCTGCGATCCCATTATTTTACGGCTCCAATCGGTGCGGGGCAAGGTTTGGTCCACCGAGGCTCCACCTTTGGACGCGCCAGGAACACCAAGGTCACCCGTCAACCGCCCGCGAAAAGGGCTCATTCGATCCGCTCGCCGCGGTCGCCGCGTCCATGATTTCCGGGCCTTCAGCCGCATTTCTATCTGGTCATCGGGCAAACTTTTTGCCGGTGTTTGACGTCAGTCAACGAAAAAGCCCGGTTGCATTCGGACGGGCAGCATACCCATACCCTCTGCGTTCCAGAACGCGAGGCGTAAATGCATTTATCATTTTGTAAGGAACTCCTCGCCGAGCCGTCGCGTACACTAAAAGGGACAGTCCTTCATAAACTCTCATGAAGAAGATCCTCCTCATATCTCTCGCCGTCGTGGTCGCCGCTGGGCTGGTAACCCTCATGGTCGTCCGCCAGCAATCGGGCTACACCAAAGTCTTGACTGCCAAAGTGGTCCGCGAGGATTTGTCGATGGTTGTCAGCGGTACCGGCCAAATCAAGCCCAAAACTTACGTGAACGTCGGAGCCACCGCGATGGGCCGCGTCACCCACCTCTTCGTGAAGGAGGGTGACCGGGTAACCAGGGGTGAGACCGTGGCCACCATCGAAAACGTGCAGCAG
>Ga0187784_10003623_pt1 | contig 12483 bp, 10 predicted proteins | sample 1015_SJ02_MP15_2_FD_132964 | JGI IMG/M metagenome (GOLD analysis project Ga0187784, IMG submission 132964) | Tropical peat soil microbial communities from peatlands in Department of Meta, Colombia - 1015_SJ02_MP15_20_MG | ecosystem: Environmental > Terrestrial > Soil > Wetlands > Peat | place... | reverse complement strand
GGCTGACGTGAGCGCTTTCATCGTCGCCGCCCGCCGCACCGCGGTTGCGCCGCGCGACGGCGCTTTCGCGGCGGTCGAGGTCGCCGAGCTTGCCGCCGCTCCCATCCGCGCCGTGCTTGCCGACGCCGGCCTCGCGCCCGACCAAGTCGACGACGTGATCCTCGGCAACGCGCTTTACGGCGGCGGCAACCCGGCGCGCCTTGCCGCGCTTCTCGCCGGCCTGCGGGAAGACACGCCTGCGCTGACCCTCGACACCCAGTGCTGCGCCGGGCTCGACGCCGTGATGCTGGCGGCGACGCGCGTTGCCGCCGGCGAAGCGAACGCGGTCATCGCCGGCGGGGTCGAAAGCTTCAGCCGCGCGCCCATTCGCATGCGCCGACCCAAACAGAAGGGCGAGGCGCCGCGGGAATACACTCGCCCGCCGTTCACGCCGTGGCCCGAACGCGACCCCGACATGATCGCGGCCGCCGCGACGCTCGCGCACGCGCACGGCATCACGCGCGCCGCGCAGGAGGCTTACGCAATCGAGAGCCACCGCAAGGCGCGTTGCGCCGCGGCGTGTGAATTACTCGATTGCGAGATCGTGCCGGTCGCGCATCTCGTGCGCGATGCCTTCACGCGCGATCTGACGCCGGCGTTGTGCGCGCGGCTGCCGGCCCTTGCCGGCGATGCGGCGCACGCGGTCACCGCCGCGACCGTCGCGGTCGAGGCGGACGCGGCGGCGGCAGTGCTCGTGGTCGGCGAAGAGGTCGCCGCGCGGCTCGCAGCGCCGGGGCAACCCGTGCGCATCCTCGGCGGCGCGCGGCGCGGCGGCGATCCGGCCATGCCCGGCCTTGCACCGATCGCCGCGGCGAGCGCGGCGCTCGCCCGCCACGACCTCGCGCCCGAGGCGGTCGCCGTCGCCGAGATCATGGAAGCCTTCGCCGCGCAGGCGATCGCCTGCTGCGACGGCCTTGCGCTTGCGCCTGTGCGCGTCAACCGCGGCGGCGGCGCGCTCGCGCGCGGCCATCCGATCGGCGCGTCGGGCGCCATCCTCGCGGTGCGCCTGTGGCACGAGTTGCAGCGCGAGTCTGCCGGCGCCGTGGGCCTCGCGGCGATAGCCGCCGCCGGCGGCCTCGGCAGCGCGCTGGCGATACGGCGATAAAATAAAGCAAGGAATTTACCACTGCGCGGGCTCCGGCCAGGTGAAGAACGAGATTTCCGCGGCCGTTCCGTCGAACACCACGGCCCCGACGTGGCCCGACCCGGCCGGGAAGGCAGCGATCTTCCAGCAGTCCGCGACCCCGTGCAGGAAACGCGCCGCTATCCGCGGCCCGAGAGTGACCGCGAATGCATGTAACGGAAAGCGCAAGCCCTCGCCGTTCGCTTTGATGAACGCTTCCTTGCGCGTCCAACAATCAAGAAAACCCGCAGCTCTGTCGCTCGGTGGAAGACTGAGCAGGGCCTGCACTTCCTGCGGCGAAAAAAAGCGCTGCGCAATATCCTCGACTCTGACGCTCGCCTTGTTCGCTTCCACATCGACCCCGAGGTTGCGGTTCCAGGCAAAAGCCAGGATCGTCATGGCGCGCGTGTGCGATACGTTGAACGCCAACGGCCGCAACGCCGGATCGACCAGCGCCGGCTTGCCGCGCTCGCCGTAGCTAAAGCGCAGTTCCGCCGGGTTTGCTCGCAAATACCGCGCCAGCAGCAGGCGCAGCGTCCCCCTCGTCAAAATGTATCGCTCGCGATCGGCGTCGAAATGGAACAGGTCTGCGCGGCGCTGTTCGTCCGGGCTCAGCACATCGACCAGTTCGCTCCGTGCCGGCCCGGTCGGCACGCTGACGCGGCGCCAGACGTGGAGCTCATGTTCGCCAAGCCGCGGCGGCGCCTGCGGGCAAATCCACTGCACGTTGTTGGATGCCGTCACGACGCGAGCCATCATAGTTGCTCTTGATTTCAAAGGAAAGAACGCCAGCGCGCCCAAGCGCGGAGCGGAAGCGGCCGCCGTTTCGGCGCCGTGCGACAATCGTTGACGCTCTATCCGATCGACGAACCTCGTACGTGCGGTTGTTTTTTTTCAATTCGACTTTGCCTGTGTGAAATTACTCACACAGGCTTGGAGACTTGCCGCCGAAACTGGCGGAGGCGTGCGCTGAGCCAAGCGTATCGGAGGAAGGGGAATCGGCGCCTCGCAAAGTCGAGCAACGCAGAATCGTCGTTGGGTCCGCGGTTATCGGGTGCTTGCCGCATTATTGGCGCTTTCGCCGCACCATCAGACAAGGAGACGATAAATGGAAGCCGTCGTTCTTATTCCCGGTATTACCGGATCGAAGCTGGCACAGCAGCAGGGCGGCAGTCTGGTCGAGATTTGGCCGCCCGATATATCGGATCTGCCGGGTTATTCGCAGGCAAAATTCGCCGTCTTACTCGACCAACCTCTCAAGGTGACGGGCATCATTGACGACGTGATCGGATGCTATCAAGTCTATGCGCCTATCGAGGCGGATCTGAAAGACATCTGCACGAATCATATAGGCGCGGAATACGACGTTTTCGTTTATGACTGGCGCCAAAATGTTGTCACGTCCGTGCAATCGCTGGCCGATTTCCTGAACAGTATCGGCTCGAAAGCATCGATCACTTCGATCACGCTGATATGCCACTCGCAAGGCGGTCAGATTGCCCGAGTCATGTTGGAGTCGGGCGTATATTCCGCAACGCCTTGGTTTGCCAAGGTCAAGCGCGCTCTGTTCATTTGCACGCCCCACATGGGAGCACCGAAAGGCCTGGCAGAATTTGTCGGCTTGGAGTCGGTGGACACGATCAGCGCAAGCAACGTCGAGATCGCCGCAAGGGCCTGGGATTCCGCCTATCAACTGCTTCCCGCGCCGAATGCGCCGGGCAATCCGGTCATCATCGATGTCGGGGTACCGGAGGATTTCTATCAACAAAGCGTCGCTCAAGTGCTTGGTTTGGACCCGGCGAAGCTGACGAATGTGACAAAAAGGATATTCTCGACGCTCGACTTCAGCAAGAAACCGGCGGGAGTTCAATACGCCTTTATTGTTGGAACGGGTCAGGAGACGGTCGAAGCAATCGATATCGATTCCACCCAGAACCCACCCACCTTCGCGCCCATTACCGATGATCTCGGTGACGGCACCGTTCCGATTTGGAGTGCCGGTTACACCGGCGGCACGGGGGTTGCGACCAACATGCCCGGGGATCACGTCGGGATCATGAACACGCATGCATTCCGCACGGCGTTGTACGGCTATTTTGCCGTTGCGCCGGCGGCTCTTGCCGCGCTTCACGCGACCACCCCGACGGCCGTCCTTTCACTCAACAAACGAACCTACCGCCCGGGGGAAAGAATGTCGCTTCTGGTCATTCCGGACGTCGAGACGGGTCAAATTACGGCCAGCATGAGCATCAAGCGCCTGAGCGGACCCGGGGGGCAACTGGTGCCCCATGGGCCGAGTCAAAGCGTTGTGTATCAGGGTGCGCCGACAAGATTCATCAAGATGTCGCTGGCCGCGCCCATGGATCCCGGCGGATATCGCATCGATCTCGACGGGCAGAACGCCACGCACGTGACGACCGACCGAACAGCGGCACGGTTCGCGGTCGTGAAAAAATGAGCACATCACCGGATCAAGTAAGAGTCTTCTCAAAATAGTATCGCGTGAGCCCGCCGCCGACCGTTTTGTTGGTCGTCGCGATCGCTTTCTCGACGTGGCTCAGGCGATATCCGGCGGCGCGGTAGAGCGCGACGGCGGCTTGTTGCAGTTCCGATGTGCTTAAGACGAGCTTGGTAAAACCCGCTTGCGCGGCGGCGCTCTCGGCGTAATCGAGCATCCGGCGGGCGATGCCCCTGCGGCGCACGACGGGATCGACGTACATGCGACGCAGTTCGACCGTGCTGTCGTCGATGCACTCAAGGCCGAACATGCCGACCAACCTGCCGCTGTCGGTGGTCACCCAGAAACCCGACTTTTTCGACAGGTCGTAGTAGTCCTCGATGCGATCGATCTCTTCGCGCAGAGCCAAGGCGATGTAGTCGGCAAACTGATGCCGCAACGAGGCCGGCGCGAGCTCGCGATTGACCTTGACGAACAACTCGCGCACGGCGTCATGGTCGCTCGCCGCGAAGCGGCGAATGGCGAGCCCGTCAGCCATCATGTGCTCTCCATCACGGGTAGCTGGACGCAGATGCGAGCAAGCGTGGCATGGCGGCGGGAAGCTCGTGAACAGACGGAAACGGCCATTTTCGGCGCCGGCTTGCCGAGCCGCAGCTAGCGAAGGCTGGTGGGCGCACAAGGACTCGAACCTTGGACCCGCTGATTAAGAGTCAGCTGCTCTACCAACTGAGCTATGCGCCCTTCGCCAGTGAAATCAATGTCTTATGAAAATTTGCGAATGCCCGATGGCTCCTTCCCGGCCAACCTAGGGAATAAAGAGGGGCCTATCTAGAGGACCGGGCGGGATTTTCCAAGCCTCGATTGCTCGTCCACGGGCGTGGTCCGCGCGGCCGGCGCGGGCTAGCATGCCGTTCCCGCCCAGCCGTCCGCCGGAGTGCGCCACCCGTGAACATCGACATCGTCAAATCGGACGCGCCGCGTCCGCTCGCCCATTATTCCGAGGCCATGGTGGCGGGTCCGTGGGTGTTCGCCGCCGGCCAGATCGCGAGCGACTACAAGACCGGCGTGCCCGAGGCGGCGCGCCGGCACCCGAATTTCCCCTACTACGCCTCCGACATCAAATTGCAGACGCGCTACATCCTCGACAATCTCAAGAAGACCTTCGCGGCGGCCGGCTCCTCGCTCGCGCATGTCATCAAGGCGCAGGTGTTCCTCACCGATCTCGACGATTTCGTCGGCTTCGACGAGGTATGGAAGGAATATTTCCCGCTGCCGCCGGCGCGCACCACCGTCGGCACCACCGGGCTGCTGGTGAAGGACACCTTGGTCGAAATCGACCTCATCGGTTTCGTGCCCGGCCGCGGGGTCGAGAAGCGGGCGGTGGAGTCGGGCGCGCCGCGCCCGCTCGCCCATTACACCGAGGCCTTCACGGTCGGCGATCTCGTGTTCGCGGCCGGCCAGATCGCCAGCGATTACAAGACCGGCGTGCCTCCGCAGGCGCGGCGGCATCCGAATTTTCCTTATTACGCGTCTGACATCAAATTGCAGACCCGCTACATCCTCGACAACCTCAAACAAACCTTCGCGGCCGCCGGCTCGTCTCTCGACAACGTCGTCAAGGCGCAGGTGTTCCTGACCGATCTCGACAACTTCCACCCCTTCGACGAAGTGTGGAAGGAGTATTTCCCGGTGCCGCCGGCGCGCACCACCGTCGGCACCACCGGCCTCCTGGTGAAGGACACGCTGGTCGAGATCGACCTCGTCGGCTTCCTCGCCGGCCGCGGCATCGACAAGGTGCCGATCAGGTCGGGCGCGCCGCGCCCGCTCGCCCACTACAACGAAGCCTTCCGGGTCGGCGACCTCGTGTTCGCGGCCGGCCAGATCGCGAGCGACTATAAGACCGGCGTGCCGGAAGAGGCGCGGGCGCATCCGAACTTCCCCTATTATTCCTCCGACGTCAAATTGCAGACCCGCTACATCCTCGACAACCTCAAGCAAACCTTCGCGGCCGCCGGCTCCTCCCTCGAGCGGGTCGTCAAGGCGCAGGTGTTCCTGACGGATTTGAACAACTTTCACGCCTTCGACGAGGTATGGAAGGAATATTTCAAGACCCCGCCGCCCCGCACGACGGTCGGCACCACCGGCCTCCTGGTCAAGAACACGCTGATCGAAATCGACCTGATCGGGGTAGCGGCGTAGGTAGCCACCGCCCTCGTCGTCGCCCGCGCAGTGGCGTCATTGCGAGGCACGCAGTGCCGAAGCAATCCAGGGGCCGAGTGCGCTGCCCTGGATTGCTTCGCTTCGCTCGCACTGACGAGGCGGAGGCGCGTTGCATCGGGCCGCATCTCCTGTGCTACCCTCGCCTCCCCTCTCCCATCTCGGGCCATCCCATGAAAATCGACTACGACGCCTACAAGTTTCTCAAGATCGCGCGGCCGGCGCCGCGCGTCATCGAGATCGTCATGAGCAATCCCGGCAAGCTCAACTCGCTCGACCGCCACGGCCACGCCGAGCTTGCCGAAATCTGGCGCGACATCGACGCCGATCCCGACGTGTCGGTCGCGCTGCTGCGCGGCGACGGCGGCAATTATTCCGCTGGCGGCGACCTCGGGCTGATCGACGAGATGGTCGGCGACTGGGACACCCGCATACGCGCCTGGCGCGAGGCGCGCGACATCGTCTACAACGTGATCAATTGCTCGAAGCCGATCGTCGCCGCGATCGAAGGGCCGGCGGTGGGCGCCGGGCTTTCCGCCGCCATGGTGGCGGACGTGGTGGTCATCGGCCGCACCGCCCGCATCATCGACGGCCACACCCGCCTCGGCGTCGCCGCCGGCGACCATTGCGCCATCGTCTGGCCGCTGCTGTGCGGCATGGCCAAGGCCAAATATTATCTCCTGCTGTGCGAGACCGTTACCGGCGAAGAAGCCGAACGCATCGGCCTTGCCAGTCTCTGCGTCGACGACGACAAGGTGATCGCGACCGCGCGCGGCGTGTGCGACAAGCTGGTGCGAATGCCGCCGACCGCGGTGCGCTTTACCAAATGCGCGCTCAACAACTGGCTGCGCGCGGCGGGCCCGATCTTCGACGCCTCGCTCGGGCTGGAGTTCATGGGCTTCTCCGGCCCCGACATCGGCGAGGGCGTCGCCGCGCTGCGCGAGAAGCGCCGCCCCAACTTCAAGCCGCAGTCCTCGTATTGAGCACACGTAGGGCGCAATAGGCTGAAGGCCGTATTGCGCCGGCTGTCCATGAAACGGCGCAATACGCTGCGCTATTGCGCCCTACAACGCGGGACCACTTCATGCACGACTTCACCGGCCGCGCGGCGTTCGTGACCGGCGGCAGCCGCGGCGTCGGCCGCGCGATTGCGCTGGAGTTCGCCGCGCGCGGCGCCGACGTTGCAGTTCTCTACAAATCGCGGCGCGAGAGCGCCGAGCGCGTCGCCGCCGAGATCGCCGCGCACGGACGCAGGGCCCTTGCGCTCGCCGCGGACGTGGGGGATTCTGCCGCGGTCGCGGCCGCCTTCGCGCGCGCCTGCGAGGCTTTCGGCGGCATCGACATCCTCGCCCATTCCGCGGGCGCGCCGGTCGAATGGAAGCCGGTGCGCGAGCAGGACCCGCGGAGCTGGGCGGCGTTCGTGCGCAGCGACCTGATCGGAGCCTTCAACGTGGTGCACGCGGCGATCGGTCACATGCACGCGCGCGGGCGCGGCGTCATCATCGCCATCTCCTCGATCGCCGCGCAAATGTGCCAGTCGCGCAATTCGCAAGGCGCGGCCGCCAAGGCCGGCGTCGAGGCGCTCATCCGCGTCCTCGCGCGCGAAGAAGGCCGCCACGGCATCCGCGCCAACGTGATTTCCATCGGGCTCACCGACACCGAGCAGGCGCGCGAAGCCTTCGCCAGCTGGGGCGAGGCGGCGACGCAAAAGGTGATCGACGCGATCCCGCTCAAGCGCGTCGGCAAACCGGAGGAAATCGCCCGCATGGCCGCCTTTCTCGCCAGCGAGGACGGCGCCTACATCACCGGCAAGGTGGTTCAGGTCGACGGCGGCCAGATGATCGCCGGATGACAAACGTGTCGTAGCCCGCATGCAGCGCAGCGGAATGCGGGGATGCCACCCCGGATTTCGCTTCGCTCCATCCGGGCTACAGCACGCGCTCAGTAAGTGACAAGGGAGCAAAACGATGAAACAAACATACCTCAGCCGCCGCGCCGTGCTGCGCACCGGCAGCGCCGCCGCCGTCATGCTGGCGGCGCCGCCGTTCCTGCGGCTCGCCACCGCGGCGACACCGATCAAGATCGGCATTCCGACCGTGATCACCGGCGGCTACGCCATTCTCGGCTCGCAGGTGATGCGCACCTGCAAGCTCGTCGAGAAGTTAAGCGGGAGCAAGGGCGTGCTCGGCCGGCCGGTCGCGTTCGAATACCGCGACACCCAGGGCAATCCGGCGGACTGCGTGCGCAAATGCCAGGAGCTGGTTGAGCGCGACGACATCCATCTCATCACCGGCGTCGTGGTCTCCTCGGAGGCGCGCGCGATCATGCCCAAGCTCGCCGAGTGGAAGGCGTTCTTCATCTCGCACGGCTGCGGCGACGGCCTGCTCACTACCAAGGAATTCCTGGTGCCGAACTTCTTCCGCGCCAACACCTCGGCGCCGATGGGCGCGCGCACGCTCGCGCTTTATCTGAAGGACGCGCCGGAGAAGAATTTCATCGCGCTCGGCTCCGACTACGCCTGGGGCCGCTCCAGCGTCGCCGCCTTCGAGGAGCAGATCAAGGCGGTGGGCAAGAACCTGACCGACAAGATTTTCACGCCGGTCGGCAACAAGGACTATTCGACCTACATCGCCAAGGTGATCCAGTCGGGCGCGCAGGGCTGCTACATCGCGCTCCAGGGCGACGAGTCGCGCTCGTTCTATTCCCAGGCGACGCAGTACGAGCTGACCAAGCGCATCCAGCTGTTCACCGAGATCGTCGCCCAGGCCGACATCCGCACGCTCGGCAAGGACGCGATCGGCATGCTCGGCTCCTCGCGCTACGCCTTCACCTACGACACGCCCGAGAACAAAAAATTCACCGAGGCGTTCCTTGCCGAATACAAGGAAATTCCCGACTGGACCGACGGCGAAATGTACCAGGCGCTGCAAGTCATGTTCGCCGCGATCGAGAAGGCGGATTCGACCGAGCCCAACAAGATCGTGCCGGCGATGGAGAACCTCGAGGTGACGAGCGTGAAGGGCGCGGTGCTGATGCGCCAGTGCGACCACCAGGGCGAAAACCAGGGCTTCGTCGTCAAGGTCGGCGCGTCCGACAAATACGCCGAGCCGATCCCGCAGATCGTGAAAATCTATCCGCGCCAGGCGATCACCCCCGACTGCCTGTCCACCGGCTACAAGGCGGCGGGGTGATATCCCTCCCCCGCGAGCGCAGCGAGCGTGGGGAGGGTGGCCGCGCGAAGCGCGGCCGGGTGGGGGCCTTTCTTTTTCTCGGCATCGAATTTCAAAGGGCCCCCACCCCTGACCCCTCCCGCCGCGCTTCGCGCGGGGGGAGGGGGACCCATAGGCTTGCGCCACCATCCGCATGAATCTCGCCGGCTTCATCTTCGCCCAGAGTCTCAACGCGCTCTCGCAGGCCGCGGTGCTGTTCCTCATCGCCTGCGGGTTGACCCTCATCTTCGGCATCATGCGCATCGTCAACTTCGCGCACGGCGCGCTCTTCATGCTCGGCGCCTATGTCGGCTACAGCGCCGCCGCCGCGAGCGGCTCGTTCTGGCTCGCGCTGATCGCGGCGCCGCTCGCGGTCGGGGCGCTGGGCGCCGCGTTCGAGCGCACGTTCCTCGCCCGCCTCTACGCGCGCCAGGACGCCGGCGCCTATCTGATGGTCACCTTCGGGCTTGCCATCATCCTTGCCGAGGCGATCCGCCTGACCTGGGGCGCGCAGCCGCTCGGCGTTTCGATCCCCGACCGCCTGCGCGGCATCGTTTTGGTCGGCAACCAGCCGTTTCCGCTCTACCGCGTGTTCCTGATCGCGGTCGGCGCCGCCGCGGCGCTGGCGCTGTGGCAATTCCTCGAGCGCACCCGCGCCGGCCTGCTGGTGCGTGCGGTGGCGCAGAATGCCGAAATGGTGCATGCGCTCGGCACCGACGTGCGCACGGTGCGCACATCGGTGTTCGCCTTCGGCTGCGCCATGGCGGCGCTCGGCGGCGTGCTCGCGGCGCCCCTCGTCACCGCCTTCCTCGGCATGGGATCGAACGTCATCATCGACGCCTTCGTGATCGTCATCATCGGCGGCATGGGCAGCTTCGCCGGCTCGATCGTCGGCAGTCTCTTGGTCGCCTTCGTGCAGGTGTTCGGCGCCTACTACTTCGAGGACCTGGCGCTCGCGCTCATGTATCTGCTCATGCTCGCGGTGCTGATCGTGCGGCCCGGCGGCATGCTCGGCAAGGAAGAATAACCGTGCCGCGCCTGGTCCTCGCCGCCGTCGTCGTCGCGCTCTGCGCGGCCGCGCACTTCGCCTCCCCGTTCACCCTCACCCTCGTCACCGAGGCGCTGATCTTCGGCCTGTTCGCCATGAGCCTCGACCTCATGGTCGGCTACACGCGGCTTTATTCCTTCGGCCACGCCGCCGCCTACGGGCTCGGCGCCTATGCGACCGCGCTGATGTTGCTGCATTTCCAGCTGCCGCTGCCGCTCGGCATCCTCGCCGGCGTTGCGCTCGCGCTCGTCGTCGCCGTGCCGGTCGCCTGGGTCTGCACCAAGTCGACCGGCGTCTCCTTCGCCATGCTCACCTTGGCGTTCGCCCAGCTCGGCTACGCCATGCTCTACCGCTTCAAGGACTTGACCGGCGGCTCCGACGGCATCGGCGGCATCCCGCGCCCGGCCGGCCCGTTCGGCCTCGATTTTTTCCAGGGCAAGCTCGGCTATTTTTATCTGGTCGCGGGCTGCCTCGCCGGCTCCTACCTCCTGTGCCGCATGCTGGTGAATTCGCCGTTCGGCGCCGTGCTCGCCGGCATCCGCGAGAACGACGCCAAGATGCGCGCGCTCGGTTACAACACGCGCGCCTACAAATGGGCGATCGTGGTCGCCGCCTACGGCTTCGGCGCGCTCGCCGGCGCGCTCTACACCGCCTTCGCCGGCTTCGTCGCGCCCGAGCTGTTCTTCTGGCTCGTCTCCGGCCGCGTGCTGATCATGGTGATCGTGGGCGGCGCCGGCACGCTCATCGGCCCGATCATCGGCGGCGCCTTCTTCCTGATGTTGGAGCACCAGCTTTCCGAGACGACCGAACTGTGGCCGCTGATCTTCGGCACCGTTTTCATCGCCTTCGTGATGCTCGCGCCCGAGGGCATCTGGGGGCTAGTGTCCCGATTCCGAAGTTCGCCCAAGTTTGCAGCACGGTCCGATGCGAACTTCGGAATCAAGGGACACTAGAAGAGCTATGATTCTAGTGCCGCTTAGAACCCGAAGTTCGCAACTGGACTTGCGGCAACGCTGTGCGAACTTCGGGTTCGCGGCACTAGTGACGAAATTCGCCCGCGCCAAGCCGGCGCGCGGCGACGAGGCGGAGGCGCCCGGTGCCGCTGCTTGAGTGCCGCGCACTCTCGCGCCGCTTCGGCGGGCTCGTCGCGGTCGACGCGGTCGACCTCGCGGTCGAGCCGGGCGAAGTGCGCGCGGTGATCGGCCCGAACGGCGCCGGCAAGTCGACGCTGTTCAACGTCATCACCGGCGTTCTTGCGCCGAGCGACGGCGAGATCTATTTCGCCGGCGAGCGCATCACCGGGTTGCCGGTGCATCGCGTCATCCAGAAGGGCGTCGCGCGCACGTTCCAGCTCACGCATCTGTTCCCGGCGCTCACCGCCCGCGAGAACGTGCGCCTCGCCGCCCAGGCGCGCCATGCCGACCGCTGGCGCCCGCTCGCCGGCGGCGCGCTGTTCGCCGCGACCGCGGCGGCTGCCGACGCCGCGCTCGACCTGATGCGGCTTGCCGACGTTGCCGACACGAAGGCGGGCCTGCTCTCCCACGGCAACCAGCGCCTGCTCGAAGTCGCCATGGCGCTGGCGCAGCGCCCGCGCCTCCTGCTGCTCGACGAGCCGACCCAGGGCCTCTCGGTCGAGGAGACCGACCAGGCGGTGCGCATCCTGCGCGACATGCTCGCCGCCGGCGACCTCACCGTGATCCTGGTCGAGCACGACATGGAAGTGGTGTTCCGCCTCGCCGACCAGATCACCGTCCTCCATCGCGGCCGCGTCATCGCCGACGGCGCGCCCGACGCGATCAAGGCGAACGCGCAAGTGCAGAGCGCCTATCTCGGGGGGCTTGATTAATGAGCATGATCTTGTCCGAAAACCGGTACCCACTTTTCGGGATCATGCTCTGATGCTCCGCCTTGAAGCCGTGCACGCGTTCTACGGCGCCGGCCACATCCTGCACGGCGTCGATCTCGATATCCCGCGCGCGAAAGTGACCGCCGTGCTCGGGCGCAACGGCGTCGGCAAGACCACGACGGTGCGCGCGATCATGGGCCTGGTGCCGCCGCGCGGCGGACGCGTGTGGCTCGGCGCCGACGACGTCGCCGGCTGGCCGCCGCACCGCATCGCCCGCGCCGGCGTCGCCTACGTGCCGGAGGGCCGGCTCATTTTCCCCGACCTCACCGTCACCGAGAACATCCGCGTTGCCGAGCGGGTGCCGGCGCGGCAGTGGACGCTCGCGCGCCTGTTCCATCTGTTCCCCTCGCTCGCCGAGCGCGCGAGGAACAAGGGCGCGCAGCTCTCCGGCGGCGAGCAGCAGATGCTCGCGGTGGCGCGCGCGCTCGCCACCGACCCCAAGGTGATGCTGCTCGACGAGCCGAGCCAGGGCCTCGCCCCGCT
>Ga0187784_10003621_pt1 | contig 12488 bp, 6 predicted proteins | sample 1015_SJ02_MP15_2_FD_132964 | JGI IMG/M metagenome (GOLD analysis project Ga0187784, IMG submission 132964) | Tropical peat soil microbial communities from peatlands in Department of Meta, Colombia - 1015_SJ02_MP15_20_MG | ecosystem: Environmental > Terrestrial > Soil > Wetlands > Peat | place... | reverse complement strand
GCATTGGCGCAAAACCACAATCACGAATTGACGCACAGCCGGTAAGGCGACCGCGCGCCACTGAGTACTAAACGGATTAAAGTTCAGGAACCTGCGCCAACGCGTTGATGTGCAGGACGCTGCGGCCTCGGTGACAGTCACGTACGGATCGCGAGGGCAGCGCAAAGCGCCTTCTACTGCTGAGGAGTTTGGTTGACGGGAGGCGGAGCTGCCGCGGCGGTCAGTTTGCGGTGAATAGCGAATTCCTTCTGAGCCTCTTCCTTTTGCCCCGAGAAACTCAGCGCGGTCGCAAGCGCATAATGCACTGAGCCGTTATACGGCATCAAGCGCTCCGCGATGCGCAGTTGAGCGACGGCGTCCTCGTATTTCTTGAGACTGATCAGGCAGGATCCCGCGCCGAGATAAGCTTCCGCAAAATTCGGATCGAGCTTGATGGCTTGCGAGAAATCAGACACAGCTTGCTCGCAATCGGCCCGCTGGCGGGCTAATTCTCCGAGAATGTAGTGGGCACCGGCATTGCTTGGATCAATTTCCAGCTCTTTCTCAAATTCCCGCTGAGCACGTTCAATCTTTTCCGGGCTGGCGTTAGGTTCTGAAAGCAAGGATCGGCCAAGGAGATAGTGGAGCCCGGACATATTGGGCTCCTTGGCAATCATGACTTCATATTCGTGTTGGGCTTGGTCCCAGTTTCCCTGCATCTCAAATGCTTCGGCCATGAGCTTCTGCGCGGGGATAGACTGCGGAGCGATGCGGCCCAGATCCTGGGCAGTTCGTGTCGACAGATCCGAATAGGCATGTACGACAACGAACAGAATGTCGGGATCCCGGGGAAATTGCTTGTGTAACAGTTCAAGGAACGCGACCGCAGCATCCCGATCGTCTATCGTGAGGGCACAGCGCAAGCCTGCTATACCCGCGTTCTTGCGAACGTCAGTGGAAGTTGCCGCAGCAGCCACCACTCGCCGTAACGCGGGAATAGCTTCTTTACAGTGGCCCTGTTGAGCTAGTTGAACGGCTTTCTCAGCAGTTGCGGGCGATGTATTGGCAGGGGCCGGAGGAGCTTGCGCGAAGATTGGGAATATAGGCAACAAAACAAGGGAAAGAATACTTACGGAGCGGATTGATTGCTTGGACATATCGTGGCGGCTTGGAAGTTCGGATTCACTTGCCGTAGTCTCCAAAAACGAAAATGAGGCAGGCGGGGGTGATCGCCTGCCTCAAGTATACGCGGCTTACAACTAATAGTAGAGCTTCAGCGCAAGCTGAATCTGCCTTGATGGCTGGGCACTGGTTATCTGACCCATGGTCGAGCCAAGACTCATGTTCGGGGCGTTGTACTGCACATGGTTGAAGGCGTTGATGAATTCGCTTCGGAATTGCAGCTTGAAGCGCTCCGTGACTTGGAAGCTCTTTGACAGACCAAGGTCTACGTCGCTGTAGTGCGGCCCACGCAAACCGCTGAGTTGCGGGGCGCAGGTGCCAAAGGTCCCGTCGGCTGGGTTGGTGAAGTTGCCGTCGTTGGTGAACCACTGAATGCCGCCGATACCGCCGGCGATAGGCGTATTGAGGATCGGTGGTAGAGCGCCATTGCAATCGGCACGCGGACCACGGCTGAACGTTCCGGAGTTATCCGCTGCCCCATAGACTGGCATAGGCCAGCCCGTGCGGAAGGTGACGATCGGGGAAACCTGCCAGCCGCCAACCACGGCATCCACAACCTTATTCATGTCGTGACCGAAGCTTTTGCCGCGGCCAAAGGGAAGTTCATAAATGCCATAAGCAGTGAGGACATGGGTGGCATCGTAGTAGCAGGGCGCCCACTCAGCCTTGGGATCATAGACGTTTTGCCAATAGGCCGACGCGCTCAGGGCATTATTCCAGGCGCCGTAGTATCCCGTGCTGTTAGACATGCACTTGGAGTAGGTGTACGACACCTGATACTGCAAGCCGTGGCCCATCTGCTTCTGGAGCACAGCCTGCAGCGAGTTGTAGGACATGGTTCCATTGGACTGCGTGCCGGAAACGGTGGCGCCCAAGCCATCGTTCGCTGGATTCCCTAGGACCTTATAGAGGGTGGGGTTATTGACAAAGAACGGGCTGGGTGCAGTGCACGGAGCCGGACAAGCCGCAGACGGGGTTTCCAGCAGTCGCTGACCATAGTCGAACGGGACCATCAAGTGATAGGCATGCTGGCCAATGTAGCCGATTTGGAAAGTGGTGTCGCCCCAGAACTGGTGCTGAACCGCCAGGTTGTACTGGTTGTCAATGGCTGGCTGAACATTGGGATCCCAAATGCGCAGGAGGTTCTGGGAGAAGCAAGTATACGCTGGCGGCGCACAGGACGGATTCGAGGCCTGGCCCACGATGCCGTCCGAAGTGCTCGTGAGGGGCAACGGCAAAGCATTATATACGGAGTTGATTTCAGCGGGAGTGAACGGCGGGTTGATGGGCAAACGCAAGTTCGTGCCGGTTCCTTCCAAGTAGGATGAGATGGTAAAAGCTCCGCGTACAACGGTCTTCTCGCCGAAGCGTCCGCCCGGAATGTAGGCAAACCCAATGCGGGGCTGCAGGTCACGGCCGCCATAGAAACCGTTGTAGAGCGACCTGCTGGCACCACCCTGGTTGGCAAGCTCAATAGCGCCGGTAGCAAAGTTGTAATTGGACTGTTCGTCGTTGGTCTCAATCCAGGGAGTAAAGAATTGATAACGCAAGCCGAGATTCAAAGTGAGACGGTCGGAAAACCGCCAAGTGTCTTCAGCGTAGATGCCGACAACGTTTTCGGATTGCTCCCAGGTTTTGCCGGTGCTGACGCCACGGCCGATAGTTTGAGGAAGGCCAAGGAAAAAGTCTGCGCCACCATCACCGGCGACCGAACTGGTGCTGGAACTGCCAGTGAACTGGCCGGTAAAGTCCATAAGGCCCAATTCACCGTTGTTGCCGGCGTAGAAGGTCTTGATGATCTCGTGATTGAACTGACCGCCGAACTTGAAGGTGTGCCGACCGTTAGTCCAGGTAACGGCGTCTTCAGCTTGCCAGACGTGGTCATCGAAGTTCTCGGTAGTTTCGGACACCCCAAAGTTGTGGAGGGCTGAGTTGGTAAAATTGAAGGCCAACAAACCATCGAGACCGGCGGGATTACCATTGCCGATGCCCAGGGCGTTGCCGAACTGTCCGACGGAGGAATTCCAGGCTGTGCCGTTATTCACGGTGATGTGACTCCAGCCAAAGCGGGCGTCGTTTACAAGGTTAGTGGAGATCAGGCGAGTCCAGTCGCCGACCGTGTTCCAGATCGGCGTAGTTGCCAAACCTTCACCCAAAAGCACAAAGGAGTTGCTCGAGGGGTTGTTCTGGAAAGAGCGGGTGAAGCGGCCAGAAAGCGAGTCCTTCTCCGTGGGCTTGTAGTCTACCTTAATGTCCCCTTGGTCAACGTTGAACTGGTTTGGATTGGAGTTGACCGCATTCTGTTGCAACCCCGAGTTTATGGGCGCCGGATAGAGCGCAGAACTGAACAATGCCTGGGCCACCGGGCTCTCCATCGCCGTCGGAATCTTGTTGAATGGGAAAATCTGCCGCGTCGTGGCTGCCGGAGAAGACGGAGTACAAGGACCCGTGAACGAAACGCACGGGTTGTACAGTTGAACGTTACCGGCACCGGTCCCTTGGCACATCCCGGCTGCATTGAATCCGGCACTGCACAAAGCGCCAAAGTCGCCTCCGCGCTCGCCGGCGGTGAACACGGTGATCGCACTGGGAGAGGCGGGAATATCGTAGCGCTGCCCCTGGTAATCCACGAAGAAGAAGAGTTTGTTCTTGATGACTGGGCCGCCCAAGGTGGCACCAAACATGTTCCAACGCAGCTTGCCTTTAGGAAGGTGCGAGTAGTTATTCGCCCAGTTGTTCGCATTGAGCGCATCGTTGCGGAGGAATTCCCAAAGATCGCCATGCAAGCTGTTGGTACCAGACTTAATCGTGGCACTGACGATGCCGCCCATGAAATTGCCGAACTCGGCTGGAGCATTGTTGGTAATCAGGTTGAATTCCTGAATGGCATCGGGAGCGGGAGTGTAACCCAAGAGGTTGTCGGAAACCTGGTTGTTGTCCATTCCATCGAGCAGGAAGTTGTTGGCTTGTTCACGGTTACCGTTAATTAGCGGACGCGCGCCGTAGCCACCGGTGTTATTGCCACTCTGAAAACTGCTGGGGTCAGTAGAAACCGAACCGGGAGCCAGCAAGGTCAATTGAACGTAATTGCGGGAAGCCAACGGCAGGTTGTCGTTGGTCGCCGCGTTCATAATGGTATCCATTTGCGTGGATTCCGTCTTCAGCACGGGAGCGGCGCCGGTGACCTCGATGGTCTGGCTAACCTGGCCAACCTTCAATGCCACATCGATGCGAGCGACCTGGTTCAAAACCAAAGTAAAAGCCGGATACAAGGCGGTTTGGAAACCGGTCTTTTCAATGCGAAGATCGTAGTTCCCCACAGGAAGCTGAGGAATACGATAAATGCCAGCCTCATTGGTAGTGCCCGTATAGCTAATACCGCGCTCCACGGACTTCGCGGTTACGGTTGCTCCAGCTATCGCAGCCCCGCTAGGATCGGTAACCGATCCCGAAATCGTAGCGGTGACTTCCTGAGCGAAGGTAGCGTTCGCCCCGGACAGCAGAAAGACCAGAGTGACGCAGCAGAATGCCAACGCCACGTACTGCAGTTTCTTCATAAACATCCTCCCATGCTGGCTCGTGGTCCACGAGCAGCCTCTCCCCGGCTTGTTACGAAAAGAAGTCAACGACAGCACCCCGAAAATCAGCCTTTTCAGCTGAGATGTTAGAAGTAGCTATATAGCACTAAGAAATACTTGTCAAGCAGAAATTCTTAATTTATAAAAGAAACAAGACGCGTGCACTATAGCACCTGTGGGCTCCGTTTGGGACCAGCCCGTCTCCGCCGCTGGCTTGTATTCCCTCCGGCGTCGATGCGCCAGAATCCGCGGGGCTTGCCAAGGGGTCGTACAATGGGTGTCATCGAAGCGGTCAGAGATTCGCTTAACGGTGCCAATCTACGGTTTGACTCTGTCGCTCACCGCCGCATGTCGAGGCTAATCCAATGTCCGTAAAACCCCGTAATGGCATTCCCGCCTACCAACGGATTCAAGGTGCAATCCGCAAGAGTATCGATTCCGGAGGCCTTCGCCCGGGCGATGCCGTTCCCTCCGAACGCGAACTCGCCAGAATTCACGCGGTCAGCCTGATGACCGCGCGCCATGCCCTCGCCACTCTGGAACAGGACGGCGTGGTTGAACGCCGGCGCGGTGTGGGCACGTTCGTCTCCCCTCCCAAGATCCACTTTAATAAGCTGATGAGCTACACCGAGCAGATGCGCAGCCGCAGCCTCGCCGTCGGCTCCAAGGTCCTGTTCGCGGAGGTTGTCGATGATGAGCCGGAAGCAACCGCGCGTCTCTCACTCTCTCCCAAGAGTCATGTTCTGAAGCTCGAGCGCCTGCGCCACAATGGCGGTGAACCTTTCGCGCTGGAAACCTGCTATTTCTCCGCCAAACAGTTTTCCGGCCTGCTCGCCGAATCGTTGGAACATGAATCCCTGTTCCGGATTTTGGAACGCAATTATAACGTGGTGCTTGGCTACGCTGACGAAGAGATAGATGCCACCGCCGCTGATACGCGTACCGCCGAACTTCTCGCGCTGCCCAAGCGCGAGCCGATCCTCCGGATTCGCCAGGTGATTTACTCCACCAAGGGGGCTGTGATTTTGTACGTGCTGGGCTTATACCGCTCGGACCGGCACAACTTGGTCATCCGCCGTTTCCGCTGAACCCGCTATTTCACTTACTTTGCTCGGGTGGCTGTCCAGTCGCCCGTCTTCTCTTTGCCGGTGAATGTCCCTTTCATGGCGTCGCCATCAACGGTTCCCTTGTAGTCGAGCGGAACCCGGGTGGCCACGTGGAACGAAATGTTGTTGCCGTCCACCGTTCCTTCCAGCGGTCCGGACTGTCTGGGACCTTTGAATGTTCCTGTAATTTTGTTCCCGTCTTGTTTCAAGACGATAGTCTGCTGCGCATTCCCCGCGTCACCGCTCACTGCCACCTTCCACGTACCTGCAACATTTGCCGGCTGGTCCGCCGCCCACACCAGACTACTCAGCAGCAATAACGTCCCCAAACACATCGCGAGTCGCCGCCAATCCCAATTCCTCATGCGCTCCTCCCGAACGCTCGGGCGCTGGTTCCCGTGTGGGCTGGCACTCTAGCATCCTCTCCTTTATCGAGCAATCCGCGTGCAGCACCCCGGTCGGCGGATGGCCATTGACAAACTTCCCGCTACAGATATAGATTCCGGCCACACGCTCTGCGTACCGGACGCAACATTCGAAACCACGGTCGTTTCCGTCGCCGGAAGCTGCTGTTCACACTCAGCACCCTTCGGGAGTACCGCGTTGAAAGTCCCTACTTTGACCATCCTCGTTTTGCTGGCCTCCTGCTGTGTGTCCACTTCTGCTCAGGAAGGCGCCTCGGAAGAAACCCTCACCTTGGATCAGGCCGTCTCTTTAGCTCGCGAGAATAACCGCCAGATCAAGATCTTCCAGAAGAGCGAACAGGCCGCAAAGGATGAGATTCTCGCTGCCCGCACCCAACGTTATCCGCACTTCAGTGTGGAATTGCAAGGAGGTTCGCTGCTGACGCCCGTCAGTATCCAGTTCAATCGCGGAGTGTTCGGCACCCTGAACAATACGCCCAATCCACCGGAGAATGTCCTTGTTACCACCAGCCCGCGACTCTCTGGCTATGCCATTACCAAGGCATACCAACCACTCTCGCAGCTTTACAACATTCATTTAAATATAGAAGCGCTGCAGGTCGGACAACGCCTGGCCGCAGAGCAGACCCGCCAACAACGCCAGCTCATCATCAACACCGTTAAAGACAGTTATTACTCGGTCTTACAATCGCAAAGTGCCCTTGACGCCGCCGTCGAGAACGTGAAATCGCTGCGCGAGATTGACCGCACCACCGATGAATATCTCAAAGTAAAAACGGTCCTCGCCTATCAGAGTTCCGGAGTAAAGGTCCAACTGGCGCAGGCTGAACTGCAGGTGCTCACCCTGCAAGACACCGTGGACACTCAAAAAGAGAATCTTAATGTCCTGCTGGGGCGCGATATACGCGTCAAATTTCGGGTTAGCGCGCTCCCCGAAGAATTGCCCGAAGAACAGGACCTCGAGGCTGCTCGTCAAAAAGCTGTAGCCAATCGCACCGAAGTGCGCCAGGCCAAACTCAAGCTTGATCAGGCCGTATACGCCAGGCGTTTGGAGAAGGCGCAGTATATTCCCGAGGTCGGCGTCCAGTACCTGTTTATCGCGCCTTTTTCTGCCCAAGGTTTGCCGCAATACATCAACACTCTGGGTGTCAACCTCAAATGGGATTTGTGGGATTGGGGATATAAACGTCATTTGATGGACGAAAAACAGCGTGCCATCGATCAGAGTTCGCTCAACCTCTCCGAGACGCAAAGTCAGGTCAGTGTCGATCTCGGCAATCGCTTTCGCAAGCTCCGCGAGGCCCGCGCCAATGTTGGCGTCGCGCAACTCGCACAACGAGCGGAAAAAGATAAGCTACTGGTGGTCCTCGAGCAGTACAAACAAAAGGCCACTCTTCTGCCCAATGTTCTGACCGAGCAATCCAACATGGCCCAAGCCAACGCTCAATACAGCCAAGCGCTGGCAGCCTTTTGGACCGCCCGTTCCGATTTCGAAAGGTCGCTCGGTGAGGATTAGAGTCATGCGCGTCAACACACTTAAGAATCACATCGTCGGAGCGTTTTGCCTGATCGCTTGTGGGTTTTCTTCAGGCTGCCAGAGCCAGACGCGTCCCGCCGAAGCTCCTCTTACCCCGGTCACTGTGGCTACCGTCGAGGAATACACCGGCAGCGAACCCGTCAACTATTCCGCCAGCCTGGTGCCCTATACCCAGCTTCCTGTGTCTTTTAAGTCCGCAGGTTACGTGACCAGCATCTTGCAGCGCACCGGTTCCGACGGCCGCCAGCGCAACCTGCAACAAGGCGACTACGTTCAAAAGGACACCGTGCTCGCCACTGTTCGTCAGGAAGATTACCGCCACGCTGTGGATCAGTACGCCGGACAACTGGAGCAAGCCAAAGCGGCAGCACTGAAATCCAAGCAGGACTTCGACCGGGCTTCCGCCCTGTACAACGCCAACGCCCTGACCCAGCCCGACTACGACGCCGCTAAGGCGCAATATGATTCCGCGCAAGGAACGCTGATGACCGCCCAAGCGGTCCTCAGTCAAGCACAACAGGCGCTGTCGGATTGCGAGCTGCGCGCCCCCATCGACGGCACCATCCTCAATCGCAACGTCGAACTCGGGACTCTGGTCAGCGCCGGCACACCGGGCTTTACCCTGGGCGACATCCATCTGCTGAAGGCGGTGTTTGGTGTGCCGGATACCGCTCTCGACCGCATAACTCTCGGTAAGAAGCAGGGCATCGTCACCGAAACCTATGCGCAAGAATTCATGGGACAGATTACGGCCATCTCTCCGCAAGCCGACCAGAAAAGCCGCACCTTCCAGGTTGAAATCACCATTCCTAACCCCAAGGAGCTGCTGAAGTCCGGCATGGTGGCAAGCCTGGACCTGGGACAAACCCGCCTGCAACGTCCGGTCCTGGTCGTTCCGCTCGCCGCCATCGTCTCGGTCAGCGAACGCTCGCGAGATTTCAGCGTTTTCGTGGTCAATCAGGAAGGCGGAAAGGACGTGGCCCGCCGCCGCACTGTGCAAACCGGCGGGGCTTATGGCAATCGCGTGGCCATCACTGGCGTTTCTCTAGGCGAGCGCGTGATTGCCAACGGCGCCACTCTTGTCGTTGATGGGCAAGCGGTGCGAGTCATCCCTTAGAACCGGAGCCGGCGAGAAACCTTCATGGCACACCGCACCGACAACGATTACATTCAGCACCAGCACAATACCGCTCGCTTCTTCGTCGAAAATCGCCAGATTTCCTGGATCCTGCTGCTCGCTACTGTGGCCCTGGGTGTTTACGGCTACACTCAAATGCCCAAGCGGAAAGACCCGAACATTCCCGTGCGTGTCGCCTCCGTCGTGACTCCTTGGCCCGGCGCTACCGCACAACAAGTGGAGCAGTTGGTCTCCCGTCCCATCGAATCGACCATTGCCGCCAATCCCCACATTCGGCCGCCGATGGGCGCCGACTTCGGCATTAAGTCTCTCTCCATGCCCGGATTATCGATCATTCAGGTGCAGCTGGCCGATACTGTCACCGACTCCAAAAAAGAATTCAGCGACATGAATCTGAAATTGAACGCCCTGAGCCTGCCCCAGGGCGCCGGGCCGATCAGGTTCAACAGCGATTTTGGAGACACCGCGGCGCTAATGCTGACCGTAGCCAGCCCGCTGGAGGATACAACCGCCATCGCGGTTCGCGCTCATGCCATCGAAGCGGCCATTGAAAGGGCTCGTGGCCAACGTAAAGGCAAATTCGAAGGCACCCCGTTCTCCATCGTCGTCTGCTTCCCAGAATCTGTTCCCGTCGAATCGGTCGGACGAGCGCTTCGCTTGTTTCTCCAGTACGCCGAAGCTCAGGGACTGCTTTCGAATATGGACCTGCTTTCCGGTCCCGGGTTCGTGGTCGGAGATGGGTTTGCTCGCGCGGACGACGCGGCTGTCTACGACGCCGGCCGCGCCTTCGTGCAATCGCGTCTTCAAGAATCCGAAATTCATCCCGACGCGTGGTCGCCCGTCCTTGTTCATGACCCCGGCCAATTGCCCACTCTGCTCGTCGCCCATGCGGGCGACAAATACACCTACCACGAGCTCCAGAACTTCACGGACCTGCTCTCCCGCGCGCTTCGCGGCGCTCCTGAGGTTTCTCGCGTGGACAGCTCCGGCGTTCTCCCGGAACAGATCTATCTCGATTATTCTCAGGAACGGCTCGCCTCTTACGGCCTTCAACCTTCCAATCTCAAGGCCATCCTCAATGCCAGGAACATCACACTACCCGGTGGCGCCTTGGAAGCCGGCACAAAAAACATCCTCATCGATCCTTCCGGGGAGTTCGCCAGGCCCGAAGACATCGGCAACGTCATCGTGGGTACTTCCAGCTTCGGATCGGCCGTTTATCTTCGCGACCTGGTGGACATTCGCAGCAGCTATCAAAGCCCCGCTCGCTATCTCAACTACTACACCTGGAAGGATTCGCATGGCCGGTGGCGCCGCACCCGCGCTGTCACTCTTGCCGTGCAGATGCGTGAAGGCGAGCAGATCGGCTATTTCGAAAAAAATGTTCACGCCAAGTTGGCCGAAGCGACGCAACTGCTCCCCGCCGACCTGATCATTGCCTCCACCTCCGATCAGCCCCGCCAGGTTCAGGAAAATGTCGACCTGTTCATGGACGCTTTGTATGAAGCCATAGCGCTGGTAGTAATCGTTTCGCTGATCGGTTTCTGGGAATGGCGCTCGGCGTTGCTGATGGCTCTGTCTATTCCAATTACTCTGGCGATGACCTTTGGTTTCGCCCACTTGCTGGGCATTGACTTGCAACAAGTCTCCATCGCCACACTGATTATTGCGCTGGGCTTATTGGTCGATGATCCCGTGGTTGCCGGTGACGCCATCAAGCGCTCGCTCGCCGATCATCATCCTCCGGTCATTGCTTCTTGGCTCGGGCCCACCAAGTTGGCGCATGCCATCCTGTTTGCGACCATCACCAACATTGTGGCCTACCTGCCCTTCCTTTTACTCACGGGAACCACCGGCGAATTCCTGTACAGTCTTCCGGTGGTAATGACCTGTGCTTTGGTCGCCTCCCGTCTGGTTTCGATGACTTTCATTCCTTTCCTCGGTTATTACTTGCTGCGCGCCACGAAAAAGCCCGAACAAAGCATCGAACAGCGCCGTACCCGCGGATTCAGTGGCTTCTACTACCGCGTTGGCAAATTCGCCATCGACCATCGCTGGAGCGTTTTTGCCGTTTCCCTTCTGTTCCTTGTATTCGGTGGATTCATTGGCCACCAACTGAAAACCCAATTCTTCCCTGAAGACGTTCAATACCTTTCGTTTCTCGATATTTGGCTGCCCAATGATGCGCCGCTGTTCGTGACCGATCAAACCACCACCCAGGTGGAAAACATAATCCGTGCGACCGCCGAACAGTACGGTCGCGAGCATCCCGGGAAAGACGGAAAGCCTCATCCCATGCTCAAATCGATTACCACCTTCGAAGGTGGCGGCGGCCCGCGCTTCTGGTTCTCCGTAACGCCGCAACTACAGCAACTCAACTATGCTCAGGTCATCATCGAGCTGTACAACAAGGAAGACACGCCCAAATTCATCGTCCCTTTGCAGGCGTCTATCTCCCAGACAGTTGCTGGCGCCCGCGTGGACGTTCGCCAGTTGCAGACCAACCCCGTCGATTATCCGGTCGAACTTCGCGTAACCGGACTTGCCGACGTCAATCCCCTCGAAGAACAAAAAGACATTGCCAATTTGCGCTCCATAGCTTCCAAAGCCTCCACCATTCTGCGCGCCGTTCCGGCCGCTGCGCGCGTCCGCGACGATTGGGGCCAGGATGGATTTCAGATTGCCCTCAAGGTGGATCCCGACCGCGCCAATCTGGCGGGGGTCACCAATCAGGATGTGGCCAACTCTTCCGCCACCGCTCTCAGCGGTTCCGGCGTAACCACGTTGCGCCGTGGCGACGAGCAGATTCCCGTAGTTTCCCGCTTGCGTATGGAAGAGCGCGCCAACCTTTCGGACATCCAGAACCTGTACGTCTATTCCTCGCAGTCCAACAACAAGGTCCCGCTTCTTTCCGTCTCTTCCATCGAAAACACTTTGGAAACCTTGCGGGTCCGCCATCTCGAGCATTTTCGAACCATTTCGGTGCAATCGTTTACCGCGCCGGGAACTCTGCCTTCGGAGGTCTTCTCCGCCGCCGCTCCTCAATTGGCACAACTCCGCAAGACGCTCCCCCCCGGTTACAGCATCATCGTCAGCGGTGAGCAAGCCAAGCAGGAACAGGGATTCCGAAACCTGACCTTGGTCATGGCCGTATCCATTGCGCTGATCTTTTTGGCCCTCGCTTTCCAATTCCGTCATGCCGTCAAGCCGGTCCTGGTTCTTCTCACCGCGCCTTACGGCGTTGTCGGAGCGCTCATCGTCCTCTATCTGATGGGCAGCTCCTTCGGGTTCATGGCCTTTCTGGGAATAGCCAGCCTGATCGGCGTTATCGTCAGCCATGTCATCGTGTTGTTTGACTTCATCGAGGAGATGCACGAAAAAGGCGAACATCTGCAAATGGCCTTGCTTGATGCGGGTATCGTCCGCCTGCGTCCCGTCATGATTACCGTCGGCGCGACCATTCTGGCGCTCTTCCCCCTCGCTGTGCATGGCGGTCCGCTGTGGCAACCGCTTTGCTATGCGCAAATTGGTGGGCTTGGCGTC
>Ga0187784_10003620_pt1 | contig 12488 bp, 10 predicted proteins | sample 1015_SJ02_MP15_2_FD_132964 | JGI IMG/M metagenome (GOLD analysis project Ga0187784, IMG submission 132964) | Tropical peat soil microbial communities from peatlands in Department of Meta, Colombia - 1015_SJ02_MP15_20_MG | ecosystem: Environmental > Terrestrial > Soil > Wetlands > Peat | place... | reverse complement strand
TGAAACTTATCTACAGTAGCGTTCCACCCAACAACGAACCGTGCAAGTGCGGGATCTAGGTTGCACCGCGAAATGCAGTGACACCCGGAAAACGAGCTTTCGAACCAAGTTCCTCTTCGATGCGAAGCAATCGATTGTACTTGGCAGTGCGCTCGCCTCTGCATGTAGCTCCGGTCTTGATCTGTCCGCAGTTCAACGCTACCGCCAAATCCGAGATCGTCGTATCCTCCGTCTCGCCGGATCTGTGGCTGGTTACAACGCCGTAGTGGTTGCGCGTTGCAAGCTTTGCGGCATCAATCGCTTCGGTGAGGGAACCTATTTGATTCACCTTCATGAGCAGCGCATTAGCGGCCCCAGCCTCAATTCCTTTTCTCAATCTGGGAATGTTTGTTACGAATAGGTCATCGCCGACCACTTCTACGGTGCTTCCAATCTTCTTGGTCAGCTGCGCTGTGCGTTCGAAATCCTCCTGCTCGAACGGGTCTTCGATGTAGAGTATTGGAAACTTCTGCGTTAACTGCAGATAGAAGTCCATGAGCTCCTCCGGAGACTTTCTTTCGCCGTCTAGCATGTAGGTTCCTTCTTCGTAGAATTCCGAAGAAGCAGCATCGAATCCGACATAGACGTCCTTTCCCGGGGAGTAGCCCGCGTCGGAAACCGCCTGTAGCACTAATTCAAGTGCTTCCTCCGTTCTGCCGATTGGCGGGGCGAAGCCGCCTTCGTCGCCCACGTTCGTGGCCCGTCTCCCATGCCTCGCCTGGATTACCGTTTTGAGGCTGTGGTAGGCTTCGGCACCCATACGTAGTGAGTCGTCGAATGTTTTGGCGCCGGTTGGTATGACCATGAACTCCTGCATCTTCAGGTCTGTTCCGGCGTGTTTTCCTCCGTTTATGACGTTCATTACCGGAACGGGCAGTGTGCGTCCCTTGCCTTTACTCAGGTGTCTGTATAGGGAAACGCCTTCCAGTTGCGCTGAGAGCTTGGCTACGGCAAGGGATACCGCCAATATCGCGTTCGCGCCCAACCGCGACTTGTTTGGTGTCCCATCTAGTTCGATCATGAGTTCGTCTATCTTTGCCTGGTTGTGTGGGTCGCGGTTCTTGATCTTAGGCCCGATCGTGTTACGGATATTATCTACAGCTTTCAATACGCCCAACCCATTGTAACGTTTGGAATCTCGATCCCTCAGTTCGAGAGCTTCATGAATTCCAGTCGAAGCGCCCGAAGGCACGGCGGCCGTCGTGGACACACTTCCCGCGGAAACAATGCATTCGACGGTTGGGTTTCCCCTTGAATCAAGAATCTCTCGTCCCATCACTTGAGTTATCTTCATCGTGCGGCGCATTGCTTATCGGGTCAATGAAAAGGAAGGCCAGATATCAACTCTTGCGGCTGAATGTGGGGCATGGATTAGAATAGTCCAGTCAACGAGAGGCGGGGAGAGGATTGGATCGCGTCGAAGCCATAAGGTCGTTGCAACCCTACGTTCAGAAAGCGAGAAATTTCACTGGTTGGAGTTTTCCGAAGGACGGTTGGAGAAGGGTTGTAGAACACGGAACGGGTTGGAACTCACTGAATCCCGGTACCTCCTAATCGCTCACAAACCAAGATAACAGGGCGTTAAGGATCGTATCTCTTCAACCAAGGATTAGGCACAACTATTTTTTGGGAACAAAAAACGTAGAGAGACTTAGAGGGATTTCACCGCGGTTTCATAGCCCTGCGGCGAAGCTACTAAATCATACTTATGTGGAAAGGATTGCCGAGGCTTGTTTGGATAGATGCGCACATCCGCGATCGCATTCGTTGCCGTGGTCCTTTTGCTGACGGTGTATGTGGGCTCCGTCGCCGGAGTCGCTCCAGCTGCGTCGACGACGGATAACTTGAACGGGGTCTATTTGGTTAATGGGAGTGATGGTTGGGCGGTTGGGGATTCTGGGACGATTCAGCATTTTGATGGTTCTTCTTGGACTCTGATCGCTTCGGGCACTACGGGTGACCTCTTTGGGGTCTCCTTCGGGCCGCCCACCAGCCCTACTGCGGGTTCGGGCTTTGCGGTTGGCACTAGCGCGGGCGTTGCATCTGCTCTCTATTGGGGTGGGACGTCATGGTTCGCAATCAATACTGGGCTAACGGGTTCGGGCGCACAGAGCCTTAGCTCCGTCTTCGAACTCAGCCCGACCGATGCGTGGGCCGTGGATTCCGTCTCGGGCGTTTTCTGGCATTGGACAGGTTCAGCTGGGTCGGGCGGGGGGTGGGTTGATGTTTCATCCGCCTCCGCCGGGCTAAACTCGGTGTTCATGACTGACCAAACTGATGGTTGGGCGGTTGGAGCGGGCGGAATCATTTACAGGTTTCAAGGGGGTGCTTGGACACAGTACACGAGTGTCGGGCAGACACTCAACTCCATTTTCATGGTCGGTCCCACTGAGGGATGGGCTGTTGGCGCGGGCGGCGCCATATACCACTATTCCTCCGGCGTGTGGACGGGTCCTGAATCACCTGCACCAACGAGCCAGAATCTGAACTCCGTCTTCATGCTGAGCTCCTCGGAAGGTTGGGCGGTCGGAGCGGCGGGGACTGTTCTCCGTTACCTTAACGGTGCCTGGACGCTGGTGCCGAACCAAACCGGAACAAACCAAGACCTGAATTCACTTTCCTTTTCCGGGAGCAGCGGTTGGGCGGTGGGCAACGCTGGCACCATCATAACCGTAACCACACCGGTGCCGTCTGGTCTCCCCTCCGCCACTCTCACATCCGTCTACCTCTCAAGTTCAAGCGATGGGTGGATGGTGGGGTGCTCCACGGGCGGCTGTGGCTCGGGCGGCGGTCAACCCATACTTATACACTGGGATGGGACGACTTTCACTCGGGGTACATCATCGGCTACTACTTCCGACCTACTCTCCGTCTTCATGGTGAACCCTTCGGAGGGTTGGGCCGTGGGCGGCATCGGCACGACACCGGTCATTCTGCATTACACGGGAGGGACTTGGACGCAAGTGGCTTCGCCTCCGATTGGTGGAGTGCTACGGTCGGTATTCATGGTTGATTCGGTTGATGGTTGGGCCGTCGGTGATAATGGCGCGATACTCCAATATTCGGGAGGGTCATGGGGTGCGGTTTCTTCACCAACATCGAACACTCTTCGCGCCGTTTTCATGCTCGGAGCTTCGGATGGGTGGGCGGCCGGCAATTCCGGGACTATTCTGAGATATCTAGGTGGGTCATGGGTCACGTTCCCTAGCTCGAGCACCTCACAATTGAACTCTCTATATCTAACGGCCGACTCTAACGGCTGGGCAGTAGGAGCGTCGGGGACGATTCTGCATTATGATGGGTCAACCTGGGGGACTGTAGCGGGTCCAGTCTCAACGAATCTGAACTCCGTTGCACAGGTCAGCTCACAACAGGCCTGGGCCGTAGGTGACGGTGGCACAATTCTACAGTGGACGGGAATAGGCTGGTACCAGTTTACGCCGACGCCCCCACTTTCGGGGACGCCGGACCTCAATTCAATCTACATCCTACCGAACGGCTTCGGATTCGCGGTAGGGGCACCCGCCGCTTCGGGAAGTCAGGCAACGGTCTTGCAGACTCCGAACTGGTCTCCGATCCCTGAAACACCATATCCGCAGCTACTGCTACTTGCAGCCCTACCCCCGACCCTACTCGCCCTAAGTATGCGCAGAAGAAAATATCGCGTCAAATGAGAGTCGAAGTGTTAGACTCGGCGCGGGTTAGCTCCTAGTCAAAGCCCTATGAAGCTCCTCCACCCGTCGCTGAGTTACCCAGTCTTTGTGGTGGCGAAATCCTCCTCCAAAACTTCTGGGTATGTGCAGGAGTTCGTGGATCAGGGTCTTCTCCTTCTCGTAGGTTGGAAGAGGATCATACTGCTCGGCCAAGACTTCTACGGCATAGTATGCGGGCTCGCTGAGAGCTTGTTGCCATATCTTCGGCAAGGAATGAACACGCGCGATCGTGTTGCTTGCTTTTGAGCCGTAACTTCGGTAGCAGTAGACACGGTTCTTTGGCACGTGCGTGAACCCCAGCTTGTCGACGATTCTGAAGAGGAGGTCGGAAACGTCAGGTGCCCGCTCATAACGGAACTGCATGGGACAGAGGAGATTGTAGGGGTCTAAAATATGATTCCGTTATGAGAAAATTTCCCTAACCACTTGAAGCTCGCGCAGCTTCAACTATGCGTAAGGCCGTGTCTACGGCTTTCTCGGGCGAACTTTCCCCAAGAATAACCTCGATTTTGCGGTCGTCAACGTAAGTGTCAATCATTCTGTCTGCTGTTCCGCCGCTACCCTTCAGGGCGATTACCGGGATTTTCTTCTGGTATGCGGCTACGGCTTCGATCATCGTTCCCGCCCCGCCGCCCACAATGATGACTGCGTCGGCGGAGTATGCGGTCAGGAAGTCTCGTGCATGACCTATTCCAGTCGCGATCACCGTGTCGCAGTACGGGTTTGCCGCTGTTTTGTCTTCCTGTGGTACGATACCGATTACGAAACCTCCGCCCTCCTTCGCGCCCTGACTGGCGGCTTCCATAACGCCTCCCAACCCGCCTGTGAGGAGGACGGCGCCGCGGTTCGCGATCACCAACCCGACTTGGCGGGCAGTGCGGTACACTGTTTCTGAGCAATGGTCCTTATCGGAGCCGATGACTAGAATCTGGTTTCGCCTTCTCAAGGCAACTCACATTTGAGTCGAGCTTATGAGTTTGCTCCTAATCTGATTCTTATTTCTGCGACTAAGCCTTTGACGGAGGCGAGTTGGATCTGTTCTAGCTTTGAGGTTATGTCCTCAACGATAAGCGCCTTACGGACATGTACGTTTCCGAGTAGGTATTCTTCGTACGCCCAGAGAAGTGCCTCAATCTTGTCGGCAGCCTTCAAGATGCTGGCCTCAGTCGATGAGGCATCTCCGACTGCTTTGCGTAGCCCGACGTATTCTTCTGCTATATCCTGCGGCAACCCGCCCAACAGGTTTCCAAACCACTCAAAGGCACGCTTATCCAACACTTCCGCGAAGGCAGGGTCCTGATGTTTGAATGGGTGGTGCACATCCCCGGTTCTCGCCTCTTCAGCGTCATGGAGGACCGCCATCCTCATGAGTCTCTCAACGTCAACCGTTGTACCGAGCTTTCGCTCTAGGTCAGCGAGAACCATCGCGTACAAGGTTGTGTAGTAAGAGTGCTGGGCGACATCTTCTCGGAAATGGCATTTGTATACACTAAACCGGCCGACCGTCATAAGGGACCTGATATCCAACAGGAAATCTAGGGCGCTCTTCTTAGACAATGAAGTTCGCATTCAGGAAGGTGCCCGTGGGATAATCTAGTTTACTGAGGTTATCGCTACTCGCCTTTCCGGAGCGCCTAGGCGAGCACATAATGCCATTATTGCCCCTCCGCAAAGAGTTGATCTACCGGGGCAGGTTGGCGGGTTTGTTGCCGTTAACGCCTCATTTTGAGCTTTCTTAACTATAAGGGCGGGTGTCAGTTAGGCGGGGGCTTTGGCCCCTCTCTAAGCGTCTGTATCTTATATGGTCCGAGGCTTTCGACCCGTGGTAGGCTGAATTTAAGCGAAAATACGGCTCTATTCACGCTTAATCAGTCCTCAAACATGTGAAATTCACACTGCTAACTGTCTCACGGTGTGCACGTGCGAGTGTCCAACCGAAAAATCGGCTCTAGCTTCCGTCAGTGCAACGAAGCCTTTACGGGAAAACCGTGCTGGCTCCGCATAAGGGTCGCTTGAATGCGTGGAGGTGATTTGATGGCTAGAGAGAGTATGCTTACACAGAAGTCGATCATGGCGGACGATACACTCTCGTTGCTAACCGGCCAACCCAAGGGAGCTCTTCTAAGTTACACGGAACTGACCAAGAGCATGCACCAATACATCAGGTCGAAGGGGCTGAGACTCAAGGCATGTCCAAACTGTAAATCGCAGATCCCAGGCTACGCGACCTTCTGTGACAAGTGTGGGAAGGATGTAGCACCCACACCAGTAGTGGCGAAGTAACTGTACCGCCACACCGCCTTTCTTCCTCTTTTTGTGGAACTCAATTTTTGTTGGCCACAGGCCTCAAGGTGTATGGCCCAACCCTCACCGTTAGCCTCGACGCCTGCCTACGAAGCGCTTATCTACGCCTGATTGCCAAAAGTCTCCCGGTAAACGAGTTGCCTGAAAACTTCTGCGTAAAATGCGGCCGTCAATTGCAGGAAGACAACGCATTCTGCCCGAAATGTGGTACGCCTGTTGGTGCTACGGCGGCAGCGGCCGCCCAAGCGCCTGCACAACCGACCACTCGAGGAGGTCAGGGGTGGGGAGCCGGTAAGTGGATTCTTGTAGCGGTCATAATCTTCATTATTCTTATCGTGCCGGTTTTTCCTAGGGACACGATTGTTTACGTGGACGGCACGACTCAAACCGTAACCAACCAGATACAGTACTCAACCGCCTTCCAGGTCTACACGACAACGACGGCCAGTCAGATCAGCGTGTACACCGGAAGTTACCAGTACTTTTCGAACACCTACTATAACCAGTACTACAATTACTGGGGCGGCAATTACTGTTACTGGTACAAGAACCAAATAGTTTGCAACTATAATTACTGGCCCTGGTATACGCCATCATACGGAACGACGGTTACTATCACGCCAAACCAGCAGGTCGTCAGCGTAACGAGGTCTCAACAATATGGCGGATTAGAAAGCTTGACCCTAACATACTATAACGGCCAGTCTACCACGATCCAAAATATCTACAGCGATAACCTAAGTCAGAGCGGCACTGCAACTGTTCAAAGCAGCGCTGTTGTGACAAACACGGTAACCAATACAATTACTACCCCCGTAACTCAGACGGTGCCCTGCCACCAATGCATACCGGAACACGTAACCGAGCACGTGAGCATACTTCAGCTCATCTTTGGGTACTAACGGCGCCGATTCTTAGAACTGATTTGCCGCTAAGTCAAAAGGACGCGTCTCGTAAATCCTCTAAAACATCACATCATTTCCCTTGCCGGGTTCATTCATACAATTCGACCACCGCGCTTGAACCTATCGATCAATTCGGCCGTGCTTCGGCAGAATTAATCGTAATCTTATGCGGCAGAAGTTGCTCAGGTCTACTCGTTACTGGGCAACAGGCTCTGCCGACCCGCCGTTGAAGGAGGGTGGGTTACTTGGTAAGGTAGACTTTCAATGCTTTGAGCTCGTTATCTAGGCGGTGTAAGTCTCCGTCCGTAGTGTCTGGGAGGAGGTTCTTGGTCTTCTCGAAGAGAGCTTCTAAGTCCTTTGCGTACTGGGAGACTGCAAGTGTCAGAAGTCCCTCGTACTTTTTCGCTTCTTCTTTAGCCTTGGTTCCTTTAATGGCTAGGACTTGCTCTATTTGTTTTATGGTGTCGCGGAATGCGAGGTTCTCTTTCATGGCGTTACTTAGGGATGCCTCGTCTTCGTGTAGGTGTTCCAGTTGGTGCCTGTAGTGGCTCATCACCTTAGCCAAGAGTTCGTGGTTCTTGACGATATCTTCCACTGGCATGCTTTCGTATATGGATTCGATTGCAAATATGACTTGCCCTAGCGCCCCCTTGTAGGCCGAATTGCCTAATGTTAGGGGTGGGATCGTTTAGGAGTGGGTTAGGGGGGTTGCCTGGATCTTTCGGTAGACCATTGACGGTTCCTCCCGGCGTGAACCGGCGGTTAGAAGGTCTTCCACCCTGACTCCAAAGAGTTGTTCATTGCTCTGAAGGTAACGGTGAATCAGTTGCCAATCGTCTTCGGTCAGGGGGGCCAGTCGGCCTCCGTTGAGTTGGTCGGAGCCCACTTTGCCCGAGGGATCTCGGACGTAGACGGCTCCTCCCGAGGCGAGGGAGAATAGGTTTCCGCCGGGGTAGGGGCTCTCAAGTTCATGTACCTGTCCACCGTTCAGCCGTATACCGTTGACGACGACAAACCCTCCTCCGTTCAATGGTTCGCCCGCCATGAATGATTCGGCAAGGTAGTCAAGGCATGTGCCGTTGATGATGACTCTGGGTCGGCCGACTGCGTTGATTAGGGGGCGACCGGCGGCATTGCCAAGCACATATACCTCCCCGCCCTTCGCTGCGTACATGAACGTCTGTCCCACGTCACCGTATATGACGAGTTTTCCGCTCTTCATTATCTGGGCGACTTGATCTTGCGCCGCTCCGTGGACGTAGATGTTCGCTCCGTCAAGGCCGGACCCCAAGTAGTCGCCCGGGGTTCCGAAAACATCCAGCCGGAATCCTTCGCTGTGTTCGCCCAAGCCGGAGCCGCAGAACCTTTGCCCCAGCCAATCAAAGGAGATTACGCGTTTCCACCCCGCTTTGTAGGCTGCCACTATGGCTAGGGAGGCTGAATCGTCGCCTTCCGCCGCGAATCCTGAGACATCTAACAACAAAACGTCAGTATCATGCCTCGGGGGCCTCAAACTTCCCCTTGTAGCTGAATCCATCAGGACCCAACTTGAACCGTTGTTTTCGGAAATGTGTGGGAACCCTCGAAGGAGCGAGAACAGCGTTGATTCCGCTTCAGCCCTGATCCAACCCTTCTTGCCGCCCGAGATCCTGTGGAGGTTGTCTAAGAGCCAAGCCAACGTTCGGAATGACTCAATTCGTTGACTCATTTCGCCTCTAGATTCTCCTGTCAAGTTATCGAGTGAGTTCTTGAACGAACTTCGATCGTCACCGGGCGGGGTTGCTACTATCAGGCTTCGTGGTGCAAGTTTTCCGAACGAGTCAAGAAACTCTCTAACCGAGTCTTTTGTGACCGGTACGTCTTTGCCGAACTTGTCAGAGCATCGGAGTTGTGGTGTGCCTGACGATCGGTCGACGGTGAAGAGGAAAGCGCCTCCATCCGTGTAGCTTCCTCCGCGTGCGTTCCAGTAAAGGTCAGCCTTGCCCGCGAACCTTGGGTCATCCGCGGCTAGGCTTCTGAGGCATGCATCGATTGCTTGGCGTTCGGAAGCAATCAGCCCGATCTTCACTTCCCCTTCCTGAAGTGCGAATACTTGCGGGCGCAGCATTGAGGTGTCGGTGATGCCGAGTAGGTGAAGTTGCTCACCGCCCTTCTCGCTGAGCCCAACTATGAAGAACCAGGGGCCGTCTGGCGAACCGTGAATGTGGGTAGTCTGTATCTCACGGTAGATGCGCCTCTTCGCTTCGGGAAGCAGGTAGAAGTCACGTTCGGTTGTTGGTGCCATGGCTTCGATTAGGTATTCCATTGGGTATCCGTAGACTCGCCTCCACAAATCGAACAGGTAGACCGCGACTTCCGTGTCGGTTAGAAATAGCGGGTAGATGTTCCGTTGCGCAAGGTACTCGGAGATTGAATAGTAGTTTGAGAAGTCACCGTTGTGAACCAGGGCTTCATGAAGGCCGACGAATGGGTGGGCGCCGCCCGGGTGCCAAACCTTCCCTTTCGTTGGGTAACGGTGATGTCCTATCCAGACGTGTGCTTTGAAATCCTCGAGTTTATAGTATCGTATGACCTGGTCGCCCCACCCAACAATCTTGAGAACAATCATGTCCTTTCCGTGCGATAGGACGAAAGCTTTCTTCTCGCCAAGTGAGGCATAGTACTTCTTGTTTAGCGCGTAACTGTTTTGGTAGATGAACTCATCCTCGGCTGCAGTTCGGTCGGTTATGCCGCTCTCCGCCATGAAACGGTTGAGGGCGTCTTCTTTCACTCGGCAAAAGTACCTGTGCACATCTGGCGGTCTTACTTCCAATCCGGGAATCGTTCGGTAGTCGTTGACGGTTTCAAGCCAAGCCTCAGATTCGACTTCTAGGCGGGGTCGGATGAATTCGGCTTCCACGGCTTCGCGGGCTGAAGGGTCTAGGTAAGCGATTTGAATCAAGTAGTCTTCGTGGAGTGCGCGGTTGGAGACGCCCAACTGTTCTGGGTTAAGGCCGAGGGCGGCGATTCCGCCGCCTTTCCCGTTTCCGCGGTTTTTCATTTGGGTGAGTGCAGTGAGAAAATGTTTTCCGGGTATTGGAACGGAGCATGCGGCGCCGACTACGCCGCAGCCTCCTTCCGCCTCAACCTTTCGGTTGAGGCTTAGGCCTTCTACGATCCGTTTCCTGGAACCAACAATCATTGAAGCCATGTTCACTTCTTTTCACCGGTAGATGAGGAGGTCGGTTCTTCCTCTGAGTTCTCTGATCGAACGCAGGCCTAGGTTAGCGAGAATTGTTCTCCATTGCTCGGCCCAGGAGGAGTACAAGTTAACCAGCCTCTGGGCTCCCCATTCGGGAGTTATGAGTTGGCTGAGTTCGGGGTCGGTTGTTGTGATTCCAACCTGGCATCCTCTGCCTCGTTCGCAGTTTGCACATTGTGTGCATCCCACCGCGACGGCTTCGGCCGACCCTATCACACATCCATCCGCCCCGAGAGCGATGGCTTTCGCTACGTCGTATGCTGTTCGTATGCCGCCGCTCGCCATGACTACAATATCGTCCCTGACTCCTTCCGCGACCAAGTACCGATGGACTTTCGGGATCGCGTATTCTATGGGCATGGCGATGTTCTTCTTTGCAATCTCGGGTGCGGCCCCCGTTCCTCCGTAGCCGCCGTCGATGTGAAGTATGTTTGCGTTCGCGTAGTAGCTGCCAATTGCCACCATATCAACGTCGACGGGGGTTGATACTTTTACGGAGACTAGGCAGTGGGGGTTTACGGTTCGAATCCAATCCACATGCTTCCGGTGATCTTCCACTGAGTAGACGCTGTGGAACGGGAATGGCGAGTAGAGGGAGGTGAACGGAACCGATTCTCTCATGTTTGCCACCTCCGAAGTGACTTTATCCGCGAGCAGATGGCCGCCGAGCCCTGGTTTCGCCCCCTGCGCGTACTTGAGCTCGATAATTCTCGCGACCTGCATCGTGTCCTCCCGCACGCCAAACATGCCGGTCGCTACCTGGGTGATTACGTGGTCCTTGTACTCGAACAGTGGAGGCGGGTAACCCCCTTCCCCGGTTGACGTGAACGTCCCGAGCCGCTTTGCGGCAATGGCGCGTGCGAGCATGAAATTCAGGCTGATTGAACCGAAAGACATTCCCGCTCCGTACACGGGTATGGGAATAGAAATCCTTGGGCCGCAACCCCTTCGGTTCAGATCGATTGATAGGTCGAAATCATCTTCCTTCTCTACTACTCCGGTACGCATGTCCTTGAAATCTAACCGGTCGAAGCCGCCCCCTGAGTTTCCCACCTTGTATTGCAGCGAAACGGGCGTTTTTCCTGTCGTCGCTTGCTCGTAGGTTGCGAAGATTAGTTCCGGCGTCCACCGCTTGTTGCCGAAGCCCCCCGGGATCCCATATTTCAGCGTGGGGAGGATTTCTAGGCCGCGGTGTATGAGTTCCAAATGTTTCAGTATGGATTCAGTTTTGGCGTGCAATATCTCCAAAAGCCTCCTTCTCAAGGTCGTCGTTGAACATCGCCCTGCCGACGTCGCCCCTCAGCCTCCTCACATCCCGGATACCCATGGCGCTGAGTATCTCGATGAGTTGATCATGCCAAGAAGCAAGGAGGTTGACAAGGCGCTGTTCACCCCATTTCGAATCAAATGTCTCGGGAGTAATCCGGCCGGATGTGGGTGAGATGCATTCGCCTTCGAACCGGGATTGTAATGCTACGAGAACCGTTGTATCAATGGCGCTGAGGTCGGCGCCGCAGATGATCGCTTTCGGAACGTGTTCCGCTCTAGTAATCCCGCCGCTTGCGATGAGCGTAACTCGGTCCCTGCATGATTCTGAAACGAGTTTGCCGTGAACTTCTCGGAGTAGGTCCCTGACGTGTTTCGGGTCCTCTTCGTCCCATCCTTTTCCGTGGTAGTTCGCGGTTAAATGGATCGCATCCACTCCGTTTTGGACTAGCTGAACTGCAGTCTCTGCGGCGGTCCGGGTTAGTGGCAAACGGATTGAGATCGTGGTGTCGGGACCGATGTCGAGACGTTTACGGTCTTCGAGCAAGGATGCAACGTAACTTTCTAACTCGATTAGTCGCGCATCACGGATGGGATCGGTGTTATCATCTATGCGGGTGCTGGGAATTAGCGGGATCAGGTTGTGGCGTTGGGTTTGCGGGAGTTGGTTGGCTTGGGGTGGGGTAGCTATGAAGAATGTGCCGGTTCGGGTTGAAGCGGCCGCGATGGATGCTAATATGCTGGGTCCGTTTAGCTGGGGGGGTAGGTAATCGAAGATTATCGGCAACGGCACCTCCGTAGTGCGCGAAAACGTTTTGGGGTTCTTGTCAGTGAAATTGAGCGACGCAGCCTTGCTGCCAACATCGACTACGGTTGAGATGAATTCCCTCCCATAGACGCCATCCCGTGTTGGCCTCACGATCTCAGACATGTCAGTCCAAATCGAGTCCCACCCTGGCCCCGCGAAAGGCCCTTTGTAGCCCATCCCTTTGATCGGAATCTTGCCGGTCTCGGCCTCGT
>Ga0187784_10003617_pt1 | contig 12495 bp, 13 predicted proteins | sample 1015_SJ02_MP15_2_FD_132964 | JGI IMG/M metagenome (GOLD analysis project Ga0187784, IMG submission 132964) | Tropical peat soil microbial communities from peatlands in Department of Meta, Colombia - 1015_SJ02_MP15_20_MG | ecosystem: Environmental > Terrestrial > Soil > Wetlands > Peat | place... | reverse complement strand
TGGTAGATTATTTTTCAACGGAAGTGCAATACTGATCGTTTTTGATATGGATGGCACGCTCATCGATGCTGAGGCAATCGATGAAATAGCCAAAGCTGCGAATGTTGGAGACCCCGTGGTAGCGCTCACGAAGCGCGCCATGACCGGAGAGATGGATTTTGAAGAGGCCTTGCGAGAACGCGTAAAGCTCTTAAAAGGTCTCAGGGTCGAGGAGGTTACTAAGGTAGCCTCAAACATCCCTCTTATGAAAGGGGCTAAAAAGCTCATACGCGAGTTGAAAAAAGAGTATAAGGTTGCAATGGTTTCCGGAGGCTTTACAATAGTTGCCGAAAGGGTAGCTCAAGAACTCAAGATCGACCGTCTAGTGGCAAACAAACTCGTTGTAGAACGCGGAATTTTGACTGGCGAGGTTATCGGACCACTGCTGCGTCAAAATTCAAAGAAAGACGCACTAGAAGCGATTGCCAAGAGAGAGGGAATCCAACCACACGACTGCATTGTTGTAGGAGACGGCGCAAACGACATCTCCATGTTTGAAGCTTCGGGGTTTTCGATAGCATTCAACGCAAATCCAATTCTATACGATATTGCGGACGTTATAATCACAAAGAAGGATCTCAGCTTGATATTACACGTAATCAGGGGAGGAGCGTATGCTGAAGGAGTTACAAGAAAAGAAAGCGCTGCTAAAAAAAGAAGCCGACACCTCGAAGCTTGAGCGAAACCGGCTCAACACGGAAGCAAGTCAATTCGCCGCGAAACGTGACGAGTTGAATACGAAGACACGCGCGCTGATAGACAGTGCACAGCAGAGCAAGGACAAACGCGATGAGTACAACAAGCTCGTTTCTGAGAACAAGGAGAAACGAGATAGCCTCAATGAGACAGCAAACAACCTGCTCGCAAAAGCGGACCAAATCAAAAGAAAATTCAGAGTCGCTGGCGGCCTGTCGCTAGGCGAGCTCAAGCGCGAAATTGACCACCTCGAGTTTAGGCAGCAGACGGAAGTTATAAGCACGGAAAAGGAGCGCGAGCTTGTAGACCGTATTGCGCACTTGTGGGAGGAATATAGAAAGAAGCGAGTCGAGCTTGAGAACAACGCTGAACTCCGGGAGGCGCTGGAAAAAGCCCGGAAGCTCCGAGACGAAGCGAGTGAGTTCCACAAAGAGCTAACGGCTAACGCAGACCGCGCGCAGGAATGCCACGAAAAGATGCTCAAGTGCTTCAAAGAAGCAGACAAGGTGCGAGCCGAGGCGGATGCCACACATAAGGAGTTCGTGCGTGCGCAAGAGAGCGCGGACGAACAACATCAGAAGTACATCAAGATGGAAAAGGAGTTAAGAGACTACGACAAAATTATATCGAGTCTCAAAAAACGGTCCAAAGAAGCCCGCCAATCCCGAGAGAAGGTGGACGTGCTTCAACGTGCAGAAGAGGTCTACGCAATGTTCAAAGACGGACAAAAACTCGAGACCGACGATCTCCTTCTGCTCCAACGCTCCGGGCTACTGTAGACTTTAGAGACGACACACAAGAATGAAACTAGTCCTGTGCATTGATCGTGACGACGATCTGGGGTCGAAAGCGCACCTTCCAAGTCCGATTATCGGCCGAGCTGACAACATGAACGCCGCATTACAGCTCGGACTGACCGACCCCGAAGATTCAGATATAAATGCCATTTTTGAAGGCATCCGTGTTTATGATGATTTAAAGTCACAAGGAATAGACGCTCAGATCGCGTCTATCTCTGGCAACACAGACGTTGGCCTAAAATCAGATCAGATCCTTTCTCAACAGCTTGACGTGGTGCTTAAAGAGGTTGACGCGACCAGTGTTATCATCGTTTCAGACGGCGCAGAAGACGAGTTTATTCTCCCTATCGTCCAATCCCGAATAAAACTTGATGGCGTAAAACGCGTGGTTATACGCCAGTCCGAAAGCCTAGAGAGCACATATTACACGATCAAGAAACTATTCGAAGATCCAAAGATCGCGAACGCCATTTTCATACCGGTCGGACTGATATTATTATTATTTGCGATATTCTCTCTTGCTCAGCACCCCGAATATGCTTTGATTGTGATAAGCGCATTCATTGGCGTGTATCTTCTCTTTCGGGGGCTTGGCCTCGACGACGTTCTCGTGGGCGTTGCTCAAAGCCTGAAGTCTTCGTTTTACGGAGGCAGTATCTCATTCGTGACTTATATTGTCGCCATCGCGTTAGCGATCATTGCGACTGCACAGGGCATCATCACGACACTAGGGTTGGGCGTCGCCACTTACGGCGGCGTACTCGCAGCAGCCGCTTTTATTAACACCACAGCATGGTGGTTCGTGGCCGCAGCGATCATCGCGAGCATAGGCCGGGTGATCGACGCTTACCTAAACGATGCGAAAAACGTGTGGCGATACTTGGAGGTCCCTTTCTTCATCTTTTCAACTGGCCTGATCTTGTGGAGTGCTAGTATACTCATCCTGGCACTAGGAGGCAAGCCAGTCCCCGTCCTTAATCCGACAGACGTTCTCATTATACAGACCTCTCGGAGTATCGAGATCATAACTGGTTTCCAGCTGCTTATGTTTTCTATTGCCGGCGCTATCGTTGTGGCCTTAACTGGCATCGGCATATCCTCCCTTGTCAAGAGGGGGCAACAGCCATCACTCGAGCAGCGCAGCTTGCCCAGTCCGAGTGACAAGTGAGTTTAACGCACAACCTGAACCCAGTCGGCGACACACTAACTGCGGTCTCGCATAAGACTTAGAACGTCACTCAGTATGGCGCTTGCCGTCTCAATTGAGCCCGCGCCTTTTCCGGCGATGGTAATTTCCCCGGCGGTGTCAGTTAAGATTGATGCTGCATTCAGTGTGCCGCTAACGTTGAGCGGGTGGCCGATCGGAATCAGCTTGGGACAGACAGTAAGCTCTTGCACGTCACCTACAAGTTTCACGGCAAAGCCTCTCTGCCGGGCTAGTTGCAGCGCGTCCTGCGTTATGCGATCAATGCCAGTTACATCAACGTCCACGAAAGTGGCGCCGCGATCAAAAAACGCATTCGCTAGGATCACAACTTTGCAGGCCGTGTCGATGCCAGTCACGTCATATGTGGGATCTGCTTCCGCTATGCCCATATCCTGGGCTTCACTCAAGACTTGCTCGTAATCGAGTGCCTCTTCGGCCATTCGAGTGAGTATATAATTGCACGTGCCATTCAGTACGCCCCGTATGTCCAACACTCGAGCGCCCGCGAGCGTGTCGCGTATGAGGTTAACAATTGGCATCGCGCCACCGACGGTTGCCTCGTACCGCAGAGCGACTCCGTTTGTGTGAGCAAGTTGCACGAGCTCATCAAATGCGGTGACCAGAGGCCCTTTGTTTGAGGTAACAACGTTTCGCTTATTTTTAAGCGCTTCACGCACGTGTGTCAATCCTGGCTCACCGCCGTGTATATTCGTGGGAGTTACCTCCACGACGACGTCGTGGTCAACAGTGCGTATCACGTCAAGAGCCGTCAGGTCGGAGTTTGCAATTGGCTGACCGCCTCGTTTACGCGCAAGAACGTCCTGCAAGTCGGGCATGAGAGCCACCCCTTTCGAATCTGCGATTGCCACGACCTTTATCTGAGGCACGTTTTGCACGACGGTGGCGACTCCCTGCCCTATTGCCCCGAATCCAATTATGGAGAGCGTGAAGAGCGATGGACTATTTCTCATTGCTCGTGCCTCCCGGTGATCCTCGCTCTTCTAATGGCTCGATAATGAGCAGATCCTTGCACTCAGCGATCTGTCTAAGAATCTCGATCGACGTCTTCAGTTCCTCATCTCCGGTCGCCATTATTGTGATAACCGCTGACGATGGGCCATCGATGGCAGGCATTGACAGATTAAGGTCTTGGACCTCCGCAAAACCTGTTCCATCAATTTCATCGATCGTTTCCCTTAGATCGGTATGAATTATGTGGCCGATGAGTAAGACGTGCGTCCTTGCCCGAAGCCTCATTTTGCCTATCCGAACGATCGTAACGCCTCTCTGTTCAAGCCCGTGCTGAAGTTCGTCAACCGTCTGTTCTTCAATGTCAAGAATTACAGAAACAGGAACCGTATTGCGAAACGTCTTTTTGTCGTGATGATGAACGACGCTCATGACGTTTCCGCCGAGGTCGGAAATAGGAGTTAACACGTGCATAAGTTGACCTGGCGTGTCTTGTAGCTCCAAATCCATCGAAATTCTCATGTTCTGGCTCCAAACTTGGTTATATTAATATGCGTTGATCTAATAACCCTTTTCCATGGTCGGCCCCGACTACGATACCCTGATGGGCGTCATGGAAAGGCGGCGCTCTGTGAGACGGTATGGACGAGAGACTATTAACGACGCGCTTTTGGACAAGCTTCTTAAAGCAGCCCAGCTCGCGCCTTCTGCTGGTAACTTACAAGCACGGGACTTCATTCTTGTCCGTGATCCTAACACGAAACACGAACTTGCTGAGGCGGCGTATGGCCAGTTCTTTATCGCGATGGCCCCGCTAGTACTCGTTGGCTGCGCCAATATTGCGCGCTCGCGCATAGCGTATGGACAGCGTGCCGAACTTTATGCAGTTCAAGACGTCACCATTGCGGCCTGCTACGTGCAGCTAGCGGCCGAAGCTTTGGGCATTGCAACGTGTTGGATCGGCGCGTTCGATGAAAAACGTGTGTCTCAGGCGTTGAAAATACCGCTCGACATTCGTCCCGTGCTCATGCTGCCGAGCGGATACCCGGACGAGTCGCCTCAGCGTACGGTGAGAATGGAGCCTAGCCGTTTCACTCACCTCGAGTTCTGGAGCTCTCGCGGAGCGTAAATGCCTGCAACTTTTTTGTAAAAGTGCTTCCGCTGAAGGTAGAAGACCACCGAGAGTTTTATAAACCGGCCGCATTACCTGTCAATGGTCGACTACAGTGCAGCAATTTACTGACGCTTGTGTGGAGGTCATCGAGGGCATTCTGGCGGGCAAGGTCACGCGCGCAAATTTGCAGGCAGCAAAAATAGCGGTAGCCAGACGCTATCATCTGCCCTCGTTGCTGACTAACGCCCAAATCTACGGCACTGCACAGGCGTCAATTAGGCGTGAAGTGGCCGACGTGCTACAGCGGAAACCTACGAGAACGGCATCCGGCGTTGCTGTCATAGCCGTCATGACTTCCCCTTACCCGTGTCCGCACGGCAAATGCGTGCCGTGTCCTGGCGGCCCAGAATTCAGCTTACCTCAAAGCTACACCGGTCTTGAGCCAGCTGCGAGGCGTGCTATCCAACACGGATTCGATCCGTATAGGCAGGTAAAAGCCCGTCTCAACCAGTTGCGTCAGACTGGACATCCCACCGACAAGGCAGAATTAATTGTTATGGGGGGCACCTTTACGGCACGTCCACGCGATTATCAGGAGTGGTTTGTGCGACGCTGCATACAAGCAATGAACGATTTTCCTCGCGCACTCGGCGAGTCTCACGGATTAGACCGCGCGTTGACGCTAAATGAGCGCGCATCGACGAGAGACGTTGGCATCACGTTTGAAACCCGGCCGGATTTTGCAAAGGGGCATCACGTCGATCTGATGTTGTCCCTTGGAGCAACTAAAGTGGAGCTCGGCCTTCAGAGTACCTCCGATCTAATCCTCGCCAACATGGAACGAGGACACAGCGTTGCCGACGCTGTTGAAGCAAATAGGGCGTGCCGCGATAGCGGATTGAAGGTCGGGTTCCATGTTATGCCCGGACTTCCAGGCTCAGATTTTGATTCTGATCTCAAGATGTTCAGAGACTTATTCATTGACGAACGATTCTGCCCTGACTACCTCAAGATATATCCAACGCTCGTGACCGAGGGTACCACGTTATGCGATTTGTGGAAAAGGGGCGAGTATAATGCCCTTGATCTGCGCGATGCCGTTGAACTGATCGCGCAAGTCAAGGCGGAGCTCCCCAAATGGGTGAGGCTCCAGAGGGTGCAGAGAGATATTCCAGCCCAAAGAATCGTCGCGGGCGTCAAAAAGGGCAACTTGCGACAACTAGCCCAAAAGCGTTTGCGCGAACTAGGGCGCGAATGTAACTGCATACGCTGTCGAGAGGTGGGACTCCAAGGCATTACGCGTGTTGAAGCTGTAGAACGACGGGTTGAGAAATATAGGGCCTGTAAGGGCGGTGAGTACTTTATTTCAAGCGTCGGCTTGTCCGGCGATTTGGAGTTCCTTATCGGCTTCACAAGGCTGCGGATTCCACACACTTCTGAAAGGCCCGAGATTACAAATGAAACGGCGCTGATCAGGGAGCTGCACATATACGGCAATTTAACTGCGCTTGGAGAGCGGCACGAAGAAAAGTGGCAACACCGCGGATTTGGAGCAGAACTGCTTCGGACTGCTGAATGCATCGCAGCCGATAGCGGGATGCGTAAGATCGCGATAAACAGCGCGATCGGAGTGCGCGAGTACTACCGCGGCAAAGGCTACGCGAGGGAAGGTCCGTACATGAGCAAAGCACTCTTGTAGGGCGCGACCACTCGCTGTTAATGACGCTCAAATCTGCAGAGACGAAGGCACAGCTGATTACAGGTAGATGCTTGAATGCAAAACTCAATCTCAAGCATCGATGTTTCTTGATCATAGCAACAGCTCGCACGCTTACGGAGATAACAAGCTTTCGGTCCAATACTAGTGCTTATATTCCTGCAAATTAAAGGTATGGAAAACGGCGGCGTAGTCACGTCACAGGGGCGCCTTTGGTGCGGGCCAAAGGATGCGCGTCGGCGTTGGTACCTCTAAGCTTGAGACGTTACTTAAATTTAGCCTCCGAATTAGCATCCGAGCAAAGCAGCGATAGGACGCTTTACGCGCGAGATTAAGAGTCAAACTGTTTATTCCGTAAACGCTTCACAAAACTGCAGTGATAGGGCTGGCGATAGCATTCCTGTCTGCGAAAGAGGACGACACGACGACGGAGCACTGGCTCGCGATTGACTATTACTATACACACGTCACCGAAGACCTCACTCAAGCACTCGAAATTCGTATCTCTGATCGTGAAGAGCACGGAAACGCAATACCTGCCCAGCACCCAAGTGTATCGCAGACAACTTATTTATATACTCTAGGAATCAATAATTGTCGGAAGCAGGAGGCCCCAGAATTCTTACCTCACGCGTTGTAGTGCTGTCTTTCCTAATTGTTATAGCGATAGCTTCGTCGACCGTGGCGCTTTGTTTGCCCGAACAACAGGTTGCTGGTGCAGTATCAGCGACGCCTACGCCAACTGCGACGCCTACGCCAACTGCGACGCCTACGCCAACTGCGACGCCTACGCCAACTGCGACGCCTACGCCAACTGCGACGCCTACGGCCAACCAAACGGGAGGCGGCACCAATCCTACGCTTGTTGGCGCAGCAATAGTCGGCATTATTGCAGTTGGGCTTATGGTTGGCTTCTATTACACGACAAGGAGAATGTGACCACGCAGCGCGGACAAAACAAATACGTCGAAGTCAACAAGGGCGCTTTCTACACTCGAATCCTTGAGTTAGATTTTCGAAAACTGGAAAAACGCCACGAACGCCACATATGGCATATAAAATCGATGTGGGGCGGTGTGGCCGGGATTCTTCTCGCGGTTTACGTAATACTCACGTCACAATATTTGTACGGAAACGCTATTCTCGTGCAAGGCGACAACTATATACTCTCCGGTGGGACCGTTCTTCTTTCGATCGCCCTATGCTACGGGCTTATGTGGATTGGTGTAATACGTGAATACAGAAAATTCGAAGGCGTGATTGACGAAAGAATCAGGTACTACGAAGACATAATAAAGGCGCCGTAGAGCATGCAGCCCGCTCATGGCTAGTATCGCTTTTTGTACTCCCACGGATCTTGGTCCTGTAGCTGATCTTTTTGTAGTCTAGCTCGTTACGATCTTTTCTCCGGTGGTCGGGGCTATAGGCGATCAGTTCGGATCAAGACGAATCCAACAAAGAGGAGCACAGTGCAAGCAGAACGATCACGGAAAATCGAGTGCGCTAACGAGAAGCCCCGAGGAGCCGCAATTGTGATAAAGCCGGTCACTCCGGCGATTATCAGCCGTGCTCCGAGCAGATACACCAAAAAAAGCGCTTAGCCTCGTGAGCCGGCCGCCTCCTATGTTCCAGCGGCGATTTTCCCCATCAATTCGACGACTTCTTTGAAGCTTCTCACTTTTATTGGGCCGTAGACCTTGTCCAGCACTAAGGAGTGGGCGTTTCGCCCAACGGCAACAGCGGGCTTGCCGCGGTTGCGTATCTCGATGGTTAAGCCCTCATCATCCAGGGCGCGGGCGGCAACACCGAACGTCTTCAAAGCGGAAAGTGCATTGCCAATCATGCTATCGCTCACATGCCGCGCTTATGCCATCAGATCCCGAAACTGCTGGACCAACTGGCCAAGCCGTTCGGGTTCAACTATATCGATGGAAACAGTGGTTCCTTCGTCTTCAACTTTGATCTCAATAGCAGGATCATTGTGTACCTTTAACAGGAGTTTTGTGTCGTTCTGATAAATAATCTGAAGGTAGTCTTTGCTTGCTCGCACAATCTCGCGGATCCGCTCCGAATCCATAAGTCCGTTTGGCATGAAACATCACCATTTTTATATCAATTTAAGTAAATATAAGCTATTCCCGTGCCTTAAAAAGCTTGCGTGCCTATTTCTCACAAAAACGACAGATGTCTGCGAGTCCATTTCAATTTTATCGCACGTTCGTTCGGACGCTGCGCGGGCTGAATGACCCCGTTGTGTTATCCTTCGATAACACAAGCTTTGCAAAGGCGTACGCGACTGATCCCGCGATCCTCCCTCACCATTTCATTCACAGTGGCAATTTTTTCTCGCCCCCTTATTCGAAAAAGCCGGAACTGCGCACGAAAGAAAGGGTTCTGCTACTGCAGGAAAAGCTGGTGAACAACAGGACCGATGGTTTGATGACGCTTAACGTTCCGGTCACCGGCGACTTTAAAACGCCCTACTGGAGGCACGTCAAAGCAGATAGGTTGAAAGCGCTTGAAACAAGTCTAGAGGCTGCTTTGTGGGCCATCGAGAATGCTCAACGGCCTGATTTGTTGTACGCTGGCTTTGAGGTCGGTACGCTTCGCGATGCCCGTTACATATTTGAGAGGGCTTTAAATGTCGGTTTGACAAAGCTCTCTGCAGGCTTTGGACTGTTTTCTCGCCTCGCGAGATTCCGCTCCGAAGATCGCGTGAAGCAGTTTGAGGTGCTCGCTGGGTACAATCAGGTCTTAGGCGAGTTTGGAGACGTACGATTTCACGCCTCCGGGGGCAGCTCATTGAACACGCTTGAGCTCCTCGCATATGCTAACGTGACCTCAGCCGACGGCTCAAGTGCCGTTATTGCCGGACTCGCGTATGGCTCCATCTTAACGGCTTCAGGCAGGCTTGTACGAGCCGACAAACTCTGCGAATGGACGTGCAACTGCGAATTTTGCTCCGCGAAGAGTCCGCTAGATGCACTCAACGAGCTCCAGCGCTCTCCTGTGGCGCGAGTAAGACACAACGTTAATATGGTGCGCCTTTCAGAAGCGCGTATCAATGACGCTCTCGAGAACAATACGATCGCGGAGCTCACCCAACAGCGGCTTGTCGAGTATGACAAGCAAGATCTGTGGAGATGCCACGCCATCGTTAGCGAAAAACTGCCACGGGACTAGGGACGTGCTGAAAGCAGTGATGTTCGACTGGGATGGGACACTTTACGATTCGGTCATTCCCACCTACAAGAGCTATCTAGGCGTCATGGACGCATTCGGCCTGCAACAGGTAACCCTCGAAGAGTTTCGCCAGGCGAGTCGTCCCAACTATCACGATTACTACTTGTATTTAGGGATACGCGAAGACGACTGGGCAACCGCAGATGTGGCATGGATGGACTCCTACGGGCAACTCAATAAGGAGTGTGTTCTATTCGCCGGCACTGCCGACGCTCTGCTTGAACTGAAGAAGATGCATTTGAAGCTAGGCCTCGTTTCCGGCGGATCTCGAGAGCGTGTGACGAGCGAGATTAGCGAACAAGGAATCGAGGCGTACTTCGATACGATGTTGTTTGGCGACGACGTCGGGTTTGAACACGGGAAGCCAGCGCCCGAAACCTTGCTTATGGCAATAAAACAAGCACACGTTGTCGCCTCAGAGGTGCTTTACGTGGGCGACACGGTTGAAGATATCCTTATGGGAAAAAAAGCGGGGACAAAAACGGCCGCAGTTCTCTGCGGCTTTGCGACGCGTCAGTCGCTAATCCGCTCCCAGCCCGATTTCGTGCTGCGCGACGTAAGCGCTTTGCCCGATACCATTAAAAAGGAAGTTTGAAGAGGATGGACCCCTTCATTCGACGCTAATGCGCGACTTTTCTTCTTCAGGTTGGACGCGTTTCAGCCTCACCTCAAGAACGCCATTTCGGTAGGTTGCCTTCGCGCTGTGTGGGTCAACCTTAACGGGGAGTTCAACGCTTTCGGAGTATTTTCTAAACTCGTTTTGGGCCTTGATATCAAGTCTGCTCTCAGTGGTCTCCAGCTGCACATCCGTTCGATCAACGCCAGGCATCTCGGCAATAACGTGAACTTCTTCAGTCGTCTCCATAACATCAATCAGGGGCTTTCTCTCGTCCTCCATCTTGACGGTCCTGCCAAAGGGCTGGATATTCCCGAATTCTCGCACTTCTGGTGCTTCGCCAGGATGCTGCGTCATTGAGAACCCGTAAATGAAGGGTTTCGGTTGCCTTCCCTCCTGCAGGTCTCGCAGCATCTGATCCATCAGCTCTTCAAATCCTTCGCCGAAAAAGTCATCAAAAAAACTCCTTCGCCTTTTCGCCATTCTTACGCCTCCTTGTCTTCACTCACTCCGCTTAAGTCCTGGTGTTTCAGCTCACGCATAGCCTGCAAATTCAGGCTTTGCGGCCTGCTCCTTCGGCTCTTCTTCCGTAACAGAGAACTTTGCAAACTCCGTTGCGATCTTCTCATATTGGTGAAGCATGTCGCGCGACGCCGTCGGCTTGACTCGGTTGATTGCAGCGTACAGATGCGCTTTCGTAATCCGTATTGACGGCGCCCGTTCTTTAACCTGCGCGGGTGTCATGTCATCCCGGATGAAGCCTCGGAGAGCGAGCATCGCGCCTTCTCTGCAAATTGCTTCGATATCGGCACCTACGTATCCGTCGGTCTCTTTGGCGAGCTGTTCGATGTCAACGTCGTCTGCCAGCGGCTTTCCGCGCAAGTGAATTGCAAATATCTGCGCGCGACTCGACGCGTTGGGAGGGGGTATGTACACGAGCCTGTCAAGGCGTCCAGGCCGCAGGAGCGCAATGTCAACCATATCGGGCCGATTCGTTGCGCCGATCACCACTACGTCCTTAAGCTCCTCTAAGCCATCGAGCTCGGTCAGCAGCTGACTCACTACCCGTTCAGTCACGTGCGAGTCTGAACTCGCCCCTCTTGTCGGTGCTATTGCGTCAAGCTCGTCGAACAGGATGATGGTCGGAGAGACCTGCTTGGCGCGACGAAACGTCTCGCGCACGCCTTTTTCTGACTCGCCAACCCACTTGCTCAATAGCTCTGGCCCTTTTATGCTAATAAAGTTGGCCTCGCTTTCAGTTGCGACCGCCTTGGCCAGGAGCGTCTTTCCTGTGCCTGGAGGCCCGAAGAGTAACACCCCCTTTGGCGGCTTCGTGTTGATCGTGCTAAACGCGTCGCCGAATTTTATCGGCCACTCAACGGCCTCTATCAGCTCTTGCTTGGGCGCTTCAAGCCCCCCGACGTCTTGCCATTTCACGTTCGGCGCCTCAACAAACACCTCGCGCATTGCTGAAGGCTCGATGTTCTTCTGGACGTTCGTGAAGTCTTCCGCGGTGACCTGGAGCTTGTCGAGCACATCTTGCGAGATCTCTTGTTCGAGGTCAATCTCGGGAAGGATCTTTCGAAGTGCGTGCATCGCCGCTTCTTTGGATAATGCGGCCAGATCAGCACCGACGAAGCCGTGCGTCGTACGCGCAAGGTCCTCAAGGTGCACGTCGCCGGCGATGGGCATGCCCCGCGTGTGTACCTGTAATATTTGGAGACGACCAGCCGCATCGGGCACTCCAATTTCGATCTCTCTGTCAAATCGACCGGGCCTTCGCAGCGCGGGATCGATTCCTTCCGGGCGATTGGTCGCTGCGATCACCACGACCTCTCCGCGCGCCTCTAGTCCGTCCATCAGTGCAAGCAGCTGTGCGACAACGCGCCGCTCCACCTCCCCCGTCACTTCGCTCCGCTTGGGCGCGATCGCGTCGATCTCATCGATAAAAATGATCGCAGGCGTATTGTCCGAGGCCTCCTTAAACAGCTCCCGGAGGTGCTGTTCGCTCTCACCGTAAAACTTGCTCATGATCTCCGGGCCGCTGATGTTGATGAAGTAGGCATCTGTCTCATTGGCAACGGCTTTCGCGAT
>Ga0187784_10003616_pt1 | contig 12495 bp, 11 predicted proteins | sample 1015_SJ02_MP15_2_FD_132964 | JGI IMG/M metagenome (GOLD analysis project Ga0187784, IMG submission 132964) | Tropical peat soil microbial communities from peatlands in Department of Meta, Colombia - 1015_SJ02_MP15_20_MG | ecosystem: Environmental > Terrestrial > Soil > Wetlands > Peat | place... | reverse complement strand
TGTGGGGAGGGCCGACCGCAAAGCGGGCGGGGTGGGGGTCGGAGTTTGGCGACCCTACCGCGCAACAAACTCCGACCCCCACCCCCAACCCCTCCCCACAAGGGGAATTATATACTTGACAAAAGCGGGTCTAGGGCTTGATGTCTAGCGGCTTGGTGCAAATCAAGCTGGCTCCCCGGATCACGTCTAGTCGAGTGTGTGGCTCCCCCTGCGGGGAGAAATGGGAAAGAGAGATGGCCGAAGGGCCGCCAAGAAGAATAGAAAGCTAGTCCCCCTACCCTCACAGCCTACGGACGCGATGATCGCGGCTGGGACTGAGGCTTTGCTTTCTTCGCTTTCGGAGTGGGTTTCTTGGCGGGTACCAGGAATAGATCGTGCTCTGACTCAAGTATACCGTGCAATGACATCATCTTGGGCTCTTGAGCTTCGCGAAACCGACGCAAAGCGGAAGACTTAGTTTCGATCTTGAGTGTCAGCCGTCTTACGTCGCGCACCCGGACCGGCTCATAAGAAGCGCGTATCTCTTTGTCGTTTAGTCGCATCTGATACGCGCGTCTGTTGGTAGCATGACCTACCCAAGGATCATGAACATACTTGTTGCGTTGCCCCGCCATTCTGCCGATGTCGCCTAGTATCTTGGTGAGCTTACCTTGAGCCTTCAGTGGGGCTCCCAGTTGAAGAGGCTTTCGACGTGGTGGCTTGATTCGCGTAGGCTTTTTTCGCAACACGATCCGCGCCACAGCCGTTGTTAATTCAAGGCGCGACGCAGTAGTCCTGAGTGAATAGTAGATGGCTCTGGCAACCGGCACAGGAAGGTTTGTGAGGATTAGAAATATCTGAAACACTCGAAGCTCAAGCGTGGCCCATGCCACATTGAGGTTTCCAATTTCTTCGGCAAGGGCCGGGTTGTCGGAGAGACCAGCGCGTATAAGAAGGTCGCCGCTCATGACCAGCAAGCCTCAGGTTGACGAGAACACACGGCGCCTAATGGGCGCGCTGGTGCGGATGCCACCAAAGCCGCACGAGGAAATGAAGCTGGGGAAGCCTAAAGGGAAGAAAGCCGCGAGTCCCAAGCGAGCGAAGCGGAAGTCACAGGCGAAGTGAGGTGCGTTGCGGTTGGCCCGTGCGGGTCTACTCTGGCCTCATGTCAAATCCTCGGGTCTCGCCCTTCCTTTTACTATCCACTTCGGCTCTTCGGCGAGCGGAAGAATCCCATACTGCAGCCCTAGCTGTTCAGCGGCATGCACGATTGCAGCAAGAGCGCCGGGAGCTTCTTGAAAGTCTACTTGCCAGACTAATTGGTCCAATCGGCGGACCGCTTCTCTATTTGCGGTCGACTTTTGGATCATTGCTTCGAACGTCGCATAGACCCGTTGGGCCTCGGAGGGGTGCGCGGGCAAGATCACGTAGATGATCGCACTATGCATTGCGTTGCCCTCGTTTCTCCCGCCAGCGCCAGAAGCGCTTGGCCTGCTTAGTGTAGCTCTTCCTCGTTAGTCGGCCGGTACGTGAGACGCTTGCCCTCGATACCCTTCATGGCAAGCGCCGCACGTTCCCCATCGGTGAAGCCGAGTGACATGCGGGTGTTGTAACGGAAGTCGAATTCGCCAAGGTAGCGCTTCAGATGCTTCGCGCTGACGTGATGATACACGCCGTTGATGCCGCGCTTGAGGATCGAGAAATAGCCCTCAATCGTGTTCGTGTGCGCGTCGCCGCGAACGTATTCGCCGATGCTGTGATTGACCATCGCGTGGCGTTCAAACTCCGCGCTGAGGCGCGAGCCGCCCGCATCGCTCATCACGGTCGTCGCCGCATCGATCTGCGCTTGCAGGATCGGCCGCAGCGTCTTCGCCGTGACAGAAGGCACATGGTGCGAGCGCACCTTGCCGCCTCGCTCCAGAAGCGAGAAGGCGATCTCTTTCTCCATCCCGCCCTTGCTCTTGCGCTTGCGGACGTGGCGGTTCTTGTCCTTGCCGCCGATGTACGTCTCGTCAATCTCAACCGTCTTGCCTTCGCCGCCGAGAGGGCCAGCGGGATTAAGCTCGCGCATCGCTTCGCGCAGACGATGCATCATGAACCATGCCGTCTTGTAGGTGACGCCAAGCGTGCGGTGCATCTGGTGCGCGCTGATGCCCTTCTTGCTCGAATTGAGCAGGTGAGCAGCGAGCCACCACTTCGTCAGGCTGATCTTGCTGCGCTCGAAAACCGTGCCGACCGTGACGGTGAACTGGCCCTTGCAGCCGTTGCAATAGAACAGGCCGGGCCGCGCGCTCTTGCCCTCAATGCGCGCCACGTCGTCGCCCGTGCTGCCGCAGTGAGGGCACACAGGACCGTCAGGCCAGCGCACCGCCTCAAGAGCTTCGCGGGCCGCGTTCTCGTCAGTGAAGATCGGAGCTTGGAAAGTGGCGGTCATGGGTGTCCCCTATGCCGCCATCCTACCTATCGGGTCACTTTTGTCAAGTATATAATTCCCCCCACAAGGGGGAGGGGAGCAAGCCGCGTCCGCGGCGAGCGCTTCGGGTTCAAACATCGTTGCCCTGCGCACGCTCACCCGTTCCGCAGAAAACTGATATTTGAAATATCAAAAATAGCGTATAGTATAGCACATATCAGTTATCGAATCGGACCGCCGATGATCACCGCCGGCCAGATGCGGGCCGCAAGGGCGTTGCTCGATATCGACCAGCGCGAGCTCGCCGAGCGTTGCGGCCTGTCGCTGCCGACGATTCAGCGCATGGAGACGAGCGGCGGCGTGGTGCGCGGCAACGTCGCCTCGCTGATGAAGCTGGCCGAGGCACTGGCTCAAGCCGGAATCGAGTTGATCGGCGACGACGCGGTGAGCAGCGGCGGCGGCCGTGGCGTGCGGCTCAAGCGAGCGCCGCCATGATCGTCAAGCTGCTCATCGGCGTCGCGGCGCTGCTGCTGCTCGGCCCGCTCGCGGTCGCCCTGCATCGCTGCGCGCAGCGCAACAGCGCGATCTACGGCGCGAGTCTCTTGATCAGCTCGATGCTGTGCGCTGCCGCCGTGTCGCATCTCATCGGCATCGCGGACCCTGCCTCGTCGACCGTGCTGCCGCTCGGGCTTCCCTGGCTCGGCGCGCACTTCCGCATCGACGCGCTCTCGGCCTTCTTTCTCATCGTGATCAATCTCGGCGGCGCGGCGACGAGCCTGTTCGCGCTCGGCTACGGGCGCCACGAGGAATTTCCGGCGCGCGTGCTGCCGTTCTTTCCGGCCTATCTCGCCGGCATGAACCTCGTGGTGCTGGCCGACGACGCGTTCTCGTTCCTGGTGGCGTGGGAGTTCATGTCGCTCACCTCGTGGGCACTGGTGATCGCGCATCACAACGATCGCGAAAACCTCCGTGCCGGCCTCGTCTATCTCGTGATGGCGAGCATCGGCACGCTCGCGCTGCTGCTCGCCTTCGGCGCGCTTGCCGGCCGCGATGGCGGCTACGCCTTCGAGGCGATCCGCGCGGCGCCGCCATCGGCGACCCTGGCGGCGCTGGTGTTCTGCCTCGCGTTGTTCGGCGCGGGCTCCAAGGCCGGCCTGGTACCACTGCATGCCTGGCTGCCGCTTGCGCACCCGGCGGCACCGAGCCACGTCTCGGCGCTGATGAGCGGCGTCATGACCAAGGTCGCGGTCTATGCGTTCGTACGCATCGCATTCGATCTCGTCGGAGAACCCGACTGGTGGTGGGGCATGCTGGTGCTCGCGCTCGGCAGCGGCACCGCGGTGATCGGCATTCTGTACGCGATGCTGCAGCCCGACCTGAAGAAGCTGCTCGCGTACTCGACGGTCGAGAACATCGGCGTGGTATTCGCAGGGCTCGGCCTCGCCCTCGCCTTCAAGGCAAGCGGCCTGCCGAGCGCAGCCGCGCTCGCCGCGACCGCGGCGCTGCTGCACGTCTTCAACCACGCGACGTTCAAGAGCCTGCTGTTCTTCGGCGCCGGCGCCGTGCTGAATGCGACCGGCGAGCGCAACATCGAGAATCTCGGTGGCCTGATCAATCGCATGCCGATGACGGCCTTTGCGGTGCTGGTCGGGTGCCTCGCGATCTCCGCCTTGCCGCCGCTCAACGGCTTCGTCTCCGAATGGCTGATGTTCCAGGCGATCCTGTTGAGCCCGCAACTCCCGCAGTGGAGCCTGAAGCTCATGGTGCCCGCGGGCGGTGCGCTGCTTGCGTTGTCGGCCGCGCTGGCGGCGGCCTGCTTCGTCAGGGCCTATGGCGTGAGCTACCTCGGGCGGCCGCGCAGCGAGGCGGCGAGATCTGCCGCAGAGGTCGATGCGCCATCGCGCGCCGCCATGTTTCTGCTCGCCGCGGTCTGCCTTCTGGTCGGCGTTTTCTCCGGCGCGGTGATCGATGCCCTCGAGCCGATCGTAACCGGCGTGGTCGGCGGCCGCATGCCGGTGCAGGGCACCGACCGCCTGTTTACGATCGTGCCGGTCGCCGAAAGCCGCTCCTCCTACAACGGCCTGCTGGTTTTTGTGTTCATCACGTTCTCGACGCTCGCCGCGATCGAGATCATTCATCGCTTCGCCTCGCGTGCGGTGCGCCGCGGTCCTGCATGGGACTGCGGATACCCCGATCCAAGCCCCGCCACGCAATACACTGCGGACAGCTTCGCCGAGCCGATCCGGCGCGTCTTCGCACCGATGTTCGGCGCGAGCGAGCGGGTCGAGATGCCAAGGCCCGGCGATCCGCGCCCCGCCCGCCTGACAGTGACCGTGCGCGACTGGATCTGGGAGACCCTCTACCAGCCGGTTGCATCCGTCGTTGCCGGTGCGGCCGACCTGCTCAATTACCTGCAATTCCTGACCATCCGGAAGTATCTCAGCCTCGTCTTCGTCGCGCTTGTTCTCCTCCTGCTGCGGGTCTCGCTATGGCCCTGATCGCCGATCGCGCTCGACGAAGGATCGCCGGCCGCAACCCGAGGCGGGCTGCCGGATGAGCCCCCTGATCGTCGTATTGGCCACCGTGCCCATGCTGCTTGCCGCGCCATTGCTGGCCGCGCTGGGGCAAGGATGGGGGAAGGCAACACGACTGATCTATGGGGCTTGTTTCGTCATTGGCCTTGTCGACTGCGCGGCGGCGTTGATTCAACTCGTCGGGGATCCTCCGGCCGCGGCGCTCCGCCTGCCCATCGGGCTGCCGTCGGCGGGCGCGAATTTCCGCATCGATGCGCTCGCGGCCTTCTTTCTCGCGGTGGTCAATCTCGGGAGCGCGATCGCGAGCCTCTTCGCCGCCGGCTACGGCACGCACGAGACGGCACCGGGCCGGGTTCTGCCGTTCTACGGTGCGTTTCTCGCCGGCATGAACCTGGTCGTGCTGGCTGACGATGCCTTCACGTTCCTCCTCTCGTGGGAGTTCATGTCGCTCACCTCCTGGGCGCTGGTGATGGCGCATCATCGCGACCCCGAGAACCGTCATGCCGGCTACGTCTACATCGTGATGGCAAGCTTCGGGACGCTGAGCCTGCTGCTGGCGTTCGGACTGCTCGCCGGCGCGGCTGGCGGATACACCTTCGCCGAGATGCGCGCCGCCGCGAGCGCGCCGCATGGCTGGATTCTGCTCCTCGCGCTGCTCGGTGCCGGTTCAAAAGCCGGCCTCGTCCCCTTGCACGTCTGGCTTCCGCTCGCGCATCCGGCGGCGCCCAGCCAGGTCTCGGCGCTGATGAGCGGCGTGATGACCAAGGTCGCGGTCTATGGCTTTGCCCGCATCATCTTCGATCTCAACGGACCGCCCGCATGGTGGTGGTGCGTCGTCGTGATCCCGCTCGCCGGCATCACCTGCGTGCTCGGTGTGCTCAGCGCGCTGATGCAGCATGACCTGAAGCGCCTGCTCGCCTACCACACCGTGGAGAATATCGGCATCATCTTCATCGGGCTCGGCCTCGCGCTCGCCTTTGCGGCCCACAACTTCCCCGGCGCCGCCGCGCTGGCGCTGACCGCCGCGCTGCTGCACGTCTTCAACCACAGCATCTTCAAGAGCCTGCTGTTCTTCGGCGCCGGCGCCGTTCTCAACGCCACCGGCGAGCGCGACATGGAGCACCTCGGTGGCCTGATCCAACGCATGCCGCTCACGGCCTTCGCGTTTCTCACCGGCTGTGTGGCGATCTCCGCGCTGCCCCCGCTCAACGGTTTCGTCTCCGAATGGCTGACGCTGCAAGCGATCCTGCTGAGCCCCGATGTCCCGTCCTGGGGCGTCAAGCTGATCGTGCCGGCGGTCGGCGCCATGCTCGCGCTCTCGGCGGCGCTTGCCGCTGCCTGCTTCGTGAAAGCGTTCGGCGTCACGTTCCTCGGCCGGCCGCGCACGCCGCTCGCTGCGAACGCGCGCGAGACCGACCGCGCCTCGCTCGCCGCGATGCTGACGCTTTCCGCCCTCTGCCTGATTGCCGGGATCGTGCCCGGCTTCTTCATCGATGCACTCGCGCCGGTGGCGCATAGCCTGGTCGGCGCGCGCATGCCGGCGCAGGGGATTAATTCATGGCTGTCGGTGATTCCGATCGCCGAAAGCCGCAGCTCGTACAACGGTCTTCTGGTGCTGTTGTTCATCACGCTATCGACGCTGCTTGCGATCGAGGTCATTCATCGCTTCGCGTCACGCAGCCTGCGCCGGGGTCCGCCCTGGGATTGCGGTTATCCCGACCCGAGCGTTTCGACCCAATACAGCGCCTCCAGCTTTGCCCAGCCGATTCGACGGGTGTTCGGAGAGGTGGTGTTTGCGGCACGCGAGCGGGTGGAGATGCCGCCGCCGGGCGACCCGCGGCCTGCGCGTCTGACCGTCACGCTGCGCGATCTCGTCTGGGACGTCCTCTACGCGCCGATCGGCGGCGCGGTCTGGCTCGCAGCCGAGAAGCTCGGCTATCTGCAGTTCCTGACCATTCGACAGTATCTGAGCCTCGTCTTCGCCTCCCTGGTCATCCTGCTCTTCGTCCTCATGATGGTGATGCTGGTATGGCAGTGATCCTCGACCTCATCGTGCAAGGCGCGCAGATGCTGCTGGTGCTTCTGCTCGCGCCGTTGCTGCTCGGCTATACCCGCAAGGTCCGCGCACACCTGCTCAGCCGCCAGGGGCCGCCGCTGATCCAGCCGTATCGCGATCTGCTGCGTCTCATTCGCAAGGAGGTCGTATTGGCGCAGAACGCATCCTGGCTGTTCCGCAGCGGTCCCTACATGATCTTCGCCGGCACCTGGGTCGCGGCCGCCCTGGTCCCGACCTTCGCCACCGGCCTGCAGTTCAGCTGGACCGCGGATTTGATCGCGATCACGGCGCTGATCGGCTCGTCGCGGTTCTTTCTCGCGCTGGTCGGGATGGATGTCGGCACCAGCTTCGGCGGCATCGGCTCGAGCCGCGAGATGATGTTTGCCTCGCTCGCCGAGCCGGCAATGATCATGATCGCGTTCACCGTCGCGCTGCTCGCCGGCACCACGCAGCTTTCCACGATCGCGCATTTCATGCTGACCAATGGCAGCCTGCGCGTCTCGCTCGGGCTGGCGCTCGCCGCCCTCGTCATCGTGGCGCTGGCCGAAAACGCGCGCATCCCGGTCGACAATCCGGCGACGCATCTCGAGCTCACCATGGTGCACGAGGCCATGGTGCTCGAATATTCCGGCCGCCATCTCGCGGTGCTCGAGTTTGCCGCCGCGCTGAAGCTTCTGCTCTATCTCTCGCTCATCGCCTGCATCTTCCTGCCCTGGGGGCTCGCCGCGCCGGGCAGCGGGCCGCAGGCCTACGTCACCGGGCTCCTCAGCTATCTCGTGAAGCTCGCCGTCGGCGGCTTCCTGCTGGTGCTGTTCGAAACCTCGATCGCAAAGATGCGCGTATTCCGCGTACCGGATTTTCTCGGCATCTCGCTGATGCTCGGTTTGCTCGGCATGCTTTTGCTGTTCGTGTCGCGGAGCTTCTGATGGGCAACTCTTCGATCGATATTGCACACATGCTGGCGGGCGGCATGGTGCTGGTGAGCTTTCTTCTGCTCTACCAGGATCGCATGTTCGCCTTGCTGAACATCTTTGCGATTCACGCGATGGTGCTGTCCGCATCGGTCGCCTGGCAGGCCCATGTTCAGGGCGCGCCGCACCTCTATGTCCCCGCCGCGATCGCACTGGTGCTGAAGGGCATCATCATCCCGGTCGCCTTGCACCGCGTGGTGGTTCGTCTCGGGATCCATCGCACGATCGAGACCGTCGTCGGCATCGGTCCGACCATGCTGCTGGGCATGGGCCTCGTCGCGCTCTCCATGGTGGTCATGCTCAAGGCGGCTGCCGAAGCCGATCCGCTCGCGCGCGAGGATCTCGCGTTTGCGCTGTCGGTGGTCCTGCTCGGTCTGCTGATGATGGTGACGCGGCGCAACGCGGTCAGCCAGATCGTCGGATTCATGTCGCTGGAAAACGGGCTGATCCTCGCCGCCACGGCGGCGCGCGGCATGCCGCTGGTGGTCGAGATCAGCGTCGCATTCTCGGTGCTGGTCGCCTTCATCGTGATCGGCGTGTTCCTGTTCCGCATCCGCGAACGGTTCGATTCCGTCGACCTTCAGGCGCTTGATGAATTCCGGGGGGAACGGCGGTGAACGCATTCCTGGCGAGTTTCGAGTTCTCGCCGCTGGCGGGCGTGCTGATCATACCCGCGGCCGCAGCCGCGCTGCTCGCGCTGTTGCCGGGCTACTGGATCACTGCGCGCCTCAACGTTCTGGCCGCGCTCGCGACGCTCGTTTGCGCCGTCTTCCTCCTGTTCGACCGGCCGGTGGCCGGCGGCTATCTGTTCGTCGACGACCTCAACGTGGTCTTCATCGTGCTCTCGACCTTCGTCGCCTTCACCACCAGCGTGTTCTCGGCGAGCTATATCGGGCACGAGCTCGAGATCGGCCGTCTCACGCCGCGCTACCTGCGCTTCTACCACGCCATGTATCAGACCTTGATGTTCGCGATGAACCTCGGGCTGACCGCGAACAACATCGGCCTGATGTGGGTCGCGATCGAGCTCGCGACGCTTACCACCGTGCTGATGGTCGGCATTTATCGCACCCACGAGGCGCTCGAGGCGGCGTGGAAATATTTCATCCTCGGCAGCGTCGGCATCGCGCTCGCGCTGTTCGGCACCATCCTGGTCTACATGGCGGCGCGTCCGGTCATCGGCGAGGGCAATGACGCGATGGTGTGGACGGTGCTGATCGCGAAGGCGAGCGCATTCAGCCCGCAACTGCTCAACGTCGCTTTCGTGTTCCTGATGCTGGGTTACGGCACCAAGGTCGGTCTCGCGCCGCTGCACGCCTGGTTGCCCGACGCCCACGCCGAGGGCCCGACGCCGATCTCGGCCGTGCTGTCCGGGCTGTTGCTCAACGTCGCGCTCTACGCACTGTTGCGATTCAAGCTGTTGCTCGCCGCCAACCCGCTCGCGCTCGCGCCCGGCCCCTTGATGGTGACGATGGGCCTCCTGTCGCTGATCTTCGCGGCCTTCATGCTGTACCGCCGGCGCGACATCAAACGCATGTTCGCCTACTCGTCGATCGAGCACATGGGCATCATCGCGTTCGCTTTCGGCATCGGCGGCCCGCTCGCCAACTTTGCCGGCCTGCTGCACATGACCATGCACTCGCTCACCAAATCGGCAATCTTCTTCGCGGTCGGCCATATCGCGCAGGTGAAGGGGACGCAGAAGATCGCCGACATGGGCGGGCTCACTGAGACGCACCCCGTGCTCGGTTGGGGCCTCGTGCTCGGCGTCGTCGCAATCGCGGGCATGCCGCCGCTCGGCATCTTCATGAGCGAGTTCCTGGTCGTCTCTTCCACCTTCGCGCGCGAGCCGCTGCTCGCGGTGCCGCTGGTATTCGGTCTGCTCGTCGGCTTCGGCGCGCTGATCCTGCGGCTCAACCAGGTCGCGTTCGGCGAGGCGCGCGGGCCGGCGACGCCCGCAGAGGCTTCCTATGTGCCGATGTTTGCGCATCTCGCGCTGGTGTTCATGGCTGGCGTCTACTTGCCGCCGCCGATCGTCGCCTGGTTCCAGAGCGTCGCGAAGGTGCTCGGCTGATGGCTCCGCTCGATCTCATCCCGGTCCGCGAGCGCGCCGAGGCGCATCGGCCCTGGGCGCGCGCGCTCGTCGACAATGAAGGCTGGGGCGCCGCGATCGACCGGCTCGAGTCCGGCGATCTCACCTTGGTTGGGCTCTGGGGCGACGCCGGTGCCGTGCACCTGGCGGTGCTCGACGCCGCCGAGGAGATCGCGGTGCTGACCTATCATTGCGTGCATGGCAGCTATCCGAGCGTCGGCGCGCGTCACCCGCCGGCGCTGCGGCTCGAGCGCGCGATCCACGACCTGTTCGGATTGAAGGCCGCAGGCGCGCCCGACACGCGGCCCTGGCTCGACCTCGGCTTCTGGGACGTCGCGCATCCGCTCGGGCACGCGATCCCGGCGCCGCCTCATGCGCCGTACGCCTTCCTTCCCGCCGAGGGCGAGGCCCTGCACCAGATTCCGGTCGGGCCGGTGCATGCCGGCATCATCGAGCCTGGCCATTTCCGCTTCAGCGCCAACGGCGAAACGGTGGTGCGGCTCGAACAGCGGCTTGGCTATGTTCACAAGGGCATCGAGGCGCTGATGCACGGCGCGACGCTCGTGCAGGGCGCGAAACTCGCTGGCCGCACGTCGGGCGACTCGACGGTCGCCTATGCCTATGCGTTCGCGCGAGCCGCCGAAGCCGCGCTGCAGGTCGATATTCCGCCGCGCGCCATCTACCTGCGCGCCGTGATGGCGGAGCTCGAGCGCATCGCCAATCACCTCGGCGACTTCGGGGCGATCTGCAATGATGCGTCGTTCTCGCTGATGCATGCGCAATGCTTCATCCTGCGTGAGCTGACCTTGCGCGCCTCGCAGGCCTGCTTCGGCCATCGACTGATGATGGACTGCATCGTCCCCGGCGGCGTCGCCACCGATCTCGCCCCGGACGGGCCCAAGCATCTGAGAGCGCTGCTTGGCGAAATCAGGCGCCGCTTCCCGGAGCTGGTCGAGGTCTACGACAACACCGCCTCGCTGCAGGACCGCACGGTCTCGACCGGCATTCTGAAGCCCGAGCTCGCGCGCCAGTTCGGCGCCGGCGGGTATGTCGGCCGCGCGTCGGGGCGCGGCGTCGATGCCCGCCGCAATCCCGGTTATCCGCCCTACGATTCGCTGCAGCTCGACGTGCCGGTGCTCAGCGAAGGCGACGTGAACGCGCGCGTCTGGATCAGGATTCGCGAGATCGAGCAGAGTCTCGGGCTGATCGACCAGATCCTGGCGGATCTGCCCGGCGGCCCGATCAAGGTCGAGGTTGCAGGCGCCGGCGCGGTCCGCGAGGGCGCGGCCCTGGTGGAAGCGTTCCGTGGCGACATCTTCCTCTGGCTGCGCGCCGGCGCAGACGGCAAGATCGCGCGCTGCCATTTGCGCGATCCGTCCTGGTTCCAGTGGCCGCTCTTGGAAGCCGCGATCGAAGGCAACATCGTTGCCGACTTTCCGCTCTGCAACAAATCGTTCAACTGCTCCTATTCGGGGCATGATCTCTAGGGTGTCCGATGCGCAAGCTGGTGCTTGAAAAGCTGTTGCGGCGCCCGCTCACCGAGCCCGCGCCGCAGCCCGACGCCGCGATGCTTGCCGAGCTCGCGGCGAGCCTCGATCGCGCTGCGCGGGCCCGGCTCGGCCGCTCGCTTTCGATCCGCGAGGTCGACGCCGGCTCGTGCAACGGCTGCGAGCTCGAGATCCACGCGCTCGGCAACGCCTTCTACGATCTCGAGCGGCTCGGCCTGCGCTTCGTCGCCTCGCCGCGCCACGCCGACGTGCTGATGGTGACCGGCCCGGTGACGCGGAACATGCGCGAGGCGCTGACGCGCACCTACAACGCAACGCCGGATCCGAAATGGGTGGTCGCGATCGGCGACTGCGCGGTCGACGGCGGGCTGTTCGCCGCAAGCTATGCGGTCGTGGGCGGCGTCGGCGCGGTCGTGCCGGTGGACCTGCACATCCGCGGTTGTCCGCCGCCGCCGGCCGAGATCCTCAAAGGCCTGATCGCACTGATGACGGCGGCGCGCTAGATGTGAGGGGATGAACCTAGCTTGAGCCACTCCCCATTCCCGCTCGTCCCCGCGAAAGCGGGGACCCAGTTCTTTGGCTGAGTACTCGGCCCCTGGATGCCCGCTTTCGCGGGCATGAGCGGAAAGGTTGGACTTACTTCCGCCGGATCAGCCGCTGATCCGCTCCACCGTGGCGCCGCAGCGGCCGAGCTTGTCCTCGAGCCGCTCGAAGCCGCGGTCGAGATGGTAGACGCGGTTCACCATGGTCTCGCCCTCGGCGGCGAGCGCCGCGATCACCAGCGACACCGAGGCGCGCAGATCGGTCGCCATCACGGGCGCGCCTTTGAGCTTCTCGACGCCCTCGATAGTGGCGTTCTGCCCGTCGAGCGTGATGCGCGCGCCGAGCCGCGCCAGCTCCTGCACGTGCATGAAGCGGTTCTCGAAGATCGTCTCGGTGATG
>Ga0187784_10003615_pt1 | contig 12495 bp, 9 predicted proteins | sample 1015_SJ02_MP15_2_FD_132964 | JGI IMG/M metagenome (GOLD analysis project Ga0187784, IMG submission 132964) | Tropical peat soil microbial communities from peatlands in Department of Meta, Colombia - 1015_SJ02_MP15_20_MG | ecosystem: Environmental > Terrestrial > Soil > Wetlands > Peat | place... | reverse complement strand
GCGAGCGATCCCGGCCGTTGCCGGCGTCGCGGGCGTGACGCGAGTGGAGCTGCCGCATTATGCGGCTCGAAGGCGGCCGGCGCTCGGCGCAGCCGCGCGCTCCTCGCTCCCGGCGGCCGGATTGCACGCGAGCCCGCAATCGGGCAATTCTCCTGCCATCGACGGCGAGGGCGTGACGCTCATGCACGCCGACCAGTTCATCTCGCAGACCTCCGTCAACGGCTCGGGGGTTCACATCGCCGTCATGTCGGACGACGTCACGAGTCTCGCGACGATTCAAGGTCGCGGCGAGCTGCCGGCGGTGGACGTGGTCCAGCCGAGCTCCAACGCGACACCAAACCCCGATCCGACCGACGAAGGCACGATGATGCTCGAGGAAGTTCACGCCGTTGCCCCGGGGGCGAGCCTCGCTTTCTGCGCTCCGCTCACCTCCGTGGAGTACCTCGCTTGCCTCCAGACGCTCATCACCGCCGGCGCGAGCATCGTGGTCGACGATATTGCCTACATCGGCGAGGATGTCATGTCGGCGCAAAGCGAGATGGCGACCGGCATCGCGAACCTGCTGAGCGCAAACCCCTCGCTCGCCCTCTTCACGGTCACCGAGAACTACAACGGCTCGTATTGGCAGGGGCCCTACGCACCGGTATCGACCGCAAGCCAATTCAATCTCACCTCGCTGAGCTGTGGCAGTCAGACGGACTACTATGTGAACAGCTTCGCCGGCGCCGGCGGTGAGGCGGTCGGCGTGCTCGCGAGCGGCACCTATCCGGGTCTTTTTCAATGGGCCGACCCATATGGCGCGAACGCGAGCAACTTCGATGTCTACTTGATCGACGTGACGTCGAGCTCGGGAACGTGCCTCTCGGCCGCGGGCTCCACCGATACCTACATGGATCTGACGCAGGCCTGGAACGTGAGCGATCAGTATGCCCTCTACATCGCGACCCCCGACCAATCGCTCGCCGGCAAGTATCTGAAGCTCCTCATCGGCGGTGACGGCGCCACCACGCTCTCCACATCGACCCCCGGCAGCGTGGTCTCGCCCCAGGCGTTCGTTGCGGGCGTCAACTTGGTCGGCGCGGTGAACGGCTCGGACAACATCGGCGACACCATCGAGCCCTTCAGCGGCTTAGGACCGATCCAGCTCGAGCTGCCCGCGCCGCTCCAGATTCAGGCGCCACTCATGGTCGCTCCGGATGCAATCTATGTCGATTCCGCCAGCACTGATTTCGCCGTGCCCGCGAATGGCCTGTTCTATGGGACCTCGGCCGCCGCACCGAATGCGGCCGCCGTGGCTGCGCTCTTGCGCGCCGCTTTTCCGAGTCTGACGCCCAGCGAGCTGACGGCGGCGCTGCAATCGGGGGCGGCAGCGCTTGGCAGCGCAACGCCGAACAGCACGTTCGGGTACGGGCGAGTGGATGCCGTCGGCGCCTTGCAGAGCATCCCTGGCCCGCAAATCTCCGGATTCTCGAGCGCTTCCATCACGGGGGGCACGAGCTCTTCGAGTCTGCCGGTGACCGTCAATGGCACGGGCGCACTGCGCCTCTCGGTATCGCCCGCTGCGTTGATCCCCGCCGACTCGAGCGGCGTCGAGCTCGCACCGTCGAATTGCGGCAATGGGGCGAGCGTGTGCTCCCTCGTTCTGACTCCGGCGATCGGGCAGTCCGGAACCACGACCGTGACGCTCACCGTCACCGACGGCGCCAACCGATCCGCCTCGATGCAAGCCCAAGTCACTGTCCTCAAACCCGCCCCACCCACCGTCTCCCTCACCTCGGGTGGCTCGCAAAGCGTCGATGTGAATACCTCGATTGCTCCGGTCACGTTCAATCTCACGGGGACCGGTCCGCTCGCGGTGAGCTCAACGGTGCATGATTTGTCGTCCGTCGCCCTCTCGAGCGGCTGCGGCATGTCGAGCTTGAATTGCACCGCCAACATCGGCAAGGCACCCTCCTCGGCCAGCAGTGCGAGCCTCACGATCCTCGTGGCGGACAGCTATGGGCAGCAAGCCACCGCCACGGCCACCGTCTCGGTCATTCAGCCCGGAAGCGGCGGCGGCGGCGGTGCGCTGGGCTGGGTCTCAGTGGTCGGGCTTGCCGCGCTTGCGGGTCTCAAACGCGCGGGCCGAGTTCGAAATGTTGGATGAAACGGCTCGTGAATGAGCGCGGGCCGGGAGCTCAGTCGGAGGCTTCTGACTAGCGCTTGCCAATCAGGTCGAGGGGAACCCGCACTTCAGGCGCCCCGTCCCTGCTTTGATCTCCCCCTTCGGAACACGAGCCATGGCATCCTCCGCAGGCGCCGGCGGCTGGGTTCGCGGCGGTCGCCTCCAGCCGGCGGGCCATCCGGCCCAAGCCGATGCGATGCGCAATGCCCGCCGCGAGCCGCGCGAGCCGCGCCCGCATCCGCTGGCGCAGGCTCTTCGGACCCAGGGAGCCGAGCGCGTACGTGATACTGGCGGCGAGCGCCAATGAGACCAACGAGCCGTCGAGCAATCGATTCATGGTTGCGATATCACGTCGCTAGAGCCGCGGCGACTCGATAGGTGATGAAGGACCCGCCGTAGGCCAGCGCGAAGAGATACCCGGCCATCAACACCGGGTAGCGCCAGGAATTCGTCTCCCGCCTCACCGCAACCAGGGTCGATAAGCATTGCGGCGCGAACACGTACCAGGCAAGCAAGGAGAGCGCGGTGGGAAGAGTCCAGGATTGAGCGATCAGCGGCGTGAGGGCCGCGCTCACGTCCGTCCCCGTGGAGGATAGCGCGTAGACCGTGCCGAGCGCGCCGACCGCGACCTCACGGGCTGCAAGCCCCGGCACCAAGGCGATCGAGATCTGCCAGTTGAACCCGATCGGTGCGAACACCACCGCGAGCCAGCGCCCCATTTGACCGGCGATGCTGTACTCGATGGCCGGGCCCGGCGCGCCGGGGGGTGGGGCCGGATAGGAAGAGAGCGCCCAGAGAATCACCATCAGCGCCAGGATGATCGTGCCGACTCGGCTCAAGAAAATCTCCGCGCGCTGCCACAAGCCGATCAAGAGATTACGCGGGTTGGGCCAATGATAGGCGGGTAGCTCGAGGAGCAGCGTGTGATAGCGCGACGTGGAGCCGACGCGCTTCAACACCAACGCGACCAGCATGGCGCTCGCCACCCCGGCCACGTAGAGAGCGAAGAGCACGAGCCCCTGAAGCTCGAGCCCCCCCCAGACGATATGGCGAGGAATGAATGCGCCGATGATCAATGCGTACACGGGCAAGCGCGCCGAGCACGTCATCAGCGGTGCGATCATGATCGTCGCGAGGCGGTCGCGGGGATTTTGTATGGTGCGCGTCGCCATGATGCCGGGAATGGCGCAGGCGAAGCTCGACAACAGAGGAATGAAGGCTCGGCCCGAGAGCCCGACACTGCCCATCAATCGGTCGAGGAGAAACGCCGCGCGGGGCAGGTATCCGGAGTCCTCCAGCACCAGGATAAAGAAGAACAGGATGATGATTTGGGGCAGAAACACCAGCACGCTCCCCACTCCTGCGAGCACGCCGTTGACCAGCAACCCCTTCAGGAGACTCGCCGGCAAGCTCGAGCTCAGCCAGTCGGCAAGGCCCGCGATGGCCGCTTTGATCGCATCCATCGGCACCTGGGCCCAGGCGAATACGGCCTGGAACACGAGGAACAGGACCGACGCGAGGATCAGCGGCCCGAGCAGCGGATGGAGAACGATGGCATCGACCTTGTCGCTGAAGGTGACGCCATCGAGCCGGTCGCCGCCGATGACTTTCAAGATTCTGCGAACCTCGGCCTGATCGTGCTCGATATCGGCTGCCGTCAGCCTGCGCCACGCGTGGCGTGGCGCCTGTGGAGCGGCGAAATCCGGTGCATCGAGCACCTTGATCAGCTCCCTCGCGCCCGAGGGCTTGATTCCGACCGTCTCGACCACCGGAACACCGAGCTCGCGCGCGAGCTTGTCGACGTCGATGACGATACCTTTACGCCGCGCGATGTCGGTCATATTGAGAGCGATGACCATGGGGAGCCCGATGCGCTTCAAGCTCAAGACCAGCCGCAGGTTCTGGCGCAGATTGGTCGCATCGGTGACGCAGACCACGAAGTCGGGCGAGCTCTCGCCGGCGCGCCGGCCGAGCAGCACGTCCGCCGTCACCTGCTCATCGGGGGTCAAGGGGTCGAGGCTGTACGCACCCGGGAGATCCAGAATACGGATCCGGCGCCCGGCAGGGGTAACGAGCGCACCCTCCTTGCGCTCCACCGTGACCCCTGCATAGTTCGCGACCTTCTGTCGGCTGCCGGTCAAGACGTTAAACAGCGCCGTTTTGCCGCAGTTAGGATTGCCGACCAGGGCAACCAAGGGGTTTCGGGGCGCGCCAGGCAGGGCGTCCATGAAACCGGCTAGGAGCCTGTCTGCTCCGGGCAGACGCGTATGCAGGCTGCCTCGAACAGGCGCAGGCCAAAGGTGCCCGTGCCGACACGCACCGCGATCGGATCCCGCGCGAGTAGGCCTCGCGCGACGATTCTTACCGCCTCTCCGGGCAGAAAGCCGAGCTCCGCCAGCCGCCTGCCGAGCTCGGACGGAGCCGAAGGCTCGTTAGGGGCGACCGATAGAACCCGCGCCACGGTGCCTGTGGCGAGATCCGCCAGGCGCATGCCGGGCTGCGGCTCAGGTTTGACGTCCATGTAAGGAAGTGTATATGAGAATCGTTCCTATTACCATTAAGTGAAGCAACCCTATTTCCCGCGGGCATTGCATCAATATTGTGGCGCAGCAATCTATCTGGGAAACCCCCTATAGCCGCGCGAGCGCTACTGAGTGAGGAGCAGCGTTCCTGCTACTCTAGTCTCCCACCGTCGGAGCCTCATGAAATGCCTACCCTTTTTGAGAAGATCATTGCGGGAGAGGTGCCCGCCACGGTCGTTTATCGGGACTCGCGCGTCGTTGCGTTCCTGGACATTCGACCGGCCGCTCCAGTGCACATCTTGATCGTCCCTCACAAGCCCATTCCGACCACCGACGCTATCGAGGATTCGGACGAGTCGTTGATCGGTCACATGGTCATCGTGGCGCGCGACATCGCCCGTCAGCAGGGCATCGCGAAGAGCGGATATCGCCTCATCCTCAACTGCAACCCCGACAGCGGCCAGGAAGTCTATCACCTGCATTTGCATTTGCTGGGCGGGCGTCCCTTGGGGCCCCTGGTCCAGCGCACGTGAGCGCTCTGACGCGAAAGACAAAGGAACGGTCATGAAGAAGAATAAGGCTGCGCCGCTCAAGCGCTCGCGCACCAAGCTCCGGGTCACACAGGGAACCGCGATGAAAAAACCGTTCAAGCCTCGCACATCGACGGGTGCCGCGAAATTGGCGACGCGCCGCGCCTCGACGTTACGCGCCTCGAGAGGACTCACGCCCGTCGCGACGCGCCGCGAGCTCTATCCGGCCATCGAACCCCATCGACAGGGGTATCTGCGCGTCTCGGACGTGCATGAGATCTACTACGAGGAATCGGGTAATCCCGCGGGTAAGCCCGTGGTGTTCCTGCACGGCGGTCCCGGCGCAGGGTCCGACAAGCGCGCGCGGCAGTTCTTCGATCCGCACCACTACCGCATCGTGATCTTCGATCAGCGCGGCTGCGGCCGCAGTCGCCCGAGCGCGAGCTTGATCGAGAACACCACCTGGCATTTGGTGGCCGACATCGAGCGCCTGCGCAAGCACCTCGGTATCGAGCGCTGGCTGGTGTTTGGCGGATCCTGGGGCTCGACACTCGCGCTCGCCTATTCCGAGGCGCATCCGGAGCGCGTGAGCGAGCTCGTCCTGCGAGGCATTTTTCTGCTGCGCCACTCGGAGATCCGCTGGCTATATCAACACGGGGCCTCGGAGATCTTTCCGGATTGCTGGGAGGCGTACCGCGACGCGATCCCCGCCGACGAGCGCGACGATTTCCTTCGCGCCTACCACGATCGGCTCACGGGGAACGACCAGCGCACGGCGCTCGCCGCGGCGCGAGCTTGGTCGGTGTGGGAAGCATCCACCAGTTTCCTGTACACCAATCTCGACAATATCCGCAAGTGGAGCGAGGACGAGTTCGCCTTGGCGGTGGCGCGCATCGAATGCCATTATTTCGTGAATCGCGGCTTTCTGCGCAGCGAGACCCAGCTGCTCGACGACGTAGCGCGCATTCGCCACATTCCCGCGACCATCGTCCAGGGCCGCTATGACATCGTCTGCCCCGCAACCAGCGCCTGGGATCTGCACCGCGCGTGGCCGGAAGCGGATCTTCGCATCGTGCGCGATGCCGGCCATTCGGCGTTCGAGCCCGGCAATGTGCACGAGCTGGTGCTCGCGACGGACCGATACCGGAGCCGTTAGCCTGCCGCGGCCCACGCTCGTAGCGTCGAGGCGGACGATCCCGTGGCCGGTGTGGTGTGCGCCGTTCGCCCGAGCCGCTGCCGCTGTGGCCCTCCTCGCGCTGTCGCCGCTCGCCTGCGCCGCCACCAGAATCCTGCGATTTCCGGACGTCTGGCACGACCGTGTGGTTTTTACCTACGCCGGCGACCTCTGGACCGTGGGCACCTCCGGCGGGACCGCCGCGAGGCTCACCTCGCACCCGGGTCTCGAGCTGTTCGCGAAGTTCTCGCCCGACGGTCGCCAGATCGCTTTCACGGGTCAGTACGGCGGCGACGAGCAGGTCTACGTCATGCCCGCGGGCGGTGGTGCGCCGCGCCAGCTCACGTACTATCCGGCCCCCGGCCCGCTGCCCGACCGCTGGGGTTACGACAATCAGGTGTACGGCTGGACACCCGACGGTCGCTCGATCCTGTTCCGCTCCGCGCGCGACGGCCACAACCCGGTGGACTGCAAGCTCTATACGGTGCCTGCGGACGGCGGGGCGGCGAGCGCCTTGCCCATGCCGTTCGCCGGCGCCGGCCATTTCTCGCCCGACGGCAAGCGCATCGTCTATTCGCCCTTATGGCGCGATTTTCGCAACGAAAAACGCTACCAGGGCGGGTGGGCCAACGATCTCTATATCTTCGACCTCGAGCATCCCGCGCTGGTACAGGTCACGAGCGATCCGCACACGGATCGCGATCCGATGTGGATCGGCTCGACCATCTATTTCAACTCCGACCGCAGCGGCGTGTTCAATCTCTATCGCTACGAGGTGGCCAGCGGCCGGACCGAGCAACTAACCCGCTACGCCGACTGGGACGTGCGCTGGCCGAGCGCCGACGCCGACGGGCAAATCGTGTACGAGTTGGACGGCGAACTCCACCTCTACGATACGCGCAGCCGCACCGATCACGCGATTCCGATTCTCGTGCCGACCGACGACACGACCCGGCGACGGCAGAGCGTGAACGCGGCGGACAACATCGAGAGCGAGGCCATCGCCCCCGGCGGCGAGCGGCTCGCCATCGTAGCCCGCGGTGATGTGTTCACGGTGCCGGTGGAACACGGGGTGACGCGCAATCTAACGCACTCCTCGAACGCGCACGATCGCGAGGTCGCATGGTCGAGTGACGGCCGGCGCTTGGCGTACGTCTCGGACTCGAGCGGCGAGGAAGAGCTCTACGTTCAGGCCCAGGACGGCCGTACGCCTCCCGAGCCGATCACCTCGACCTCGAAGGGCCGCTATTTCTCTCCGCGCTGGTCGGGGGACGACAAGCGGATCGCCCTCGCCGATCAGACCGGCCGCCTTTATGTGATCGAGGTCGCGAGCAAACGCTGGGTCGAGATTGCCAAGGACCCGCAAGAGATCGCTCTCGACTATCAATGGTCGCCGGACGGGCGGTACCTGAGCTATTCGCGCAACGATCCCAACGGCTATTCGGGTGTGTACATTTGGTCCGTCGCGGACTCGATATCGAGGCGTGTCACGCCGGAATTCTTCAACGCGCTCTCCCCTGCATGGGCTCCAAACGGCGAGCTCCTGTACTTCCTGAGCGCACGTGAGTATCAGCCGCTACTGTCTGCCGTGGAGTTCGATTTCGCCGCCGATCGCCCGATGGGGATATTCGCGCTCGCCCTGCGCGGGGGCGTGAAAAATCCCTTCGGCGTGCGCGACGACGAGCCCGGCGAGGAGCGCGAGGAAGCCGGCAAGGAGGATCGGAAGAAGGGCAAACCCGAGGTGCACGTGAAAATCGACTTCGACGGGATCATGCAACGCGTGATCCGTGTGCCCCTCGAAGCCGATAACTTGAGCGAGTTGCGCGCGGGCGAGGATAGCTTGCTTTATCGGCGCAGCGGCCCGTTCTATTACGGGCGCGAATCGAGCATCAAGCCGAGCGTGATGGCCTATTCGATCAAGGATCGCGAGGCAACGCCCGTCGTGGACGACGTCGTCTCATGGTCGGCGACGGCCGACGGCAAGCATGTGCTCGCGCGGCTGGCGTCGAAGGAGATCAAGTATTACGAGGTGGGCAAGGGCGAGGACGGCAAAGGCGAGGACGCGAAGAGCGTCTCCCTGGCCGGCCTCGTGACGACCCGCGTGCCGGCGCAGGAGTGGCAGCAGATCTTCGCCGAGGTCTGGCGCCGCTACCGGGATTACTTCTATGTTGCCAACATGCACGGCTACGACTGGCTCGCGATTCGCAGAAAGTACGAGCCCTTGCTCGAGCACCTCGGGCACCGCTCGGACTTGAACTACGTGATCGCAGAGATGATCGCCGAGTTGACGGTGCAACACGCCTACATCGAAGGCGGCGACTTCGGGCTTCCCAAGCGGCCCTACGTGGCCCTCCCCGGGGCGCTCTTCGAGCTCGATGCGAAGTCCGGCCGCTATCGCATTGCGAAAATCTATGCCGGCCAAAATGAGGAGGAGCGCTACCGATCTCCACTCACCGAGGTCGGCGTCGACGTGCACGTGGGCGATTACGTGCTCGCCATCAACGGGCGCGAGCTCAAGGCCGGCACCGATCCCTATGAGCTGCTGATCGCCCCGCCGGATCAGCCGGTAGAGTGGGTGGTCGCGGCAGCCGCGGACGGCAGAGCCGCGCGCACCATTCGCTATCGGCCGGTGGCAAGCGAAGCGGACCTGCGCTATCTCGAGTGGGTCAACGCCAACCGCGCACGCGTGGATCTGCTGAGCCACCACCGGGCGGGGTATATTCATCTTCCCGACATGGGCGATGCCGGAATCCGCGAATTCATCAAATGGTGGTTCCCCCAGGTACGCAAGGAGGCCCTCGTGGTCGACGAGCGCGACAACGGCGGCGGCAACATCTCCGAGATGCTGATCGAGCGGCTGGCGCGCACGCTCCGCGGTACCGACTATGCGCGCAATCACGATATCGCCGGCACGTATCCGCGAGTGGTCCAACCCGGGCCGAAGGTGGCTCTCATCAACGAGGGCACGGGCTCGGACGGGGATATTTTCGCGTACGCCTTCAGGCAGTGGAACGTGGGGACGCTCGTTGGCAAGCGCAGCTGGGGTGGAGCGGTCGGCATCACCGACCATGGGCCCCTGCTCGACGGCGGAAGCGTATTCGTGCCCGAATTCGGCACCGCCGATGCGGCCGGTCATTGGATCATCGAGGGCTACGGGGTCGATCCGGACATCGTCGTCGAGCAGGATCCGGTCGAGGTTTTGGGCGGCCATGATCCGCAACTCGAGCGCGGCGTGGAGGAATTGATGAAGCGCCTGCCGGAGGTCCCGAGCGAGTTGCCGCAGCGCCCGGCGGCGCCGGACAAGACGCATTAGGAGGCCGGGAGAATGTCCGAGCTCGTCATGTTGGGGCTCGCGCGCTGCGCGGATGCGCGCGAGCTCGCCGAGATGTCGCGCGACTTGATCGAGCAGGGGCTCGCCTGGTCGTGGACGACGGCGCGCGTCGAGCGCTCGATCCGAGGCCGTGAATCTTCCGTCGTCGTCGCTCGCTGCGAGCGCCGCATCGCGGCCTTCGCCATCATGCATTTCGGGGACGAGGTTGGGCATCTCAATCTGCTCGCGGTGGCGCCGGCCTACCGCCGCCGGGGCCTCGGTCGGCGCCTCATCGAGTGGCTCACCGCCACCGCCATCGAGGCGGGCGTCTTTCGCATCGACCTGGAATTGCGCGCACGCAACGATGCGGCGCGAATCTTCTACGAGCGCCTGGGATTCGACGCGCTCGACGTTCTCGAGGGTTATTATCAGGGGCGGGAGGCGGCGCTGCGGATGACGCGGCGCTTGACCAAAGCCCCGTGAACAAGGTGTCGACGTTGAAGCCGGTGCTGCGCTCGTTCGGATCGACGGGCCGTGAGGTCGCGGTGATCGGGCAGGGCTCGTGGCGCTCGGAGGAGCACCCCGATCAGGCGGTGAAGGCCTTGCGGCGCGGCCTCGACCTCGGCATGACCCACATCGACACCGCGGAGATGTACGGCTCAGGGGCTGCGGAGCGACTCATCGGCACGGCAATCGCGGGTCGGCGCGAGGAGGTCTTTCTGGTATCCAAGGTGCTGCCGAGCCACGCCGGGAGGCGCGCCGCGGTGACGGCTTGCGAGAATTCGCTCGCGCGGCTCAAGACCGATCGACTCGATTGTTTATTGCTGCACTGGCGCGGTGAGCATCCGCTCGAGGAGACGATTGCCGCCTTCGAGGCGCTCTCGAAGAGCGGCAAGATCCTCGCCTGGGGCGTGAGCAACTTCGACGTCCCCGATCTCGAGGAGGTGCGCGCGATCGCGGGCGAGGGACACCCGGCCTGCAATCAGGTGCTGTACCACCTGCAGGAGCGTGCGATCGAGCACGAGGTCTTGCCCTGGTGCCTGGAGCACGGTGTGGCCCTCGTGGCCTACACGCCCTTCGGTCAATCCACCGCTGCGTTCGAGCCGCGCAACAAGCCGGGTCGGGAACTCGGTGAGATCGCCGCCGCGCATCAGGCGACGCCGCGACAGGTCGCGCTCGCGTTCTTGCTGCGCCACTCCAATAGCTTCGTCATTCCCAAGGCGTCCGGGATTGCGCACGTGGAGGAAAACGCCGCAGCCGGACGGCTCTGCTTGAGCGACGCCGACACGGCGCGCCTCGACGCTGCCTTCCCGCGCGGCAGGCCGCGCCCGCTTCCGATGCTTTGAGCGCGTATTCGTCCAGCTCGCGGATCCGAGGGGTAGGCGCGGAGCGGCCGCTCGCGCGTGGCGCCCCCGGCTCAGGGGACTTTCAACATGTGCCGGCCCGCAGCGGCCACGCTCGTCGTGCCGGTGAGCGCCAGAGACACGAGCAACTCATTGCGAATGATCTCGAGAGCCCGCTTGACTCCCGCCTCACCGGCCGCGGCGAGGGCGAACAGAAACGTCTTGCCGATCAGGCCGGCGCGCGCACCCAGCGCGAGCGCCTTTGCCAAGTCCTGGCCGGAGCGGATCCCGCCGTCGAACAGCACTTCACAGCGTCCGCCGACGGCCTCGACGATCTCGGGCAGCACGGATATCGAGGAGGGCGCACCGTCGAGCTGACGGCCGCCGTGATTCGATACCACGACCGCATCGGCCCCCGCGGCGATCGCAAGTCGCGCATCCTCGGCGTCCATCACACCCTTCAGGATCAAGCGTCCGGGCCAACGACTGCGCACCCATTCGACGTCGCGCCAGTTCGCGGTCGGGTCGAATTGCGTCTGCGTCCACTCGGCCAACGTGCGGATGCCGCTCACGCCGCCGATGCGCCCGACGAGATTGCCGAAATTGCGGCGTTTCCCGAAGAGGACGCGGGCCGCCCAGGCGGGGCGGGTCGCGACGTCCCACGCGTTGGCGAGCGTCACGCGGGGCGGAATTGACAAGCCGTTGCGTGCGTCGCGGCGCCGCTCGGCGATGACCTGCAAATCCAAGGTCAGCATCAGCGCCGAGCACTCGGCGGCGATCGCCCTCTCGATGAGCTCTCGATTGAATCCGCGGTCGCGCATGAGGTACTGCTGAAACCAGAACGGCCGATCGGTCGCCTCGCGCACCTCCTCGATCGAGCAGATCGACATGGTGCTCAGGCAGAAGGGGATGCCGAATGCCGCGGCGGCGCGAGCGCCCAGGATCTCCCCGTCGGGGTGAAACAGCCCCGCAAGCCCGGTGGGTGCGATCGCGAGCGGCATGGAGGCCTCGCTCCCGACGACCGTCGTTGAGAGAGTGAGGTTGGAGACGTCGACCATGACGCGTTGTCGGAACTTCAAGGCGTCGAGATCTCGGGCGTTGGCGCGCAGCGTGCGCTCCTCGTACGAGCCGCCGTCCGCGTAGTCGAACATGACCCGCGGCACGCGCCGCCGGGCGAGGTTGCGCAGATCCTCGACGCTCAGGATCGTCGGCATGGGTCGGAGCTTCTCGTCATGCCGGCGCTCCTCGGATGCCCCCACCGCAGTCGAGGACCACGGCCGCGAGGTTTTCGCTCAAGGAGGGACCGAAGGTCGGATCGCACCAGAAACGGTATCGCGGCTGCGCGCCGGATCTCTCAGGCACGGCGAGCACGGCGACTCCGATCATGAGCGTCATGATGAGCGGGCGAGAATCGAGGTCGAGGACGGCGAAGTTCACGTTGCAGACCTGTGC
>Ga0187784_10003614_pt1 | contig 12496 bp, 5 predicted proteins | sample 1015_SJ02_MP15_2_FD_132964 | JGI IMG/M metagenome (GOLD analysis project Ga0187784, IMG submission 132964) | Tropical peat soil microbial communities from peatlands in Department of Meta, Colombia - 1015_SJ02_MP15_20_MG | ecosystem: Environmental > Terrestrial > Soil > Wetlands > Peat | place... | reverse complement strand
TGATCACCAAGCCGAAGCGTTTCCGGCCTTCGCGGGCTGGCTCGTCCACCGGGAAACACTACGGGTAGTGGCCACTGTATTAAGGCAGCTACCCCACTTCACCGTTTTGCGCCGCGAGGTTTTCGGGTTTTGCCGGAATTCTTGCCCTTTTGCGTCTGAGAATAGCGGGTTTTATACCCCCCTGGGGTATGGAAATTTTTTCTTTTATTTATTTTTTGAGCCGCGCGGGACCGCGACGGGGGAAGAAGCAGTGGTGCGAGCGGCCCCGGTGTCTTCATGGAAACAGTATGCGCTGGGACGGAGTTTTATTCTGCAACGTTCCTGGAGCGTGGAAAACAAGAGTCAATTCCGTAATAAATCAACGAGTTGTGCCGATCTTCATGTGCCCGGATCGGAGGGCGAGGGCTTGACGCCGCCGAAGCAAGCGTTCGTTCCGTCGATCGGAAGAAGCCAGAATTGTGTCGAACGAAGCGGCTCTCGAAATCGACGGAGCGCGTGGAATATAGGGATCGCTTGGCCGCGAGTTGCGGATTCCTCTTTGGGAGATGGTTCCCAGGCCCACGGTTTTCGGGTCGACTTGAGTTGAATACAACGAACTCTTGCCGCCGCTCCAGTTGAATGCCGCCGAATACAACGCTTTGCTGCCGCTCGATACCATGCGATCCTGCCACAGGCGGCCGGAACGGCAATGGAAAGTCACGCCGCCGGAGGCGGGTCCGAGTGTTCAGCGACCAGCGACGACAGCTTAGCCAGAGACACGCCCAAAGCTCGTTGCCGTTTGGCAACGGTCACGAATTCCGCAACCTTGTCCGCCAGTTCTTTCAGGTTTTGCCGCGACGACACTTTGGTTCCGGCGAATTGCCGGCCATCCTTTCCTCAACTTGATCCGGCACGAACACGAATAACCTGTCCCAAGGTCGCCTATCGTTCAAATCCATGCGGCATACTTTTTCTGTGCACAGGGCCATTCCTTCGATCGCCATCGCGGCTGTATTTGGCGCTCTGGGGGCTTGCTGCCAGTCGAGCACTCAATCGTGGCAAGCCGCGACTGACGCTGCCGCCCATCAGGCTCCCGATGCGCGAATCGTTGTGCAGGACATCGCCAGCGGACGCCTGGCGGCCGCCGGGAGGTTGAACGATGCGGCGCGTACCGTCGCTGCGCCCGGCTCGACGTTGAAGCCCCTGGTCCTTTATGAGCTTGTGGCTGCGGGCCGCTGGAATCCGTCGCGGCGAATCGCATGCAATCGCAGGCTGGTTGTGGCCGGTCACCGGCTCGTGTGTTCGCACCCTCCGGCGCCGCCTTTCGACGCCCGCGAAGCCTTGACTTGGTCCTGCAACACCTACTTTGCCGCGCTGGCACGCACACTGAAACCCGGCGAATTGGGACGTTTGCTGCGGCCAACGGGCTTGCTCAGTGCAACGGGTCTCGGGGGCGCCGAAGCGGTTGCGGAATTTCACGAACCGCTGTCGGAGGATGCGGAGCAGCTTGCGCTGCTGGGCGTGGAAGGCGTGCGCGTAACGCCGCTGGAACTGGCTGTGGCTTATCGATGGCTGGCGCTGGAACTAGCAGCGCATCCTGGCTCCGAAGCGGCACAGGTGGTGCGTGACGGGCTGGCGGACTCGGCCAGCTTCGGCATGGCCGGAGCAGCAAGTCTGGGCGGAGTTGCGGTTCTGGGAAAGACGGGAACGGCGGAAGGAATTGCGTCGAGCCAAACTCATGGCTGGTTTGTCGGCCTTGCGCCGGCGCAGAATCCTCGGGTGGCGATCGCCGTCTACCTGCCTGCGGGCCGAGGGGCGGATGCCGCTCGCATTGCCGGCGAGTTGCTCGCCCACGCGCCCCTGGAGCGGCCATGAATCGGTCATCGATTCTCCAACCACTTCTCGGTTTGCTTGCCGCAACGGTTCTTGCCTTGACCACGGTACAGCCCGTGCCGCAGCTCGCAGAGCAGAGCAGCCTGGCCCCCGGCGAGACGTCTTTCGCGCACCGTGCGACGCTGCGCGTGGGTATGTGGACCCTGTGGCATGACCGCGAGGTTGTGCTTGCGGGTGCAAATCCCGGCGACAGAGTCACGCTGCGTCGTTGCCCGGAATGCGCAACGCTCTCATTCGCTCGACCGGTCCACGTCAAAGCGGTGGGGGATTCCGTGGCGCTGGTAACCGAGGGAGACGCGAAAAATGCAAAGCAGCTTTGGCTGACCGGCGCGGTGACGCTCACGGCGCATGGTGAATCCGCCACACTTCAATATCCGCTGACGATCTCCGCAAGGTCGGGGGTACTCGTTATCGCCGTCACCTTGCCCGTCGAGAGATATGTCGAACGCGTTGTCGCCAGCGAAAGCAGTTCGGCTGATAACGCGGAATCTCTGAAGGCTCTGTCGATCGTCGTGCGAACCTTTGCGCTGCACCAGGCGCACGGGCATGCCGACTACGATCTTTGCGACTCGACTCACTGCCAGCTTCTGCATTGGAGCGGGAACAGCGATCGCCGCGCCGCCGCGCACGCCGCAGTTCTGGCGACGGCTGGCGAGACGCTATGGTTTCACGACCAGCGTGCGCTCGCCTACTTCGGCAAGGACTGCGGCGGGCATACAGCCTCGCCGGACGAAATCTGGCCCCAGGCCAAGCCGGCTCCTTATCTGCCATCGCAAACCGATCGATTTTGCGCGGCAGATGGCGGGCACGAGTGGGCATCCGAGATCGCGCGCGCCGATCTGACCGCGCTTCTCGCCGCGCACGGGATCGCGGCGCCCGGTTGGCAGGATCTGACCGTCGCCCGCCGCGGCGCATCGGGGCGCGCAGTGACGCTGCGGTTGGATCGGCATGAAGTCTCCGCCGACGTTTTCCGGCTGGCTGTGGGTGAATCGCTGGGATGGAATCGAATTCCGAGCACGTGGTTCGAGGTGAGCCGCGAGGGCGATCGATTTGTTTTTCATGGCCGCGGATGGGGGCATGGAGTGGGGCTGTGTCAAAAAGGCGCTGCAAGCATGGCCGGCCAGGGCCGCTCCGCGCGCGAGATTCTCAATCAGTACTTCCCGGGAGCCCACGTTGCCGATGAGACGACCGGACGCCAGTGGAAGAGCTTTGCCGGCAGCGGATTCGTTCTCGAATCGCTGGATGCGGCAGACGCGGCTTATCTACCGGAATTGGATCGCACGCGAGCCGAGGCGTCAGAGCGCTCGGGATTGAACGCGACGTTGGCGGTCACTGTGCGCGCCTTTGCCTCTACGCCGGCCTTTCGCGACGCCACGCTCGCGCCCGGCTGGGTGGCCGCCTTCACAGAAGGCGATTGGATCGGAGTGCAGCCCTTGCGCACACTCGCGGCGCGGCATCTGCTGGCCGGAGTAATGCGCCACGAGTTTCTCCATGCGCTGGTCGAGCACGAAGCCGGATCGAGCGCGCCGCTCTGGCTGCGCGAAGGACTGGTGGAAGTGTGGAGCGAGGCGGACGGTCAGGCGGCGGCCTCGATCGCGCGAAAACCCGCGCCGGCTCTCATGCTGGGGGCGGTCGACGCTGCGCTGGAACGCGCTTCGACAGAAGCTGAGGCGGAAGCCGCGCATCGCGCGGCGGAGTGGTATGCGGCGCAATTGCTCGGACGATACGGGCGCGTGCGGGTCCTGGAGTGGTTGCGCTCAGGCCTTCCCGCCGGCATCGTCGCGGGGCTCGGGCGCCGTTGACGCACGGTCTCGCGCCAAAAGCGCGGTCACGAGTCCGGTAAGAAAAACCCAGCAGATGAATCTCAAAATTCCCACGACAGTCCTTCGCAATAACAGCAATTCATTCTGGACGGACCCGGAAAAGTTCGGATTCGTGTAGAGAAGCAATTTGGGGATGGCAATTCCCACGACCACGGAAGCCGTCACGGCGATCCACCAGAACCAGCTTCGATGCACTTGCAAGATTCTTTTCCATGGCAAACGCAGTCCGCTCACTGCGGACGCCGCCGCAATGGGGATAAGGACGGCCGGACCGACGACCCAACACAGCGCATCTAGCCACGCGGGACTGCGGATCGCATTGAGCAAGATCGCTGCGGCGAGAGCCAGCAGTCCCCACGCCAGCACTGATAACACACCCCAAACAAAGCCAACACGTTTCGCTTCGTCCGCCAGCATCGCACGCAAAGTTCCCACGCTCAGAACCAGAGCCACTACGCCTATCGAGAGACCGACTGGCAGGATAACCCAATCCTGCGACCCCTGACCGTTGAGCAGCTGTGGCAGTGCCCACCAAGCAATCGACGAGAGAACCATCCATACGGCTGCGGCAACTATCCAAACGCGTCCCATGTGCAGCCGCAGGATCACGGACTGATCCAACGCGCATTCAGCCGGTTCGGGTTGCGGCGCAATCAGCACCGCTGCCCACGCCAGCAGCAACACCCAACTCGCAATTGCCAGAAGATACGACGCGGCGAGTTTCAGAATCACCGCCCATACCTGGTGCGCCACCGTCCCATGCGGCTCGAAAGAGAAAAGGTGGCCGGTGAGGGCAACACTCATTAGCGCCGCGAAACCAACAGCCGCCCACCAGCGCCAGTCGAGCAAAACGCGAAGCAGCTTGCACCAGGGCAGGCGCCATCCCCACTGCGCCGATGCGATTGCGTGCGGAATCACCTTGCCCGGCACCGCGATCCAGCGAAAGATCCAAACCAGGATCGTGAGCCAGAGTTGAATATGTTGGTAGGAGAACAGCCTTGCTCTAGTTGGCGCAGGCGCCTGCGAGTTCAAGTACCCCGCCCACAGGGGGATTTGATCGTTACACCAGTCCAGGATGGCCCACGCAAGCCAAACCACCGCAATCCATGCGAGCAGCGTGAGCGAACCCACAACGAATCGCGTGCGCGCAGGTTCCTGGTTGAGGAGCCTGCGCATGGTTCCCGCTTCCAGCAGCAGAACCGCGGCAAGCAGCAGCAAAGGAATCACCAGCGAGAGCACGACCTGCCAGGCGTGCTTGTCAGGCAATCGGGTCCATGCAATCCCCGCCAGAATAATCAACAGCGTTGCCCAAAACTGGGCCGCGATCCAACGCCAGGCTTGGCCAATACGGTGCAAAGCGTCATTGAAATCGTTCACAAGCGCACCTCGTTCTCGCAGTTCGTAGTTCTCAGTTCCAAGTTCACAGCTCGCAATTCCTAGAACTGGTTGCATAAAGTTGAAGCGTTCAAGAAGCTTCCCTCAGGGGCTAAAGCCCAAGATTCTTGGGCTACTTTCGGCACGAGGCCCAGAGGGCACCTCGTTGTGCCCTGACACGGGGCCATTTATGCAACCGGCTCTAGTGTGTGCGTGAGAACTCGGGTTGTTTCGAAGGGCTGATCGCCAAAGGGCCCGCGGCTGAAGCCGGCGCGATGGTTTGCGCAGAATTCAGCAGCCTAAAGGCTGCTGCTCCCTCCGATTTGCCCGCGGCCATGTGGCCCAAACCAGTTCTCACGCAGACACTCTAGTCCCTTGTCCCTTAGTCCCTGCTCTTCTGTTCCCTGTTCCCTGTTCCCTAGTCCCTAGTCCCTGTCTTCTCGTTCCCTTGTTCCCTTGATCCCTGCCGTCACGGTTGCACCTCCAGCGTTGCGGGATCCGTCGTGGATTGAATATTTGGTTGATACATCGGTCCGGCCTGCGCAGGACTGATCACAAACATGCCGGGATTATCCACCTTCAGCAGATAAACGTACTCGCGCCGCGTGCCGAAGTCGGTGTTGAAAAACGCCGCGCGATCGTCGTGGAATTCTTTTCGCGTAAACCAGTCGGCCCACCAATCGGGCTTGTTGTTCAGCGTGTAGAGGCCGCTTTCAGGCAGGAATTCCGTGCCGGCGGGAATCGGGTCCTCGGCCAACAGATACTTCCAGGCCGTGCCATTTAGCGCCAGTCTGACGGCAACGATGTCGCCCACATGCACCGGCCCTTTGAGCGGAGCCAGATCGTAAGTGATCGGATCGGTTGGCTTGTCCTGGCGCTTTTGCAACCAGTAGTAGTCGCGCGTAATGTTGAGCGCGAGCTGCCCTTGCTGGAACGCTCTGCGATCGGCGGAGTACCAACTGTTCTCGGCCGACCAGTAGGTGATGCCGTTGCCGCTCTTGCGGATTATCACCTGACCCGCATCGCCGGTCTGCGCCGCCTGCAATTTGATCTGCCACGGGGCACCAAAGGCGTCTTCCGGCCCGAAGTGGCGCTTGCCCGCGCTTGCGCCGTTCACCAGCACCTCGACATCGGAGCTGTTGGCCAACTCGCCGCTCAGCGCCAGGTAATCGGTCAATCCCTGAATCACCATCGACGTCTGCTTGGTCGAATACCAGTAGTCTCCGTCGCGATGTTCGGCGAGCCAGCGCGCGGCTTTGGGCATCAGTCCGCTGGAGCGGTCCTCGAGCAGGAGCAGCTTCAGCGCAAAGGCCGTTGTCTCCGGCGAAGTGTCGTCCCAGAATTCGAGCAACCCGTCGTAGTTGCCCTCCCAGTGCGCATCGAAGTCGGTGGCGTGGGCTTTCTTCTCGAGCAGTTGCGCAGAGTCTTTGGCGCGGTTGTCACCGGCTTCCTCCAGCGCCAGTCCGGCGAGAGCCAGTCCTTCGTCGCTCAGTTTGCCGCGGTCGTCCCAGGTTTTGTCGAGAACGTCTCTGGGCGCTCCGCCGGTCAAGGCCAGGGCATAGACAGTGTACGCGCGCAAGTCGGGAATCATGTCAGGGTGCGCGCTGAGCGTATTTACCAGCCACGCACGCGCCTTGCCGATTCGCTCGTCGTCGACTGAGTAGCCCGCTGACTTGGCCTGCCCCAGCCCGCTGACCACATACGCCGTCATGAACACGCGGCTGTCGTCGTCGGGCCACCATCCCCAGCCGCCGTCGTCGTGCTGGTAACTATACAGCCGCTCCAGCCCCGCCGCCACCATATCGTTCAGGGTCTTGCGGTCGATGGGCGATTTGAGATGGAGCTTGTCGACGGCCTGCGCCACGATGATGTCTGGCAAGAAGCTCGACATGGTCTGCTCGGTGCAGCCCCATGGATAACCGGTGAGATAGTCGAGCGCGTCAAAGACGGTACCCGCTACCGAAGGAGAAACCGTGACCGTCAGGCCATGTGAGCCCGGGTCCGTTCCCGCCGGATAGCTGTAGGTCCATGTGTTCTGTCCTGCCCCCGAGAAGACGACCCCCGCGCCGGCAGTCCGCTGCTTGACGCCGAAGGCGAGCACGGGCAAGGTCATTTGCAAAGCATCCGACTCTTCATTGGTCAGCGCCTTGGCCGTCAGCACGGCATTGCCCGTTGCGCGCGCCTTCACGCGCCAATCCACGTAGCTCTCGCCCTTGGCGGGAATGTTCACCTTCTGCATCTGCCCGCTCATCACGTCCACGCCGCTCACATCGAGCGCGAAGGTCACGTCTTTCGCCGCTTCGAGATAGTTGTGCGCGATCACGCGCAGAACCGTCTCGTCGCCCTGGCGGAAGAAGCGCGGCGCGGCCAGGCGCACGATCAGGTTCTTGCGCACCAGGACACGCGTCACCACGCTGCCCGCCTTGCCGTCGTCGGTCATGGCGCGGATGGTTGTGCGCCAGGTGGTCAGGGCATCGGGGAAATCGAATTCGACGCGCGCATGGCCGTCCGCGCCGGTATGCACATTTGCGTTCCAATACGCCGTATCCGGAAAGGCCTTGCGCACCTTGGGAACCACGAGGTCCGATCCCGGTTTCACCTGCGCCATGCGCGGATGGTAGAGGCCATTCTTCAAATCGGCCAGCAACGGGCTCTTGGCGCCCGCCTCGCCTTCGAAGAAGAAATCGAACGAGGTTTGTGGTTGGAGGTAAACGTTGCGCTTCGGGTAGAAGGAGCCGACAATGTCGCCGCTCGTGTCGGGCCGGACGGAGTAAAGCGCTTCATCGACCACGCCGAAACTCAGGTCCGTCTGCGCCGGTTTGCCCGCCGAATCCACCGCCTGCACATCGTAGCTGGCCTTCTCGCCCGGCTCGTACTGGTTCTTGCTGGGAGTAGCGGTTATCGTCAGCGTCCGCTCAGTAAGCGGGACTTTGAGGCTTTTTTGCGCCGTCATCAACTGGTCGTCGTGGACGATGATGGCGGTGACGACGAGGTTGGGCTGCGCCTGTTTGGCGATCGGCACATCGAACGCGGCGCTCGTGCCCGCGACGTGAATCACCCGCTGCGATTGCACGCTGTCGCCTTCGGCCGAAACCACGGCCCACGACTCAGGCAGGCCCGTGACGAGCAGCAGATGGGCCGTGTCGCCGACCTGGTAGCTCTTCTTGTCGGCGACGATCTGCGCCTGTGCATTCGGTTGATACCATGCTGCCGCGCCGTTCCAGATCCAAACCCATGTCTGCGCCTGAACAGTCCGATTCTCCGGCGTCTGCGCGCTCGCGGTCACTTCAAAGTCACCGCTCGAGCCGATGGGCAGATCGACTAATACGGTGCCATCGGCGCTGGTGGTTGCATCTTTGCTTGCCGTGGGCGTTTCCGTTCGCTCGCGCGTTGCATAGTCCCATTGAACCGAGGTCGCCGCGATGTGCACCTGCGTCTGCACCGGCTTCGAATCGTAGTCCTGCGCGGTCACTTTCACGCGCGCAGGCTGCCCTGCCTGTAGCAGATAGCTGGTGGGCTCCACGCTCACGCGAAACGATCCGTAGGTGGCCAGCACCGTCGAGTGCCCACTGACCTCGCGGTTGGCGGCGTCGGTCACGCGCGCCTCGATGCGGTAGTCCATGTCGTTGCGCTTGCCGTCGAGTTCGGTGGGCAGCGCTACCGCAAGCCGGCCGTTCGCGTCCAGCACCCCCTGGTGCTCCTGCTGCTCGGATTCGCCGTAGGAGTAGTCCTCTTCGTCAACGGCAGCTTCGCCGCCTTCCGCGTTCTCATCCTCCTCATAGTCATCCCACCAATGTTGCGAAGTGTGGACGACATAGGTCAGCTTGGCATTCGCCACCGGCTCGCCAAAGAAGTAGCGCGCCTCGATGGTCGCCTGAATCGCGTTGCCCTGCAACACGCGCTGCGCGGCCGGCTTCACCGTCACCTGGTATTCCGGTTTCTTGTACTCCTCGACATAGAAACTGCCATTGCCGGACTCGGCTCCGTCGTCGTCCTCGTCGTCCGATTGGGCTTTCCCGGCGAAATCGATGCTGTAATAACCCAGCGCCGCGTCGAACGCGAGATCGAAGTCCGCAGCCAGCGTTCCATGCGCCGAGACTGGGAGTTCCTTGTCGAATACGACCTTCTGGTCGGGCCCGGTCACGCGCATCGTCAACGTCTTTTCGCCGGGCAGGATCAGCGTGTCGTTCTGCTCCTGCCGCACGATGGCCTTGATGTGCACCGTGTGTCCCGGACGGTAAACCGGCCGGTCGGTATAGATGTAGGAGCGTTCCGTTGGCGTGCTATTCCAGGCAAAGCTGTAGCCGAAGGGCGTCACGATTGCCGCGTCGGTCGCGCGCCGCGCCAGAATCCAGACATTGTCGATCTCGGCGCCCGGTGCAACTCTCTGCTGCCTCATGGCGAGCGTGGCCAGACCGTCGCTGCCGGTCTTGCCCGAAGACTGCAGTTTCCTCTCCGCCCACAGCGCCACATCGGCGCCATCTATGGGCGCCCCGGTCTTGCGGTCAGCCACATACAAATAGGCCTGCCCGTTCTCTGTCCGCTCCACCACCGCAATCGCCGTGACGATCGCGACGGTGTACGCCTTGTAGGTTCCATCCGTCGCCTCGATCAGGTACACGCCCGCGCTCAACCCGTCGATGGGCAGTTGTTGCGTCTCACTCACAATTGCCGGCGGCGTCTGGAGCTTCCATCGCGCCACAAGCTGGCTCTCGTTCAGCAGCGGAATCTGCGCGAACTGGGTCGCGCCCACCACCTGGCTGCGCTTGCCGAGCTTGGCCTGCCGCTCACGGAAGGTGTCGCGCGCCTCGCCGGTGAATTGACCGCGGAAGAAGCTGCGAACGAGCCACCACAGATGCGCTTTAAAGTCGTGCAACCGCTCGAGCCACGTCCGCTGCTCGATCTGCTCGGGCGGCGAATAACTCTGCGACCCAAAGCTGTGCGGGTCTTTGAGGCTGGCAAAGAACCGCTGCACATCGCGCACCTTGTAAACCCGAAACTCCAGTTCGGGAACGTTGCGCGCGAAGAGCTGAATCTTCACGCTCTCGCCGGGCGCGAAGGTGCGCGAAGTGGAGAGGGAGAACGACCGCGGCGCATCTTTGGCTGCGGCGGGCGCAACCATCGCGGCCCACGACAACACGAAAAATGCGGCAAATAGCGGCTTGCGGAGCGTCGAGTTTCCGAATTTCATGGAATTCCTCGCAAAATGTTCCAACGGAACACACCAAGAAAGTTGGGATTGCCCTGCACCGGCCGCCATTGCGGCTGGGGATGATGAAGAAGTTCGGAGAGTGAAACCCGGCGGAGCTCGCCCGCGCTCGCAGGCCCAGGGTTTCGTCCGTGAGGTGAAGATTGGCTGAGCTGTCCATGATCGGGTCCGGTGTCGTAGACCACTTCCGCATCGGCGCCGCTCCGGATTACGATCATCGAATGCCATGGCGAGGATTGCCCGAACTGGCGATAGAAGAGCAGATCGCCGGGCAGCGCCGCGCGCACATCGCGGCTGACAAAATAGGCATTTCGCTCGACGAGCGTCTTGGCGTCGGCAAACTGCGCAAAAGCGCCGTTGCCGACGTCTCCGGCCTCAAACGCACCGGCCTTGACGCGGAAAAGCGCCGCACCCAGCGGCGTGTGCGGATAGCTCCACGCACGAATCTCACCCGGCGGCGCCGCGATTTCGATGCCGCTGTCTAGGAACCAGGCCCCATCGTGGCGCTTGAGAGCCTCCCGGTATGCGTAGCGAAGCAGACTGGCGCAGTCGGCGATTTCCGCAGGCACTTCGGCCCGCGGGCGAATCGCCTGGTACTCGGCAATCAGCGTGAACCAGCGGCGAAAGGCGGCCTGATCGGCGGGATCCGTCAGGCGAAGAAAATCCGGCGTGCCGTCGCCAAAGCGATCGCCCCAAGCTAACGTGGGATCGGTCCGGGCGCCGCCGGCCTGGATTGTTGCGCTGGGGATCGTGGCCGAAGCATGAGGCGACTGTTGTCCGGCAGATCCCGACCAAGACAAGAAGGGAGCCACTGCTCCTATTGGCGCCACGACTGCCAGTGCGAGCAGTGACGCCCGCCGGCGGTTATACGCCGCCTGCCTGCTAGCGGACTGTCTAGCGTACGCGTTCACACGAAGTTGACAATGCAGGTCGCACCTAATCCTACGCCATTCCGGGGAATGGTGTGCGCGCCGGATTCCTTGCCTTAGCACTCAATCGCATGCAGGCGGTGAGCCAACCTCGGGCGGTTTGCTCGCGTACGACGGAATGCGGGCACCGATCACATCCTGTGTGTGCTTCAGCGGCCGAAACTGTAACGTAACGTGAATCGCGCCTGAACCGGTTCGACGGGGTGCATCACCCTGGTGAAGGCCGCGTTCGCATTGACCGCATTCGCAACCAGCTCCTGCCCGGCTAAGTCTGTTGGCGGTGCTGCCGGCGCCGGCTGACCCTGAAACTGCAGGGTGGCTGCTGGATTGATTTGCGATACATAGGCGTAGTCCACGTCGTGATCCCGGCGATTGAACACATTCAAAACCTCGCCCACCAGGCTCCAGTTCCTGTTGAATCTGTAAGTGGCCCCCAGGTTGACCAATGACGTCGAGGGCGACTTATAAATTGCGTCGGAAGTCAAAGGGCGGGGTCCGAAGTAGCGCAGGCGCAAACTCGCCGAGAAGCCTTTCACATCCTGCACGGTCGCGCCCGCTGAAACTACCCACCGGACGGCTTCGGGCACTTCTTTTCCGTAGGGATTCTGCAAATAACCGCTGTCGCCATAACTGACGGTCGAAGGGGTCACCACACCCGAGGGCGTGGAGCCGGTCGGAATCAGTCCATAGCAATTCGAGTTATGTGCGCAAAGCTGGGGCCCAATTGGCGTCGACGTGTAAAACGTCGAATCGTATGGATTGTTTTGGGTAAAAATGGCGCGGGAGTCCGCAAAGTCGGCATCGAAAACCCAATGTTTCGATGGCGTGTAGTAGTTGCCAACCTCTATGCCGTAGCGGTTGCTCGACTCGACGGAGGGAGTCGTGCCTCCGGTGTCGCCATCTTGAAGGAGCTCGGAATTACTGTGCAGAACCCAGACCTCGACGGTGCTTTGCAGATGCGGAGCGGCGGCAGTACGCACGCCGACTTCCGAGCCTTTGGTCTGGACCAGGAAAGGAATGGGAATGGGGTTCGGCGAATTGTAGTAAGGATAGTCCGGCGAAACCGGTTCATACACTTGTGTTGAGCCGCGCACGTCGTTGGTGTGGTAACTGAATCCGCCCTGCAGATAGAGCACCGTATTGGCCCACGGGCCGAAGATCAAACTCGCTTTGGGACTGGGCAGGAACTTGGGCGTAGATTGGTGGGTATTGGGATTGACATTGGCAGGGTAGGGATCGAAGGGATAGTTGGGGTTGGTAGGGTTGGTAAAGCTGGTGAGGATGCCTTT
>Ga0187784_10003613_pt1 | contig 12499 bp, 8 predicted proteins | sample 1015_SJ02_MP15_2_FD_132964 | JGI IMG/M metagenome (GOLD analysis project Ga0187784, IMG submission 132964) | Tropical peat soil microbial communities from peatlands in Department of Meta, Colombia - 1015_SJ02_MP15_20_MG | ecosystem: Environmental > Terrestrial > Soil > Wetlands > Peat | place... | reverse complement strand
TTGCTCTGTCGACTGGCTCATTATCTCAGGCTGATTCGGTCTCTCTGATCGAACAATGGGAACGCAAAGCGCATTGTTTTGAAAGACTTCTCCAGTTTGACCGTCTAGTACTCTCACGAAATTCACAATATATGAAGAGAGATTCCCGTAGGCAGCCAAACGGGGTAACGGCAATTGTGCTTGGTAAGTCATCAGAGAAGTGGCTCCTAGTGTGCTCTCCCGGAAATTCCCTTCCATTCGTCCGAGGAAGCTGGGCATTCCTGCTTGTGGTGACTCCCTGTGGCTCAACCTGACTGCGGCGTCGTAAGGGGACTCCACATCTGTCAGTCATTTCGAAGACACAGCACTAGTACCGCCATCGCTGGTAAGTCGCATGGAAACCGGCGCCGTTTGTTTGCCGTCAGATATGTGTATCCAATAGACCCGGCTGGAACTGGTTGGTATGTTTAATGCGAAAGATTATGTGTAAAGCAAAGTGCCTGTCGTCTATCGGACTGTTCACCTTTATCGCGTGTGCTCCGTTTGGACAAGCCGCGAGCTCACCAATCCCGCATGCAACGGTCGAACTGATTGCGGAGAATCAGTGGATCGCAGCAGGATACACAGTGAATCTCGGCCTGCACTTCCAACTCGAGAAAGGCTGGCACATTTACTGGATAAATCCTGGCGATTCCGGGGAACCGCCCCGTGTGAAGTGGCAGTTGCCAACGGGTTTCACGGCTGGCGCAATCGAGTGGCCTGTTCCTCGACGGCTTGGAACGTCTAGCATCGTCGATTTTGGTTACGAGGACGGCGTTACATTGATCGTGCCGATGCATGCCGACGCCCACTTGGCTGCTCAGCAACCCGCGCAGTTTGCCGCTCAGATATCGGTACTGGTCTGCCGCGAAGTGTGTATCCCGGGCAAGGCGCAGGTCTCGCTCACTATTCCCGTCAGATTACAGTCTCCCAAGACGGATTCTCGGACCGAAGAGTTGTTCGCTACCGCGCGCAAGTCTCTCCCGCGCCCCGTTCCTGTGAGCTGGAAATTCGGGCTAGCCGAGGAGAAGGGCTCGTTTCTGCTTACTGCCAGTCTTGGCCACCAAGTCAACCACGCACTTTTCTATCCACTCGTTGAATCGCAGGTTGATAACGCGGCACCACAAACGTTGCGGCCCACCGCCAGCGGCTTTCAGATGACGCTGCGAAAGTCCGATCAGCTGATCAAACCCATCGAACGGCTTAAAGGCGTACTCGTGCTCTCTGCCGATCAGGCCTTCTTGATCGACGTGCAGGTCGGCAAATCGGACGCAGGGACAAACGGCTACAGCGTCGGAACCTACCCAGCAAAATCCTTGGCGAAAGGGGAACAGAAATGAAGCGCGGGATTCCATTAACAATGCTCATTGGACTGGGGTTGTGCGCGTTTCTGCCTGCGATGTGGGCAGCAAAGGTGGGCGAGGCGGCGCCGGACTTCACCGCAGCGGCAAGCAACGGGAAAACCATTCGTCTGTCCGACTATCGTGGGAAGTATGTTGTCCTTGAGTGGCACAACAACGGGTGTCCTTATGTCGGCAAGCACTATAAGAGCGGCAATATGCAGCGGCTGCAAAAGGAATGGACTGGTCGAGGCGTTGCTTGGTTCACGGTCATCTCTTCAGCTCCCGGTAAGCAAGGATACGTAACCGCGAGTGAGGAGAACGATTATCTGGCGAAGATGCAGGCCGCACCGACCGCAGCCCTCCTCGATCCAGATGGCGCGATCGGCCATCTTTACACCGCGAAAACCTCTCCTCACATGATCGTCATCAACCCCCAGGGCGTCGTGATCTACGACGGTGCTATCGATGACAAGCCGACAACCGACCTAAGCGACATTCCCGGTGCGACCAACTACGTTAATCTCGCGCTTGAGGAGACCATGGCGGGTAAGCAGATCGAGACCCCTACGACGCGGCCGTACGGCTGTTCCGTAAAGTATTCGGATGCGAAGCACTAGGATGCCGGCTGCTTGGCCAAGTGCTCGCGTACGTGTCTTGCTGCCCTTGCACTGTACTAGGAGAAACTTCTCCGGTTGATTAGGCTACCCGCCTCCCTTCCTGGGAAGGGAGTTCCCATAAGTCATCATGGTGTGTGATGACCCAAGAGATGATGCGTGGCGCGGCGAGCAGGCACGTAGCTGGAGCACAGGGTTGAGTTTCGTGAGGCTCCGGTAGACAATGAACGCGTGAGTCCGCACAAGCACCGGCTCGCCGATTACCTGCGGCCCAAAACGCTTGCGATGTTGTTGCTCGGGTTTTCTTCAGGCCTCCCCTTCCTCCTGGTCGGCAATACCTTCGGCTACTGGCTGCGCGATGAACACACCTCCCTGAAGGCGATCGGGTTTCTTTCCTGGGTAGGCATTGCCTATTCGCTGAAGTTTCTGTGGGCGCCCTTGATGGATCGCGTCGACCTGCCGTTGTTTAAGCGGCTTGGACATCGGCGCGGATGGATGATGTTCTCGCAAATCGTCGTCGGGCTGGCGCTGTTCGCTATGGGCGAAACTGGCACGGCAGCCGGGCTCGGCTGGCTTGGCGCTCTTGCGCTCGTCGTCGCGTTTGCCTCTTCGACACAGGACATTGTGGTAGACGCCTGGCGAATTGAATCGGCGGACGACGGAGAAGAACAGGGCCTCCTGGCGTCCGCCTATCAGTTCAGCTACCGCCTGGCGCTCCTGGCTGCGGATGCCGTTATCCTCATCGTGGCAGCGACCCTGGGTTGGCGCATTTCCTACGGTATCTACGGCGCATGTATGGCTGTTGGAATGGTCGCGACCTGGTTCGCGAAGGAACCCGAGCGCGCAGATGCGGTGATGCATGAAAAAGAGCGCGAAGCGCCGCTTTGGACGTCCCGCGGTTTCTTTGACGCTGTTGTGGGGCCGTTCATTGCTTTCTTCCGCGCACATGGCTGGCTCGCACTTGTGATGTTGGCGGCAATCAGCCTGTACCGGTTGCCGGACTTCATCATGGGTCCGATGGCGAATCCCTACTATCACGATATCGGCCTTTCGAAGGAAACAGTCGGGGCGGTGCGCGGCTCCATTGGACTCATCGCTACGTTCTTAGGCATCGCGGCGGGCGGGTTCTGCTCGCTGAAGCTTGGCTATATGCGCGCGCTCATCATCGGGGGCATTCTGCAGGCTGCTGCGATTACCGCGTATGCGACTCTCGCGTTCGCGGGCACGAGCATTCCTCTCTTCGCACTGGTCATGGCGGGCGACAACTTCGGCATCAGCTTTGCCGGCGTCGCGCTTGTAGCATACATGTCGAGTCTCACCAATATTGGATACACCGCCACGCAGTATGCCCTCTTGAGTTCAACCTATGCCTGGCTGGGAAAGATCTTGAAGGGGTTTTCCGGCGCCGAGGTTGAAAGCCTGAGCGCCACGCATGGCCTCATTCACGCCTACGGCATCTTCTTTATCGCTTGCGGACTGACCGGCGTGCCTGCTGTCCTTCTGTTCGCGGCATTGGGTTACTGGTACAAGCGAAAGCAACCGGCCCCTGCCGCTGCCTCGGAAAGTCTTCACTCGTAACCCAACGCCACCGTCGGGTCGACGCGAGACGCAGGTACAAGCGATCGAGGTTACTGCCAGCAGTTCTTGAAACCTGGCACATTGGGGATGGTAATTATCCTCCGCTGTGCGTCGGACAGCAGGTTAATCTTTCTTTCAAGATACAGCGAGGAGTTTTCAATGTCGGATAATCTCAGTGTTTCCGTAAGTCCTGATTAGTCACAAGCCGGAAAACTGGGTCGTAGTGCGAACATTTCCGGTTTGCTCGTCACGCGATCACTTCCGAATTGCCGACAATTCGGAAGTTGGCGTTGCCGATAATCCGTCAAAGACCTGCCACATAGTAGGCTGAGATACAATGACACAGGAATCAGACGATTCGATCGAGCCCGAGAGGCGGATCGTGAGCCACTTCCCGGGCGAGAGTTCGTGCGTGGAGATGTGATTCGAGGATGGCTGACAGCAGAACCCCAAATGCAATTTTGGGACTTACGTACGTCCTCCTGCTCATCACAGCAGGTTGGGTAGCCGCACGTTTTGTGGCCTGGCAGCACGAAGGATGGGCTGGCTTCTACTACGCTCCCGCAATGGCTGAGGGATTCAAGGGAAAGACAGTGTTTTTCAAGCCGGGTAGTGTGCTTAGCGTTTTATCAGGGGGGCCTGCGGAGACCGGCGGGCTCGAGTCGGGTGATGTGGTTCTGGCGGTCAACGGAATTCCGGCTTCGAGTTGGGGGCAACTGGCCAAGCTTGATGGCCAACTGAGAATCCAAGATGAGGTTACCTATCAAGTCCAGGGCAAGGATGGTCGCCGGAAAATTGTGCAAGTGCGGCTTGCCTCCCCGCTCAGGTCACGCCAGATCCAGGTCAGCACCATCAGCAGCATGGCTGTTGCGCTAGCTTTCTGTTTCCTCGGCATTCTCGTCTATCGGCGCAAGCCTGAAGACGAACGAGCGCTTATCTTCTATTTGCTGTCGATCACTGCCGCGGTCCTGTTTGCGGTAAAGCCGCTCGCCTATGTCGATGCGTTTCCGTCGCGTGGTGCGACGTCGCTCGCACAGATGACTGGACATCAAGTTGTTCTGTGTCTCATTTTCATGATCCTCGGATATCTCCTGCAGGTCTTAGTGGTTCATCTGGCCTTGGTTTTCCCCCAGCGACGCCGAGCCCTTGAGAATAATCCACACCCGTTGCGCTGGTTATATCTGGCGCCTCTGCTGGCTTTCGCAGGGCTCCCGACATTTGCATTGCTATCGCTGCCTAGTCGTGTCCTGCATGGCGTGTTGTTTGGTTTGTGGCTCTCCGTTTTAGCGATGGTTGGGTATCTGGCGAGGCGGGGGCACACAGAGGGGTTGAAGCGCGCACTCGGAAGCCGGCCTGTCATGGTTCTGGGCTTTGTCGCGCTCCTGCTCATTGGCGGCATGGATACAGCCCTCATGCTTGTGACGCCGGAGGCGGCGCGCCAGACCATCGGCTGGGTCTTTGGCGGGATTGCATTCGATTTCACATATCTTGCTTTTCTTGCCTTCTTCGTCCTCTATTCGATCATTGCGTGCGTGGCCCTGTATCGCAGTTACCGCGAGAGCGGCGTCGAGGAAAGAAAACAGGTGCGCTGGCCGGTGTGGGGAACAATTGTGAGTCTTGCGGGTGTCCTTCTCCTGTTCGGTTTAGTGCTCCTTCTCAATTGGTTCGGACTGCAAGAACGCTTCCTGCCTACAGCAGTCGCCGAAGTGCTTCAAAAAGCCTTTTACATCTTCATCCCGTTATCCTTCGCATTTGCCATTCTCAAGTACCGGTTGATGGAAATTGACGTGGTCATCCGGAAAACCGTGACCTACTCGATCGTGAGTGGGTGCGTGGCACTTGTGTATTTCGCCCTCGCCGGAGGTCTGGGAGGACTGCTCATCACAAGGGCGGGCGTGCACAGCACCTGGATCACCGTAGGTGCCACTTTGGCGACAGTTGCGGTCTTCGTCCCGGTCCGCAATAGGGTCCAAAACATCGTTGACGGACGCTTCTTCCGTAGAAAAGAGGACCTCCCTCACGCCCTACGAACCCTGAACGCCAAGACTACGGAAATCGCTAACCTTCACACACTGCTTAACGTTGTTGCCGAAAACGTCGTGCAGGTGCTGAAAGTCCGCAACGCCGTGATCTTCCGCAAATACCTGCGGGACCAGACTTTCATGGCTGACGTGGAGGTTGGTCTGCACGATCGGCTCGAACCGACAGCTTTGCTCAAAGGTCTGCGCTTGGCCTGCAGCACTCCGCTTCTTGCGTCCGCCGGGCTTGCGTTTCGACCACCAGGTCAACTGCCGGAGTTCGAACGGCTCGCCGTGGAGCAACTGGGCACGGCGTTAATTGTGCCGATGCACCGCGCAGACGAAAAGATCGGATTCATGAGCGTAGGTCGAAAACTCTCCGACCAGGAATTCGAGCGTGACGAGATTGAGTTCCTGGCCGCGACGGCGGACCTGACAGCTTCAGCGATCTATAACCTCGGGCTCCGCAAACAGGCTCAGGAGTACGCGGAGGCCAGAGAAATTCAGGAGAGGCTGCTGCCCAAGGCGATTCCACAGGTGCCGGGTCTTGAGATTTCGGGCAGTTCGCGTCCCGCGCGGATCGTGGGCGGGGATTACTTTGACGTCTTCAAACTTGGTGAAAGAAGGTTGGGTCTCTGTATCGGGGACGTCGCTGGCAAGGGAATGCCAGCAGCTTTGCTAATGTCCAACCTGCAGGCGGTCGTCAAAGCGCTGGCTACCGACGACATCTCGCCAGAAACGCTCATGGCCAAGGCTAACCGCGTGATGTGGGTTAACACGACCGAAGACAAGTTCATAACCCTGTTTTATGCCCTAGTCGACGCGGAACGCAGGACCTTGCAATTCTCCAATGCCGGACACAACGCGCCTGTTTTGACGCGCCAGGATGGCACTCAGGTGCGGCTGGAAGAAGGCGGCCTGATCGTCGGTGCATTCCAGGACAGCGTGTACACGCAGGGGCAAATCGACTTGCGGCCCGGCGACCGCCTAGTGATGTTTACCGACGGGATCACCGAGGCAGTAAACGGAGAAGAGGAGGAATTCGGCGACCGTCGGCTGGTCGAAACCTGCCTGCGCGGCCGTCAGTTGTGTGCAGAAGCGCTGCACGGCTCTTTGTTCGATACTGTCAGCGAGTTCTGTGGCGGCGAATTTGACGATGACACCACCATCCTGGTCGTGGCCGTTTCCTAGAAGCCCGGCGATCCCACAAGCCGTATCAACTCCTTGCTCGGATCACCATTCAAAGGTTGGCCGCGGCGTTGACACGCGCCGGGCACGCGCATAATCTTGCGGAAATGGCGCGTCACAGAGATCGTATGCCGGGAACTTTATATAAGCACCTGGGGAATAGCACAATCAAATGGCACCAGGATGCTAAGGTCAATGACGCGGTAATCGGCAACAGCCGCACAATGGGAGCTGCATGCTGGTTGTGAACGAAACCTGCAAACCCGATTGATACTTAGCTCGGAGACCCAATGCTGCCTCGATCGATCCTTTTTGCTGCCTTGCTGGCCATTTTAGTCGCCGCGACACCTGGTACTTCACAAGGCGCACAAAGTGGGGTCCTGCCAGAAGTGCCCTATCCAAAAGATGACGAAGGACTGAACGCTCTCCCCGCAAGGCAAAAGCAACAACTCGAATCCGTGAGCCAATTCAAGGTATTTTACCAATTCCACTTTAAGGATGAGCTCAAACGCAGCGGAATCACCTTTCGTCAAAAGGCGGTACCCTGGGCCACCTACTATTACATGCCAGCCCATTATGACCATGGCTCAGGTCTCGCCGTTGCCGATGTCGATGGGGATGGCCTGTACGACATCTACTTTGTGAATCAGGTGGGCGGGAACGAACTCTGGAAAAATCTGGGTAATGGGACATTCGAGAATATTACGGAGCAAGCAGGCGTCGGCTTGAAGGATCGCATCAGTGTTGCCGCGTCATTTGCGGATGTCGACAACACGGGCCACCAGGACCTTTACGTGACCACAGTCAACCAAGGCAATGTTCTCTTTAAGAACGACGGCCATGGCCACTTCACGGACATTACGCATGAAGCCGGACTTGACCTAATCGCTCACTCGTCCGGCGCTTTCTTCTTTGACTACGATAACGACGGTCTGGTCGATCTGCTCGTTTGCAACGTAGGTGTCTATACCAGCAACGAGAAGGGACCCTACGGAGAGTACGCCTCGCTTCCGGACGCATTTTTGGGTCATCTGCATCCTGAACGATTCGAGTACCCGATTCTCTACAAGAATATGGGCCACTATAAATTCAAGGACGTCACGGCGGAAGTCGGGCTTAAGCCTCACGGCTGGTGCGGGGATGCGACCTTCGCAGATCTAAACGGTGATGGCTGGCCGGGTGTTTTCTTCTTGAACATGCAAGGAGCAGACCATTACTTCGAGAATGTGAAAGGCAAGAGATTTGTCGAAAAAACGCCAGAGTATTTCCCAAAGACCCCTTGGGGCAGCATGGGAGTGAAGTTTTTTGACTTCGATAATGATGGCCGAATGGATCTCCTCGTCACCGACATGCACTCCGACATGATGGACCAAATAGCTCCTGATCACGAGAAGGAAAAAGTCAAATCGCACGTGCCGGAGGACATCTTGGGGGGGCCCGCCGACAAATTCATCTTTGGCAATGCCTTCTATCACAACCTTGGTTCCGGAAAGTTCGAGGAAATCTCGGACAAGATCGGCGTTGAACAGCTTTGGCCCTGGGGAGTCAGCGTTGCCGACGTCAATGCGGACGGCTGGGAAGATATTTTCGTCACCGCAGGCATGAATTTCCCATTCCGCTATGGGATCAACTCGATGCTGCTGAATAATCGGGGGGAGAAATTCCTCGACTCGGAATTTCTTCTCGGGATTGAGCCGCGCCGGACACCGTATACGCCGTGGTTTGTCGTGGACTGCAGCAGCCATGCTGAGTTTCGGGACATCGGCAAAGCGATCTGCGCGGGACAGACAGGGAAAGTCACCGTGACGGTTCCCCGCGCAAGCCGATCCTCCGTGATATTTGATATCGATAACGACGGCGACTTGGACATTGTGACCAACGATTTCAACTCCGAACCCCAGATCCTCATTAGCGATCTCGCGCAGCAAAGGAAAATCCATTGGCTCAAGGTCGTTCTCGTTGGCACAAAATCAAACCGCAACGGCCTGGGCGCATGGGTTCGCCTCCGCGCCAATGGCCAGACGCAGACTCGTTACAATGATGGTAAGTCCGGATATCTGTCGCAGAGTGTCCTGCCGCTCTACTTCGGTCTCGGGGACGCCACAAAAATAGAAAGCATCGAGATCGACTGGCCATCCGGCCGCAAACAGATCCTCACCAAAGACCTGCACGACAACCAAACCCTGACAATCACGGAACCCGCGCATTGAACTATTTCAGAAATCGCCCCACGGATGCAACCGTCGGGGTAGTCTATGCGAATTAATGGGCAGCTCGGGAATAATTCCAGCCAGGCTTCGGCTATGCCTTTCCAAAGCTGGCGCACGGTGAGCTGACGCCTGGCCACACGCGATTGCAGGTTGGCCGCGACGTTGACACACGCCCGACACGCGCATAGTCTGGCGGAAATGGCGCGTCACAGGGTCAAGATCCCACGTGCTGTAGGGCAAAGCGCGTCAACTCGGAACTGACGATTCATCTTGTGGAAGCCGCAGCAGGATGCCGGGGTCAAATCGTTTTCTGAGTGAAGGTGGCTGCTCTGTTTAGCTGGATCTCCTATCTGCTGTTTTTTGGAATTGTCACCGTCCTCGTGAAGCCCTTAGGCGGATACGTCGAGAGAGTTTTTTCAGGGAAACGCACCGCGCTCGATCGAGTTTGCTCTCCCGTAGAGAAGCTGATCTACCGCGTTACCGGTGTGGATGCAAGCCGGGAGATGGGCTTCGCGGAATATGCTAGCTGTTTCGTTGTCTTCGGACTGATTTGCACCCTGGTTTTGTACGTCATTCTAAGACTTCAGCGTTTTCTCCCCTGGTTTTATCCCGCCTACCACACCACCCCGCTGTCGCCGGATTTGGCGGTGAACGTAGCCATCAGTTTTTCCACGACCAGCACTTGGCAGAGCTACAGCGGCGAAACCACCATGAGTTACTTCAGCCAGATGGCCGGCCTTTGCGTACAGAATTTTCTCGCGGGTGCTGCCGGACTCGCAGTCGGCATCGCCTTCATACGCGGACTGGCACGCCAAATCGCCAACACTCTCGGAAATTTCTGGGTGGATTTGACGCGCGGGTTGCTATGGATCTTGCTGCCTGCGGCTCTGCTCGGCGCGCTGCTCCTTGCGTGGCAAGGCGTTCCCATAAACTTCCGTCCCTACGCGGTCGCAAGGACGCTGGACGGAGCAAACCAGGTCATCCCGCAAGGACCCGTCGCCGCGTTGGAAATCATCAAGAATCTCGGCACAAACGGCGGCGGCTTCTTCAATGCCAATGGCGCGCATCCCTACGAAAACCCAACGCCCCTCGCCAATTTTCTGGAAATGTTGGCCATCGTTTTGTTGCCTGCGGCATTGACCAACACCTTCGGCAGAATGGTCGGCCAGCCTCGGCAGGGGTGGTTGTTGTACGCCGTGATGGTTTTGCTTTTCGGCGGCGGATTATTTTTCGTCCACCACTTTGAACAAAAAGGGAATCCGCTGTTGCATGGCGTTACTGCTGCGAGAAGTTCGAAGCAGCCGGGTGGAAACATGGAAGGCAAGGAGGTGCGCTTCGGCATTGGGGACACCACGCTGACAGCGGTGGTGACCTCCAATACCGCCACAGGGTCAACCAACGCCGCGGACGACAGCTTCACTTCGCTGGGAGGAATGGTTCTGCTGATGAACATGCTCGTCGGCGAGTTGGTCTTCGGTGGCCTCGGGACAGGACTCTACAGTATGGTGATGGCCGCTACGGTCGCGGTTTTTCTCGCAGGGCTCATGGTTGGCCGAACGCCCGAGTATTTAGGCAAGAAAATAGGGCCGGCAGAAAACAAAATGATCATGCTGTACATTCTGGCAGCGCCGATGGTCATCCTGATCCTCAGCGCGATTGCGGTGAGTACCCAAGCAGGGCTAGCGGGACTCACCACCAACACCGGCGCGCATGGTCTCACCACGATTCTGTTTGCCTATACTTCCTGTTTCGCGAATAACGGCCAGGCGTTCGCGGGCCTCAACGCCAACACCGCCTTCTACAACATCACCACGGCCATCGCGATGTTCGTGGGCAGATTCGGCCTTGCTGTACCAGCCTTGGCATTTGCGGCTTCTTTCGCGCGGCAGAAGAACGCTCCCGCCTCTTCGGGGACGCTTCCGACGGAGTCGGTTACGTTTGGTGTGTTTCTGACCGCTTGCCTGATCATTCTCACCGCTCTGAGTTATCTCCCGGTGCTGGCACTCGCGCCCATCCTGGAGCGCTTGCGTCTCGGAACCTAGGCACGCGAAAAAATGCACCGCCGCGCCAGAGTGATATCCTTCCCTTATGTATGCGCAGAAATTTCAAGTGGACGTAATCATCCGCGGCCAACGGAAGCCGTGCCCGCTGGAATGGCTAGATCAGTTCTGCATGCGTAATTTCACAAACGCCGCCGAGTTTGACGACACTTTGCCTGTTGCCGACGGACGCCTCGAGGCCAGCTTTCGCTTGTCTCCGGAACGATTCGCAGAAGGTCTCGCCGCATGGCTGACCCAGCGCGGCAAAGGCGAAGGCCAACCGGTGAAGGTAGAAGTGACTCGCGTTTGAGCGCCGCCCTTCTTACGATCGCTGGTCGCTGATACTTCTTCCTGATTACTGATTACCGTAGAAAGCCGCCCGCCCCAGACCCTTCGCTGCGTTCAGGGCAAGCGGTGCCCGCTACAATTCCTTCGCCGGGGCCACGGCCTTCGCCTCCAACGCCGCGCGAATCGCAGGTAGGGCGTTAAGCGCAGCTTCCTCACCGGCGCGGATCATTTGCCGGGTTTTCGAAAAATCATCCCAGACGAACTTTGTCACGTCCGGCTCGATAATCACATCGGCCTGCTGCCGCCACAGGTTGTCGGCGTGTCTCTGGATGATGGTGAAGGATCGGCTGAGAATCTCCGTGAACGTGCGCGGCTCCTGGATTACCCCAGGTTCGAGATAAACGGCGATGACCACTTCGGCGCCGAGAAGGAACGCGCCGTCAATCGGCACGAGAGCAGTGAGGAAGCCGTCAACCAGCGTGCGGCCTTCGAACTTCACTGGAACAAACAAGCCGGGATACGCGCAGGAAGCGCGCAGCGGCGGGCCGATGGGACCTCCGCAGTAATAAACCGTGATGCCCAGGTTGATGTCCGTCGTAGCTATGGCCAGTGGCTTCTTGAGATCTTCGAAGCGCTGCACCGGAGTGAAGCGGCCAAGGAACTGCTCGAGCCGAAGATTCGAGGCGAGACCCAGCCACGATGGCGTCCAGCGCCCGAAATCCGCGAACTTTGTTTGCTCCGCAATGCGCTCCATGTGTTCGAGCGACGCGCCCGAACAATACGCCGTACCGATCAGCGCACCGACGCTTGTGCCCGAGACCACGTCGACGGGAATGCCCGCTTCCCGCAGTACACGCAGTACGCCAATGTGCGCGATGCCTCGTGCGAATCCGCCGGCGAGCGCCAAGCCCACACGAGGCCGCCGCACGCCCTTCGGCGCGCCGCCATAGGCAAACGAGCGAAACAGGTCCCGGGCCATGCGCAAGAAATTCTGCGACTCGCCGTTTTTGGGGCCAGCCATAATCGTCTATTCTAGGATGCACGCCGCTTACCAAACGCCTGTTTGACCGGGCGGTTGTCATTTTGTAACCTGTTCTACCGGGCAAACCTACTGCCGAAGGTCCTCCTAATGACAAAACGAATTCAGAAAGCCGTTGTACTGGGTGCGGGAACCATGGGCGCCCGCATCGCTGCTCACTTTGC
>Ga0187784_10003611_pt1 | contig 12506 bp, 8 predicted proteins | sample 1015_SJ02_MP15_2_FD_132964 | JGI IMG/M metagenome (GOLD analysis project Ga0187784, IMG submission 132964) | Tropical peat soil microbial communities from peatlands in Department of Meta, Colombia - 1015_SJ02_MP15_20_MG | ecosystem: Environmental > Terrestrial > Soil > Wetlands > Peat | place... | reverse complement strand
GATAGGATATCGCTTTCCGGGAGCTGGACACGTCCCCCCCCCCCGCGCTGCCGAGCAATTTTTCGGCCCGTCGGCGCAGTTCATCGAATTTGGAATAGGTAGATGAATTGCTCATTATCGAATGCCTATAGCGAGGATTGATGCGGTAGGGATCTCTTCAGACAACATCATAACGGCTGTTGCTCTACCTTTCAATGCCGAAATAAAAATATTCGAGCCCGCCGGCGCAAGGCAAGAAGAAAGCCAGGTTGGGGGGACCTGGCTTCCGGGGTAAAGAGGAGGGGTCCCAAAATCTTGATGTAGGGACCATTCTGTGGCCTAAAATAACTCTTTTTGCCCCTTCGACAATCAGGTGCTCAAGGTATTTTTCACCTGCCGGCACATTATACGCGAAGGTGGGTGCTACTATCTTCCCGTCTTTCTGACCGTCTTAAATAACCTTGCAGGCACCGGCCTCTATCCGGCAACAGATCGTGAGGCGGCATTCCCAAATGCCGGAGGTCGTTCTTCCATCATTGCACGAAATGTTGTAAGTATTGCGGTTGGAGAGCCGGTTGGCCTCTCCGGTTAACAGGGAACAGGATGAAACCTCAGGAATTGAAAATTCACCATTTGCTCGAAAGGGCCTTTTCGGATACCCACGCCGTTCTCTACACCTGCTGCATCCTGGCAATAGGGATCGCATTGCGCTTCTACCACTATTTGCGACACACTTCGCTGTGGTGCGACGAAGCAGTCATGGTGATAAACTTAGTCAATAAGAGCTTCCGGGAATTACTGGGCCCTTTGGACTACAACGTAGCAGGACCGCCCCTGTTTTTGTGGCTTTCCAAAATAGACTCACTCCTCTTTGGTGACAATGTTTACGCCTGGCGCCTGCTGCCCCTGGTTGCCAGCTGCGGAGCGCTCCTGCTGCTGGTGCCGCTGGCACGGAGACTGCTCGCCCCGGCAATGGTCCCCTGGGCCCTGCTCCTCGTGGCCTGCAACGACAAGACCTTGTGGCATTCGTCCGAGATCAGGCCCTATACGATCGATCTGTTCTGTTCAACATTTCTGCTCTATCTCTATTACTCCACACGGCGTTTCGGCTTGGTCGGGCGGCTGGCGTACTTCATTGCACTGGCGCCGCTGTTGCTGCCTTTGTCTTATCCGAGCATGTTTATTTATGCGGGATTGTTCGTGGCTTTGTGGCCCGAAGTTTGGCAGGAAAAGAGCGCCGCCGGTTTCTGGGGATACGGCATTCTGGCGCTGGTTCTGATCGGGGGGGCCATGCTGTTGTTCATCGGCCCGGTGCGTGCTCAAGACACTCCAGGACTGAGGTTCTTCTGGGTAAGATATTTTCCTGACTGGTCGCAGCCGTGGCTGGTACCGGCGTGGGCAATACGCAAGATATTCGAAATGCTTCGCTACTGCATGGAGCCCACGGGAGGGTTGCTCCTGCCCTTCGTCCTCATCGCAGGTGTCACGTGGTGGCGCAACGGACAAAAACCCACCGTGGCGCTGCTGGTGTTGCCCATGCTGCTGGGATTGATCGCATCATTGTTGGGTTTTTACCCCTTCGGGCACACCAGGTTGCAGCTCCACCTGGCACCGGCGGCGGTTTTGCTGGCACTCAAAGGGCTCGAGACCGCACTGACATGGTTCGCGCCTGGCCGCCGTTGGCGCCTCGCCATTCAACTGCTGTTAGTACTGCTCCTGCTGGCACCGGCAGCCCTCACCGCCAAAACTTTGCTCATTCCATGGCCGGCGCGCAGTGCCGATGCCAAAGGGGCTGCGGACTACGTCAAATCACGGATGCAGCAAACGGACATCCTGATGACCAGTGATAATTGGGAATTCGACTATTATTTTCGCGACGTGAAATCCTACAAGCGCGGCATTCAAAGAGTTGCGGACGCAGGCAGATTGTGGTTGGTGGTATCGGACGCGCCACCTCTGTGCGACAACCCCCGGGAAGAGCTCAATCAATTCATCCGGCGCGACTGGCGTCTTCTTGAGCAGCGCGACTTCAGCCATATCGCCGTATTCTTGCTGGCCGGCCCTCAAAGCCGGCAGGACAAGGGAACTGACAACCTGGACAATTAAACGTTGAGGGCACGTGTCCCGGTTCCGACCTTCTCCGCTTCAGACCTCTCCCGGTTCATCGCCGGACAAGATCTTATGAACGATTTTCTCGTTTCAATATCGGTCGGTTTGTTGTAGATTGCCAACCTGTTACATTTTGTTACATCATTTTTTTTCGCTCGAACATCGAGCGTTTTCCATCGCTTGCGCTCTTTAGGCGCAAGATTTACAGTCGGCTTGATCGGAGCCTGTGAGCGCCTTGTGCAAAGATATTCCAAAATACGATTTCATCGACGCGCTGCGAGGCTACGCGATTCTTGGTGTGCTCCTGGTGCACTCGTACCTGAGAGTGGCCCCCACCAGCCGAATACTTAAAATACTGATGGCAGACGGCGGCCGCGGTGTCCAACTTTTTTTCATAGCCAGCGCTTTGACTCTGTGCATGTCCTGGCATCATAGAAGCGCGCAAGAAAAATATCCACTTTGCAATTTCTTCATCCGCAGGTTCTTTAGAATTGCGCCGCTGTTTTATATCTCAATCGTGATATGGATTGTATTAGGTTTTTCTGAAAAATGTTTCGCACCCAACGGCGTCAAATGGTGGTTCGTACCCTTAACCGCGTTATTTCTACATGGATTCAACCCCGAGACAATCAACTCGGTGGTGCCCGGTGACTGGTCAATTGCAGTCGAAATGAACTTCTATCTTATTCTCCCATTTCTCTTACGACGACTCACCACAATCAGGCAGGCCATCTATTTTTGTTTATTTGCCGTGGCAGTCGGCTATATTACAACAGCTGGTTTTGAGTACTTTTTCTATAGATTATATCCTCCGGATCAACACTATTTAGTCGATCTTTTTAATTATGCGAATTTTTTCAATCAACTCCCTATATTTTCATTCGGAATATTAGCGTATTTTCTATTCAAAAACTTCGATGCGCTCAAAAGACTTGTGGTTTATGCCGACATCACCTTAATTATATTAACAGTTGTATCGCTCCTGGTAGTTCCACTGAATAATCTCTTAAAAGGTTCAAATTTTCTTGTTTTTGGAATATTATTTAGCCTATTTGCTTTAAATATAGCTCGCTTTCCTGTCCGGCTTTTTGTCAATAAGCCAATTCAAATGATTGGTAAAATCAGCTTCAGCATGTACTTGTCTCACTTTGTCGTACTAAATCTTTTTGCCAGGGTTGGTTTTCTTGCCCTTTTCGGACAGGGAGATGTTTTCAGTATTCTGTATTTTCTGTGTGTTTTCATTGTCACGGTTCCAATGTCCTATATTCTTTATGTAACTATCGAGCGCCGAGGGATTTTACTTGGAAAACGTGTAATCCAGAACCTCGAACAGGGTGTGTCGCCTGTCGCGCCAGGGGCGGCGGGTCGCTTTTTTCAAACGTTGCAGTCCTGCGGCCTGTTTATTTCAAGGAGGGTGTTCAGCCGCCGGGATCTCATTGCCCTGGGAACAGAGCAGAAGATTGAAACGGACTTGGAACATCGAGCATAAAAATTCCCTAGGCCCTTCCCGCCACCATTTTCCGCCGCTCTGATTACGCTTTGATCCATTTGTCATCTTCGGGATAAAGCGCCACCCGTCCCGGAACGATTTTCTCCCTTAACCGGGAAAGGATATCGGCCCGGCAGGACCCATTTACACCCGGCGTTCTTGTCTAAAGAAATGGTCTCAACTTCGTCTTGAAAGATAAAACAGGGGGTAGGCAATTTTTTTCAGCTCATCTCCACTCGGTGTAAAAGCCCAGTGGGTAAAGAGCAGCTGCGCAAAGTCCGGTAAATACCTCTTGGCTGGATCGAACCACCTGGATCCATTCCAGTACGCCTCGGAGAGGAAGTCGGCAAATTTTACATAATAGTAGCCGGGGGCCGGCGGTAATTTCTCTTTCATTGCCCAAAAGGTAATCGTTAATTCTAATGACATGACCTTCTCTTCACACCTTGCGGTACCCGGTGGAATTCATGGATGGATGCCGTCCTGATCTCCATTATGGGTGAGCGAAGTACCGGTCGGAACGTTCCGCTCCGTCTTTTAGGCGATCTGGTGGTGTATATCGCGTCGCAATATTCGTGCGAACGTCGAGGACCCTCTTACATATACAATGATTACGGTTCCTTATTAGCGTGAGGCAATATCGCGGTGAGGTGAAATGCCTGCCCACTTTGTAAACTATTTCGACACATGACTGACCATTTCCTGCAATTATAGCCCGCGAATTGTCTCCAGCAAGCGATTCAGGCCGTCCGATGGGGAATGTAAAAAAAACCGACGCTGGTGGGCTTTGGGCTGGTTTTTTCATGGATAGATCCATTTTCAAACCGTCAAGATTTGTAAAATTGCAATGAAATTTTTTTTATTGAAATGCTTCGTGCGGCCGTGAAAATCAGCCGCAATATGTTGCGCCTTCCCGGCATGAAGGCATGCATGGCCGGCAATCCGAAAGGCACACCACCGATTCCCGGGGCAGCGGCAGCGGCCTGGGGCCCGGATATTCTATTTTAAAGGCCCCTCGCCGGTACCGGTACCCGTCGAAACGCTCCTCCTCCTCTTCCATCCGGTTGCCTCCACGCTGTCAGACCCGGCCCTTTCCGTCACATACCGGGCACTTCATTTCCTTTTTCCCGCCGCACACGGAACATTTTTCTTTCGCCAGCCCGGAAAGCCAAGGCGGGGAACTATTCCCCTTTTTGCAGGTAATGCAATAAATTATCCCCGTACCCTTACACATCTCGCACAACATATTTCCCGCTTTCCCCATGAACGCAACCTTTGCCCGGTCTATCGATCGGTTGCCTCTATCATAGCAACTGCGGTTGAAATCGTCATCCTTCGGATGCGTGCGGCCTTTTGCCGGTGGCCGGCAAAACCGGGTACCGACCCCGTCAGCGGCTTGAACAACTGATCCGAGTTTGCAATGCCTAATGAGAATGATTAATTGAAATGAGGGTCTCTTAAAGGATAGACAATATGAGCGAAATACATGACAGCAGCTGTTATTTCGACGGCATTAAAACCGTTTCCGGTGAGTTTATATGTCTTTCCGATACCTGCATGATTTGTAAAGACGGAAGATGGGAGAGAACCAACAAGATCATCGTACTGTAGTCAACGAAGACCTGCGGCTCAAAAATTTTTCCCGCTGTCCAGAAGCACGGTCACCGGTCCGTCATTTACCAGAAAGACTTGCATCATTTCCTGAAAGCGCCCCGTAGCTACTCTTGAGGTAAATTTTAAAAGCTCGCTGACGTAACATTCATAGAGGGCCTCGGCGATATCCGGACGGGCCGCGGACGCGTAGGAAGGTCTCCTGCCTTTGCGGCAGTCCCCATAGAGGGTAAACTGCGACACGACGAGGATCTCCCCGTCGATGTCCAGAACCGAGAGATTCATTTTGTCCGACTCATCGGGAAATATTCGAAGAAAGACTGTTTTCTCGGCAAGATAACGTGCGTCCTCCTCGGTGTCTGCGCTGTGGACCCCCAGCAGCACCAGGGCGCCCCTGCCGATCCGCGCGGTTTCCACACCTCCCGTTGTGACGCTCGCCTCCAGGACGCGTTGGACTACCGCTCTCATCTATTCCCGCTCCCACAGCGAATCAGAGGCTGCACCGAGGCCGTCTTCCAACGAGGCATCGGGCCGCAGGTAGTAATTGAACAATTCGGCGAAATTGATACCGCCGGAGTCAAGACCGCTGAACTCCCGGTAGATTTTCTCCCTGCCGTCCCTGAGGTGCTGTGAACGGATGCCGTGCCTTACGGAGAGCGAAGCTTCGATAAAAGCCGCGAGCTTGTCGCAGGCCCGGATTACTTCCCCGTCCACCGCAGAGTAGCGGTCCTGGTTATAGCGCTCCATCTCCTGGCCGGGAATGTCCTTCCTGACCCCACCATCCTCCATTATCCTGTTTGAGAACTCATCCTGGATGAAATAGACCATCTCATCCCTTATCGAGGAAGGAAGAAGCGGCAGGATGCGTTCTTCAAACTGCATTTTTTCGTAATCCTTTATTATTTCGTCCAGGCCCTCGACCGAAGTCTTGACAGGCGAAACAATGTCCCGGGTCAGCACCTCGGGCAGATCGTGAAAAAGCCCGCTGAAAAAATTGTTATAGGTGCGTTTGAGACAGGCGCCCATTTCCACGGAACAAAAATAAGACATCATGGCCACTATCAGCATGTGCCCCAGGACCGAGGTTTTGGGCACACGCGGCGAATGAGCCCACCTTTGCTGGAACCGGAGCTGCGCGCACAGGTCTATAAAGCCGAAGGATTTCTTTCTCAACGAGAGTTTCTGGACGCCGACAAGGTCATAGTGGTCTTCAATCTGATTTTCGATTTCCTCTTTGGTTTTATCTATCCCGTATACGAAGGGGGCCGTATTGTAAATTATTTGAAATTCCCAGTTGGTCGCCAGATAGTGGGCCGCTTTAAGTATCCTTTTTTCAAACCGGGCGTAGTTGGCGTCAAAAAGATACCTCCTGAAATTGCCTCCGAAATCTCCCCCCAGGTCCCTGATGTCCTCATCCATCTTCTGGACCACCAGGGTGTTGATTTCCCTCCCTTTTTTGCTCATCAACTTATGGAAAACCGGCGCCTTGATGTCGGTCAGGATCACCCTGGGGAAAAATTCGAAAATCCCGCCTTCGATCAGTTTCAGCCAGTCGACCTGGGCCTGTCCTTCGGATTCTTCGAGCTTCCCGAGCACGTAGGCCAGGATCATTTTGTGCGCCTGTTTGTCCAGTTCGGTGAACTCGACCGGGCGCACGTGATCGTTCCACCTCTGGATGCTGGCCGCCTCATAGATTTTGTCAAGCAGACCCTTTGTTATCAATTCTCATTCCCTCAATGCCTGTATCCCTCAACTCTTCCAGCCGCATAGTCGCGTATTTATAGCATCGAAACAGGCCAAACGGGATCTTTTTTCGGACTTTCATCTTTTATCGGAAAGCTTTACATTTCCGATATATTCCATTGTAATGGTCCATTGACAATCGCCGACAACAACCCGATGAGGAGCATCGTTTGAAACTGCGAAAAAGTGGCATTCTGTTGCACGTCACCTCACTGCCTTCCGAATTCGGCATAGGAGACCTGGGAAAGACGGCTTACGCATTTGCCGACTTTCTCGCGGACTCATGCCAGACGGTGTGGCAGCTGCTTCCTTTCAATCCTTCTTCCCCGGCCTGCGGAAACTCTCCCTACTGCAGTTTTTCGGCATTTGCCGGAAACCCGCTGTTGATTGCCCCGGACCTGCTGGTCGAAGACGGATATATTTCGTGGAAGGACCTTAGCGGGGCCCCCGACTTCGATCCCGCCAAAGTGGATTACGAAAAGGTGACCGAGTTCAAGAACCGAATCCTGGAAAAAGCTTATCAAAAATTCAGGCAGATGCCGGATGCCGGATGCGGCTACAAGCAATTCGTAAGCGCCAACGCACACTGGATTGACGACTACGCTCTTTTCGTGAGCCTCAAAGAGCGCTTCTCGGGCGCCCCCTGGAACGAATGGCCCAAGGAGATCAGGGACAGGACCCAGCCCGCGCTCCATGAATGGACGAAAAAACTGGCGGACAGTGTCGACCGCGAAAAATTCAATCAATTCCTTTTCTTCCGCCAGTGGTCAGCCCTCAAGAGCTACTGCAACGAGAAAAAAATTGAGGTGATAGGCGACATCCCCATTTATGTCAGCCACGACAGCTCCGACGTCTGGACAAACCCGGAATATTTTAAGCTCGACAGCGAAAAGAAGCCTGTCTTCGTCGCGGGAGTGCCTCCCGACTATTTCAGTAACACGGGGCAGTTGTGGGGCAATCCGGTCTACTCCTGGGAAAAAATCAGGGAAACCTCCTATGCGTGGTGGACCAGCCGAATGGCGCACAATCTCAAGCATTTCGACATTGTTCGGCTCGATCATTTCCGGGGGTTCGTAGCCTATTGGGAGGTGCCGGCAACTGAAAAAACGGCAATCAACGGAAAATGGGTAAATACTCCCGCCAGGGAGTTCTTCCATACACTCAGGATGCGCTTCCCCTCGCTTTCCATAATTGCCGAAGACCTCGGGGTTATTACACCCGAAGTCCGGGAAATCATGAACTTATTCGACTTCCCCGGAATGAAGCTCCTGTTGTTCGCATTTGGAGGCAGCCTGTCCACGAATCCTTACATTCCCCACAACCACGTGCAGAACTGCGTGGTCTACACCGGCACGCACGACAACAACACGGTAAAAGGGTGGTTCCAGCACGACGCCACCGAAGGGGAAAAGAAAAACCTTCTTGCCTACTTCGGCCGCGAACTCGACCAAAATACGGTGACCGGGCAACTGATACGCACTGCCATGATGTCGGTCGCATCCACCGTGATAATCCCGATACAGGACCTTCTCGAGCTTGGGGCCGAGGCCCGCATGAATACGCCCTCGGTTACACACGGCAACTGGGAATGGAGAGTTACCGCCAAGCAGTTGACCGCCGATCTCGCCGAAAAGATCGCCAACCTCACCAGAGTCTACGGGAGGATATAAGGGCTTGTCCGTAAATAGGCCTTTTAGGGGTCGCGCCGGATTTTGAAGCTGATTTGGTCGCGAGGATTGAGCAAAACCGCAGCCGTAGCAGCGCTACGTCGAGGATTTTGCGATTGAGGAGCGGCCAAAGCAGGCCAAAAGTCGGATGCGAGCACAAAGGTTTTATTTACGGACAAGCCCTGAGACCCAAAACACTTTTGCCCCTTCTAATCTTTTTGGCACATAAAATCCAAAGTTGCCAAAAAGTTCGAGCCATGCTGAAATACGTTTTCAAATACTAAATCCGAGGCACTGAACTCTAACGGAGGGCACTATGTGCGAATTCTGCCTCAAACACGGGGAAGGTGAGAAATGGTACCTGCAGGCGAAGAATTATTCTGAGGATCTGTTGAGTGACATTCGGCGCGCCAATTTCATTCAAAGCTTTGCCGATCCGAAAAAACTGGAGGTCGAATTACAAAAATCTTCCAAGGGATTTGAAAACCTCAAGAAGCTCCCGTGGATGATAAGGAACCTTTATACCCGGGTCATTACCAGGCGGATGAAGAAAGTTCACTTCGGCCAGGTGGTTCCGATCGAAGATATCGAACAAATCTTCGAATTCACCAACACCATTGTTCGAGTGGCCTGCATTTGCCGAAAGTCTTACCTGGGGCTGGAGAAGCGCTATTGTTACGGGATCGGCCTGGGTCCCAACGGCGGGAAACTCCGCGACTTGTTCGAACCCCACCAAAACGATTTCTCGGGCGGGGTAAACGATAAAAGGTTCGAAATGCTAACCGCTAAGGAGGCCCTGGAACTCTTTCGCGGATACGAACACGAGGGTCTGTGCCACACCGTATGGACCTTTTACACTCCGTTCGTCGGCGGGATCTGCAACTGCGACCGCGTGGACTGTTTGGCCATGCGCTCTACCATGACACACGAGGTTCCCGCCTTCTTTCGCGCCGAATACGTGGCCGAGATCGACCGGGACCTCTGTACCGGCTGCCGGCAATGCATGCGCCTTTGCCAGTTTGGCGCCCTCATGCACAGCGCTTCCCTGGAAAAGTCCTTCGTGGACCAAAGGCGGTGCTACGGTTGCGGAGTATGCCGTTCGGCCTGCCCAACAGGTGCAATCCGGCTCCAGGATCGCACTTCATCACCGGTTGCCGCCAACCTGTGGTGACACCATGACCGCGTTCACCCGGATGGGTTTCACCGCGAAAAGATGCCCAAATAAGTTGGTCAAACGATGCATGTTTGGCCTGTCGCCACCGGTCATGGCGACGTTATTGATCTGGCTCCTCAGCGCCCCGGTGGTTGCACCGCCTCGAACCTCCGGTGAGACCGGTGGGAAGCCCGATGCCGCCACTGGCCAAACCCAGCCGGGTTCCACGACTAAGAATGTTTTGCTCCTCTTTTCCGGCAGACTCATTGCTCCCTTGAGTCTCGCCGTCGATGAGGCCATCCGCGCCGCATTCCAACGATCTCCGTCCGTGAAAACGGAACTCTTCGTTGAGACGCTGGACGTTGCCAGGTTCGATTCGGAACGCTATGGCTCTCTATTGGCCGCGTACCTGCGGGAGAAGTTCGCGGACCGCAAGCTGGACCTGATAATCACGAGCCTTCCACAAGCGCTCAAGTTCCTTTTGAAGTTCCGCAACGCGCTCTTCCCTGATACACCGATCGTCTACTGTCTGGCGGACGAGTCCGACCTGGCGGGCTTGATGCCGGTCCCGAACCTCACCGGTGTCTCCGTCAGGGTTCCCTGGCTCGAAACGCTTGATTTGGCACTCGCGGTACACCCGGACACCCGGAACGTCGCTGTCATCGCCGGCAATGACAATCTGGCGCAGCTCTATCTGCGCCAGACCAAACGGGCCTTCCAGCCGTATGAGAACCGCCTCGCCTTCTCTTATCTTACGGGTCGGACCTTACCCCAACTGCTCCAGGAGGTGGCCAATCTGCCGCCCCAGACCATAATCATCTTTACGGAGTTTTCCGCGGACTCGGCGGACCGCGCGTATATTTCCGCCGAAATCTCCAGCCAGGTCGCCAGGGCCGCCAATGCGCCGGTCTATTGCATCAGCAGCACTTTCTTCGGCCGCGGCGCCACGGGCGGCCGTATCATCGACTACGGCGCCCATGCGACCCGGGCCGCCGAAATCGGCCTCCGCATCCTGGCCGGTGAAAAACCGCAAGAGATCGTCGTCGGGGACGTTTTAACCCCACCCCGGTTCGATGCGCGGCAACTGAAGCGCTGGAACATCGCCGAAAGCCGTCTGCCGGCCGGCAGCATCATTCTGTTCAAGGAACCGTCCTTCTGGGAACGGTATCGTTTACTCATTCTCGTTTTCGCCCTGTGCCTGCTGGAAGGCACCCTCATCGTCGTGTTGCTTGCCCAGCGGCGGCGGCGGAAAACGGCCGAGGAATCGTTCAGGAAATCGGAAGAAAAGTATCGGAATATTTTCCAAGGAGCCGTCGAGGGTATCTTTGAAACAACGGTAGAAGGCAAGGTCTTGACCGCCAACCCGGCGTTGGCCGGGATGCTTGGCTATGACTCACCCGATGAGCTCGTTGCCTCGGTTACGGACTCCGGTAAACAGATATGGGTGAACCCGGACCAACGCCTGGACTACATTCGGCTTCTCGATGAGCATGATGTCGTCCTTAACTATGAATGTCAGTGCTATCGTAGAGACAAGACCCCGATTTGGGTGTCTCTAAATTCCAGGCGTGTTGCCGGACCTGACGGAAAAACACTTTACCACTCCGGGTTCTTGGAAGACATCACCGAAAGAAAACGGGTTGAAGAAGAACTAAGAAAAAGCGAGGACCGCTTCCGGAAGGTAATTCAGGACTCACCTCTTGCCATCGGTGTAATTCACAGCGGCTCCATCCTTTATGTGAACAGGAAATATCTGGAGATGTTCGGTTACCCGGACGTTGAAGATCTTCATGGCCAACCGGTTATTTCCCAGTGGGCGCCTGAGGTGCAGGAGGCAATTGCTGAACATTTGCGTCTGAAATCGTTGAATCGCGATGTGCCTTCGACGTTCGAAGGTATGGCAATGCGTAAAGATGGGTCCCGTTTCCATGCTCACGTTCTTATTTCGCAAGTCCAGTTCGCCGACAGCCAGGTAAGTTTAGCTTTCATTTCCGACGTTACTGAACGCAAGCAGGCTGAGGAGGAACTGCACAGGTACCGTGGGTACCTGGAGGAAATGATCAGGGAAAGGACGGCTGAACTGGTCGTTGCCAAAGAAAGGGCCGAGGCCGCCGACCGTGTCAAGTCGGTTTTTTTGGCTACCATGTCACACGAACTCCGTACCCCGCTCAACTCGATCATTGGTTTTGCGGGACTCCTCCAGCAGGAGCTCCCGGGTCCCTTGAATGAAGAACAGAAGAAACAACTGGGCATGGTGCGCGCGAGTGGCAAGCACCTGCTCGACCTGATCAACGACGTGCTGGATATCTCGAAGATCGAGGCTGGACAGCTTCAGGTTTCTTTTGAACCTTTTGATCTGCGTGCAGCGGTCCGAAAGGTCACCCAAAGCGTAAAACCGATCGCGGATAAAGAGGGCCTCCTCCTCGAACTCGAAATGGCGTCCGATATCGACCCGATCACAAGCGACCGAAGGCGTGTGGAGCAGATCCTGCTTAATCTCGTGACCAATGCAATCAAGTTCACTAAAAAAGGCAAAGTTCGCGTCGAGTGCTCGGCGGGCGGCCGGGAAGTCTTGGTAAATGTAATTGACACGGGCATGGGAATCAAAAGCGAGGACATGGACCGGCTTTTCAAACCATTCCAGCAGATTCAGACCGACATAACCAGACACTTCGAGGGCACCGGCCTTGGGCTTTCGATTTGTAAAAAGCTGTTGGATCTTTTGGGGGGCGCAATCACCGTTCAAAGTGAGTGG
>Ga0187784_10003609_pt1 | contig 12511 bp, 9 predicted proteins | sample 1015_SJ02_MP15_2_FD_132964 | JGI IMG/M metagenome (GOLD analysis project Ga0187784, IMG submission 132964) | Tropical peat soil microbial communities from peatlands in Department of Meta, Colombia - 1015_SJ02_MP15_20_MG | ecosystem: Environmental > Terrestrial > Soil > Wetlands > Peat | place... | reverse complement strand
CGGCGGCAGGGTCAATCAGGCCGGCACAACCGCGCGCGTGGGACGCGGCGAATATTTTGTGGTCGAAGCCGATGAGAGCGACCGCAGCTTCCTGATGTTTGACCCGGTCGTCGCCGTTGTCACTACCATTGACCGCGAACACCTCGACCAGTATTCCTCGCTGGAAGACATCCAGACGGCCTTTCTGCAATTCGTGAATCGCGTGCCTTTCTATGGCGCGGCAATTCTTTGCCTCGATGAGCCCAATGTCCAGGCGATCATCCCCAATGTGAAGCGCCCGATTATCACGTATGGCACATCGAGCCAGGCCGATCTGGTCATCAGCGACATCCGTCTCCAGGGTCTCAGCAGCGAATTCCGGCTCACCTATAAAGGCGATGACCTCGGTTTGTTCTTTCTGCCGCATCCCCCCGGGATTCACAATGTGCGCAATGCCGCCGCGGCCGCGGCCGTTGCGCTGTATCTGAATGTGGCTTCCGACCTGATTCGCGAGGGTTTGGCAAAATTCGCCGGCGTGGGCCGCCGCTTCGATGTCAAGGGAAGCATCAACGACATTACGGTCGTGGACGACTATGGCCATCATCCCGCCGAGATTCGCGCCACGCTGGAAGCCGCGCGCGGCTGCAAGTTCAATCGCCTGCTGGTGCTCTTCCAGCCGCACCGCTACTCCCGCACGCAGCAGCTTTGGGATGAATTTTCCCGCTCGTTCAATCAGGCCGACCTGCTGGTTCTGATCGACATTTACGCGGCCAGCGAAGCGCCGATTGCCGGAATCAGCAGCGAAGCGCTGGCCAACTCGATTCGCGAAGCGGGCCACAAGAATGTCCATTACTACCGCTCCATGCAAGCGGCCATTGAATTCATCCTTCGCGAAGCCAGACCGGGCGACGCGATTCTGACCATCGGCGCGGGCAACGTCAGCCGTGCCAGCGGCGAATTCATGGTGCTGCTGGGAACGGAATACCGGGTTGCAGACAGGATAAGGGATGCGGATTGAAGATCCCCAATTGTTGACGGCCTTTCGCGAACTCGATGTCGAGTGCAAACCCGCCGTGTCTCTCGCTGAGCTTACCCATCTCGGCATCGGTGGCACCACGGATCTCCTGAGCATCCGTCGCCACGATGCCATTTCCGATCTTTTGAATTTGCTCGATGGCCAGGGCATCCCGCACAAGTTCCTTGGTGGGGGTTCGAATCTCCTGGTGATCGATGGGTATTTACCCTTCGTGGTCCTGCAACTGGCGAGCCACGATCCCGACGTGGTAATCGAGGGGAACATTGCGTCGGTGGATGCGGCCGCGGATCTGGGCCGCACTGTGACGTTCTGCGCCACGCACAACCTGGGCGGGATGGAAGGCCTCAGCGGTGTGCCGGGCACCGTGGGCGGTGCGCTGCGCATGAACGCGGGCGCCTATGGCACGCAAATCGGCTCGTACGTCCGCGAAGTCAAGCTCTACCGCGCGGCCAGCCGCAGCCTTGAAACCGTGCGCGGCCAGCAAATTTCCTTTGAATACCGGCACACCTCGTTTGCGCCCGATGATATGATGCTCTCAGTGAAACTGGAACTTCCCTCCAAACCGTACCCTGAAATTCTCCAAGGCATTCGCATCTGCAATGAAAAGCGCCGCGCCAGCCAGCCGCTCGGGCAGAAGAGCGCCGGGTGCATCTTTAAGAACCCTCCGGGAGCATCCGCGGGGCGCATGATCGACGCGCTTGGCCTGAAAGGTTTTGCGGTGGGCGACGCGCAAGTGAGCGAACGCCACGCGAATTTCTTTATCAATGCAGGCCGCGCCTCCGCCGCGGACATGCTGGCGCTGATTGCCGGCGTTCGCGAACGGGTGCGCGGGGCCTATGGAATTACTCTTGAAAACGAGGTGGTCGTTTGGAACGCCTGAAGCCCATGCAGCGGAACTCTTCCGCGGCCGCCGCCGCGGCTGACCAGGGACCTTACCGGCCCGAGTTGGTGGCGGACGAAGAGCCGCGTTATCTGCGCCGCCAGAAGCCGGTGGAGATTCGCCGCAAGAAATTCGGCGGCAAGAGCTGGCCGTTCTATCGCCGCGTCTTTCTTTGGTTGCTGATCGGCGCGGTTGCCGTAGCCGCCGCGGTTTACGCGGTGCGCTATGCGCTGTACTCGCCGCAAATGCTCCTGGTGAAGCCCGACCAGATCGCAGTTTTCGGCAACCACATCGTGCCTCGCGAGGAGGTGCTCAAGCTTTTCGTCCACGACCGCAACCGCAGCGTCTTGCGCATTCCGTTGGATGATCGCCGCGCGCAGATTCAGGAGCTCGCCTGGGTGGAGGAAGCCAGAGTGCAGCGCATCCTGCCGAATCATCTGCGCATTGAAATCAGCGAGCGCACGCCCATCGCCTTTTTCCGCAATGGCTCCGAGTTGGTCCTCGCGGATGCGCATGGCGTCCTGCTCGACCGGCCCGAGGGCGAGGACTTTCATTTCCCGATCGTTACCGGGCTTTCGGAAAGCATGCCGCGCGAGGAACGCGAAAAGCGCATGCAGACCTACCAGGAATTCCTGAAAGACATTGAGTTGGTGCGTGCGGGCTCTTCGGAGCGCGTCAGCGAATTGGACCTCGGCAACCCGCGCGATCTGCGCGCCGTGGTTACCGGGCTTGGCTCCGGCGATGCCGCTCAGGCGGTCACCGTGCATTTCGGCCAGAGCGATTTCACCGGCAAGTACCGCATGCTGGTGGAAAACTTCGCGCAATGGCAGGCCAACGCCGGCCGCGTGCAGTCCATCGATCTTCAGTATTCCCGGCAAGTGGTGGTGAACCCCGACACCTCCGCCTCCACCGGGAAAGAGAAATAGGCCGCATTCAGGAGAGTACTTTGGCGAAGAAAGACAAGTACCTCGTCGGGCTGGATATCGGCAGCACCAAGACCTGCGTGTTGCTCGCGGAAATCGAGAACGAGCAAGTGCGTTTTCTGGCGCTCGGCGCCGCCGAATCCAAGGGGCTGCGCAAAGGGCTCATCGTCAATCTGGACTCCACGGTCAGCTCGATTCGCCGCGCCGTGGAAGAAGCCGAAAGCGTCGCCAACATTCCCGTAGAAGCCGCCACCATTGGCGTTGCGGGCAGCCACGTTCGCGGTGTGAACAGCCGCGGGGGCATCCCCCTGGGGCCGCGTCCCCGCGACATTGAACGCGACGACCTGCGCCGCGCCATTGACGCCGCGCGCAACATCTCGCTTCCCGATGACCGGGAAGTGCTGCATGTTCTTCCGCACGAGTTCATCGTGGATGCCCAGGATGGCATCCGCGATCCCGTCGGCATGATCGGCCAGCGGCTAGAAGCCAACGTCCATATCGTCACTTCGTCCATTGCCGCGACGCAAAACCTGGTGACCGCCGCAAACAAGGCCGGCATCCTCATCAACGACACGGTACTCGAGCCATTGGCCGCCGCGGAAGCCTGCCTGACCCAGGATGAACGCGAACTGGGTTGCTGCCTGCTCGATATTGGCGGCGGCACCACGGAGTTGATTGTTTACGGCGGAGGTGTCGTTCGCCACACCGGCGGGGTCGCTATTGGCGGTGATCATTTCACCAACGACCTGGCGGTTGGTCTGCGCACGCCCATCCCCGAAGCCGAGAAGATCAAGCGCCATCACGGGTGCGCCTCCGCGAATCTTCTGCGCCAGGACAACTCTATTGAAATCGCCAGCGTCGGCGATCGCCCCCCACGTACGATTTTTTCCCGCATGCTTACAGACATTATCGAACCGCGCGCGCAGGAACTTCTGGCGCTCATCGCGGACGACTTGCGGCGCGCCGGGCTGGACTCTCAGATCCCTGCCGGGCTTGTCCTCGCGGGTGGCGGCGCGCGCCTGAATGGATTCGCCGAATTCGCCGAGCAAGGCTTCCATCTGCCCGTGCGCATCGCCGAGCCTCGCGGTATCCAGGATTTGCCGGAACAGGTGGCCCAACCCGAGTACGCCACGACCGTTGGGCTTGTGCTGTATGCCGCGAAGGCGCGGCGAAACGCACAGCAGCGTTCGGGCAACTTCGTGGCGAAGTTGAAGTCCATGTTCGTGGGCGCCTGACCTAAGGGGAAACAGGTGCCGCTGCGCCATGGCTAGAGGCAACGTGGTTGCCCTTAACGGTCCGCAGGCTCGCTGAGCGTTGGCGTGGGATTGCAGTGATCTAAGGGGATTCGCACCAGGGGAGAGCGGGACATCTCGATAGTTGCGTTTTCCACAGCCGGGTAAAACTCCCTGTGGAATCGCCTAAGTACGAGTTTTATAAAGGATTTAGACCGGCCAGACAGGGGGCGAAGCATGACAGCGAAAGACGCAGGCATCCGGATGAGTTTCAGCGAGGAGTTGCAGGCTGCCAAGCTGAAAGTGATTGGTGTGGGCGGCGGCGGCTGCAATGCCGTGAACCGCATGATCCGTGCCAAAGTGGAAGGCGTGGAGTTCATCGCCGCGAACACCGATCTGCAGGCCCTCAGACTCTCCCAGGCCCCTATAAAACTGCAACTCGGCGCGAAACTCACCAAGGGTCTCGGCGCGGGCGCGAACCCGGACATTGGCCGGAAGGCCGCGCTCGAAGATACGGAAAAAATTATTGAAGCCCTCGAAGGCGCGGACATGATCTTTATCACCTCCGGCCTCGGCGGAGGCACGGGCAGCGGTGCTGCTCCCGTGGTGGCTTCGCTGTCCAGCGAGCTCGGCGCTCTCAGCGTTGCCGTGGTCACCAAGCCCTTTGCGTTTGAAGGCAAGCGCCGCATGCTCCAGGCGGAGCAGGCATTGCAGGAACTTGTCGGGGTCGTGGATACGGTCATTGTGATTCCCAACGAGCGCCTTATGGAGACCGTGGAGCCCGGTACCAGCTTCTTCGACGCGTTTCGCATCGCCGATGACATCCTGCGCCAGGCTGTGCAGGGTATTTCGGACATCATCACCGTTCCCGGCATTATCAATCGCGATTTTGCTGACGTGAAAGCCATCATGCATGGGCAGGGTTACGCTGTGATGGGCACCGCTATCGCTACCGGCACGAACCGCGCCATCGATGCTGCGAATCGCGCCATCTCCAGCCCCTTGCTGGAAGACAATTCCATTCAGGGCGCGCAAGGTATTCTGATCAACATTTGTGGAAGCTCTTCGCTCTCCCTACACGAAGTTCATGAAGCCTCCAGCGTCATTCAAAAGGCCGCCCACGAAAATGCGAATATCATTTTCGGCGCGGTCATGGACGACGCGATGAAGGACGCCGTCAAGATCACGGTGATCGCGGCAGGCTTCAAGGAAGCGGCCAAGAAGGGCCTGCAGCATAAGCCCTCGTTCCTGCCGAGGACGTGGAAAGCGGGACGCGATGTGCCGGCACAAGGTGAGTTGCCGGTCACGCCGCCGAATGTGGTGCATCAGGTGGCCCAGAATGTGCGCGAGGCTGCGCAGGAAGTGCCCAAGGACGATCTGGACGTGCCGACATTTTTGCGCCGCCAAGCGCAAAAAGCCTGATCTCCAATATATTGCCGTAACTGTCTGATTTCGTTTTGCGGCCTTTGTGTCGGTTGAAGTCCTTTTGCCTCTTTTTTCTTTGCATGGATTTCCGGTCGTCTTATTGTGCCAACAGCCAATCTCAAAATCTTGCGATTCCCCCTCCGGGGAGGCAGTACCTCCGCGCTAGCTCGAGAAGCGGGGCACGGAAGCAACCGGCGGAAGGTGGCAAAGAAAAACCCTATGGTTGCGGCGCCCATCACATCCCCCTCCCGGCGCGCTTGTGTTAGGCTGCTATCGAAACCGTTCTGGTCTCATCCCACGGGAAGCACCTCAGCGGGGAGCAACGGAAAAGGAGACCGTACATGAATGCCAAAAGAATCATCTCAGGATTTAGCATTGCAGCGCTGGCGATCTTCGCCGGGGCCTGCCAGCCGCCGGCGTACCACCAGCCGAATGAACGATATGTTCTTGTGGCCGCCAACATCGACTTGCCGTACTGGCAGGAGGCCGGGGCAGGGCTGACGGATATAGGTAAAACTACCGGGGTCAAGGTGGATTTTGTCGGGCCTACGACATTTTCTCCGAGCGAGGAACTCACTGCGTTCCAACAAGCGGTGGCGCAACATCCCTCGGGCATCCTGGTTTCCGTAACCGATCCGAAATTGTTCAAGGAGCCGATCGATCACGCCATCTTGCAAGGCATCCCCGTTATCTGCATTGATGCGGACGCGCCGGAGTCGAATCGCGTGCTCTTCATCGGCACGGACAACTTCCGGGCGGGGCAAGAGAGCGGAAAGCGCATGGCCGAGTTGCTGGGCGGACAGGGCCGCGTGGTGGTTATCACGATCGCCGGCCAACTGAACAGTGAAGAACGCGTGCGTGGCGTGAATGAAGCCCTCAAGAAGTATACCGGTGTCAAGATCGTGCAGACCATCGATGACAAAGGTGATCCGCGGGTAGCTTATGACGGCATCGCCGCGCTCCTGCAAAAGAAGGAAAAAATCGACGGCATCATTTGCCTGGAAGCCTCCGGCGGAGAAGGTGCCGCGGATGAGCTGCACCGCATGGACCTGACCGGCAAAATCAAAATTGTGGCGTTTGACAAGGATCCGCAAACACTCGACGGGATCGAACGCAAGTGGATCACGGCAACCGTGGTGCAGAAGCCCTATGTCATGGCCTTCTACGGAGTGAGGTTCCTGGACGATTTGCACCACAATGCGGTGCACGAGTTCAAAGACTGGGCCACAGCGCCGGCAGCTCCGCTGCCTACTTTTGTGGATACCGGCACCGCCGTGATTGACGAAATCAACCTGGCGGCTTTCCGCAGAGCCCTTTCGGAACATCCTAAGCCGGTTTTATAGGCAGCTTGTGGACGTCAGGCGAGTCCGTACATAGCAAAAGTGACGATTGACGCGACACCCAGGGCTGAGCCCAGGACGGCACCAGCCAGGACGTCACTCAGGAAGTGCATCCCCAAAACCACGCGGGAGAGCGCGATGCTGATGGCAAGGAAGTACAGCGGCCCTTCCAGCGAAGGGTAGAAGTAGCTCACCACTAACGCGATGGCAAACGCCGTCATCGTGTGGCCCGACGGAAACGAAAACTGATCGGGGGGCAACACCTTCGACCAGCAATGCGGCTCGACTTGGCAAGGGCGCCGGCGCCGGCTGAGCTTTTTCAGCGCCTTGAAAGCGAGCACTCCTCCGATAGCCGCGCAGCCAGCCGCCCCCACCGCAGCATAACGGTGTGGCCCGCCGACGAGCAGCAAAATCGTGCCCAGGCTGTACCACAACCAGCCATCACCCATCCGCGTCGCGGCAAGCATCCAAAAGCGGATCCACCGCGGCGCTTTCCAGCGGTTCATCCGCCGCATCACGCGGTGATCGCGATTCTCGATGTAGCCCCAGACGTCTTTGGCCATGGCCATGGCGTTACCTCAACTCGCCCAGTTGGTCTCCATGCGGTGATCCACTTCCCACAACATTCTCAGCTGCCTTGCTTCTCCTTCGAGGCGCTGCGTCCACCGTTTGCAGAAACGCATCTCGTTCAACCAGTGCCCGGCGGTAATCGCGGGCACGAAGACCGTCAGCGGCAGTATCACCGCGGCCCATGGCTTTTCCTTGAGCAGGCTTCCGGCGAACCGAAAAATGTCCGCCGTCAGCTTCAGATAGTGGCCATTCTCGCCGTGCACCACGCCATGCCCGGCGCGCAGGCCGATCAGGTACTCATCCACGGTGCGCGCTCCCGGTACCTCGGTAAAAGTCCCCGCGACTCCCGATAGCGTATGCGAATCGCTCCCGGCAATCCCCGCCTTGCCAAGCCGCTCGGCCAGGCGTTTCGCGCTGCGATTCGCTTCACTCCACATCTGTCCGTTCTTCACCTCGAACGCCGGCACGTAGGACGCAAGCCACGCGAAATCTTCCGCTTCGCGCCGCCCGGTCAGCCCGGAAAACGCATGATTCACGCTGAAGAAAATTTTATGCTCTGTCAGGTACATCAGCAGCGTTATAAAATCGCTGCGTCGCCGCTGAATTTCCGCATGATCCCGCTCCGTGAGCCCGTAAACCCCCAGATGCATTTCCGTCCCGGTGGGCATGCGCACGGTTACTTCCTCGCTGATGAAGAAATCCGGATGCTTGCGGAGCACTTCCGCAGCTTCGATCGAGTCATGGTCTGTGATGGTGACAACGGTCATGCCCCGTTGCTTGCAACGGGCATAGACTTCGGCGGGGTCGTTATAGGACTCCTTGCAAAGCCGGGTCAACCCGGGAGTGTTGCACATCCCCGATCCTGTCGAATGCACATGAAGGTCACAGCGCATGTTTCAAAGGTACACATGGGATATGAACAGCGCATAAAGGCGGCGCGAATTGACCGTGAAAGATCGCACGGAACTCATTGAGCACAAAAGGCTTTCTGAGTTTTCCACATGGCATTGTGAGTGCTCTTGTACGCTCCTCCCCGGACCATGTAACAATGGCCTCAATGAAAAAAATTCACGTGCTTTTTCACGATGGTGGGGGTGGCCATCGCAATGCCGCCTTGGCCCTCCAAACCGTTGCCGCGCAGCAGCAGCGCCCTTGGCAGATCGAGTTGATTCAGTTCCAGGATCTCACCGACCAGTTGGACGTCCTCCGCAAGCTCACCGGCATTCGCATCCAGGAGCAGTACAACATCCTTCTGCGCAATGGCTGGACGTTGGGCGTCACCCAGCTTCTGCGTGTTCTCCAGGCCACCATTCGGTTCTTTCACCAGCCGATAGTTCGCCTCCTATCCAAGCATTTTCGCGAGCACCCTGCGGATCTGCTGGTTTCGGTCATTCCGCACTTCAATCGGCAGATAGCGGAAGCCTGGTCCTCCGTGTATCCCGAGCGGCCATTTGTCACGCTGATCACGGACTTGGCCGATTTTCCGCCGCGTTTCTGGATTGAGCCGCTCGAGCAGCAATACATCATTTGCGGCACGGAGCGCGCCGTGGAGCAGGCGCGGGCGCTGGGCAAGCAGAAGTCTCACATCTTCGCGACTTCCGGAATGATTCTGCGCCCGGATTTCTACCTCCCCGATAACACGGACCCTGTCGCTCTTCGCCGCGAGCTTGGTTTACAACCGAATCTGCCGACGGGCCTTCTTCTCTTCGGGGGTTTCGGCTCCAAAGTGATGGTTGACATCGTGGAGCGGCTGGACGCCGCGCGCGTGCCCGTTCAGCTCATTGTCATCTGCGGCCGCAACGACAAAATCGCCGAAAAATTGCGCGTGCGTTCCTGGAATCTGCCGCTGCATGTTCTGGGTTTCACGAAGGAAGTGCATCGCCTGATGCGCGCCGCGGATTTTCTGATTGGCAAGCCCGGCCCGGGCAGTATTGCCGAAGCCATGGTTCGCTGTTTGCCCGTCATTCTGGAATGCAATGCCTGGACCATGCCGCAGGAGCGCTACAACGCCGAGTGGGTAAAGGAAAAACGTGTGGGCATTGTTCTTTCCAGCTTTGATGAAATCGTGCCGGGCGTAAAACAGCTCCTGGAGCCGGCCACTTTTGCGGAATTCCTTCGCAATGTCGCCGCCTTGAACAATCAAGCGATCTTTGAGATTCCCGAGATTCTCGCGAAGCTCTTGGGCGAGCCGCCACGGGCTTTGTCGCGGAATCCCTGAAAAGTTAGTTTGCCGCCCGCTCGGCACGCGCTGGTCTCGGCAGACGCGGTCCGGCACCCGGGCTCTCCGCCGGAGGATTCGTCCGCGGCTTAGCGCACGTTACCGCCCACCACCGTGAGGCATATTTCGGCAACTCGCACATCTTCGAGCAGCCCGCCGTGGTCTTGGACATCGCACAGCCACAATAGCAGCCAGGCTTGCGTTCCTTCGCGCGCCCGGTGGTATCGGCCCAAACGGAAAAGGCCGTTACGGCAGCCGCTAGAATGAGCTCCAACGAGACCCAGGTGGCGAGTCGGCGAATTCGTTTGGATAAGGAAGAACTCATGCAGGCACAGTTTCAGCCTGAAACGCACGAAAAACCGATAGCCCCGTCCTCTCGAAAAAATTGTTACCCGGGTTCTGGAAGTACTAGGGCAGGTTGAGGTCGGTCTACGCGGTGGCTGGATACGCCGCGTCCGTTCCGTTTTGAATCTCCGGGACGTTTTTGGTACACAGGTACTAGAATCACGTCATTCATAAATTATCTGTTTTTAATGTCTTAGGGATTTTCTGGGCGCAAAAGAGGTTGGCTGCCCTCGTGCAGCGCTTCAGGCCGTGGGCGCGTTTCGGTAGACGGTACGCAGGGACTGCAAGCGAGGGGGAAGGGGCTTGCTTGCTGGTTCTTGCGGATCGTTCCCACCTGCCTCTGAGAGGGAAGCAAGGATGGATGACCCCACGCGCCGGTGTGAAAACGACATCGGCATCTGGAACGCGCCTTCGGGGCTCCCGGTCCCAAGCGGGGGCCCCATTTTTTTGTGCTTCCTCAAAACTCGACTCCGCCCGCCTCGGGCTTGCAGCATTCACCCAAAGCTATTCGTCGGACGTATGCCAGTGTTCCGGAGAGAAGGACAGGGACCTCTTACCGCTTGGCTTTCCGTGACTTAGTCCGCTTTGCGCGTGACCGCGATGCCGGCCTGGCCGAGCACGTGGGCCACCTGCGTTTCCCGCAACCGCGAAGCGTCATATTCAAAGGACACTTGTTTATTCTGGTCGTCTACCCGAAATCGCCGCAATCCGTAGGTGTTGGCGAATTCTCCCAGGCGGCTCAATTGCTCCAGGCTCACCGGCGCCTGCAATTCGTAGGTGATTTCCACGAGTGTCATGCCCGGATTATACCAGCCGCTAGAGGCAAGACCCAGCGCCGCATGTAACCTCCAAACATCAAACATAGTAAGCTATCGCAGCGAGGTTTCATGTCGAGGCCGCACATCCCCGGCCTACCCATTTTGTCTCCTTCGCCGAAGGAGAAGGATCCCGTTTGCGGAATGATGGTCGATCCGCAGAAGCCTGCCGGTAAGCTGGAATACCACGACAAAACCTACTATTTCTGTTCCACCAGATGCGCGGAACGCTTCCAAAAAGAGCCGGAAGGGTTCCTGGCGGCTCCGGGGGCCGCGGGCATGGAGGGTAAACCCTCCTTGCCAGTTGCCGGGCCTGCCGCCCTGCCGGCCCGCTACACCTGTCCGATGGATCCCGATATCATCCAGGTCGGTCCAGGAACTTGCCCCAAATGTGGCATGGCCCTCGAACCCATGGATTTTGTCCCCACCTTGCCGGGAGAAGAACAGCGCGATCCCGAGTACGGCTCCATGCGCAGACGCTTGTGGATCAGCGCGGCGCTTTCGCTTCCCCTGCTTGTCCTCTCCATGTTCGGCGAAGCCTTGGGCCTGCACCTCGATCCGGCCACCAAGAGTACAGTGGAGCTTCTCCTGGCCTCGCCGGTGGTGCTCTGGTGCGGCTGGCCCTTCTTCCAGCGCTTCTGGGCTTCGCTCGTCAATCGCAGCCCCAACATGTTCACCTTGATCGGCCTTGGCACCGGTGCCGCCTATCTCTACAGCGTCGTTGCCACTTTGTTTCCGCAGGTCTTTCCGGCGTCATTCCGCGGCATGCACGGCGGCGTGGACGTCTATTTCGAGGCTGCTGCCGTCATCACCACGCTGGTGCTGCTTGGTCAGGTGCTCGAACTGCGGGCGCGCCGGCGCACCAGCGATGCGATCCGGGCACTCCTGCATCTTGCGCCGCGAACCGCGCACGTCGTGTCGGGAATGGCAGAGCAGGACCTGCCCCTGGAGCAGCTCAAGCATGGCGACTTGCTCCGCGTAAGGCCGGGTGAACGCATTCCAGTTGACGGCACCCTGCGCGAAGGCGCCAGTGCCGTGGACGAATCGATGGTGACCGGCGAACCCCTCCCCGTCGAAAAGGCTGCGGACGACAAAGTCACCGCAGGCACGCTCAATACCAGCGGAAGCTTCGTCATGGTCGCCGAACGCGTTGGCAGCGAAACCCTGCTGGCGCAAATCGTGACGCTTGTGAGCGAGGCCCAGCGCAGCCGCGCTCCCATGCAGCGTCTTGCGGACAAGGTGGCGGCAATCTTCGTCCCCGCCGTCGTGGCTGCAGCGGTCGTCGCCTTCTTCGGCTGGGGATTGTTCGGCCCGGAGCCGCGCTTTGCTCACGCGCTGATCGCTGCTGTCTCCGTCCTGATCATCGCCTGTCCTTGCGCGCTGGGGCTGGCCACGCCCATGTCCATCATGGTTGCCGTGGGCCGCGGCGCTTCTGTCGGCGTGCTAGTGAGGGATGCCCAAGCGCTGGAAACCCTCGCCCGCGTTGACACGCTGGTGCTGGACAAGACCGGCACACTTACCGAAGGCAAGCCGTACCTGGCACGCACGCAGATGTTTCAAAGCGCCGCGTTCCCGGAAAACGCCTTGCTTTCGCTCGCTGCCAGCGTCGAGCGGGCCAGCGAACATCCTTTGGCACGCGCCATCGTTCGCGCTGCGGAAGAGAAGAAACTGCACCTTGCCCCGGTCACCGATTTCCAGGCTACGGCGGGAGGAGGCGTCGAAGGCATAATCCTTGGCAAAAAGGTTCT
>Ga0187784_10003607_pt1 | contig 12519 bp, 11 predicted proteins | sample 1015_SJ02_MP15_2_FD_132964 | JGI IMG/M metagenome (GOLD analysis project Ga0187784, IMG submission 132964) | Tropical peat soil microbial communities from peatlands in Department of Meta, Colombia - 1015_SJ02_MP15_20_MG | ecosystem: Environmental > Terrestrial > Soil > Wetlands > Peat | place... | reverse complement strand
TGGGCAACCGCGCGGGGATCGATGAGAACGACCTGCTGCAGTCCTTGGGCCAGGACCCGGCGACGCGGGTGATCCTGCTCTACGTCGAGAGCCTCGCCAACGGGCGCCGCTTCCTCGAGGCGGCCAGCGAGGTCACCGAGAAGAAGCCGGTCCTCGTCATCAAGAGCGGCCGGACCCCGGCCGGGGAACGCGCGGCGAAGAGCCACACGGGATCCCTCGCCCAGTCGGGTCGGGACCAGCTGTTCGACGCGCTCTTCGCCCAATCGGGCGTCCTGCGCGCCGACACCCTCGGCGACCTGTTCCGGACGGCGAAGATGTTCGCGGGCGGCCTTGCCATCGGCGGTCCCCGGCTCGCGATCCTGACGAACTCGGGCGGGCCGGGCATCGTGGCGGCCGATGCCGCGATCCGTAGCGGACTTGAACTCCCCCCACTCCCCGCCCCGGTCCGGACGAAGCTCGTGGCGGGGCTCCCGTCGATAGCCTCGGTCGCGAACCCCGTCGACATGACCGCGGACATCTCGCCGGAGCAGATGCGGTCCGCGCTTTCGACCCTGCTCGACGACGCGAGCTACGACGGCGCGCTCGTGATCGCGACGCCGATCGACACGATGAGCAGCGCGGCGATCGCGAAAGAGATGCTCACCGTGAAGTCCCACACGTCGAAACCGATCGTCGCCTGCCTCTTCGGGGTCACGGATGTCTCGCAGGACGCGGCCCTGCTGGAAGAGCGCGGGGTGCCCGTGTTTACCTTTCCCGAAGAGGCCGTGGAGGGGTTCGGCAGCCTCGCTCGGTTCCATGCCTGGCAGGTACGCCCACGGGCGCCGGTCCGTACGTTTCCCGTCGACCATGCCGCCGTCCGCGAAGTACTCGATCGCGCCCGCCGCGAGGGGGCGACGGTGCTCCCCGAGTACGCCGCCCGCGCGCTGCTGGCAGCGTACGGCGTGCCGTTCGCTCGCTCCGGTCGGGCCGCGACGCTGGAGGAGGCGCTCCGGGTCGCCGAATCGATCGGGTATCCCGTGGCGTTGAAGGTCGCCTCCCCGGACATCTCCCACAAGACCGACGTGGGCGGGGTCGCTCTGGGGATCGACACGCCCGAGGCGCTCCGCGAGGCGTGGGATCGAATGCGGCAGAACCTGGCGGCGAAGGCGAGCCAGGCGCGGATCGAGGGGTTCGAGATCGAACAGGAGATCCGCGGAGGCCGGGAAGTCATCATCGGGGTCCAGCGGGACCCCAGCTTCGGGCCGATCCTCCTCTTCGGTCTCGGGGGGATCTACGTCGAGGTGTTCCGCGACGTGACGTTCCGTCTCGCGCCCCTGCGCCCGCTCTCGGCGCGGCGGATGGTCGAGTCGGTGCGCTCCTTCGCGATCCTCAAGGGCGTGCGGGGGGAGCCGCCGAGCGATATCCCCGCAATCGAGGAGGTCCTCGAACGGGTGTCGCAGTTGGCGGTCGAGGTCGACGAGATCGTCGAGCTCGACCTCAACCCGATGATCGCTCGCGCCGCGGGCTCGGGCGTCGTCGCCGTCGACGCCCGGGTCGTACTCGGTCCGTCTTCCAGATCGGGACCGAGCGCTTGAGCTCCTCGATCAGGTAACGCGTGGCATCGAACGCGGGCGCCCGGTGGGCCCCCGCGGCGCCGATGATGACGGAGATCTCCCCGACCCCGAGCGTCCCCAGCCGGTGCCAGACGACCGCCCGCTCGGCGGCGAAGCGTCGCCGCGCCGACCGCTCGAGGACCGCGAGCTGCCGCCGGGCCATCGCGAGGTCGGCCTCGTACTCGAGGGCGACGACGCGTCCTCGGGCGGATCGGTCGGGCCGGACGCGGCCGACGAACACCACCACCCCGCCGAGCCCGGTCCGGTCGAGCTCCGCCACCGCCGCCGACACCGAGAGCGGTCGTCGCGTCAGTCGAACGCTCACGGCTAGCCTCCCCCGTAGGGCGGGTGGACCGCGAACTCGTCCCCCGGTCGGATCCGGGCCTTCAGGTCGCTCAGGTACTCGCCGTTCCGGACGAATCGGCTCGCGCGCAGCGTGCGTCGGAGCTTCGGGTGTTCGGCCGCCAACCGGCGGACGAGGGCCTCGGCGGGCATCCCCCGGGCGGGGAGGGCCCAGACCAGGACCGAAGCGCCGACCGCCTCCCGGGCGGCCGCGAACAGGTGGATCCGCACCACCGACGGGGCCGAGGGCACAACGGAGGTCAGGGGCGCTCGCGTTTACGGTTGGCCCCGCCGCCCCGGAGGCCCCGCCCTGCGCGCGGCGTGCCGAAACCGCGCAACCGCCAAATACGCACCGCACCTCGAATCCTTGGATGAAGGAGATCACGGTCCGCGTCGGCGGCCAGGCGGGCGATGGGATCGCATCGCTCGGCGAGTCAATTGCTCGCAGTTTTTCCCGGATGGGCCTCCACGTCTTCGGGCTGAACGCCTACCAGTCCGTCATCCGAGGCGGTCACGTCTGGTACCAGGCGCGCGCCTCGGTCGACCGCGTCCACTCCCCCGGGGACGGTGCGGACATCCTCTACGCGCTCGATCGGGCGACGGTCGACATCCATTCCGCCACGGTGCGCGAGGGGGGGGTGATCATCTACGACCCCGAAAAGTTCCCGCTGACCGGCTTCACCGCGCCCGCCGGGGTCACGACCCTCGAGGTGCCGACGCTCGCAATCGCCCGGAAGTACACGAACCAGTCGATCCTCCAGAACGCCGGAGGGCTCGGCGCGGCGAGCTACCTCGCGGGGATCCCGCTCGATCTGCTCCACCAGGTGCTGCGGGACTCCTTCGGCCGAAAGTCCGGCGACGTGGTCGACTGGAACCTGGGCGCCAGCTCCGAGGGCTACCAGCACGCGAGCCAGCACGCCGCGGTGAGCTCGCGCGCCTTCTCCACGCAGGGAGAGCCGAAGCTGCTCATGACCGGCAACCAGGCGATCGCCCTCGGGGCGGCGGCGGCCGGCTGCAAGTTCCTCGCCCAGTACCCCATGACCCCGGCGTCGACGATCATGCACTGGCTCGCCGCGCACTCCTCGACGCTCGGCGTCGTCGTGAAGCAGGCGGAGGACGAGCTCGCCGCGATCAACATGGCGATCGGCGCCTCGTTCGGCGGAGTCCGCTCGATGACCGCCACGAGCGGCGGCGGGTTCTCGCTGATGGTCGAAGCGTTGGGGATGGCCGGGATGACCGAGACGCCGCTCGTCGTCGTCGAGTCCCAGCGGTCCGGTCCTTCCACGGGGCTTCCGACCAAGACCGAGCAGGGCGATCTGAACCTGATGCTCGGCGCCGGTCAGGGGGAGTTCCCGCGCGCGATCCTCGCGCCGGCCAACCCCGCGGAGGCGTACCGGGCGATGATCGATGCGTTCCAACTCGCCGAGGAGTGGCAGACCCCGGTCCTCGTCGCGAGCGATTTCCACCTTTCGGAGAGCCACATGACCGTCGACCGTGCCGAGATCGACTTCAACGTGCCGATCCCGTCGCTCTTCGCGGTCCCGTCGAACGGCAACGGCCACGAGTACCGGCGCTACGCCTACACCGAAACCGGCGTCTCGCCGCGGGCGATCCCGGGCCAGCCCGGGCTCCAGTTCATCGCGGGGTCGGACGAACACGACGAGCGCGGTCACCTCATCTCGGACGTTCGGGCCGGTCTGCCGATCTGGATCTCCGAGCGCCAGCGGATGATGGACAAGCGGATGCACAAGCTGGACGGCCTCGCCCACGGCGTGCCGCCGCCCGCCTTCGAGGGACCGGCCGACGCACCGCTCACCTTCGTCGCGTGGGGATCGACGGTCGGAGCGGTCCGTGACGCGATGGTCCTCCTCGCCGAGCAGGGGCGCCGGACGAACCTCCTACGCTTCCCCGCGGTCTACCCGCTGGACCCGAAGGCGACCCTGGCCGCGTTCACGAAGACCCATCGCACCCTGCTGGTCGAGGCGAACTACTCCGGCCAGTTCGGCCGCCTCCTGCGCGCCGAGACGGGCCTCCACCTATCCGACCGGCTCCTCAAGTACGACGGCGAGCCGTTCTTCCCCCACGAGATCGTGGCGCGGGCCCGGGAGATGAACTGACGATGGCGGACGCGAGCGCCCGACCGAGCTCCCCTCCGACCGGTCCGGAGCTGCCGTTGGTCGGCAAGAGCGACGTCAAGCCGACCTGGTGCCCCGGGTGCGGCGACTTCGGCGTCGTCGCGGCGGTCGAGATGGCGGTGAAGCGGCTCAAGATCCCGAGCCACACCGTCGTCCTCGTCTCGGGGATCGGCTGTTCGTCGAACCTTCCCCACTTCCTCTCCTCCTACGGGTTCCACGCGATCCACGGCCGGGTCCTGCCGGTCGCGGAGGGGATCCGCTGGGCGAACCACGGCCTGACCGTCATCGGCACCGGCGGGGACGGCGACGGCTTCGGCATCGGCGCGGGCCACTTCGTCCACGCGATGCGCCGGAACGTCGACCTCACCTACGTGACGATGGACAACCAGATCTACGGGCTCACGACCGGCCAGGCGAGCCCCACGTCGACGATGGGACAGAAGACCAAGTCGACGCCGAACGGGGTCATCGAGAACCCGATCGATCCGATCGCCCTCGCCCTCGCGAGCGGCGCGACGTACGTCGCGCGGGGGTTCTCGGGGGACGTGAAGCACCTCGCGGACCTCGTGGCGAACGGGATCGCGCACCGTGGGTTCGCGTTCGTGGACGTCTTCAGCCCGTGCGTGACGTACAACAAGATCAACACGTTCGACTTCTTCCGCCAGCGCGTCTACAAGCTCGAGAGCTCGGGGCACGACCCGGCGAACCTCGTGACGGCCTGGCAGCGGGCGCTCGAGTGGGGAGACAAGATACCGATCGGCCTGTTCTACCGGGTCGAGAAGCCCACCTACGAGGACCTCGAGGAGGTCCTCGCGGCGGGACCCCTCGCGCACCAGCCCGCCGGCCTTCGTGGGAAGGAATCGATCCTCGACGAGTTCGTCTAGTTAGGTCCGCGCGAACAGGTACGCGTCCCCGGCGTGCCACAGCAGGGGGAACGTCCCGGGGTCCCGAAGGAGCGGAGCGGGCGAGAACGCCGGCCAGAGCACGGTCGAGTTGCCCGTCACGATCACGTACTGGACGTCGAGGTCGGACATCGCCGCGCGGCCGCTCGCGTTGAGCGTTCCGTTCGAGAGCTCGGCGACCACCACGTTGTACGATCCGTTGAGCCACGGCCAGCCGGGAACGAGCGGGTAGAGCATCACGACGTTCGCCGCGTAGCCCGGCAGGAAATCCCCGGCGCTCCCCGGAGCTACGAGGACGCGCGCGCCCGGCGGCAGGTGGCTCCCCGCGTACTCGAGCAGCGCGTAGTCGTCGCTCGTGACGTTGCCGAAGTCGTGATAGAGATCGGTCAGGACCGGCGCCAGCGACGTCGGGGTCAGCACCCCGCCGGGGACGACGATGACGAGCGCGATCGCGAGCGGCACCAGGACCCGGGCCGAAGCCCCCCCAGGACGGCGGCGCCGACCCCGACCTTCGGAGGGCTCCGGCGGCGGGGAGCGCTCCCGGACCGGCTCCGTCCACACCCGTCCCAGCCGCTCGAGCGCGACGACGAGCGGGACCATCGCGATGAGGACGTAGATCGTGAACAACCAGGTCGAAAGCTCCCCGTAGCTCGTGATCTCGCTGAACGCGACGGCCGGCCCGAACTCGGTCGAGGCGGCCCAGACGACCGCGAGGAGGCCGATGAGGGACGCGACCGCGGCGATGACGAACGTGCGGAACGGCTCGAGGTACCGGGCGAACGCCGAAGCGCGTCCGAGGAGGATCAGCGCCGCGAGCCCCACGACGAGGAGGATCGCCAGCTCCGCGCGCAGCGAGGCGACCATCGAGAGCTGGACGTCCTCGGGGCGGAAGAGGAACGGATCGATGCTTCCAAGGAAGGTCGGGGTTCCGATGCCGGTCGGCGTGCCGGGAGGCGGCGTCGGGGCGCCGGGGACGAGCCCCGGACTCGAAATGCCCTGCGCGAGCACGACCAGCGAGGGAAGGATCCCGACGAGCGCCACCGCGATCGCCACGATCCACCGGCCGATCCACCGGGCCGGGGCCCCGCCCAGCGACGGGCGGGCCACGAGGGCGCCCACCAGCAGCGCGAGGAAGAGCCACTCGGCGCCGACCGGGTTGATCGCCGCAGAATATCCGGCCAGGATCCCGAATCCCACCGCGTCCCCGAGGCCGGGCGAGGGTGCCCGGATCCAGCTCGACATCTCGGCCGCGAGCAGGAGCACGAGCGGGAACGCGAACACGAAGTCGTTGCTGCCGGCAACCATGTCCCGGGTGGCGGGCGCGAGGAACGTGAGCGCCAGGGCGATCGCCGCCCCCGCGGCATTCGTTCCGAACCAGCGTCGACCGAAGACGAATCCGGCGAGCGGGGCGAGCGCCATGAACAGCGGCGTCACGATGAGGCTCGTGCGGGCGGCCGGCAGGCCGAGGGTGAGCTCCGCCCATCCGAGCCATACCGGAGCGCCCTGCGGGTACAGGATCGCGCTCGTCGCGTAGGGCTGGAAGGACGCGGCGATCGTGTGGTTGCGCAGCAGCAGGCTCGTGTACGTCGTGAGGAGACCGGAATCGAACGTGTTGCCGGCGCCGATCGGGACGGCGAGCGCGACCTCGAACGCGAAGAGCGCGAGGGCCGAGAGGAGCGTCGTCACGTACGCGGGCGAGCGCAGCGCCGCGAGCGAGGCGAGGGGCCGGGGTCCCTGGGGGGAGCGACGCCGCAGAGCCACCATTGCGACGATCGCCGCCGCTCCGGCGATCGGTAGCGCGTAGACGACCGCCGGCTGGAACCCGTCGAACGGCAGGGCGGCGACCAGGTAGAGCACGGCGCCTCCCAGGTAGAAATCGAGCAGGAGCCGCTGGATCGGTTCGTCCCGACGCCACGCGGGCACCCAGCGGGCGACGCCGAGGCGGAGCGATTCCCCCAGCACGGCCGCCGCCGCGGCCCACACGACGAGACCGAGGGCCCACGCGCCCGCGGAGGGGCCGGGCAGGGTCACGCGGGACCGAGCGCGGACCTCCTAAAAGAAGGGCGTGCCGAGCGGGCGCTACGTATTTACTGCCGCCGGCCCCCTCGAGCGAGGGCGAACGGCGTGGCGGGCGACTCCGGCGAGGGGGTCCGGCAGGGTCTGTCCACGGTCACCCGCGGAACGCTCTTCCTGCTCATCGCCACCCTCTGCCTCGTCGGGCTCCAGTTCGTCTCGCGGGTCATCGTCGTCCGCAGCATCTCGACGACCGACTGGGACGCGTTCTCCTTCGCCCTCACCCTGACGGGCCTCCTGGCGGCGATCGGCACGATCGGTCTGCCGAGCGCGATCGCCCGCAGCATCCCGTACGCGTCCTCCGACGACGAGCGTCGCACGATCGTCCGGGCGGCCTTCGGGATCGGGGTCGCGGCGGCCGCAGTGTCCTCGCTCCTCCTCTTTCTCTTCGCACCGGCGATCGGGTCCGCGCTGGGCTCGCCCGAGATCACGACCGCGCTCGAGTTCTTCTCCATCCCGCTCGCCACTTCCATCGTCTGGACGCTGATCGTCGCGATCTTCCAGGGGTACGAGGACGTGACCCCGAACGCGGTCTTCGTTTCGATCGTCAATCCCCTGCTCTTCGTGGTCATCGTGGCGTATGTCCTGGTGCTTCCGCCCGGGGGCAGCGCGTTCACGTGGGCGCTCGTGGCCTACGCGCTGGCGAGCGTGGTGACGCTCGCGCTGCTCCTGGTGTACACGTGGCGGCGGCTCCCCCAGAAGCTGCCTCCGGGCCCGAGGGCTCCCGAGGCCTTGCGTCGCCTGTTGTTGTTCGCGGCACCGCTCTTCGTCGTCGGCGTGATGACGAGCGTCACCGGCTCGGGCGATACCCTCGTCCTCGGGGTTTACCACGAGACCGAGATCGGCACCTACGCGAACTCGCTCACGCTCGCGCGGCTCGTCCAGATCGGGATCAGTGCGGCGGCGTTCATCTTCCTCCCGGTCGCGAGCAAGTTCCTGCGGCTCAACGACATCGGGTCGATCCGGATCACCTACACGACGGTCACGAAGTGGATGCTCCTGATCTCGCTGCCCCTCTTCCTCGTCTTCTTCTTCTACCCGAGCGAGTCGCTCGGGTTCGTCTACGGCTCGAGCTACACGGCGGTGACCGTGCCGCTGCAGATCGTGGTGCTGGGCGCGTTCGTGACAACGCTCCTCGGTCCGTCGACGACCGCGCAGGTCGCCTTCGGCCAGGCCCGACTCCTGGCCTACAACGCAGTCGCCGCCGGACTGACCGACCTCGCGCTGTCGTTCGCCCTCATCCCGACCTACGGCTACGTCGGCGCCGCGATCGCCTGGACGACCGCGAACGTGGCGTTCTTCGCGCTCTCGCTGGGGGAACTCGCCGTCCACGCCGATGTGCACCCGTTCCACCGGCACTTCCTCGTGCCGGTACTGGCCACGGCGCTGCCGATGGCCGTCATCCTCGCCGTGGTCCCCTGGCACGGGAGCGCCTTCTGGCTGGTGCCGCTCGTCCTCGGGATCGCGGTCCTGTACGTCGTGCTCATCGTCGTCACCCGGAGCGTCGACGACGGCGACCGATTCCTACTGGACGCGATCGAGCGGCTCGTCGGCCGACCGCTGCCCTGGCTCCGACGCCTCGGGCGCTTCGCCCTGCGGCGGACGTGAATCGGCCGGGGCCGGGCGACGGGAGGCGCGGAACTGTTCGACCAGGAGGAGAACGATCCCCGCCCCGAGCAGGAAGAAGACGTACTCCGCGAGCACGTTGGCGCTTGCACTCGCTCCGCCCGCGTACACGATCGCGGTGACGAGCAACAGGACCAGCGCCGCCGCGATCGGATAGCGGGCGTCCAGATGCGCCCACACCGAGTAGACCATGTACGCGACGAGGAGCCCGACGAACAGTTCGAGGTAGGGAAACGACACGCTACGCCCGCGGGGGGAACTCGCGCCCACCGCAAAATTCTAGCGGCGGCATCGCTTTCGACCTTGCGCGAGCGCCGGGACCGGCGGTCGCATAACCCCTCCGTGACCTCGACCTCGCAGGGTTTACATAGCCCGCTCCGCATAGTGCGGTGGGGAGCGAAGCTCTCCGACGTGCGGCCGTGAATCCAAGGGCGAAGCGCGTCGTTGTCCCGTTGGTCTTGGGGATGGCGATGCTGGGGGCGATCGTCGGCGGGGCGATCACTCCGAACTTCGGCGTGGTGTCGGCCCAGACGAGCACGCCGTACAACCAACCCGCTGCTACGTCGGGCATCTCGCCGTACGTGTGGCTCGGCATCGCCGCCGCGATCATCGTCGGCCTACTGCTGGCCATCCTCCTGCTCCGCCGCCGGCGCCGACCGCCCGCGGCCGCGGCCCCACCCGCGGCGGCGGCCGGTGGGGCCGCGGCCGCCGCGCCGTGGGAGGAGGGAGCGCCCCCGCCCGGAACCGCCGGAACAGCCCCGCCGGCGCCCGCGACAGCCGCCCCCGCCTACCTCGAGACCCCCGAGGATGTTGGCGCGCCTCCGCCGGTGGTTCCCACGGGCGGTGCGGGTGTTGGGGCTGCGGCCGGAGCCGGAGCCGCGGCGGCCGGTGCGGCCGCCGGCGCCGCCGCCGCCGAGTCGGAGCCGGATATCGATTCGTTGATGGCGGAGCTCGACAAGATCTCGGGAGAGATCCTGAAGCGGGCCCCGAAGAAGGGGCCGGAAGGCGGCGCGGAGGGCGGCGCCGGCGGCGAGACGAAGCCCTGATCCCCGTTCCCCGCGCTCGCGAGTGTTATGAGCCCCGACCGGCTCGATAGGTCGATGTCGTCCCCGCAGGAGAGTGCCGAGGACGAGCGGCTGCTCGCCGAGCTCCGCCGGGCAATCGGCGCGGCCCCCGAACGTCCTCGCGAGATCGAGGTGGGGATCCGGTTGTCCATCCTGCTCGGCCGGCAGCGCCCGGCGGTGGCGTGCGGCGGATGCCAGGTTCCTCTCGAGTTCGAAGGGATCCCCGCCCGGACCGAGCCCCATCTTACGACGCCGTTCCGGCTCGTGTACGGCGTCCCGATCGGTCGCTGAGCTTCCCGACGAGGTGCCGCACCCCGATGTTCACCATCCTCGGGGCGGTCTCCGACCTCATCGTCGCGACCCTCGCTGCCGCAGGGCTCTACGGGCTCTTCGCGCTGGTCACGGTGGCCAATTTCGGGATCCCCCCGATCCCCAGCGAGGTGGTCCTGCCGCTCGCCGGGTTCCTGATCGCCTCCGGGACGTTCCCGCTCGCCGGAACGGTCGGCGTGGCCTTGATCGCCGGCCTTCTCGGCTCGTATGCCGGCTATGCGGTGGGCCGCTGGGGCCGGGAGCGGATCACCGGTCTCGGGCTCGGACACCTCCGCCTCGAGCCCCGCCAGCTCGAGCGGGTCGACCGGTACTTCGCCCAGCACGGGGAATCGACCGTCGGTCTCCTCCGGCTCGTGCCCGTGCTGCGGGCCTACATCTCCTTCCCCGCCGGGACCGCCCGGATGGACCCGGTCCGGTTCGGCATCTTCTCGTTCCTCGGATCGGTGCCGTACACCCTGGCACTGATCTACGCCGGGATCGTCCTCAAGTCGGACTGGCCGGTCGTCTCGAAGTATTTCGCCATCCTGAACATCCCCGCCCTGATCCTGATCGCGCTCGCGCTCGCCTATCTGGTGCTCCTCGTCCTCGGCGTCATTTCGCCGGGGTGGCCTCCCCATCGCGCCAGGCCGCCTCCGAGCGGATCCGACGCGCCGTCGACGCGTTCCCCTCCCTCGGCCTAGTCGCGGATCGGGGACCGAGGACCGGCGAACTCCGGCCGGACGACCTCCCCGTGATACTCCCCCACGAACTCGCCGTGATCGACGATCTTGCGCCCGTCGCGGTAGTGCTCCCGCGGGAAGATGGCCTCCCAGCCCTCGAACGCGGTCCACCCGCAGGGAGCGTGCAACCGCCGGGCCGAGAGCGGGGCACGCTCGCGGAAGTCGACGACGAGCAGGTTCGCCCGATGGCCCGGGGCGATCCGCCCCAGCGGCTGACCGAGCCATCGGGCCGGCCGGTCGCAGGCCGCCGCCAGCAGCGGGGCGAGCTCCAGGTCCTGCGAACGCACGCGGGCGAGCATCAGCGGGAGCATCGTCTCGACGCCCGGCATGCCGCTCGGCGCCCGAGCGAAGGGGAGCTCCTTGGCGTCGATCGAGTGGGGGGCATGGTCGCTCGCGAGGCATGGAATCTCCCCCCGGCGGAAGGCTTCCCACAGCGCCTGACGCTCCGGTTCGTGGCGGAGCGGCGGGTTCACCTTGAACCGGGCGCTGTCGCCCGAGCGGTCGGAAAGGAGGAGATGGTGCGGGGTCGCCTCGAAGGAAACGCCGGAGGCCCGCAGTCGGTGCGCGATCTCCGCTTGGGTCACGTGGGCCACGTGCAGTCGCAGCCGGAGGGGCGCGGGCACCAGCTCGTCGATCGCCGCCTCCTCGGCGGCGTTGGGCCGGCACTGGTCCCAGTCGGCGGGGGTATGCGCGCCCTCCTCGGGCGCGAAACGGCGCGGGTCCTCGGCGTGCACCGACACGGGCAGATCGAGGTCGGCCAGGCGGCGGAGGAGAGCGGCGGTCTCCGCCGCGTCCGGGACCGTGGAGATCCCGGTCGTCGGGCTGAGGTAGATCTTGAATGCCCCCGCCTCCCGGGCGAGCGTCTCGGGCCGGTGCGCACCGGCCGGGCTCGCGTAGAGCAGGACGTCGACCGCCGCCCGGCCGGGAACGCGACGCGCTTTCTTCCGGAGGAGCTCCACGTCCGTGATCGGGGTGGGGTTGTTCGGCATGTCGCCGACGAGCGTGACCCCGCCCAGTGCCGCCTGCGTGGTGCCGCTCGAGAGGTTCTCGACATCTTCCGGGCCCCCCGGTTCCCGGAAGTGAACGTGCAGATCGGTCGCGGCGGGGAGGATCACCGCGTCGCCCACGTCGTGCCGCCGGGGACCGCGCAGGGACTTGCCGACCGCGAGGATTCGGCCGTCGTCGGCGATGGCGATCTCGGCCGGTTGAAGGCGTCCGTCCACGAAGGCGCGGCCGGCCAGGATCCAGGCAACGTCGGGCAGAGCCTTGCCGTTACCGCGTTCCCGCTCGGGCCGCATCGCGCCGTTGCACCGGGGCGGGCGTAAAGAAGCTACCCCGGGCCCGCGGCGGAAGGCTAATTCCTTCGGCGGGCTGGCAATCTGGATGGCGCCGGCCTCCTCCGCTCGTGGTTGGAGCTACGCACGCGCCGGCGTCGATGTCGCTTGGCGCTCCCGGGCGCTCGCCGGCCTCCTCGCGGAGGTACGCTACCGACCCCCGCCCACGCACGGGCGCTTGGTCGACCTCCCCGGCCATTACGCGGGCCTCGTGCGCATCGGCCGGGAGACCGTCGCCCTGACCACGGACACGGTCGGAACGAAGGTGCTGCTGGCGGAACGCACCGGCCGGTGGGAAGAGGTCGGGGAGGACATCGTGCAGGTCAACGTGAACGACCTGGCCGCGGTCGGTGCCCGTCCGGCGGGCCTCGTGGACGTCATCCTCTGCGCTCGCCCCGACGA
>Ga0187784_10003606_pt1 | contig 12520 bp, 9 predicted proteins | sample 1015_SJ02_MP15_2_FD_132964 | JGI IMG/M metagenome (GOLD analysis project Ga0187784, IMG submission 132964) | Tropical peat soil microbial communities from peatlands in Department of Meta, Colombia - 1015_SJ02_MP15_20_MG | ecosystem: Environmental > Terrestrial > Soil > Wetlands > Peat | place... | reverse complement strand
CGCGATCCGCAGCGAAAACTCGGCTGGGACGACCGTCTTGTGGGAACCGTCCGAGTGGCGTTGCAGCAGGGTATCAACCCGCTCCGCTATGCCTTTGGCGCCGTGGCCGCGCTGGCCAGGTTGGATAGTAAAATCCTTGAGAGCGATCTTCCGGCGGCAAACTGGCTGGACCCATTGTGGCGGATGGCCGCTCCAGATAAACTGGAAAAAGAGGCCGTCACCGGGTTGATCGAAGAGAGCCGCAATCGGCTCCGGCAGTGGCGGGCCTCGGGCTTTCAGAATCTCGAGGCGTTGTTTTCGACATAGAGGGTGGGGGTCTCCTGCGAGGAGCTAAGTCAAAATGATTTGGCATTATCTCATCGAAGGACCGTGGATCGTTTTTTGCGTCTATTGGGCGCTGGGCATGCTGAAGACGCAGAGGACGGTGAGCACAGAGTCCTTTGTCGCGCGTGCCCGCCACCTCGTTTTGGAAATCAGCGGCTTCGCCCTGCTGTTCGGGGGATTTATGGGCTTCGGCCCGCTTGGTCAACGGGTTTTCCATCCTTCTTACGCGACCGCGGTTACCGGTGTCGTACTGACTTGGATTGGTATCAGTCTCGCACTGTGGGCGCGCTGGCACCTGGGACAGTATTGGAGCGGCAGAATCACCCTCAAGGAAGATCACAGGCTGATCCGGACCGGCCCCTACGCTCACTTCCGGCACCCGATCTATTCCGGAATCATACTCGCCGCGATCGGCGGAGCCTTGACCATAGACAAATGGCGCTGCGTGGCGGGAGTCGCTGCCATCGTTCTAGCTTACTTGATCAAAGGGAAGAAAGAGGAATCGGTTCTGGCCGCGCAGTTCGGAGAAGAGTTCAGGGAGCACTGCCGGCACACAGGATTCTTGATCCCCAAATTTTGAGCACTACCCCAGATGTAGGGTAAGCGTCAGCGAGCAGCGCAGACCTGCCCTTTAGGTCTGCGGCTTTTTCGCCCCGTTCGCTGCAGGAAGAACCGCAGACCTATAAAGCAGGTCTGCGCTACTCGCTGCTTCGTGAGCCGATCAGGAAAGGGAGGTCAGGTCCGACACTCTTTTCCCCTTCTACGTCGCCGATTTCCCTGCGCGGCCCGCGAACAGCAAGTTCGCGAACGTTTGCCGAAACGGCAGAGCATGCAGTAAGCTCAGGAATGTGACAAAGCGCGGAGGCGAACACGAGTATTGACGAACGGCTGGAGCGGCTGACCCAGCGCCACGAAGCCCTGACGCAGACTGTCGAGTTGTTGACGAAGGACCTTTCCGACATGAAAGGCTTGGTCAATGACATTGCCGAAGGAACGGTCCGGCTGCTGCACGTGGCGGAGATTCGCGAAAAGCGGATCAGCCGGCTGGAAGACGAGAAATCATGATCGAACGGTGCAAACCGTGGGGTGGGGTAGCGAGGTAGCGCGGACCTGTTCACCAAGGTCCGCGGTTCCTCCGCCGAAAACATCCCAAAGCCGCGGACCTAGAAGACAGGTCCGCGCTACTCGCTGCCGGCACACCGGATTCCTGGTCCCGAGGTTCTGACCTGCTATGACTGAATCGCGCAAAATCAAAATGACCATCGGGTCCGTCGAACTCGAGGCGGAGTCGTTCAACACGCCGACCGCGGACGCCATTTACGCCGCGCTGCCTTTCGATTCCGTTGCTTCCACTTGGGGAGATGAGGTTTATTTTGCCACGCCGGTTCACGTGCGCAAGGAGCGGGACGCCAAGGACGTGGTCGAGGCAGGAGAGTTGGCCTTCTGGGTGGAGGGCGACTCAATCGCCATCGGCTTCGGCCCCACGCCCGTTTCGCGCGGCAAGGAAATCCGCCTCGCGGCGCGGACGAACATCTGGGGCAAGGCACTCGGGCCGGTCACGCAATTGCGTCGAGTGAAAGGCGGTGCCTTGGTAAGGGTCGAAGGGAGCGGGTATCGCAGGTTGCTGCCAGAATCTCGTCGAGGAGAGAGTGGTGGGCTCGACGATGTCCTTTAATCGAATCCCGCACCGACGGTACTTACAAGAGGATTTCGTCAAGGCTACTCCTCGCGCAAGGCCCGCATGGGGTCCACGCGACTAGCGTGACGTGCGGGCAGAAAACTCGCGGCCAGAGCGGCGGCTACCAGCACACAAATCATCAGGGCAAAAGTGAATGGCTCAATGGAACGAACACCGGTTACAAGGTGCTCTAAGAGACGTGCGGCAACCAGGGCCACGATCACGCCCACGCCAACGCCCGCGAGAATCATTGCCAGGCTCTGTCGCAGCACAAGCCGTATGACGTCGCGGCGGCTGGCGCCGAATGCCATGCGTACACCGATCTCAGGCACCCGCCGGCCGGTGACGTAAGCCAATACGCCGTAGATCCCGATGCAGGCAAGCAGTAGCGCCAAGCCGGCGAATATGCCGAACAGAAGCAAAAGGAAACGTTGCTCGGCAAGCGACCTGCTCGCAAGCTGCTGCATTGTGTAAACCTCATAGAGAACTTGATCTCCTGTGGCGCCCCGCGCTTCCCGCCGCAACTGCTCGAGCAGATTTAAGGGTGGAATCTTGGTGCGAACAACAATCGACATGAGTTCCGACCAGCGAGGCAGGAAACGCTCCGCGACCTGAGCGAACGGGTAGTAGAATTGATCGCGCACATGGGCCTGATCGTCGCCGGCCAGGCCCCAGTGTCGCACATGGCCTACTACGCCCACGACCTCGTAAGGATCGGTGCAGTCATAGAAGGTCTCTCCTTTCGGCCCGATACAAGGCATATCGGGAATCCAAAGGTGCTTCCCCACGGGGTCCTGTCCGCCGAAGGCGTGCTGCGCCATCACCTCATCAATCACGATGACAAGCTTGCTGCCCATGCGGTCGTGCTCATCGAAGAAGCGCCCTTCGCGCAGCGGAATGCCCATCACTTCCAGGTAATCGGGCGTCACGCTGCTGGAGAGGGCCAGGGGCAACTGATGGTTCTCCAGCAGGGAAGGCGTGGTCCAGTAGCCAATCTGGTTGTTGCCTTCACGCATCGGGACGGTATCGACCATCGTTACGGCCTGCACGCCAGGCACGCGGCGAAGGCGCTCCAGTAGATCCTGCCATGCCGCGGGTATGCCCGCTGGATTGGCGATAACGGAGGGCGCAAGCGCCGCCCGGGTGACCAATAGGTTGTGAATGTCGATACCAGGGTTAAGGGAAGATAACCGCAAGAGCGTCCGGCCGAGTAAGCCGGCGGCAACCAACAGCACCACTGCCAGCGCGATCTCGGAAACAACCAAACTGCTGTGCAGGCGGTGCGAGCTTGTAGCGACGGTACGCGCTGCGGCGCGGAGAATCTGTTCTAAATCGCGCGTAGGCGCGCGTAAGGCCGGCGCGAGGCCGAAGAGAAAGCTGCTCAATAAGGAGACGCCGAGCGCAAACAGCAGCACATGCCAATCGAGTTGAACCTCCTCAGCGCGCGGCAAACTGCCCGGCCAGAGGGCCACAAACGGGCGGCTGCCCAGGGCCGCAAGCCAAACCCCGAGAGAGCCCCCCGCAAGCCCCAACAGCGCGCTCTCCGTCAGACATTGGCGCACCAACCGGCCCCGAGTGGCTCCCAGCGCCACGCGCATGGCAAGTTCCCGCTCGCGGGAAACGGCGCGCGCCAGCAGCAAGCTGGCGACATTGACGCACGCAATCAACAGCACCAGCCCGACCGCGCCCAGCAGCAACCAGAGCGTGCCGCGATCGTCTCCCACCTGCTCCACCACCAGCTCCTGGCGCAGCGGCCGGGCCACGAAACCGCGCCCCGCATTGGTTTTCGGGTACTGCGCCGCCAGGCGCCGGCCGACTACTGCAAGCTCCGTCTGCGCTTGCTCCAGGGTTGCGCCGGGCCGGAGCCGCGCCCAAACATCAATGCCGGGGTGCGCGTCGCGCCTCCGCATAATCTCACTTGTGTTCTGGCCAATCGGCGTAAAGATGTCGGCATCAGAATATAACCTGAGGCCCGGCGGCGCGATGCCGACGACGGTATAAGACTTCCCTTCGAATACTACCGGTTTGCCGATCGCTTGCGCGCTTCCTCCGTAGTGGCGCTGCCACAGGCCGTCGCTGATGATCGCCACGGGCGATGCTCCGGGCCGATCGTCTTCCGGTAGGAACGCGCGCCCGCGCGCGAGGGTCAGGCCCAGGACGGGGAATAGCTCCGACGACATCTCGACGCCGTCAACGTGTTCGGCTTCCCCGGGTGCGCTCACCGTGCCCCCGTTGTAGCGCCACGCTGCCATTTCTAAAGTGCGGCTCTCGTGCATGCAATCGAGATAGTTGGGGTAGGAATACGCCCAGAGATCGCCCCATCGATAATCACTCATCCCTTTCGTCTGCTCGTTCAAAGTGAACAACCGGTCAGGATCCCGATATCGCAGCGGCTTGAAGAGCACACCATTGATCACGGTGAACATGCCGGTTGTCGCTCCGATGCCAAGCGCCAGGGTCAACAGGGCCACAGCCGCAAACCCGGGTCTCTGCCGCAGGGTGCGAAGCGCGTAGAGCAAATCTTGCGCCAGATCTTCCACCCAGCGCGTCCCGCGGGCGTCGCGACATTCCTCCTTCACCTGCTCCGGACCGCCCAACGCAAGCCTGGCTTGTCGCCGTGCCTCTTCCGGATCGCAGCCCTGCGCGATCAGATCAGCCGTATGTTCTTCCAGATGGAATAGCAACTCCTTATTGAGTTGCTCCTCCATCTGCCTTCGGCGCCAAAGGCGATGCCACCAACTCATTCCGCACCTCCTTCAGACAGCCGAAGGATCAGGCCAACGGCTTCCGTCAACCGCTCCCAGCTCGCGGCTTCCTTTTCGAGTTGGGCCCGCCCTTTCCGCGTCAGGCGGTAAAACTTGGCTTCCCGCCCCGTCTCGGTCTCCTTCCAGTCAGCGGCCAGAAGGCCGCGGTTTTCAAGCCGATGCAACGCCGGGTAGAGCGATCCTTGCGGGACCCGGACGACAAAGCGTGAAACTTGTTGAAGGCGTTGCGCAATGGCATATCCATGCACAGGGCCCAGAGCCACCACTTTCAGAATCAAAAGTTCGAGAGTGCCTTGGGGAAGATCCGATTTGACCATCATGCTCATACCTCCAGCTTCTACAGGTTAACGCATGATCTGTAGAAGGTCAAGGTATTACCCCTTTGTGTTTTGGCGGTGAGGCTCAGGCTTCAGAGCCGAATGAAGATGCGCTTCTTATAGAGCCAGAAGCAAAGCGACCAGAGCATGGCCCAGACGGTGACGCTGGTGGCGATATCCGCCGTCAGGGTGCCCGCCCAGTGGAACAATCCCACCGTAAAGGGTCTGGCAATTCTGTGGAACCACATTGCTCCACCGGTGTTGGTGAACAGGTAGATGAAGAGGGGATTCATTCCCACGATGTTGAAGAACGGGGTCCACTTTCTCAGCTTCTTTACATCGATCAGCCAGTAGGACAAAGCCAGGGCCAGCAGGCACCACCCGCCGCTCACGATCACGAACGAGCTGGGGCAAGTGCGCTTGATAATCGGGATCCAGGGATTGAGGGCGAAGCCCACTACCACGCCGATCGCCCCTGGGATGACCAGAGTGCGGATTTTTTCGAGGGGCGCACGGCTGCTCTTCAGGAGTTGTCCCGCAAGCACTCCCCACATGGTGTGCGCTGTGGTGGGCACGGCGTTAAACGCCACCCAGTGATCGTCGGAAAGTGTGTGCATGATCTTCAGATCCACCCAAGATCCGAAATTATGATCCGGCACGAATGGCTGATTGAAACCCGCTACCGGCCAAAACCTGTAAAGCAAGTCGGTGGCAATGATCAACAAGAAGCTGACGCCGATTTGCACACGCGCCGGCTTGCGCATGAGGAGAAAAGCGACCAGATAAGTAAAGGAGAGTTGGGCGAGCACATTCCAAAGCTCGAAGGTCAGTCTTCCCGGTTCGATGCAATAGAGAGCCCAGCCAAAGAGGAGAAGCAGTCCCGAGCGGGCCAACGCGTGACGAAGTGTTTTGCCCCAACTGTCGCCGCGCTCCCATCGCTTGCCGAATGAAAACGGCATCGCGGCGCCGACGATGAACATAAAGAAGGGCTGAATCAGGTCCCAGAAATGCAGCCCGTTCCAGGGATGGTGTTCGAACTGCCAGCCGAGGGCGCCGATCAGCGTGCCGTTGAATGCCGGCGTTCTGAGAAGTTCGTAGAGGCCCGTCGATTCTCCTACCAGAAGAAACATCGTCAGGCCGCGGAAGAAGTCGAGCGAGGTCAGCCTGCCCTCGGCGGGCAGAGACTCACCGGATTTCTTGTTTGTAGCGGTCTGAGGCAGTTCGCTGTTGGGGCTCGTTTCCATGGTCAAACTTGGACCTCCGCTCGCCGAACTCACGTCTCAAGGCAGAATGTTTTTAGCAGGAAAAACGGCGGGCGTCGAGCAGATTCTTCTCACGGAACGCGCATCGGGTCGCACCGCGGAGACGTGGAGGCACTGAAGCCGTCATCCTCCGCGCCTCCGCGGTTCCAATCGCTCAGGCTGCGCGCTCAGAAATCGAACTTCAGCGCGAGCTGGATTTCACGCTGATCGTTCCGGCCGTCGCGCGTCGAATTGCTGGCGCCGAAGGTGCTCAGAGTATCGTAATCGAGCGACCCCGGAGTTGCCACAACGGTGCCCTCCGGGTCCGCGCTTACCGGGAAATGACGCGGGTGAAGATGTGGCTCTTCGCCGCCCTGTGGCAAAGCCTGCGCTACGTCCATGCCCGAAAACGCCCGTCCTGGTGCGAGCGGGGCGCTTGAAGTACAATGCGCACAGCATGGCTGGTGGCTCGCCGCTGACACACTGTCCTTGCATGGCCCGAGCGCACAAAGCCGCCCAGGAGGTTTTATGTTCGAAAGCGTGCTTCAACATTACATCATCTCGGGGGTGTCGATCGCTATCTTCATCATAGTTGTAGTAATATTTGGAAAGTCAATATACAGCGTCGGCCCCACTCAGGTGGGGTTGGTTCGCAGGCGGTTCGGCGAGAAGTTGCCGGAAGATAACCCGGTGGCTTTCCGTGGCGAGGCGGGTTATCAAGCGGAAATGCTGATGCCCGGACTCCGCTTCAAGTTCTGGCTTGTTTATGCGGTTACCAAATACCCCTGGGTTCAGGTGCCCGCCGGGCAGATCGGCATCGTGATCGCGCAGATTGGGCAACCGCTGCCGATCGGCGCAAAGTCCGCCATCTATTCGGAAGCCTTCGGCAACTTCACAGACCTTCGCGCCTTCGTCGAGGGAGCCGGCGACAACAAAACTAAGGGGCAGAAGGGTGTGCAGCGTCCTGTGCTCTCTCCCGGTACACTTGCACCGATTCATCCCGTGGCCTTCCTGGTTATCACCAAGCCTCAGGTTTACGGTTTGCCGGTCTCGGAGGAACTTCGTTGGCAGATGAGGATTGGTAAGCTCTCCTTCGAATCATTCGGCTTGAGCCAGACTGCTCTCGACGTCACGCGGATCGAACCGCAAGCAACGGAGAGTGGACACGTTTTGGACATGATCGGTGTGGTAACGACACTGGAGGGCGATCCTCTTTCCGCCGGCGACATCGCCAGCCGTTTAGGGGGCTTCACGGATATCGAGGCCATTGAAAAGGCGGCAACTCCGCCTGCCCCAGGCCAGGTTTCAACCACTAATGCGCAACTGATTGAAACCATCCTCGGAAACAAGAACGAGCAGCACAAATCCTACCAGGATTTCCAAGCGTTTCTGGACAAGGGGGGAAGAATCGGATTGCAACATGACCCCTTACTCTATGGCGCCTACAATTTGAATCCCTTTCTGGTTCGCGTCGAGCACATGCCCATGCTGGTTGTCGAACAGGGACAGGTGGCTGTCATCAAATCTTACGTAGGCTTACCGACTGAGGACACCTCGGGTACCGAATTCAAATTCGGAAGCCTGGTAAAGCCGGGCCATCGAGGCATCTGGGAAGAACCTTTGCGCACCGGCAAGTACCCCATCAACCCGCGCATTTACCAAGCGGAAATCGTGCCCACCGCGATCCTGAAACTGGACTGGGCCAAGGGTGTCACCGGCGCGCACGGTTTGGACGCCCGGCTCGAGCCCATCGTCGCCAAAAGCCGGGAAGGCTTTATCTTCACCCTCGACCTCCAGGTGTTGATTCATGTGCCGGACACCAGGGCTCCGCGCGTCATCTCGATGGTGGGCAGTATGCTGAATCTGGTCAACGAAGTCCTCCAAGCCGCCTTGGGAAACCAGTTCCGCAACAGGCTAGGTAACATGGAGGCAGTGACCTTTATCCAGAGCCGCAAAACCGTGCAAGAGGAGGCGGCAAAGCTTATCACCGAACAACTCGCCGAATACGAAGTGGAGACCAAGGGCGTCTACATTCAGGATGTCATTCTGCCCCAGGACCTTGTGGTGGTGTTGACGCGGAGGGAGATCGCCAACCAGGAAATCGAGACTTTCATCATGCAACAAAAGGCGCAGGAGCAGCGCGTGGCGACGGAAGCCACCACCGGCAAGGCCGATATGCAGAGAGATTTGGCCAAGTCGTCCATTGGAATCGACATCAACAGGAATAATGCGGACGCGCGCGTGCAGCAGGCGCGCGGCGAGTCCGAGTATATCAAGCAGACCGGCACGGCGCAGGCCGATGTCATCCGAGCCCAGGGTACTGCCCAGGCCGACGTGATTCGCGCCCAAGGGTTGGCCAAGGCGGAAGGTTTCAGGGCGCAGAACGAGGCCATCGGCGCGACGAGCACGACCCTCGTGAACATCGCCACGGTCTTGGCGGAAAAGGGAGCCCAGTTTATGCCGCAAATCCTGGCGGTCGGCGGCGGCAGTTCCATTGACGGGCTTGCCGCTACGCTGACCAAGTTTCTGGCAGGCCAGGCGAATGTCACCTCCCAGCCTGGGCCGGCGCCGGCACCGGAGAGGACTTAGTATTTACTGACGAAACTCCGCGTCCTATCGCAGAGTGCCGGGAAAGGGTGGGGCTTTAGCCCCGCCGTGGGAAACCGCTTATTAGTGGGGGCTTTAGCCCCTGAGGCAAAGTGGCTTCAGGGCCTAAAGGCCCAACCCCTTGCGCTCCAGGGGGTGGGGGGACTGAAGCCCCGCCCTTCCAGAGTGCCACGCTCTGACGGGGACTTGCGTCATTAAGTACTAGCTAGCGCGCTCAATTTCACTGGCCGGCGTGCCGCTCTTTCGCATGAATGCTATCTTTAAACCCTGTGACGGGTCAGCCCCTAGCCCCCAGTTCCTAGCCCCCGTTTCCTGGCGATGGTGTGGATCGGTTCGCCGAGCAACACATCGGCGGCCTCCATCCAGGCTTCGGAGAGGGTGGGGTGGCAGTGGATGGTTTGAGCAAGTTCCGTGGCGGTGAGCTCGGCTCGGATGGCGGTGGTGGCTTCCGCGATCAGGTCGGTGGCCTGGACGCCGATCACCTGCGCGCCCAGCAACTGCTCCGTCTTGGCATCCGCAATCCACTTGACAAAGCCGCTCGGGTGCCCGATGGCAACGGCCTTTCCTAGCGCCCCGAAGTTGAATTTGCCGGTCTTGATTTGCCTGCCTTGCTTCAACGCATCTTGCTCCGTCAGCCCGACTGCGCCGACTTCCGGAGACGTGAAGATGCAGTAGGGAATGAGTCTTTCGTTCTTGCGCCGCCGCCGCGTGCAGGCGTTCTCTGCTGCAACCAAGCCTTGCGACGTGGCCGCGTGCGCCAACTGTGGCCCGCCGGTGACGTCGCCGATTGCGTAGACGGTTGACACTTGAGTTACGCCGTATTCATCGGCCTCGATGAAACCGTGCTGGTTGGTCTTGAGCCCTGCGTTTTCGAGCTGGAGTTCCTGGGTCACCGGCCTGCGGCCTAAAGCAGCCAAAAGCAGATCCGCCTCGATGGTTTCTCCCGCAGCAGTCCCCCGCACGGCATGTTCGTCAGCAGTAATGTTCTCGAGGCTCGTGCCCGTAAGGATGCGAACGCCCAGAGTCTTCTCCATCTGGCGACGCAGCTCGCGCCGCACGTCGGCGTCCAAGAACGCCACGATGTCCTCGAGAATCTCGACGATGGTAACCTGGGCGCCCAATTGGGCGAGCATGCAAGCGAACTCGCAGCCGATGACGCCGCCGCCCAACACCAGCACGCGGTTCGGAGCGGATTTCAAGTCGAGGAACGCCCGGCTCTCGACCACGCGCGCGTGCCGCGGCAGAAAACCCGGCATGGAAGATGTGGCGCCCGTGGCGATGATGGTCTTCTCGGCCCCCATCACCGTGCTTCCCGCCTCTGACTTCACCACGATGCGTTTTCGGTCCGCGAACGACGCGGTTCCCTCCATGACCTTCACGCCATTTGCGGCCAGCAATTGTTTTACGCCGCCCCGCAGCGTGCGGACCACTTGGTCCTTGCGCTCGGCCATGGCAGCGTAGTCGAAGGAGGCCGATTCGGATTTGAGACCCAGGCTGCCTGACGACCTCATCTGCGCGTAAAGGTCGGAAGTGTGGATCAAGGCCTTGGAGGGAATGCAGCCGTAATTCAGACACGTCCCACCCAGGTATTCCCGCTCGACCAGAGCCACGGAAGCTCCCAATTGCGCGGCTCGAATCGCCGCCGGATAGCCTCCCGGCCCACCTCCGATAACGACTACGCCAAACGTTTCCACAGTGATATCTCCTCGAGTTTTTGTTTTATGGCATTCGCAAATCGGGCCGCCGTCGCGCCGTCGATGATTCGGTGATCGGAAGAAAGGGTCATCTTCATGATGTCCCGGATAACGATCTGGTCGTCCCTGACCACCGGTTGCTTGAGCGCACTCGATACCGCGAGGATGGCGCTCTCGCCGGGATTGATGATGGCGGTAAAGTTCTCGATATCCAGCATACCCATGTTAGATATTGTAAATGTGCTGCCGCCCATTTCATCGGGCGTGAGTTTGCCCGCGCGCGCCTTGGCAATTAGCTCCGTGGCGGCATCGTGCAGCTCAGCCAGGCTCAACTCCTCCGCGTCGCGGATCACGGGCACCACCAATCCTTGCTCGAGATTCACAGCCAAACCCAGGTGAACCCTGCTGTGCCAGCGAACGTTTTTGCCGTCCGTAGTGCTGTTCACGATCGGGAACTCGACAAGACTAAGCGCCACAGCTTTGAGAATGAAATCGGTCACGGTGTAAGACGCACCCTGGGCTTTCAGCTCGGAACGGAAATTAACCAGCTCAGTCATATCCACGGCCACGGTGACGAAGAAATGCGGCGTCGTTGTAAAACTCTCGGTCAGCCGCGACGCAATCGTCTGCCGCATTCTGCTCATGGGCTGCGGCCGTTCAGCGATGGCTCTTTCAACCACCGCCACGGTAATAGGCCCCTGCCCGTTCTCGCCGTCCAAGGCAAGGATGTCGATGTTCTCCTTGGCCGCCAGACGCTTCGCCGCCGGTGTGATGCGAAGCTGGTAGTATCCCTTGGCCTCGAGGTAATTCCGAACGTCCCGCTCCACAATCCTGCCCAAAGGACCCGTGCCGACGATCGGCGCTGGGTTGATGGCAGATTCCCTGGCCAGCTTGGCGGCGCGCGGGCTGATGCGGAACACCTCCGAAGCCGCCAGCACACCTGGCGTGGGATGGAGGGGCAGTTCGCGATTCGCCCCTGCCTGCGCGGCGGGCCGCTTCAAGCGCGCTTCGGGCATTCCTCTCGCGGGTGACGGTGCAAGGGGACGCGGGACCTCTCTTAAGGCGGCAGGCTGTTCAGGCTTTCGAAACTCGGGCGCCGGAGCTGCCCCTTCCGGAATTGCTTCTCCGGGATCACCCACAAAGCCGACGGTAGTGTTAATGGGGACCGTAGCCCCTTCCTGAACTGTGGTCTTCAGCAGGATGCCGTCGAAAAAGCTCTCGACTTCGAGCAGTGCCTTGTCCGTCTCGATCTCGAAGAGGACGTCACCCTTGGCGACCGCGTCGCCCACTTTTTTCCGCCAGCGGACCAGCGTGCCCACTTCCTCGGACTGCCCCAGCTTGGGCATCGTGATCGGTCGAACCATGGTCGTGATCCCTTCTTGGAGCGCGGCAGCGCAGCTTGCGGAGCTGCCGCCTTTCAAACAAACGCGTCCGCATGGCGGCAGCTCCGCAAGCTGCGCTGCCGCACTCCAAATACTTCGCTACAGGATCGCTTTCGCGGCCTGGAAAATGTCATTCGCGTTGGGCAAGAAGACCGCCTCGAGGACGTGCGATTGCGGCGCAATGCCGTTCTTGGCCCCCACACGCATGATGGGCGCATCGAGATAGTCGAAGACATTCTCCTGAATCGTGGAGATAATTTCGCCCATAAAGCTGCCGATGGTTACCGACTGGCTCACCACCACGCAGCGCCCTGTCTTTTGCACGGAAGCGATAATAGTTTCTTTGTCGAGGGGAATCAGGCTGCGGATGTCCACCACCTCGGCGCTCACACCGCATTCCGACTGCAGCCTTTCGGCGGCCTTCAGCGCGTCGGGAATGGCCGGCCCCCAGCCTACCAGCGTGATGTCCTTGCCCGTGCGCTTGACCTCCGCGACGCCGAGGGGCACCAGGT
>Ga0187784_10003605_pt1 | contig 12521 bp, 12 predicted proteins | sample 1015_SJ02_MP15_2_FD_132964 | JGI IMG/M metagenome (GOLD analysis project Ga0187784, IMG submission 132964) | Tropical peat soil microbial communities from peatlands in Department of Meta, Colombia - 1015_SJ02_MP15_20_MG | ecosystem: Environmental > Terrestrial > Soil > Wetlands > Peat | place... | reverse complement strand
GACGAAGTGTTCGGCTCCTACGAGTTCGCGCGTTCCGGCGTCATCTCGGCGTTCGTCCGGATGCGTGCCCCGTCGGCAATGGCTCACAGGCCGGAGATGCGCGGTTCGGCCGTCGTCAGAGAGCTGAGGGTCTACGGAAGGACGGTCCGGGTGGGATACAGGCAGTCCGATGCATGGCAACACAGGGGACTGGGCGCCGATCTGATGCGGAGGATGGAAAGGGTGGCGATGGAGGACTTTGACGCCAAGGGGTTGCTTGTCACGAGCGCGGTGGGGACACGAAACTACTATCGCAAGCTGGGGTACGAGCGCGCCGGTCCCTACATGGGCCGAAGCCTGAAGTGAGGGCATGCTGCGCCGAACAATCCTTTAAGACTGAACCCGGGTCGGCTCCAGTCGCATGGGCGACCTCTCGGGATACAAGGGAGATGCCCTCCGGTTCCTACGGAAAGCAGGTGCCTCCGTGGGGGACGTCCTCGAGTTGCAGACGCAGTGGGGTGTAGTAACCGGGACCCTCGTCCCGAGATACCTCTACGCGGACGGAGAGCACGTCGTCCTCAAGCTGAAGTCAGGATACAACGTGGGCCTGAGCCTTTCCGGGCTCAAGGGAGCGCGGGTGAAGGCAAAGGGGGAGAAGCCCTTCTTTGCTGCCCCGCCACCCCCGAGGGCGGAGAAGAGACTCCCCCGGGTGCTCATCCTGGGCACGGGGGGGACGATCGCAAGTCGGATCGATTATAGGACGGGCGCCGTGCATCCGGCCGTCTCGTCGGCAGAGCTGCACTCTCTTGTCCCCGAGCTATCGGCAGTCGCCCGGGTCGAGCCCGAGTTCATGTTCGACGTCTTCAGCGAGAACATGACGCCGAAGCACTGGACCAGACTTGCGCAGCGCATACGGAGAGCGGTCGACGACGGGGTCGACGGTGTGGTGGTGACTCACGGTACTGACACCCTTGGGTACACGGCGGCGGCGCTGTGCTTCGCGCTGATTGGGGTTCCAGTGCCTGTTGTCCTCGTGGGCGCCCAACGCTCCTCAGACAGGCCTTCTTCCGACGGACCCCTGAACCTGGTCGCAGCCGTGGATGTTGCAGGAAGAGCCGAATTCTCGGGGGTGTACGTTGCCATGCATATCGGTGAGAGTGATGACAGGGTCGCTTTCCACATGGGGACTCGGGTCAGAAAGAACCACACGAGCCGCCGCGATGCTTTCGTGTCGGTAGGAGTGCCCCTGGCCGCGGTCTGGGGGAGATCGGGAATCGAGTATGCGGCCGAAGGACTCCCGCGCAGAGGGGGAACCACCTTCAAGCCGAAGATGTCGTTCGACGACAGGGTGGCCCTGTTGAAGTTCTATCCATCCATGAAGGCGTCCCTGGTCGCGGCGGCCCGCAGGGGGGGGCTGAAGGGGCTGATAATCGAGGGGACGGGGCTGGGGCACGTAAGCAAGGAGGTGGCCGCGGAGCTTCGCACCTTCATCAGGGGAGGGGGGTTGGTGTGCATGACGTCGCAGTGCATAAACGGGAGGGTGGACATGAACGTCTACGACACAGGGAGGGACCTCCTCCACGCCGGCGTCCTCCCCCTTGAGGACATGCTCGCTGAAACAGCGCTGGTGAAGGCCATGTGGGCCCTCCGCAATTCCAAGACAGTCGCGAAGGCGAATGAACTCATGGCGGCGAATCTGGCAGGGGAGACGACCACCAGAACTTTTCCAGGGTAGAAGCCATGCCAGGAGCCAGCCGTCCCGATGACCTTCTGGTCGGACTTGAGATTCATCAGCAACTTGCTTGCGGCACCAAGCTGTTCTGCGCCTGCCCTCCAGTCAAATCGGAGGTGTTCCCGCACCAATTCGAAAGGAGGCTCCGCCCGGCGCAGAGCGAAACTGGTGGCCTCGATCCGGCCGCTGTTTTCGAGTTCTCAAAGGGGAAGTCGAACAAATACTTCTGGAGCCCCGAGTCGTCCTGCCTGGTCGAGGCCGACGAAGAACCTCCACATCCGCTGAGCTCTGAGGGGTTGGGCTCGGCCCTCCTGGTTGCGATGACTCTTGGGGCGAAGGTAATCGACGAGGTTCATGTGATGCGCAAGATAGTCATCGACGGCTCGAACACGGGAGGGTTCCAGAGGACTTCTGTGGTCGGCATCGGGGGTTCGATCGATGTTGGGGGGGAAAAGGTGGGGGTGCAGTCTGTGACGCTCGAAGAGGACGCTGCCAGGATTCTGGGCGAGGATTCGACATCGAGGCATTTCGCACTCGACAGGCTGGGTGTTGCCCTTGTCGAGGTAGCCCTGGACCCGGTCAGAGGGGATCCTGAACTGGTGGGGAAGGTCGCCCTCTATCTCGGGAGGGTCCTGAGGTCCACGGGGAGGGTGGCCAGAGGCCTCGGGACAATCCGCCAGGACCTCAACGTGTCCCTGTCTGGAGGAAAGGTGGTGGAAGTGAAGGGCGTGCAGAAGCTCAACCTCCTCCCAAGGGTGGTGGAGTACGAAAGGGCGCGCCAGTCAGCGCTCGTCCGCATCGCGGCAAGGCTCGAAGAGAGAGGGGTGAAGGCAGTCTCCTGCGACACCACCGACGTCACCGAAGCAGCCAGAGGCTCGGGCTCGAGGACACTGCGCGAGAGGGCGTCGGCGGGGGGGAAGGTCGTGGCCGTGACAGCGCGCGGGCTGAATGGCCTGCTGGGGTGGGAGCCAACCCCAGGTTTCAGGCTCGGAAAGGAGGTGGCAGAAGTCGCCAGGGCAAACTCCCTGGGAGGCGTGATTCACTCTGACGAATTCGAGGTCCAGGGCATCCAGCAACAGGAGGGGACGCATCTCAGGGCACTGACGAGGGCAGGGGGCGACGATGCCATCGTAATCCTGGCTGGTCAATCAGATCTGGTAAACGCCTGCCTCCCCCGGGTCGTGGAGAGGCTCAGGCAGGCCGTTGCCGGCGTCCCCGCCGAAACAAGGGCGGCGACAGATACGGGGGAGACGAGGTACATGAGGCCGAGGCCGGGGTCACAGCGAATGTACCCTGAGACAGACATCCCGAACATAGGGATCAGCAGGAGAGTGCTCGCAGATTTTGAAAAGATGATCCCCCAGAACTGGGAAGCCCGAGTCTCGAAGCTCGCACACGTCTATGGTCTGAGCGAGGACATGGCCATGAAGCTCTACGACTCAGGGACGGAAGGGGAATTCAGGGCACTCGTCGCGGAGCTCAAGCTCGAGCCGTCCGTCATCGCTTCGGCGCTGGTAGACCTTCCTGCGAGGCTGGCGAGGGAAGGTGTGCCCGAGTCTGCCCTTAGCCTGGATGTAGTCGCCGAGGTACTGAGGGCGGTCGCCGGGGGGACAATTGCCAAAGAAGCCATCCCCGACGTCCTGAAGGCCATGGGCGAAGGGAACAGGGACCTGGGTGACGCCATCAGGTCTCTCGGCCTTGAGCGAGCTGACGACTCTGCGATTCGCGCGGTCATCGACTCTGTTCTTCTTAGCAACGCTGAACTGGTGCGGGTAAGAGGGGACGGCGCCTTCGCACAGCTCATGGGCGAGGCCATGAAGGAGCTCAGAGGGCGCGCCGATGGCGCTGCCGTCGCGAGGGTTCTGAAAGAGAGGCTGAGCCGGGCCGGACGGCCAACGAATTGAGCCGGGCACTTCGGCTCTGTTCAGGAATAAATCGACGGTTGAACCAGATTTGGGCTTCATCTGTTACTCTTCAGGGTCACAAACAGTAACCTCTGTTGTAAGGTTTCGAGTTTGACCGGAGGGCCGTCGGATTTTGCTCATGCCTTTTTATCTCCCATCTACGGAGGGGTATCCCGGGTTAGAGCTAGGGATAATCATGAGTCTCCCTCTTGCCGGTAACCTGAAGTTCGGACTCCTGCTCGGTTTCGTAGTAACCCTTGCCATCGCTCCGGTGCTCAACGAGTTTGGGGACGTCATGTTCCGGAAGGGGGTGGCCCGGCCGTTCTTCTTCGGGAAGTATAGGCTCCATCACAAGCGGTTCCTCTACGTCTTCCTCCCCATCGGTTACGCCCTGCTTTCAACCCTGATAGTCCTTGGCTACGTGCAGATAGTCTGGAGCGTTTTCTGGACGGGAATCGCGACGACACTCGTGATCGGCGCGACCTGCCTCCTCCTCGACCTCGCGGTCGACTACTTGCAAGACAGCTGGGGGTGGGGGGTTATCCACCACGAGCTCATCTATCTGGCCGTCCCCGCCTTCGCTTTCACCGACTTCCTGCATCTCGCGTTCTGAGTTCGTTCAGACGCCCGTCCGTCGACTACCTCCATGCGAATCCACCCGTCCATAACTTGTGAAAAGGGCCCGGACTTTTGGATGGGGCGTATGGGCGTCGGTCAGGGGTCAGAGTAGCGGATAAAAGCCGACTCGAAGTGGAAGGTGGGTAAGGCATCCCAATTGGCAGGTGTGTCGAAGGGGACGGTGGCATATGTTGCCGCTTTCGCCCTCTTGCTCCTCTGGGCTCTCTTTGTGCAGGCTGACACAAGGAGGGTTGACGGCCACAGCATGCTGCCTACGCTCGAAGGGGGAGACCTCGTGGTCATCCAGAACGTCCCGATAAGTGACATCCATGTCGGGGACATCATCGTTTACGGCAGTCCCTGTTCGGCCGAAGGAGAATCGGTGGTGCACAGGGTCGTCAACATCACAAGCGCGGGGCTGATAACGAAGGGAGACAACAATCCGTATCCTGACCAATCCGTGCAGGCGGAGATAGCCGTCTCGCCCATAACCCAGCAGTGCCTCGAAGGGAAGGTGATCTTCGTCGTCCCTTACGTCGAACTCCTGGCGTACTACATCGACACCAACGGTCTCCCCCAGTGGCTCAACTACATCCCTTCCATGATCATACTGATCGTTATCATCGCCCTGACGCTCAGTGGTGATGGAGGCGAGAAGCGCCCGAAATGATTCGCGTGCCAGCCGTGACCTCTCGTACTGGAGATCGTGTTCAGTCGCGAACTTGCGCTTGAGGGCGCAGGTGCCCCACTAAGGTCAGAGGTCGAAGTAGAGGTAGAACTCGTACGGGTGGGGCCGCGCCGCGACGGACCTGTAGGCCTCCATTTCGAGATCCACCATTACTTCAATGAGATCCTTGGGGAAAATCCCCTCCAGGAACGAAGAGTCTCCCTGCAGGCTCTCTACCGCCTCCTTCAGGCTCCCTGGGAGCTCACCCACGTTTAGGTCTCGGCGCCTCTCCGGCGAGAGCTTGTAGATGTCCTCGTCCACGGGGTCCCCCGGATCCGCCTTCTTCACTATACCGTCCAAGCCCGCAGCCGTTATGGCCGCAAAGGCAAGATAGGGGTTGCACGACGGGTCCGGAGTCCTGAACTCGACCCTCTTGGCACCCTCGGACCCCTTCTCGTAGGCGGGTATCCTCACGTTGGCGGACCTGTTCATCTTGCTCCATGCGATGTACACCGGCGCCTCATAGCCAGGTACAAGTCTGTGGTAGGAGTTTGTTGTGGGGTCCACTATGGCGCAGAGTGCCCTGCTGTGGTGCATTATGCCCCCAATGTAATAGCGTGCCGCCTGACTGATTTCCGCGTATTCGTCCGAAGGGTCGTAGAAGGCGTTCTTACCGCCCTTCCAGAGGCTCGAGTGAACGTGCATCCCGACCGCGTTGTCACCGAAGATCGGCTTTGGCATGGTGGTAGCGATGAGCCCCATGTTCGTTGCGACATTCTTGGTCACGAATTTGTAGGTCATCGTACTGTCGGCCATGGTAACGAGCTCGTCCCTGTACACGTCTATCTCGCACTGCCCCGCGGTGGCAACCTCGTGGTGATGGGCGTTGGAGAGGACTCCGAACCCATCCCTCAGGTAATTGACGCACACGCTACGGTAGTCGCTCAGTGTGTCGACGGGCTGGGCGGGGTAATACCCGTCCTTGAACCTAACGGGGAAGTTTGTCCCCCTGGCTTCGTTGGCCGACTCCTTCGATGTTATACGGAACCCTGACCCGAAGGGGTTGTTCGCCTCCCAGGTTGCGCCGTCGAAAACGAAGAACTCCACCTCTGGACCCCAGAGCGATCCAGTGAATCCAGCCTCGCGGATCTTCGATTCGGCGGTCTGGGCCACGTGCCTGGGGTCCCTGCTGAACCTCCCGCCGCCATAACCCGTGTTCACGTCGCAGATCAGGCGCGCAGTCTTCACCCCGTCAACTATCCAGGGTATGACTCCCCAGGTCGAAGCGTCCGGCACCAGGAGCATGTCGGACTCCTGTATCTCGACGAAGCCCCTGACGGACGACCCATCCAGTTTCGCCACACCTTCGACGAACATCTCCTCCTGCATCATCTCCGAAGGGAGGGTGACGTGCCGGAGCCTCCCCGGAACATCGGTGAACTGGAGATCGACAAATTTGACGCCCTCCTTCTTTATCATTTCGAGAACCTGTGTTGGAGTGAAAGTCCGGCTGACGAACCTGCCGTCCGACGCGATCTTGTAAGTCAAACGCCGGGGCATCGTTTGGAAAAGATATAAGTGTCATCGGGGTTCTTCTGGACAATGTTGGCAAAAGACGTCCGCGGACTGGACAGGACGAGTGCCCAAGGGGGCCTGACCCCACAGAAGGGTGGACAAACGAACATGGATCATCTGCACAGGAAGATTCTGGCGCGCCTCTTGCAAGACGGGAGGGTCTCTTTCCGCCAGCTCGCGGCAGAGATGCAGGTCTCGACGACGACGGTGGCGACACGGGTAGCCCGGCTGCAGAGTGCCGGAATAATCTGTGGGTACCACGCGCTTGTCGACTTCCAAAAGCTAGGGTACGAGCTCACCGTGGTCACAGAGATACACGTCTCCAAAGGGAAGCTGGTCGAAATGGAACAGGAGATTGCAAAGCTTCCGAACGTCTGCGCCGTGTACGATGTTACCGGAGAGATAGACGCGATCGTGATCTCCAAGTGCCGCAACAGAGAGGAGCTGAGCCGCTTCACGAAGTCGCTCCTATCGATGCACTTCGTAGAACGGACCAACTCTCACGTGGTCCTATCTACGGTTAAGGAAGACTTCAGGCTCCCGATTCAACCTTAAATGTGCAGCACGTCGTCAAAGGACATCCACAAATGACGAGGATCAGGGTCAGGCTTGGCCATGCAGAGGCCGAGGTCGAAGCTGATGCAGAGCACATCCGGGACGCCATAGAACTGGTCCCAGAGCTCGCAGCTAAACTCCCTCGCCCGATGAGGGAGGAAGTCGCCGGGCAGAATGAGCCGGGTGATGAGTCACAGGCCGAGGTGCCTCTCCAGTCCGGTACAGAATTTCCCGCGGTCACACTCCAGAAGGGGGACTCCCTGGCGGACGTTATCGGGAAATTCTTCTCCAGTCCGTGGGGGCGCGAGAAGAGGAAACTCTCGGATGTCAGAGAAGCCCTTCAATCTTACGGTTTGAACTACCCTAAGCAGTCGGTTGCCGTAGCGCTCCTGCGGCTCGCGAAAACCACGAAGCTGCGCCGCTTCAAGGCCGAGGACGGAGAGTATGTCTACACCTCCGCGCTTAACGTCCCGAGCGTCCATCACGTGCCCGAGGGAGCTGGGGTGGGCGAGCTAGCCGCCGCCCAACCGGGCTGAGCAACATGCCTTTCTCAGTCGGATAGTCCGGCAGAGAGTGCCTCGCCTCCCAATTTATCTACCCACCCGAAATATGGGGCGCAAATTGTCGATCAGGGCCAGGCAAAAGGCACGTCGCAGGAGGAGGCGGATCCTCTACGCTTCCTTGGCCGTCGCCATCATAGCAATCATCGTGGTGGTCTATCTGGTCGCCCAGTCCTTCAACAGCCCGTACACGTCATACATAGGCCAGCCCGTGAGTCAGACCATCTTTCAGGGCCTTGCCGGGTTCAGTAACCAAACGTTGGCAGCTGTTGGCAGCGGGTCCGCCCAGGCGCCCTCTGCGATCTCCGGGGGGACCCTCGTGAGCAACGGCAAGCCCGAGGTCCTCTACATCGGTGCAGAGTACTGTCCATACTGCGGCGTGACTAGGTGGAGCATGATGATAGCGCTCTCGAAGTTCGGTAACTTCACCGGAGTGGATTACATGCTTTCCACGGCGTCAGATGTAAACCCCAATACACCGACATTCACCTTCGCCAACTCCAGTTACTCGAGCAACTACGTCTCCTTCGTGGCGGTCGAGCACTATGACAGGTCTGAGAACGTTTTTCAGCCCCTCACGACAAACGAGTCGTCGCTCTTTTCTCAGTATGACGCGAGCGGGGGGATACCCTTCATAGACTTCGGGAACCAGTACCTGGTCACAGGGGTGAAGGGCGGCCTGAGCACACTGGATCTCTCCGGGATGAACTGGACGCAGGTAGAAACTCAGCTGGACACGCCCGGGAGCCAGACAGCTCAAGCCATCGTAGGCGCGGCCAACTTCTTCATCAGCACCATCTGTGCCATAGATGGGCAGCAGCCCGCGACGGTCTGCTCCCAGTCCTATGCCACCCTCCCGCTCTCCTTCGCAGTTAACTCTCAGTCCATCCGGCAGGATTTGATGAGCATCCCGGCATCAAGCGTGGATCTGAAATGGACCGTCTGAGCAAGGCCTTCGTCATCCTGGCAGCCGTTGGAATCGTCGTCGCCATTTATCACGGCTACGATGAGGTAACCAACTACTCGGCTCCAGGGACCGGCGTCTGCAACGTGAACAGCGTCGTCTCGTGCTTGAGTGTCTTCCAGAGCGGGTACACCAAATTCCCTCCCGGCCCCTACGGGATTTCGATGTTCGTCTACGGGCTCATCTGGTTCCCCCTTATGGTTGTATTGGGCGTCTGGTTCGGCAGGCGGGAGGGGACCTTAAACGGAGAAATCCTGGTCCCGGTCCTGATGGTGGGGAACCTCTTCACCATCTACCTCTGGTATCTTGAGATTGCAGTGATTCACGCATACTGTCCGGTGTGCATCAGCATGTACGTACTCAACTACGCTATGACAGGCCTGGCGGCAAAGCAGCTGTTCTGATATCGGTGGCACAGCCACCAAGCGTGCCTCTCGGGGAAACGCCTAGGACGCAAGAGTGGCCGTCAGATAGTAATTTAAGCGGATTGAGAATCGGTGCGGCGCGGAGCTGTACACCAGCCTGTCAAGCGAAAGAGAGCTGCAGATATCAGTGACATACGGGGAGGCGAAGGTCGACTTTTCTGGATCTCCCGAGGTTGTGATGCGTTCACTCCACGAGTTCATATCAAAGGTCATCCCAAACATGGACCTCGCTCGGACAATAAGCGTCAACTTCTCGCTCAACGACCTGATTCAGATGTTCAAGGAGTACGTCAGGGTCACCCCCGAAGGCCCGAGGGTGTGGACCCAGGACAAGAAGCTGAGCGACAGGGACGTCATACTCCTGCAGCTTGTAGCTTCGCGGATCTCGCACCTGAGCGGCACTTCGGGAACGGACGCCATGGGGGTGTCCGAGATTGAGGGAGCGACGGGGCTCTATCCAAAGACGATAAGCTCGAGGCTCAGCGAGCTGACGAAGTCGGCGAACGTCGAGAGGGTGGGCTCGGACCAGGGCGGAAAGTACAGGATAACGACGGTGGGGGTCAGCAGGCTCGGGGAGCAGCTGGCGAAAAAGTTCAGGCCTGCCCCTTGAAGGGGTACTTCTGCACGTACCTGTAGTTCCTCATGCTGCCGTCCCTGAAAAGTGACCCTTCCCTCACCAGGTCCACCAGGGTGTGAGACACCGCTGTCCTGTCGTAGTGGTAGCCTCTCCTGCTCATCTCCTCGTGGACCTCGGAAAGCGCTCTGGGGGTTGCGAACCAACCCTCCTTCCACATGGTTGTGATTACGCTTCTACTCGTCTCTCCCCTGTGCTCATCCGAATCAGAAACCTGAGGTTCGACCAACATCGGCTCCTTTGATGACATGCCGGCCAGAACGCTTTCCACGGCCTGCTGCAACCTGTCTTCGGCAGTGGTGATTTCAACCTCCCACGAACCGCGTTTGAGTCGGACCGTGACTCTGTTCTGTTCTGCTGACAATTCGGATTCTAGTTGTTCCTGTTGGGCAAGATGCCCATATATGAACAGTTGTCGCCCCATGCAGAGCGGGCCCTTGGTAGCCAAATACCCATCTTCTGTGACTGGGTGATTAGGAACCGCTCCCACGGTTCATCCGTGCGCTATGAGACGCGCCACGAGGGTTCGTTGGTCACCTGTCCGCGCCCTCGGGGCCGACCAGTTGCGCATTAACAACATGCGCAACTGATATATAGTGCGCAACATGCCCACCATGCGCGCAACATGGCCATAGCAGCCTCCCCCACACTGGAAGACGAGCAGCTCGCCATGCTGGACGCCCTGGCGGAAGAGTTCCAGGAGGCGTTCCATGAGCTGTCGGCTCGCGCCGAGCGCGAGCTTCCGGGCAGGACCTTCGTCTTCAGCAGCTACGGGAGGGAGCTGTATCCGTACTTCGAGGCGACAGACGCAGACCAGGTCCCTGGGTGCATAATTCCCGTCAAAGAAGGGCGACCGGTCGCGTCCGTCGACTCGACGTGTATTCTCGTGGGGGAGACCGCCCAGGGTGCGCTGTACGCTGCGAGGACAGCGGTGGGGATTTCGATGGAGGGCTCGCTGAGGCGCTTCTTCAGGCTCGGGCCAATACTAGTCTACGCCAACTCCTCCGGCCTGTCCGGGTTGATTCCGAGCATCCCACCCACGGAAATGGACCTCCTGCTCTCTGACCATGCAGTTGCTGAGCGGTTCATCAGGAACACGATTGAGCGCAGGGTAGTAGAGGCCCTTGCCAGAAGCGACGGAGACAGCATAATAGTGGCGGACGGGTCTCTGAAACACCCGATGGGTCAGCTGTTGCCGACCGTCCTGCGGAGACAGGGAAAGGGGAGATGCTTTGTGGGGTTCTCGAAGTCAAGCAACCTCATCGTGTCCGAGGGGGCGGTCAGCGCCCTCTCCACTGCGAGGGTCCCCTCCTTCTGCCCCCTGTCAGGGGGGGACGTGACGACACTGCTCGCGAAGTTCACACCTGATGGACTCGTATTCAGACTTGACCTGTCAGGCCCCGAACCGCCTGAGAAGACCCTCGGGAGAATCCTGTGGAACGACGCATTCGCCTCTGGCTACCCGGATTCGCTGCGGATTGCACATCATCTCTCCATCTTCTCAAAGGCAGAGGATCAGGCTCTCAAGGCCTTCGTGACAAAGCGCTTCCGGGTTCATCAGCTGCACACATTCCCCCTCAGGAAGATCGTACTGGGGGGCTTCAAGGGGGGCGCCTAGACGTTGAAGATACTCAGGAAGGAGTCGGACGACATTCTTGTGGTCGCATCTCCCCGCGAGAAGGTAAGGATTGGGGACTACATTGTCGCTTCTGAGCCGGAAAGGAGCCTCGTCCTCCAGGTCTATGACGAGAAGTATCTCGATGTGGAGGGGATTGAGGAAGAGATCGCCCGCGAGGAGATTCTTTCGGCTTCCACGCCAGGAGTCACGTCAGACCCAACTGAGCTGACGACGATATCGACACTGATCCGGGACATGAGAATCCTGCTCTGCAAGTCCAGAGGGACGATTTCAGGAGGCAGGCTCACTCCCAGGGCGAACTGGATGCCTTCGCGGACGTCCTCCAACGTGTCCCGCCTCATGATCGACGAACTCGGAGGGGCTGTGGAGCCGCTCGGGGCCAGGGACATACGCCTCGGGACGGTCGACTCGGAGTCGGGCTTCAGCATACCAGCCGAGGCGTTGGATGGACGTATCACGGTCATAACAGGGAGGAAGGAGTCCGGGAAGTCGCACCTCGCCAAGATACTTCTCCGGGGGCTTTTGGAGAACGGCGCCTACGCCGTGGTCTTTGACCTCAACGACGAGTACGGCTCGATAGGCCAGAGGAAAGACGGCAGAGAGACCGCCGAAGGACGCAAGGTGAGGGTCCTTCGCCCAGGGCGGGACCTGAGGTTCTCCCTCGCCTCCGTGGGACTCCGTCCGATAACCAACCTGTTATCGCATTCTCTGGACATGCCCGGGACCTCGTTGCGAGAGTTTACCAAGATCTGGGAACAACTCGACAACAGGGACGAGCTCACGCTCGCTTCCCTCGAAGCTGGCATCCAGCAGTGGAGGTGTAACGAGTTCGTAAGGGACGCCCTCTTCGCCAGGTATCACACCATCGCCTCATGCGGCCTCTTCACCGACTCCGAGCACCAGCAGTTCGACCTTCAGGACTTCTTCACTCTGAACAAGGCGGGGGGTGCGATGGTCGTCTCTCTCAGCGGAGTCTCCCCCCTGAACAGGAAGATGGTGGTAGAGCTCATCCTCTCGAAACTCGTGGAACTCCTGGAGCGTCGGAGAATCCCCCCCGTCTTCCTTTTCGCCGAGGAGGCTCATCTGTACCTCAGGGACACCTACTGGGAGGACCTGATCACAAGGATGCGGCACTTCGGCGTGTTCACCATTTTCGTGACCAACCAGCCGGACGCCATCGATCAGAAGATCTACCGCCAGGTCGACAACATATTCCTCTACAGCTTCAGCAACGACGCCGACCTGAACCTGGTCTCGCAGGCATCCATG
>Ga0187784_10003604_pt1 | contig 12522 bp, 11 predicted proteins | sample 1015_SJ02_MP15_2_FD_132964 | JGI IMG/M metagenome (GOLD analysis project Ga0187784, IMG submission 132964) | Tropical peat soil microbial communities from peatlands in Department of Meta, Colombia - 1015_SJ02_MP15_20_MG | ecosystem: Environmental > Terrestrial > Soil > Wetlands > Peat | place... | reverse complement strand
TGGCGATTGGCGAAGCGTACCGCTTCGCGCCCGCCAAGAACAGCACGTTGCCCATCGAATCTACGTTGCCAACGTTGTGGGTGGTGAGTTCAAATGGCATTCCGCGCAAGGTGTTGTACATCGTGATACCGTTGTCTACCGAGCCACCGCCCGTCGAAACGAGCAGGTACAGAGAATCGATTCTCTTCGCGACCAGTTGTTCGCACGTGTTCAAGACCGCCTGCATCGATTGAGCGTTGAGCATATGCGCAAAGGAGATGTAAACGGTTCCCGGCATCTCTTGGCCCCCGACTGAAGTCGTCCACCTCATTATAAGGATAAGGCGATCGATCCCCTACGGCGTGACTGCTCGGAGGCGAGCGGGAAGCTCGCGCCGGGGGCCATGGGTTCTCGCACACGCCTGCCCGAGATTGCTGCCCAAGCCGCTGGACTCCGACCGCTTGGTGGGTTCGCGGCGGGTTTGTCGCGGCTTTTTTCCCGCAATATCGGATGTCCACCCGATGTGCCGCAGATGGAGGCGTGCTACGCTCTGTATGACGCATTGCGTACGTCGTCCGCCGACAAGGTGAGGATTATGCACCAGCAACCAACGGCATGCGAGCGATGCGGTCTTCGATCGGTGCGTCGTGAGTTGGAACGCAACGGCATCATTATGCGGTTCTGCGACGAATGCTACTGGGACGAGGTGGGCTTGGAACCCGCGCCCGAGGAACCAGCGTCGGAGAAGACGCGCACACCCCGTCGGACGCCATAGAGGCCCCTCGCCCGTCGAGCGTCGCCGCCGGGCCAGCGGCCCGAGCACGCCGGAAAGCTGACCGCCGTCCCCGGTTGCCACGAGCGTGTGTTTGAGGTCCTCCGACGCAAGTCCAACAGGAGATGATCGTCCGCGAAGGCCCCGCGGTCATGCGCTTCCACCTCACCAAGACGACAAGGCCGCAGGACATACGCCTGCGGCCTTTGGCTGTGGGAGCGTTCTGTTTTCAGGCGGCCATACGGACGGCGCAGATGTTACCAGTGGTGCCGGTATCCTGGGCCGAACACGATACCGATGCCGAACCAGAAAGGCGGTCCGTAGTAGTACGGACCGTAGTACGGGTAATAGGGAGGCGGCGGGGGCACCGCCGCGGCGACGGCCACATCAATTCTGGTAACCATGAACTGATTGCCGTTGGCGATTAGCCACGCGGTTGCCGGCACGCCGATGTACCGCCGTAGCGCGCACAGCGGGACATTCGCGGAATTGAGCAGCACAGCGGTGTAGGGTCCCACCGTGAGGGTATTCTGGCCGCCCGATCCGCTGAGCGTCAGGGTCTGCGCCCGGCAATCCACGCTCGAGATCGTCCCTTGGAGCTGCAACGGTCCTTGCGCGCTGCCGATGCCGGGAAGCATCAGCACGAACACGACCACTCCCAGGAGCATTGCCGCCCACGTTCTCATCTTGCGATCCCCTTCGCGGCCCGCGCTCTACTCGTCAATCACGCTGCGCAGCTGGAAGCCGCACCGGCTTCGCGAGACTGTTCCTCTAAGATGGTTCGCCCTTATTCTAACATGCGGGAAACCCCAGGGGATTGCCCGCTAGCCGTCCGGCTCCTGCCCTGCCCCGCTTGCCAGCGCCGCAAACGGGCTCTCGAGGCGCTTGCCGGGACGGCTCCGGACGGGACAAGCGGGGTGCACCTCCTTGGCCGGAGGAACGCAGCCGCGAAACCGCAAGTGTCCGCGCAGACCCAGGGGGAACCGCGCCATTGGCGGTAGGCGCTCGTGGCGCAGGCGCGAACGCTCGACCTCGACCGGGACGCTGACCGGCCGGAACGGTGGAGTTTCGCCTTCAGGGCGCTTGCCAGATCCGGTGGAATTGTCGCACGTAGGCGCCAGCCAGGGCCGAGCTGTCAATCACGACGAGATTCTCCCAATTGCGGTCCTCGGCCGAATACGTCCAGTTGAAGCTGCCGGTCAGCACCTGCCGTCCGTCCACGACGGCGAACTTATTGTGGACGATGCCGGATGCGCCGTCGAGGCCCGCGTGGAGTCGGACATGCCCCCCGAGCGCGTCCGCGACACGCATATACTGACTCCCCCGCTCTCGTGTCGCGCTTCGGTCCATGATGACCCAGACGTCGACACCGCGGCGGGCCGCGTCAACGAGCGCATCCGCGATGTGGGACTCGGTGAACTCATAGATCACGACGAGAATCTGCCGGCGGGCGTCAGAAAATGCCCGAACGACCTCGTCGCCGGGGTGGTCCTGAGGCGTGAAGTAGACGCCGACGGTGGCTGGCGCGGTAACCGACTGAGCCCGCACCACGACAGCCGGAGCGACCACAAACAGGCACACGCCGAGCAGGACGCACGACCACGCCCATCGCATACGGTTCCCCCCTCTCGTCACACGCAGCGGCGCGTCAGGACGCCGAGCAAGCGCCCGAACAAGCGGTGCGCTCCCGCGGGGCGGCTCGGTGCACAGGTCGCGGTCGGGCGGGCGCTCGCGCGCAAGCAGGAATCGCGGGAACTCCGTCGCACCGATTCTACGTGCGGCGGGTCGGATTTGTCAATACGTGCGAAGGATGATACACTCGGAACATGACGAAGGCTGGCAACGGATGGCGTCAGACCGCGGGGCGAAAAGGCGGGCTGAAACGACGGCGCATGGCCCGAGAGCGGCGGGTCGAACTCGCCCGGCAGGCGGCCGTTGCCCGCCACCAACGCCTGACGTCCGAGGAGCGGTCCGCCATGATGCGGGCGGTGGTGCGGGCGCGGTGGGCGAAGGCCAGGCCGTCAAGAAGCCCGTCGAAAAAGGCATGACCCGGAAGGCAACACGACCGCCAAAGTGGGTGACCCAGGATGCGTGACGTCGTCAAGGCCCTTCCGGTGAAGTAGGCACGTAGGCGCACTGGGTGACGCGACGCAGAGGAGGAAGAACGGGATGGTGCGCTGGCTGCTCGCCATCACCTTAATGGGGGTCCTGTTCGGCGCCACGGTCGTCACGACGCCTGCCGCGACGGAGGCGGCCCAGGCTGCCAAGGAGACGATCGTGCTGTTTCGCCATGGGGAGAAACCCGAGCACGGCTTGGGACAGCTCACCTGCCAGGGACTGCGCCGCTCGCTCGCCTTGCCGAGCGTGTTGCTTGCCCGATTTGGAAGACCAGATTATCTCTTCGCGCCGAATCCCGGCCACCGCATGGTTGATTATGACGGAACCTCGTACAACTACATACGGCCGCTCGCCACGATCGAACCAACCGCGATTCGGCTCGGCATGCCGGTGAACACGGATTTCGGTGCCGACCAGATCAACGAACTTCAAGCGGAGCTACTTCGCCCCAAGTACGAGAACGCGTTGATCTTCATCGCCTGGGAGCACGAGTGGGAGGACAGGCTGGCGAAGCACCTGGTCGCATGGGGAGGTGGCAATCCGGCCACGGTGCCTGAATGGCCCGGCGGCTACGATACGCTTTTCATTGTGCAGTTGTCGCGGACGGCCACGGGCGTGTCGGTGCTGTTCTCACAGCAACGCGAGGGGCTCGACGGTCTTCCGAAGACCTGCCCGGAATAGGTCGGCTGCTTGAGGAAGACCGCCAAGCGCTTCGAGCCCCCCGGCATGACCTCAGGCGAAGAGGTCTTTACCCAGACGAGGCGCAGGTGATGCGGCGGAACCGACCCTGACCAAGGCCGGCGCAGCGCCGGCAGAGGCGCCCGTCGGGCGGTGCAGGGATCGCGGGCGGTTGCGGATAGCTGCCCTCCCTGCGGACTGGCACATCCGTTGACGTTGGTGCATGCTCCGGCAGGACTCGGTTAGACCCCGCTGCTCAGCGAGTGGATACAGGAGATCGCGGCAGCCCGGGGTGGCGGTTTTGTCGCGCTCTTTGGACAACGGCGACGGCGGTCGCGTGCGCTTCATGCGGTACCGGTCGCCGCACGCCGTCGGGTCACGCCTCGTGCGAGCGCGACGGTCCTTGAAATCCTGCAGCCGCTGACGGTGCCGCGTGTCCCCACGCTGCTCGGGCCGTTGATTCACGAGCTCTCGCGGGTCCCCCCGGATGAGCCGGGTTGTTAGCCGCGAGTCGCAGTGTCATCAACGCTCAGTAACGGCTTACCAAGTGTGCCCGCATCCACCTCGATACCCAGACCCGGCGAGTCGGGCGTCACGCCGAAGCCCGCCCGCGACCGCGGAGTGTGGCCTGCCACGTGCTCGCAGACCCAGTCGTTCATGAAAGATGCCGTGAACAGCATCTCCGGCCGCGTACTGCTGGCCAGATGGCTGATCGCAGCCGTGACGATATCCCCGCCCCACATGTCTTCCACCGTGACTCGGATGCCGAGGGCTTCAGCCAGATCGCGCATCAGCCGGGCGCGCGTCAGACCGCCCACTTTGGCGATCTTGAGATTGATGGCCTCCATGCCGCCGGCCCTGGCGGCGCGGAGGAAGGACGGCACGTCCGTGATGACCTCGTCGAGTACCATCGGGAGCGTCGTGTGCCGGCGAACATGGAGGCATTCCTCAAGGGAGGAGCATGGCTGCTCCAAATAGAGCCGCGGCGAAGACGTGAGCATGCGGACCGCGACAACGGCATCCTGGAGGGTCCATCCACCATTGGCGTCGGCGATGATGAGGTCATCATCGCCGGTTGCCGCGAGGACGCGCGCGACGCGCTCCGAGTCGGCACGGGGATCGCCACCGACTTTCAATTGAAATCGGTGGATCCCCTGCGCACGGTAGGCACGGACGTGTTCCGCCATCTCCTCTGGCGATCCCATCGGCACCGCAACATATAGTGGATACTGAGACTGGCAGCAACCACCGAGCAGGGTCGAGGCGGGATAACCGGAGGCTCGGCCGAGTACGTCCCAACAGGCTACATCGATGGGGCTTTTCGCGTACGCGTGGCCGCGCAGGACGGTCTCCATTGTATGATGGATGAGTTCAAGGTTTGTCGGATCCAGGCCGAGCACGGCCGGCGCTAGCTCACGGAGCGCCGCCCGTGCCCCTTCCGCAGACGCCGGCAGGTAGGTGCTGCCGAGCGGGCACACTTCGCCCCATCCGGTGGTCCCGTCGTCCGTGGTGATCCGAACGACGGTGCTCGGTAGCGCCGTAACGGTTCGACCACCAGACATGACGTAGCTTCCGTGTACGTAGTGCACATCGTACCCAAACACATCCACACGGGCAATCTTCATGCTGACGGCCCATCCCCTCCTCATCCTTCAGGCGTCGCCGGATCCAGGCCGCAAATCGCGCGGCAGCGCTGCTCGGCATAACTCCACGCGGAGAACTTGAAGTCGCGGTCGACGCCATCGACAACGACGACGAACGGATCGTCGCCGAAGCTGGTGTAGTAGTCGTACAGAGTTGGGGCCGACATGCCGGGGCGATAGCACTCCTGCAACGATTGATCAACGATCCGGCGGCATGCCGCCAGTGCCTCTTCGGCGGTTTCGTAGACTCCTTGTTCCGAGCGTTCCTCGGGGTCCTCGTAGTGGAAGTTGTCATCGACCATCACTTTGTAACGCGGCATCGCACATCCCCTCCGACCTTCCACGTCATCTCCGCTCGGGGGCCCGCCCCCGCCGACCTCGATGCGGTGTGCTGCTTCAGAGATCTGCACACCGTCACAAACAGGTCGTCCCCGTGTGACGAGGACGCCGCCGGCGACCGGCGGCCGACTCTCGTGCCCGAGCGCGACCGTGTACCGAGCGATAATGGTGGCACCCCCGTCACAGACGGCGAGGACCGGTCTCTCCCATCACATCGCGATAGACGGACTTGCTCATACCCGAGATCGTACCACGTCCCGAGAACGAATGGGCCCGCGTCCTGACGAAGCAACGCAGCCCCTGTGTCCGTTAACGGAGTCTATCGCCGTCGCAGACTGTCCACCGGGCTCGCCCGCCGGAACTTCCGCCGCACGTCCCTCTCGGTCAATCGCGCGTACTGCGGGCTCATGTGGAGGGTGCGGTGCCAGCGCGTCCGCCGGGTACGCGCGGGAACTGCAGCCGGCTGGGTCCGGAAGCCTCTGCCTCGCGCTCGAGCAACTCAAGAAGAAGCTCGCCGCCGAGGGCCTGCTCGATCCCCAAGAAGCGACCGTTGCGATCCTGCGGCGGGTTGCCCTCGTCACCTCTCCCACCGGGGCCCCGCGCTAGTCGACCCGGAGGACCGCCTTCCCTGAAATCCGGCGGTTCTGCAGCAACGCGATCGCGTCGGGAAGCCGTTTCCACGAACCGCGCCACGTGATGTGGGGATCGAGCGCACGCGCGGCGACAAGACGCGCGAGGTAGGCGAGGTCGGTACCCCTCGTTTCGCCTGGGAGCGACGGCGTCCAGCCGGAGCCGTAGGCCACGAGCGACTTGCGCGGCAAAACTGTCGCGTATGGAGGGAACGTCGCCGGGCTTCCGGCGGCGTACCCGATCGAGATGAGGATCCCTCCCGGGGTTAGGCGATTCCACGCATCGACGAGGGTAGAACCGCCGATGTTCTCGAGGACGGCGTAGACCGGCGCCGAAAGGTGCGCCAGGTCGGTCACGACTTCGCTCGCACCGGCCTCACGCAGCTCCTCGCGCTTCGCCTCGGATGACGTGAGTGCGACGACGTCGGCTCCTGCGATACGCGCAAGCTGCACCGCGAATCTTCCGACCCCGCCCGACGCTCCGGTCACGAGCACTCGGCGCCCAACGATTGCTCCCAGTATGCGGACGGCGCACAGGGCGGTGATACCCGCAACCGGCAGCGTGCTTGCCGCTTCCGCGTCGACCCCCTCGGGCAGAGGCGCCAGGTCCGACGTCGCCACGGCGCGCCGCTGGGCCCAGGCCCCACCCCATCCCCAACCCACAACGCGCGTCCCAACGCTCGGCCCGCCGCCATCGGCAGCCGCTGTGACCACGCGCCCCGCCGTGTCCCACCCCGGAACAGTCCCATTGGTAGAAAACACCCGTCCCGGTAACTCGCCGTGATTAAGCGAAAACGCTTCAACCTCGATCACCGCTTCGTTGGGCGCCGGGCTCGGCTCGGAGATCTCGGTGAAGCGCACACCGAACGATTGGTCATTGTCGACAACATAGGCTTTCATCTGCATTCCTCCTTTCACAGTATGAAACTACTGACCCGCTGGGCGCATTCCCGGCCGCAATGAATCGCGATGGGATGGATCGGACGTAACGCACGACCTCCCCTCGACCTCGGCCACGAAGGACTCCTTCGGGGAGTTCACGAACCGTGTGGCGCACGTGGCAGTAGGAGGTACGCTTCCGAAGGGGGAGATGGTTGATGCGACATGGTGGTAAGCAGCGAGGTCTGTCGCGCCGCGAGCTTCTCAAGACGCTCGGCCTGGGCGCAGCCGCAGTGGGCACGGGGGCCGCAGGCCTCAGGGACCTGATGCGTCCGGCGCGAGTCGCGGCCGCCGGGGCGGGACCCGACACCCTGGTCGTCGGACAGGACCTTTCGGTGCAGACTCTGGATCCGCAGATCGTCTACGACAACACCCTCCGCATCACCCGGGGTATATACGAAGGGCTCGTGACACTCCGGGGCGCCACCTCACAAATCATCCCACGCCTGGCAACCTCGTGGCAGAGCTCGCCGGACGCCAAGGTCTGGACCTTCAAGCTGCGCTCCGGAGTCAAGTTCCACGACGGAACGCCGTTCGGGTCGGACGCGGTCAAAGCCACGATCGAGCGGCTGCTCAAGATCAACCGCGGCATGGGGTACGCATACAAAGGCGTCGTGTCGACGATCGAAACGCCGGATCCGATGACCGTCCGCTTCAATCTCACGGAACCGGATGCGGCATTCGCCGCCAAACTGGCGGCCGTTTCGGGCGCCATGATGGTGAGCCCCGCCGCCCTGACCGGCCACGCCTCCGGCACCGATCTGGCGCAAGGCTGGCTCGCCGACCATGAGGCCGGCACCGGACCGTACATGCTCGAAAGCTACGACAAGGGCGCCGGGGAGGTCGTGCTAGCGCAGTTTCCCGGGTACTGGGGCGGGTGGCAAGGCCAGCACGTGAAGCGCATCATCTTCAAGATCACGCCCGAGGTGTCCACTCAGCGCCTGATGCTCGAGCAGGGGGACGCGGACGTCCTGACGATCGTGGCGCCGGACATCATCGACGCGCTGGCGAAAGAGCCCGGGATCAAGGTCCAGTCCTTCCCGACGATGCGGATCTTCTATATCGCGATGCAGTGTCAGCGTGAACCGCTCAAAGACGTGAAGATCCGTCAGGCGTTGTCGTACGCGTTCGACTACGAGGCCGCCCGAACCCTGATTTTCAACGGCAACCTGCAGCCGCTGTACGGCCCCCTGCCCAACGCGGACCCGGCGCACCTCTCGGCCTCCGACAAGCCGTATCATCTCGACATGGCGAAAGCCAAGCAGTTGCTCGGGGAGTCGAGCCACCCCAACGGCGGGTTCACGCTGAGCCTGTTCCTCTTCCAGGGCGACCCCACGTTCCGGAAGGCTGCCGAGATTCTCCAGAACCAGCTCAAGCAACTCAACATCACGGTCGATATCCAGGAACTGGCGTCGTCAGTGGTGCTCGACAAGGCGGGTAAGCTGGACACCGCTCCCGACCTCCTGCCCGTCCGCAACTATCCCGACTACGCCGACTCCTCGGCAATGCTCGACGGGACCTTCGGCAAAGACGCGTGGGGCTCGGCCGGATGGAACTTCAGCTACTACGCAAACGACAAGGCGGAACAGCTGATGAAGCAGGCGAACGAGATGACGAACCAGCGGCAGCGGATTCAGCTGTTCAAGGATGCCCAGAAGATCATGGTCAGCGAGGCGCCGGCGATCTTCATCGGCACGCTTGTCTACCGCGTCGCGATGCGATCCAACGTCCAAGGGTACGTGTACAACCCGGCGTTGGGCAACACGTTCGACCTCTACGCAATCTCGAAGAGCTGACCCGGGCGTGCACGGATGCAGTCCCCGGCCGGGCCGCCGAGTGTCCGCTAAGGGCGACGCGCGGCCCGCGGGCGCGGAAGGCCGGCCGGGGTGCCGCAGGTGACTCGGTACGTGCTACGGAGGCTCCTCCTACTTCCGCCGCTCCTGGTGGGAGTGAGCCTGCTCCTGTTCGTCCTGACGCACCTCGTGCCGGCCGATCCGGCCAAGCTGATCGCGGGCGAGCACGCAGGCCCCGAGCAGCTGGCGGCGGTGCGCCACACATTCGGCCTCGACCGCCCGCTTCCCCAGCAGTATCTCGTCTTTCTGGCAAGGCTTGCCCGCGGCGACCTCGGCACTTCGATGCTGACCAACGGCCCGGTGATGGGTGATCTCGCACAGTACTTCCCCGCCACCGTCGAACTCGCCGCATCCGCGATGCTGCTCACGATCGTCCTCGGCATTCCGATCGGTGTGCTGTCGGCGGTCCGGCGCGGCGGGATGACGGATCTGCTCGCCCAGGTCCTGAGCCTGAGCGGCCTCTCGTTTCCGGTCTTCTTCTTCGGGATCCTGCTGCAGCTGGTCTTTGTCCGGTGGCTCGGATGGCTGCCGCTGTCGGGCCGGCTTGGCATCACGGCGGTTCCGCCGCCGCACATCACGGGCCTGTACGTCGTGGACAGCCTCCTCACCGGGAAGTTCCAAGACCTGGGGAGCGCGCTGTCCCACCTCGTGCTGCCTGCTCTCACGCTCGCGCTTTCGTCGCTGGCCCCCACCGTTCGCATGACCCGCTCGACGATGCTCGAGTCGCTGTCGCAAGACTACACGCGGACCGCCTGGGCGAAGGGAATCGCACCGCTGGGCGTCCTCGTGCACCATGCCCTGCGAAATGCCCTCATCCCCGTGATCACCGTCCTCGGACTGTACACGGGCGGCCTGCTCGGGGGCGTGTTCCTGGTGGAGTTGGTCTTTACCTGGCCCGGCGTGGGCCTCTACAGCGTGAACGCCATCACGGCGCTCGACTACCCCGGGATCATGGGGGCGTCATTGCTCCTGACGGTGGTGTTTGTCCTGGTGAACCTCGGAGTGGACGTGTTGTATGCTGTCGTCGACCCTCGAATCCGGTACTAGTGCTCAAGCGGGCCGGGGAACCACCTACCTCCAAAGGTCATTCCGTCTCCTCTGGCGCGCCCCGGGCGCCTGGATCGGACTGGCCATCGTGACGCTCTTGGTCCTCGCCGCCCTGGCCGGCCCCGCAGCGGCGCCAGTGGACCCGTACCACATCTCCGCCGCGGAGAAGCTCAAGCCGCCGTCCGCCAGCCATTGGTTCGGGACCGACGATCTCGGCCGGGATCTCCTCAGCCGTGTGCTGACCGGGACGCGCATCTCGCTCTCGGTCGCTGCCGTGGTGCTTGCGCTCGCCATGACTCTCGGGGTCGGCCTGGGGCTCGTTGCCGGGTATTGGGGCGGATGGACGGACGAGGCGCTGATGCGCACCACCGACGTGTTTTTGGCATTCCCGCGCCTGGTACTCGCGATCGTGATCGCGGCAACGCTTGGTGCGGGCCTGTCCAACACCGTGTTGGCGATCGCGCTGTCCTGGTGGCCCTGGTACACGCGCTTGGTCCGCGGGCAGATCTTGTCGCTCCGGGAGCAGGAGTACGTACAGGCCGCCGTGTCGATCGGCGCGGGACCGCGCCGTATCCTCGTCCGCCACCTCCTGCCCAACGTCGCTACGACGGTCGTGGTTCAGGCTTCAATCGACATCGGATTCGCCATCCTGGCGACGGCCAGCCTGAGCTTCATTGGGCTCGGGGCACAGCCACCTACGCCGGAGTGGGGCGCCCTCATCTCCCAGGCCCGCAGCTACATGGTCGACGCCTGGTGGTATCCGACATTCCCGGGGCTGGCGATCTTCTTCGCCGTTCTCGGCTTCAACCTGCTCGGGAGCGCGATCCGGGACGCGTTCGACCCGAGGCTCGGTTCCGTATCGTGACCGCCGAACCGGACATGCTCGCATCGCCGGGACCGAGAATCCTGATGGGTGTCCGGACGACGAGAAGCTCTCCGTCATCATCACGAGCCAAAGGAATCCTTCGGGCCGGGGATTCCGGGCCCGTGGCCGAGACGAAAATCGAGCGAGAAACCGCATAGCGCAAGGCCTACAACGGTTTTTGGTTGGCACGCCCGATGCCCAGAACTGTGCAAAAACGCCGTTCTTGGACGGCACTTTTCGTGGGGGAAATCCTCGGGGAGCACTTAGCCGGCGCGTACGATTACGTGGAGGCCGCGCCGATCACGAGCGTGCCGGAGCTTGAGCCACGAAGAACGGGACGGTCGAGTAGGTGTCCACAAGCCTACGTGCAGACACCGAGCACCGAGATATCAATACCCGGCAGGGTTGGCGTAGAGTTCGGCAGCCCGCTGGAGCAGCATCGAGCGATCCGAATCGAGCAGGTAACCGGCCGCGATGAGCCTGTCGACAGCGGCGGCGTAGGCGCGGACGTACCGGTCTCGTGACCCATAGCGTTGCGTAAGCTCCGCGGCGGTCATCGGCTGCCATCCGCCGAAGTTGCCGCAGACGCGGCTGATGGACGTCGTGACGACGGGAGGCAGCGATACCGGAGTGGGCTTCCCGACCGGATCTTCGACCTCGGGAAAACGCACGCCGCCTTTCGGCTGCGCGTCGGCATCGACAAGGGGCACTCCAAGCACGGCGCCAGCCAACAGATTAAAGTGTGTTGTGTCGGTCGGCGCGGGGCCGAGCTCGAAGAGCGTCGACGGAGGCAGGGCCGGCACCCCGGATGCGGCCCGCGATCCCACGCGTTTTGCCAGTTCGAGCACCAGGGCACGGGCGTACGGACTGTAGCTGATCGGATTCAAGGGTATCGGAACGCCGCCGTTGCAGTGCAACGCACGGAACGCGTACGGCGCGGTCTCATGGCCGCCCGCGACGTGCGGGGACGGCCAGTCGTAGCGGCGCATGCCGACGGGAAGCTTCGTTGTGTCGGTGACGCTCGCGTGAAGGCGATAGAAGTCCGTGTAGTTCGCGACATCGACGAAAAACGGATCGCTCTTCGGACGCCGAAGCAGCGTTGCGGCGGAAATCGGCTGTGGATCGGTCGGATCGAGATACGGTTGCTGCGGAGTCCCATGCGCCTGCGCGAACTGGTTGAGCGCGAGCCAGTTTTCCGTGCCGTCGATTGCAATCGCGCCAGCGTAGACCGCCGTTCCGTCGACCGGGTTCTCGTTGAACCCCTCGGCGACGAAGGTTTCTACAAACCAACCGCTCTGGCTGATCCCGCCGATGATTCGCGTGCGAAAGCGGTTCGAGAGCCATCGTCCGAAGTCGCGAACGACGATCTCGCCGACGCCTTGCGCCGATGCGGGAATGCCGGCGGCAATTCCCGTCTGCCACTGAACGCGCGCGTAGGCGATCCCGTGCCGAAACAGAAACCCGTTTCCGAAGCCGGACGGGTATTTGACGGTCGCGGGGCTGCTCCCCGACGCGGCGAATTCACTTACCATCTCGAGCAAGGCCGGTACGCCGCGATTCTCTGCCTCGACGATGACCGTGTCACCACCGGTCGCCGGTGCGATGATCTCGAACTGCGACGCGTACTCGTACTGGCCGGTCGCATTCTTCGGCAGCGCAT
>Ga0187784_10003603_pt1 | contig 12526 bp, 13 predicted proteins | sample 1015_SJ02_MP15_2_FD_132964 | JGI IMG/M metagenome (GOLD analysis project Ga0187784, IMG submission 132964) | Tropical peat soil microbial communities from peatlands in Department of Meta, Colombia - 1015_SJ02_MP15_20_MG | ecosystem: Environmental > Terrestrial > Soil > Wetlands > Peat | place... | reverse complement strand
GGCATTGCTGTCCAAAATAGAAGCTTCGACGGAACTCAGCGGAAAGCTAGAAACCAACCCTACACGCCTTCGTCTCCTCGCTTAAGCGCTCTGCTAAATGTTGCGGAGCTCGGCTCCGCCAAGCGTGTATTGGTTGGTCTTTACTTTCAACGATAGTTTCATCGGATCGGAGACTGTCAACGTAGCCACTCATGTCATATGGCATATAATGTTCATCTTGCACTAGGCAAAAACGTATATTCGCACGGCCGGGTCACTTATCCGTGGGGCAGGGAGGGAAGCTCTTTAGGGGCTATTGCATTAGTCACACTAATCCGTTCCTCAAGTGACGACCGACCGGCGGCGGAACTCATAGAGCAGATAAGAACGGCCATCAAGTCGAGTAAAATAGCTGAAGACTGGTCGATAGAGAAGATAAGCATCCTGGGAGAGTCAACCACCCTAACTCCGGACCTACCCCAAACAGCAGAAAAGACGCACTCGCATGACGACTGAATTATGCGAATCGAGTCTTAGGCAAATCCTTTTTAGCAGTACATAGGACAGAACGTTCCCGCGAGGCTTTCCGATGCCACTGGCCTTCGTTCTGATCAACGCAGAGATCGGCTCCGAAGATGAAGTACTTCAGGAGTTACGCAAGCTTGGCAACGTGAAGGAATCCTACGTTGTCTATGGTGTCTACGACATAGTGGCGAAGGTCGAAGCTGATTCGATGGACAAGCTAAAAGAGATCGTGACCTGGAAGATCCGTAGACTTGACAAAGTCCGCTCCACGCTGACGATGATCGTCGTGGAAGGCACCTAAACCAACACAATTTCAAGAGCTCTAACGGGAACACCTGTTAGAGGATAGACTGGTAACGTCTGTGAGACTTCACATAGGCATCGATGACACCGACTCCGCAAAAGGCGGATGCACGACCTACATCGCGGCTCAGTTAGTTGAGAAACTCTCACAGATGCAGGTACGTTTCATCGACTACCCCAACATCATCCGCCTAAACCCCAACGTTCCCTACAAGACGCGAGGCAACGCAGCGGTCGCGCTGCGACTCGAGGCTCCCGACACTGAATATGATAAGGTCAGAGAGATCGCGATTCAAACCGTGGAACAGTACGGCCGGATCGGCGAAGAAGGAACGGATCCTGCAATCGTTTTCTTGCGAGGTAAACCTCCTCCGGTCGTGGTGAGGCTTTCGCGGAGGGCGCTCACGGAAATCCTATCTCTCCACGATGCTATCAGCACGCTTAGAAATTCGTCTGGGTCTGCAGTTTCTTACGGGAGCGGCTTGGGCCTAGTTGGATCGCTAGCGGCCGTGGGCAATACTTTGGCTGGGGATCACACTTACGAATTGATCGCCTATAGGCGTCCACGAAACTTGGGCAAGCCTCGGCGAGTTGACGAAGATTCGGTAATCAGAATGGACCGCTTGACAAGCCCGAACACATTCAACAACTACGACCCTACGAACAAGCGGGTTCTAATCAAGCCCCATGGTCCCGACCCCGTCTTGATCGGGCTGAGGGGTGAGACTCCGCGGGTGGTGTATCGCGCCTTTCGGCTGCTTCGCCTTCGCGAGGCGGTTGAACGCTGGGTGATATTTCGAACAAATCACGGGACGGACGCTCATTTCAAAGCTGTCCCGCCGCGTATGCCGCAGGCCAACTCCCCGGTGGTCCTTAAGGGCGTTGTGCACACAATGCCCATCCGCATTTATGGCGGCCATGTCTTCTGCGAGCTGCAAACTTCACGTGGAGTCGTTCAGTGCGCCGCGTTCGAGCCGACAGGGAAATTCAAGGACGTTGTGGCGAGTTTGATTCCGGGCGACCACGTTACAGTCTTTGGCGGAGCCAAGCAGCATGGTCAGCTGCCTCTCACTGTGAATTTGGAAAAGCTCGTTATCGAACACCTGAGCGAGGACGTCGTTCCTCAGAATCCAAGGTGTCCTCGATGTGATAAGCGCATGAAGTCCGCGGGTCGGGGACAGGGTTTCAGATGCCCCAGATGCTGTTACTCGTCGTCAAAGATTTCTAAGCGCCTTGTCAAAAGAGAAAGAAACTTGCTCCCTGGACTCTACGTACCCGATAAGAAGGCACATAGGCATCTGACGAAACCACTTTCTCGATACGGTCTCGAAAAGAGGAGGTGGGACGGGAAAATACCAACAGGCGCTTGGCATACACCTTGACCTTCATGAAGGCCAAAGTGTGGCACGAAATAGCGGAGCTTACTGGACTTTCACCGCAGGCGGCTGGTAGTAGTAGAGCTGAGCTGGTGGCATTACGCTGTATGGAACTGGCGGTGGCTGATAGTAGTACATTTGCGGTGGTGGTTGGTAGACTGCGGCTTGTGCGGGCGGCTGGTAGAAGACTTCGGGCGGTTGCGGTATGGCGCATGGTGCTGGCACAAGGCATGTTCCCGTCAACGGCGGTCTCGGAACTGCGAAATATGACATAGCTTATCGCGAATCGGCTTCGTGACGCCCCGAATAAGGACTTCTCCACCGAGACAGAGGCATGTCGTTCTTCATTACAATATCAATTTGGAGCGCACTGAAAGTTTGCAAAGATGTGTAAAAATGAACTTGGCCACTCATCTAAAGAGAGAAAACCGAGCCAATCAGCTTCATATGCAGTGCCAAGAACGAAATCCGTTGAACATTATCCTGATGCATTCAGGCAGTAAAATGTCTAAATCACGTGTCCGACGAAATCATTGAGAAGAATAACGAAGGTAGGTTGCTGAAAATGGTCGTAACTACGACAGATGCATCGAGAACCCGGCAGCTATTTCAGACGCCCTGGTAGTCAAAGTCAAGTTTTTCCTTAACATCTGTTTCCTGTCGAAGATTTTTTAACCGCCCTGCTACTCTCCAGATACCGGCTGCAATGTCCGTACAACTTACGAATGCACAACAATTGCAAGGCGTCAGGCTAGATCAGTACTGGCAAATGCTTCGCGAGGCTGAAATAGCCGAACTAGAACGCGTGAAAGGATTTCTACAAGTTTTTCTCTAATCTATCTAGCTTTCATTCGTCGGGGTTGACTTGCCCTTCGCAACGCGACATTCCATCGCGATGGGCAGTTTCATCGCGATATGAAAAACACACCTTGTCGAAATGAGAACTGCTAACTGCATAGCCCTTGGCGCCCCACGCAGGGCACTTGCTGAGCACGGAGCTTCAAATTCAAGGGCGAAGGTCCCCGATGGAATTGTGGAAGTTTCGGCTATCATGACTATGAATCGAGTACTTTTCGTCGAGACGATACCGCCTAAAGTTGTTTGTATTTAGGCGCTTCCCACGCCCCTTGTGCTCTGGGTTTCCTTCGCCATCGCGGTTGAGGTTGGTATATTACGGCTGGTGTTACTGAACTAGCTAGGTAGCGGTAGCGCATCGTGAATACCCTTCAGCACGTCATTTGCTATCGGGACTCTTGAAGACCGTCGCTCTCTTATGGCTCATAATCTTGGCTATTGTAGTAGTGCCAAGTCATGTTTCTGCTGGCACATCGTTTCCACACGACGACGCTAGGCTAGTGTATGCGGTTACCGACATGGCAAATTCAACACTTGGGAGCATTGCCGCGGTTGCCAATGATTCATACACCTTCTCCACACTTGGCGACTCGTGGAATGTGACTGAAAGCCTAGTGGGCAGAATTGCCTGCGACCCAAGCACGGCGACTTTGAGCGTCAAGTACGGCACATTATCAGATATATTTGGCCAGAAAGGCCTTCCCTCAATTAGCCCGAACATTTCCCTACACGTTAGCTACATCATTCAGAATAGAATGATCGTTTCAACACCAATCGGCCCAAACGTCCCTGCCGCCTATTACGCAACATGCACGTTCCAGAAAGATGGCAGAATCTCCATAGCAGGAGGAACGGCGGCATTATATGCATACGTGTTCAAGTACTACGTCTTTACGTTCATCGACCCAATGGGGGTTAGCCAAGGAACACAAGTGCCCGTTTCGATTGTGACTGCGACTATCTGCGGAACTCGGGCGATGCAGGCATTGGGAAAATCATTAACCGCGCTCGTAGGAACAATCTCTGGGTTTGCTGCCGCCACGTTGTACTGGGATAGTTCGACCGGAATTCTTCTATGGGAAAAATCGACGAGTAGCTTAGAGACTGAGCAGATGCAATTGATTCAATGTTCGGACCTAGCATCGTAGCATGCGGCCTGTTCGCTCAGTCATGCTGTAGGCAAGAAGTAACTGACTACGAATGGGATGCCTGTGCACGTCGTAGGAGCGTAGTTGAGCACGTATCCAACTGCCGTGATGTAGTCTCCAGTTGGCGTTGGAGCGCCGTACCCAATTAGGGCGTACGTGTTGCCATCGTAGGAGTCATACATCAGCAAACAACTGCCTTGGTAGGTTAGGCTGCCGGCGACACAGCTTTGTCCATTTTGTAACGTGTAGGCGTTGCATTCGTTGACTTCGTATGCGAATGTGGTGCAGGCGTATGGATACCCCCCGCACTGTGGGTATTGCGGATGGTAGCACCCGCCGTAGCAACTCTGGCCATATCCGTATTCGTAGCCGTAGCCGCCCACAGCGGTCACGGTCACGATGGGGGTTTGAAGGCTCACCTGGGTTTGAGTTACGTAGGATGTTTCTGAGCTCGTCACGCTCACGGTGCTTACAACGGTCACTGAAGATACGAGCGGGTGGGAAGCGTCGTAAGTGGTTGTCAAGACGTAGCTTCCGGCGCTAGCCACAATCGCGACGACAATAAGCAGTACCACGACCGCAACGGAAACCGGAAGTGTCACATTGCGGCTTGTGCTCGCGGACGAAGTCATTTGTTCCAACTCCACAAGATAGCCCACTGATTTCTCTCCGGGGCCTAGAAACCCGCCTCACATCTCTCAGCTGCAGCTTGACGTGTTAATATAACCTTTGGGATTTCATCTCCCGTATGACCGTTTGCAGGATTTGAGTAAGGACCAAGATCATGACCTACGTTCGAATGAAAACATCAGTCCGCGAAAGTGAGACGATCCCTGTCAGTCATTCGCAAGGCTAAAATGGCTCACGTGATCTTGACAGACTTGTTTAGCGGGGTGGAGTAGCCAGGTTTTTCTGCCGCTTTCCGTGGAGAGTTAGAGGATTATCGTGCCAATTTCTGGCGTGTGGGTTAATTGGCGATAACCCACGCGATCACCGAGGCAGACGGCTATGGAATACTCTGGTCTGGAGACATGTTTTCGTAGAGCTTTAGATCGTTTGCGACCTTAAGCAACGGTTCAATTTCTGACGGCTGCGCATTGTATCGACGACGAAAACCCGAGTGGGTTTTGGTTTCTGTGAGTCGCGCTCGAGCGCTTCTAGTCGACACTGCCTTCGTTAATCGATCCATAGATGTTCCCAACCTAGAACTCGGTGTGGCTTGGTCAACGCTGACGGGGGTCATACAAAAGAAAGGCACGGATTTCTCTTGGAAGCGTTAAGTAGTTTTCAACCACTCTGCCACCGTTTATGAAACGGAAGGGTAGCTGTTGCTGTAATAGTCCTCGTTGAGATAGCGCTTTTCGCTCCAGGGCTTTGCTGGCGGGTCGGGGTTTCACCCCCGATGGGATACGTGCCGCCTACGACGTGAATCCACTCCTTGAGGCTGGTTACACGGGCAAGAGTGTGACGGTTGCTGTGCGCATCCGGGATGGAATTTCGTTACCCGATGGGGCAGCGTAGACGCCGCGAAACTTGCGATGCAGTTGGCGCCATCGGCGCACATTATGGTTTCAGAATTTCTGCTCGGCGCTTCAGAAGCGTCGGCAATGATCTTCGCCGCAGCGGCTTTATTTTCAAGGAAGCGAAGGAAGACACCCATCTCGGCTTCCTCCAACCTGCATCGCCATTGATGCTGAAAAACATCAGAGCGAAGAACGGAGAGAAAGTCAGCAGGCCTTCGCTGGAGAGTCGCGTCCGATATGAACGAGAAAAGAGATGGTTGACAGTAATTCAGAATGCGACTGGAAAAACTGCGAAGTCTTAAGAGCTGCTGGCTTGCTCGTTCGACGGTTTCTTTGAGTGAGCAAGAACAATACTACCCACGTAACTGACACTACCCCCATAATTGCTCCGATTATGGTCGCGTACAGTACTGTGGAGTCTTTACGCCACGTTGCGATGACATCCTTCGGGCCATCCATGAAGATGCTGGTTGACTGGCTTGTGGAGTTAGTGTCACCTATCCACCCATTGAATATGATGCTGACACCATACTGGGTGCTCACAGGCGTTGAGACAGAGATCTGGGCTGTGCTCCCCGCCCCATACCATCCCGACCCAAACGGAACACCCAAGTCGGTCCGAACGTTCAAGTAATACTGCTGCTGATAGACCGCGGTCGCAGCGTGGGGTGCATTCATCACCACGCTCAATGTCGAGTTGGGCTTGGCTGGTTGTCCGTCCACCGACCAACCCTGAAAGACGAGTCTGCTGAATGAGTCCCCAACCGTTCGGTTTCCGCTCAGAACTGTAGCGGTGGTTCCGACATTGTACCAGCCCGCTCCCTGCGCCGTCTGTGCGTTCGCTGGTTGAACGTTTATCGTGAGGTAGTACTGAAGTTGGTATACGGCGGTGATCTTCATGGCACCGTTCACAGTCACCGTTCCGTTAGGTCCAACCCCTGAATAGTCGCCGGACCAGTGATCGAACACGTACCGGGTATTCGACGAAACCTGCACGGTGCTCTTCGTTACGTAGAATGAGGCAGAACTACCGGACAGGTAACTACCCCCACCATTCACCGTTCCAATGCTGCCAGGATCGGTGGAGATGCTGAGCGTGTACCTGCTTCTACAATAGTAGCTTGAGTAATAATAGTAATAATTCGCGTAGTTGCTTGAGCAGGAATTTGAAGGAGAGTAATACGCGTAAGTGCCAGACGAGTAGCCGTACGGATAGTAATAGTACGGGTAATCCCAAGGAGGGGGTGATGTATTGCCACCGCCAGATGGTGGTATCTGAGCGTACACTTGTCCAGCGTACCCGAACGTTAAGGTTAATCCTGCAGAGAGCAGCAGAACGCCAATCATAACCCTAGGCCACAAGGGACTTCTCAAGCGCCTTCACAGCTCAACAATCGTTTAAGGACATCGAACGTTTAGCTCCTATTTCTAAGTCTGTTTCTCAGCTTCTCAGAGCACGTTTTCCTCATGGCCGTAGGCCTGAAATTGCTGCGGGTTTCGTTCGGATAACTGGAATGTGGGACACCAAGATGCAATGCGCCTATTTCCTTAAAGACGGTGTATGGCAGGCGCGTGTGGAGCGGGTGAGGATTAGAGCCATGACATCGGTCAGCGTAGAGGACTTCGATTACTACAAGCTAACCAGCAAACCGACTGAAGAAGACCAGATGTATTGTGGGAACTCGCCGGATGATCAGAATGCTAGGTCTCATTTCTCTTCTCTCTTCAACGTGGGTTCAGTCTCGCTAGTCGGTAGTTTGCTTTCATTTAGTGGTTCACTTTCATTTTTCGTCTTATGTTGTTGAAACAATACAACCTTCTTCTGTTCCGCGCCACATCCGTCACAAAACTTGTCTTCTAACTCAAGCATATTCCCGCATTTCTTACAATACTTCACGGTCTGCCCTTGTATTCTCACCATCTGTTCCTCTTGAGTCTCCGTTAATTCCCCAGCCCACGTCTGGTCTTTCTCATGCCAAAGTTGGTCGTCCTTATAGCAATACCATCTCTCTTCCTGAGTGTCAATAAGCTCCAGTGACTGACCGCAAACTCTGCATGCAGGCGCCAAACCTTCCGCCCGGTCTTACAAACATTTCCGCGTTAGAAATACGCAGTCTGGCACTAACCCAGAAAACTTAGAGTATCAGTATCGCATGTCTCAGGCTCAAATCTCCATGCAACTTCTTGTTTTGTTAGAACTCAACCAAAGCTTGGCTTCCTATGTTCGTTGCTATGCCCTTTGCTTAGCAAGACATTCCTTACAAAACAGACGCTATGCAATTTCCTTGGAAAAACTAGGTGTTAGCCACCAAGGTCTGGTGACATCACTTGAAGATCTCCGAGTTCACATCGCCATCTTCACGCACCCTTCGGTCACCTTGGAATGAAACGTGCAGTGACACCAACCTTAGCCCGATTATCTTCCTAGTCGAGTACCCACTTAGCGGGGAAGACTCTTGCGCAGGAAGCTCGCGGTAGCCTTCTGTCTCTTTATCATCCTAGCCGTCGCGTCTGCAATATTCGAGGTTCAACAAAGTTTCGCAAACTCTCCTCAACGGTTCCAATCCGCCGACTTCTTGGGATTCTGGTATAACTCAGGCCCGCAATTTCTGGTCGCGAAATTTCTGATCACAGAGAACGCGGGCACATACACGATTCACGCAGTGGGGATAACGGGCTTCGATTTCGGCACTCAGACGCTTTCAATAGTTCCACCAGATGCTCACGCCTTCTGCACATTCCAATCTGGAAACCTGGACCTGCGACTTCAACTAACGAATGCCACTTCAATGCAGATCAAAGAATCACTGGAGTACAAAGGCACGTTCATCCCTAATGTCGAGCAGTTCACGAAATCGTCCACCACGACTTCGATGCGAACCTCTAAAATCGTATGGCAATCATCCGACGAGCAAGTGGGAGACCAAGCGATCATGGATGCATACCAAAGGACGACTGCTCAAACCCTGACGCTGACCCTTCGCAATTCAGGGGGAACGACAATTGATCTTGCCCCAAGCGTTTGCAAGGTCAACAATTAACGATTTTAACGGACCGTGCGGCTGTCGGGCCACGGATGAGAACAGTCATTATTGTACTTCTCATGCTGCTCTCTCCGCTAGGCGTGCTGATGTCCTTGCCGAATCCTGGGCCGACCACTTCCACGACTTCATGGTGGCCGAGACGACGGCTAGGAGGAGTTACAAATCAACAACCTTCGACACTACTATCGGTCACTGCAGCCATTTGAGTTGTCTCTCATAGCACTCATTGCTTCACTCGGCTCAATTCTCGTCGTGAGATCCAAGAGGAATCTTGTCACGCTGGAACGCTTCAGGAAACGGTTAAACAGCTCTCGCTGACAAGCTTCAACTAGCGGCTGCGACCGTCGCCGAGTTCAAAGCTTGACCATTTAAGGGCACGAAAAGCTGAAGTTTGAGGTGTCAAATAGCCTATCGGTTTTCCTTGAGCTATTGGATTAAAACCGTGGGTCGGATTTTCGAAATCGACGAACGAATACGTTACGTAGGAATCGTCGATTCGGCCTATCATGTTATGGTTTCCGAGATGCGCCCCGGCGTCTCCTCATTGACACCTACCGAGCTGGACAGAAACTTCGTCTCAATAGTTCCCCACGCGATACTTGAAAGCGCGAAGAGGTTGGAGAGCGACTGTGGGCCTTTCCAGATACTGACTATTCGATATCGGAAGTTGCTGATCGCCATTTACCGTGGCGAGCATTACATGGTCATGTTAAGCTTCGATCCTTCCGTTGATACGCCTTTCCTACGCAAGCTGACCGAAGAACTAGATAGAATCGGGGTCTGATTTCTTCGAATATGGTCACTTGGAAGATATCGACAACTGCCCTAATGCGTCTGTGAATCACGATGAATAACTACGAACCTCGACGCCTATGCCACAAAATTTTGCCCTTTCTGGGGCTTAGGCGACCAGCGTATTCGCGGCGGATTCTTTCTGGCCAATATTCGTCGGGCCGATGGGATTTGAAGCCCGTATGGTTCGTGGTCGGATTGCTAACCTCGACTTTTGGAGGTAACTCAACCTTGTCGCGTAGTTTTTGGGAATCCACTGCGATGTCTTCGAAGCGGAATAGTCCTTTTAATCACGCATGTGTAAGTGAGGACGCTTTTAGGTGCGAAACCATTGGCGAGTAGGCAGCCAACGAATTTATCTAAGGCCTCGTATGCATCCAGCTTGCGAGCCTTAATCCGTGAAACAACAATGTCAGCAGACTCGACGCCGAAACACTTCACGAAGGCAAGCTCAGCCTTGCTTTACGTGAGCTTCGTAGCGTCTGAACGTCGCGACTTCCGCCCCAGGAACTCTCCAACGGTCAAGGCTGAAACGCCTCAAAATGCCACAATGCGGGTTTAAAATCTTACTAGCGGGGTGGGGTAGCCAGGTTTAACCCGCAGAACATTGCGGATGGCTCATATCCTGGCGAGAAACCCTGAGATTGAGCCTAGCGGCTCCTCAAGCGGTGGTTCGAAAGGCGAAACACAGCCCGAACATCCACCCCCCGCTACCAACTTCTGCAGAATCCAAAGTTGAGATCGCAATACCGCACTAAACCCTAGCCAGCACTGCGTAGTTTCGTTTGTATTGGTTTCGCGGCAAGACGTGGTTGGCTATGAGCTTGAACTTTGAATGGGCGGCGACTCGCCTTAGCTCGGTTACCGAAAAGAATCGGACGTAAGATGAGTCTACGTAAATCTTCACGGGTTTCCTGCCCCACGTTGGCCTGTACCTCTCTGACTCGTTCGGTAATCTGGCTCCGTTACGGTTCGAGAACAGGGTGTAGACGTCTGTCGAATGAAGTACGTTAGAAACAAGTCTACCCAGGGAAACCCTTACGATCGTTAGACCTTTGGTCTTCCAGGTGTTCAAAACTGGTTTGCCCAAGTCTTTCCGGACTATGTCTGAGATCCTTTCGTAATCAAATATCAGCAGACCATCATTACGGAGCATAGATCTCGTGTTATGGAGAAATCTCATTAGATCTTCATCCTTTGTTGGTATGGACCAGTTTAAGCATAGAGCGGCATCGAGTAGTTCGGAAGGATGATAGTTGTAGTAGCTTCCTACTATGAAGCGAGGATGCACGCGTTCTCGTAATGCCATTCGTCGGGCGAACCGAATATTTTGGGGTGAAATGTCGATGCCTGTAACATCGAAGCCGTATTTTGCGAGGACTCTTGCTTGGTATCCGGGTCCGCAGCCCAAGTCAATAACGCTCATCAACCCGTGCTTTTTGAGAATAGAAACGATTAGGTCGATTTCACTCTGCCAGTCGCGCCCCTCAACCAGGTCATAGTAGGGAACGAGTTGACTGTAAAGCGGGCGTTGCATTCCTTGCCGACGATGGGGCACATCTAATATAGATTGCCAATCTCCCGCAACGGAGACGGATAATGTCCGATAAAGGCGACAAGATCTGTTTTGCGAAGACCGAATACCTAGTGTATGAGCCGTACCGGGGGTTACACTTAGCTTATCATGTCAAACGGCATTGTTTTTCAGGCCGTTCGCAATTTCAACAAATCGACATTCTCGATAACGATGCTTACGGCAGAATGCTATTTCTCGACCACAACCTGCAACACACTACGTATGACGCTAGAGTATTCAACGAAGCACTCTGCGGAGCGGTTAAGCGTAACAGAGCCCGCCGGCTCATTGTTCTCGGCGGAGGCAGTGGGCAAACGTTGCAGTACCTACTGGAATCTAAATCGGTCAAGAACGTCACACTCGTTGAAATAGACCGGATGCTGATTGAAGCATCTATTCGCCACATCCGTGGAGCGAGGAATGCTTTCAACGACCCCCGGGTCACCCTACGGATTGAAGACGCATTTGCCTATCTGCACTCTACACATGACGATTTCGACGCAGCAATTATTGATTTCACGGAGGAGCCATTTCGAATGTCGAACTCGACGTTGGCGAGAATGTACGCGGACGTTAGAAGAAAGTGCAATGGATGCTGTAGCCAGTATGTGGGTTCTTCAGTTCAGCTAGCTCACACTCGGTTGAGACGAATGGCATGCAGGCTCAGCAAGAAGATTCTTCCAAAGGTGACGTTTGAGGACGTCTTCATTCCTTCGTTCGGGGCTCCACATACATTCATCCACACCGGATATGAAAGATAGCCAAGTCCGGTAGCGCTGGTTAAGAAGCCGTTCGAAACGGCACGTCGGGCAGTTGCGGCGAGGCAGGTCACGTAGCGCCTGCGTCCATTAGAGCGCCGGCGAGTGCCTGGGCACTCTGTTCGCCGACGAAAGATGTCGACACGGAGCCATTCGGGGCAATTACGAAGAAGGTGGGTGTAGAGTTTACTCCGTATTCGCTGAATATGGTTCCAGAAGAGTCGTAGACATAGTTCCAGCTGGTGCCGTATTGGGTAATGAAAGATGCGGCGTCGGACGCGGTTGCACCGTTCCAGGGCCCAGCTACGGAGATAAAGACGACGTTCTGTTTGCCGTACTCTGAGTACAAGGTAACCAACGTGGAGGACTCATCCTGACAGTGGGGGCACCAAGGCTCCATGAACTCAAGAAGCACCACCTTCCCCCGGAATGAGGAAAGGGTTAGGGTCTGCCCTGTTTCGCCTCCGGAGCCAACAACGGGAAGTGTGAAGTCGGGAGCCAAACCTGACGTAGTTATAGAAGTTGATACAGAGTTAGTGAGAGAACTTGATGTCTGGGGAGCTGGTTGGGTGAAAGAGTATACGGACCAGATCGCCACGATTATAATGATTGGAATCGCGATCTTCTCCCACTTGCTGAGGCCATGT